>Ga0209792_1000541_pt1 | contig 25649 bp, 28 predicted proteins | sample EBPBio142005_DNA_FD_185860 | JGI IMG/M metagenome (GOLD analysis project Ga0209792, IMG submission 185860) | Wastewater treatment Type I Accumulibacter community from EBPR Bioreactor in Madison, WI, USA - Reactor 1_6/14/2005_ DNA (SPAdes)... | ecosystem: Engineered > Bioreactor > EBPR >... | reverse complement strand
CGTCTTCTTCTGCTGCATGGCGATCACCTAGCTGTGGGCGGCGGCAAGCGTGCGCCGCGCCTGTTTGAGATGGGGAATGTCATACATCTTGCCGTCGATGCCGATCGTGCCAAGCGACGGGTCGGCGTCGAAGGCGGCAACTATCTTTTGGGCCAGCGCGACGTCGTCGCCGCCCGGCGTGAAGCCGGCGAGAATGCCATCCACCTGCGCCGGATGGATCGCCAGCCGGCCCGCAAACCCGTCGCGCCGCGAGCGGCGGCATGAGGCCGCGAGCCCGTCGGCGTCGCGGAAGTCGGCGTAGAGCGTGTCGATCGCCGGCACCTCGGCCGCCGCCGCGGCCATCAGGCAGAGCGACCGCGCCAACTGGTAGGGCTGCGACCAGTCGCCATTGTCGTCCTTGTTGGCGGTCGAGCCGACCACGGCGGCCAGATCCTCCGCGCCCCAGGTCAGGCCGGCGAGGCGCGGATGCGCCGGCGCGTAGCTGCCGAGATTGAACATCGCCGCCGCCGTCTCGGTCGCCACGACGACGACCTTCACCGTGCCGTTCGCCATGCCGGCCTTCGCTTCCAGTGCGTCGAGGCAGTGGCCGAGCCGCGCCACGTCGTGGCCGCCATTCGATTTCGGCAGGATGACGCCGTCGAGCCCCGGCCGCACGACCGCCGCGAGGTCGTCCATGGTCAGGCCGGTGTCGAACGGATTGACGCGCACCCAGAACGACCAGCCGCGCTTGCCCGCGCTTTCCCCGATCCAGCGCGAAACCAGTTGCCGCGCGGCGGACTTGTTGGCGGGCGCGACGCTGTCCTCGAGATCGAGGATCAGCCCGTCGGCGCCGCTCTCCCGCGCCTTCAGATATTTCTTCTCGCTGTCGGCGGGAACGAACAGCAGGCAGCGCAGGCTCATGCCGCCCTCCGCATCATCAGCGCGAGGCGGCGGCATTCGCATACGATCTCGTCGCGCTGGTTGATGCCCTTGTGCACGAAGGTGACGATGCCCTGCGTCGGGCGCGATTTGGAGTCGCGCAGAGCGACCACCTCGGTCGTGGCGCGGATCGTGTCGCCGGTGAAGACGGGCTTCGGAAACTTGACCTCTTCCCAGCCGAGATTGCCGACGGTGGTGCCGAGCGTCGTGTCGGTGATCGACAGGCCGACGACGAGGCCGAGCGTGAAGATCGAATTGACCAGCGGTCGGCCGAACTCGGTCGTCCTGGAATATTCGTGGTCGATGTGGATCGCGGCCGTGTTCATGGTCAGCGTCGAGAACAGGAGATTGTCGGTCTCGGTGACCGTGCGGCGGATGTCGTGCACGAACACCTGCCCGATCTCGAACTCGCCGTAATATTTGCCCGCCATCGAAAATCTCCCCTGACGCGAACGATCAGCCCAGACGGCCGAGCACCGAAATCGCCGCCACGCTGTTGGCGGGCTGGCCGCCGAGATTGTGCGCCAAGCCGAAATCGACATCGGCGAGCTGGCGCTGGCCGGCGCGGCCGAGAAGCTGCTGGTAGACCTCGTAGGCCATGCGCAGGCCCGACGCTCCGACCGGATGGCCGAAACATTTCAGCCCGCCGTCGACCTGCGCCGGCACGACGCCGCTGCGGTCGAACTTGCCGTCGAGAACGTCGAACGTCGCGCGGCCTTCCGCCGACAGGCCGAGATCCTCCATCGTCACCAGTTCGGTGATGGAGAAGCAGTCGTGCACCTCGACCAGGCCGAGGTCCTTCACCGGATCGCTGATGCCGGCCTCGCCATAGGCGCGGCCCGACGCGATCCGGGTATTACGCACATAGGAGCCGTCCCATTCGCCATACTGGCTCTCCCAGCCATTGGACGCGCAGACCTGCACCGACTTGACGGACACCAGTGCGTTCTTGCCCAGTCCGCGCGCGATGTCGGGCGTGGTGACGATGGCGCAGGCCGCGCCGTCCGAAACGCCGCAGCAATCGTAGAGGCCGAGCGGATCGGCGACCATCGGTGCGTTAAGGATCGTCTCCATCGTCACGGCTTTCTGGAGATGCGCCTTGGGCGCGAGCGCCCCGTTCTGGTGGCTCTTCCACGACACATGCGCCATGGCGCGCTTCAGGTCGGCCGCGTCGATGCCGTGCCGTGCGCCATAAGCTCCGGCGAGCTGCGCGAAAGTGCCTGGCGCGGAACCGTAGGGCATCCACAGATCGTTGGCGCTGCCCTTGGTGCGGATCGGCAAGCCGCCGAAACCCGTGTCCTTCAGCTTCTCGACGCCGAGCGCCAGCGCGACATCGACCGCGCCCGACGCCACCGCATAGACGGCGGCGCGCAGCGCCTCGGTGCCGGTCGCGCACATGTTCTCGACGCGCGTCACCGGCATTGGCGGCAGACGCAGCGCGGTCGCCAGCGGCAGGGCGGAATTGCCGACATTGACATCGTCGAGCGCCGAGCCCAGCCAAGCCGCCTCGATCTGGTTCCGCTCCAACCCGGAATCGGCCAGCGCCTCCTCGAACGCCTCCACCATCAGCCCGTCTGAGCCGACGTCCCAGCGCTCGCCGAAGCGGCTGCAGCCCATGCCGGCGATGACAACCTTGTCCTTGATGCCGCTCGCCATCACTTCATCTCCACTGGCAATGCAGGCCGCTCGGCCGGCGCCGCCTTCCAGAAATAGGTGCGGAAATCGCGCTGCCGATCGATCGCCTTGATGCGGAAGCGCATGCGCATCGCATCGCCGACCGCCGGCGCGCCGCGCTCGAGGTCGCACATTTCCATGGCGACGCGCGCGCCGTTCTCGAACTGGATCAGCCCGAAATAGAAGGGTGGATCGGGCGTGAAATTCAGCCGGTCCGCCGTGATCGACAGCACTTTCGCCGGCGCATCGGCCAGCCGGATATCCTCGTAGGTCTCAGGCCCCCTATGATCGGGCGAGACCGGAATCGGAGTTTTGGGAAATTGCACGTTGCCCCGCTCGTCTCGCCCGCCGATGAAGCCGTGCATGTCGCGGCCATGACGCAGCAGCACGGACGCGGACGTCTTCTGGTTGACTTCGGAACGCGGCCCCCATTCCAGATCGATATTGCCGGTCAGGTTGAGGAAGCGGCCATAATTGTCGAGCACCGCGCCCTGGTCGATCAAAGCCTGCGTCGCCTTGCTCGTGGCCTGTCCGGTCATCTCCAGCACCAGCGCGTCGCAGCCATTGCCGAAACCGGCCAACAGGATGCGGTCGCCTGGCATGGCGCGTTCGAGCGCCAGCGCGAGGCCGAACAGGGGCATTGCCGCGCCGAGTTCGCCTGCGGCGGCGGCGATCTCGGTGCAGAGATTGGGAGCGGTGAGCTTGAGCGCCTTGGCGACCGCCGCATAGGTGCCGCCGACCGGCTCCGGCACGACGGCCCATTTGATGTCGCCGCCGTTGAGGCCGGCGGCCGACAGCGCCGCGCCGAGCGCGGGGGCGTAGATTTCGGCAACCGCCTGGTCGCGAACGAACCTTTCTTCGGATGCATAGGGCATGCGCCGGGCGGAGGTGGTGTAGACATCCAACAGGTCGGCATTGACCGACGCCGCCCCCAACAGACGCGCGACCCCCTTGCCGTCTCCCACACGCACCGATCCGCCGCCGTCGCCCCAGTCGGCGCTCTGGGCGCTGCCGGGACGCGCCAGACGCTTCTCGCCGGCGATGATGATCTCATCCCCGGCGCCATTTTCCAGCGCGCGACGCAGCGCCGATACCGCGCAGCGGCGTGTGCCGGATACGTCGATCGTCTCCGTCTCACGCGCAAGGTTCAGCGCTTCGACGGCGATGGCCGCCTGCGACCGGTCAAGGAATGGCGCGGACGTCGATGCGAAGGTCAGGCGTGCCGGAGCAGCTCCTTCGAGCGCTCGCGCGGCCTCGATGGCCATCGTCAGCGCGTCCTCGTCCCAGCCGGCAACGGCGCGGTGGCCCTTGCCGCCACCGCCAAGGCCCGACCATCCGAGCGCACCGCGGATCGCCTTCTTGTCCAGCCGCAGCAGGGGCAGGTAGCCCGCCGCTCCTTGAATCATCCGTCCCGGCATGATGTCTCTCAATTCTCTGCTTGAAAAATATATCGCCAGCATATTATACGCAAGCATATTATTTTTTGTTCAGCCGTTCCGGACCGACCCGGCCGGCGGGACGCTGGCCCCAGGAGGATATGGACGTGCTCGACCTCAACGGAAAAACTGCGATCGTCACCGGCGGCGGCCAGGGCATCGGCAAGGCGATCACGCTGCGTCTCGCGCAGGAAGGCTGCAAGGTCGCGGTGTTCGACCTTGCCCCCGAAAAGGCCGAGGACACGGCGAAGGAAGCCAATGACGCGGGCGGCACGGTGAAGGTCTACGGACTGGACGTTTCGGACGCCGCCGCGGTCGACGCTGCGGTCGCCAAGGTCGAAGTCGATCTCGGTCCGGTCTGGCTGCTGGTCAACAATGCCGGCTGGGACCGTCCAGCGCCGTTCCTGTCGACCGGCCCGGATCTCTGGAACAAGATCATCGCGATCAATCTCCAGGGTCCGCTCAACCTGCACAAGGCGGTCTGCCCCGGCATGGTCGAGCGCGGCGGCGGGCGTGTCGTCAACATCGCTTCCGATGCCGCGCGTGTCGGCACGTCCAACGAAGCCGTCTACTCGGCCTGCAAGGGCGGCATCATCGCCTTCACCAAGTCGATGGCGCGCGAACTGGCCAAGGGCAACGTCCTGCTGAACGCGGTGTGCCCCGGCCCGACCAACACCCCGATGATGGCCACCGTGCTCGGCACGGGCGATCAGGCGGTAAAGTGGAAGGACGCCATGGTGCGCGGCATTCCGCTGAAGCGCATGGGCGAGCCGGAAGACTATGCCGGCATCGTCGCCTTCCTCGGCTCGTCCGACGCCGGCTTCATTACCGGCCAGACGATTTCCGTCTCCGGCGGCATGAACATGATCTGATGGGCGAGCTTCGTTTCAGCGACACGCCGGACGATCCGCCCGAAGGTTATGTCCGGATACCGAACCGGCCGCAGGTCGAGTCCTTCACAGGACCCTACTACTGCCGCGACAATGGCGACAGCATGTCGGTCGGTTTCCGGGTCAAGCAGCATCACCTCAACATCGTCGGCGTCTGCCATGGCGGCATCCTCGCCGTGTTCGCCGACATCCAGGGTTTCGCGATGAAACGCGAGACCGGCATCTACGGCCAGACGCCGACGATCCATCTCAGCATCGATTATCTGGCGCCGGTCAAACTGGGCGACTGGGTGCACGCGACGCCGGAAACCCAGAAGGCGACGCGGCGCATGCAGTTCTATTCCGCGAACATCATGGCCGGCGACGAAATCGTCGCCCGCTGCAGCGGCATCTACAAGCTTTCCGACAAGAACCGGGCCGAACCGACAGACCAAAGCTGAAATACGTGGCTTTGACTGACGACGGAAACTGGCGCACCTCACCGGGTGGAGATGAGAACTATGTCTACGCTATAGCCCTCTAAAATGAAGGTCGTAAGGCCGGCAGAGCCCACTGAAGTAGCGGGAGAAATCGGTCTGTATGTGCTGACTGGGAGGCGGTCCCACCTTCCACTCAGAAATTGCGCCTGTCGATGTTGCGTCCCCCCAGTCACGTATGGCCGTGGCGACGAGACCCATCATGGCAGTCCCGGGCTTGCTCCGCGCAGCCTGCCCCAGCCCTTCTGATCGCATGACAGGGTCGATCCCAACCTCAAGGTCGGGCTGATCCACACCACAAAAATCGGAACTTCAAATGACCTATGCGGCTTAGCCGTCGGGTGAACTACACCCGACTGGACTTCGCACAGGGAGGGCTTGCTAAGCCGCCACGAGCAGGTCGGATTGGGCACATGCCCGTCTGCGACCGCCTGCTCGTAGTAGTCCGTAATGCGTACAACGCTCCCGGTCACACGGCGAAGCGATAGGACCTGATGATTTTCCAGGTATCCGACGCCCCATCCTTCAGTTCGACCTCGACGCCCAACAAGTCCGCCGGGTCGGCGAGACGGAGGTTGATGCCGGCCTTGGCGTCGGGATCATGTTCGCGTCCGAACGGAAAGTGATGCGTGAAGCATCCGCACTGCGTGCATCGAAACCACGTCAAGTCTCGTCTACCCCATGCATATTCATCGAGGCCGGCTTTGGCATAATCGATCGTGATCGTCCTTCCTGCGTAATAGCCAAAAAGGGGTTCGATACGGCGGCACATGGAGCAATTGCATCTGGTCAGCACGCTTGGCCGTCCTGGAAGCGTGATCCGCACCCCACCGCAATGGCACCCGACCCTCAACATCTTTCCTCCTCCTCCATAGATCCGCCGGAGGACCGTGCCCCGGATTCTCCCCAAAATTCGATGCTCAAACGTCCTCGTGTTGAGACAGGTGCGTGAGCACTCATCGCCACCGACCGTTTTGCCAGGCAAAGAAGTTTGACGAACGCTCGCGGTGCCGGAAAGGCACACCGGTATAGCATCCGCCGGAGACGCCCCAAGCAATCACAGTCGCGCAATCTCCTTCGAAGCGCATTGCAGACACGTCGCCTGCCATGACATCGTGCGTCAGGGTGCCGCTTCGAATATGGTCGAGGACGCTTTGCTTGTTGGCTACACTGCCGTCGGCGCCAACGATAACCCCGTCTTCCACCATGAACGCCCCAATCTGATCCGCATCGCTGGTAATCATCGCAGCGTCCCAGTCGGCTAGTATTCGGGCAAGAGCGTCATATCGGGTTGCGTTCATGCACCAACCTTTACTGGTGGGCGTCGATTTATCTGCATCGCAACCTCGCCCAGCTATGCGGACTATAGCGCAGTATCGGCGGTTTTCAGTGCAGTTTGGACGAATACGGCAGTCGGCGGCAATATCGCTCCATGGAGGGTAATCGGCGGTTTATGGCGGGGCAGGCGATGGTTGGCATCACGAGTCCGAAATTTGCTCGCGTCATATGGCGTTCCGCCGGCACCGCTGGGCTATGGCGTTTCCTTGAGCGGCCACACCTCGACGACGCCATGGGCAACGGCGCAGGGCGTTCGTGAGACTATGTCGACGGCCTCTGCCAGATTGGCGGCCTCGATAATGGCAAAGCCGGCCACTGGAAACGACGAGGTCATGAACGGACCGTCCGTCGTCTCGACCCGACCGGCCTCGGGATTGCGCACCTGCACCGGCGCGCCCGCGATGCCCATCAGCACGCCGTCCTTGCGCAACCTCGCGTCGTGCGCATGCGCTGCGTCCCGAATGGCCTCCGGGGTGCGGTCGTATCCCGCCCGGTCTCCGTATCCGATCGTCACGAACTTCGGCATGATCATTCCTTTCAGGTCGTTGTTGGTATCTGTTTCTTACTGTGGTTTGACTGTTTCCTGACGATCGGCTTTTCGCTGCCCGATATATCCAGGACGAACGGGCCGGCGAGGATTCGACATCTGATCGGGATAAAATATGGAGCCGCGCCCCGCGCCTCGTCGTCGGCCTATCATTGCCTCGGGTATTCGAGTTGCATGGCGACCACGCCGGTGGTGCTGTCCCCGTAGCGGGCGGTGATCGCGTCGAGCACGAGGTCGAGCGCATCGGCCGGCTTCCGGTCGGTAAAGGTCGACACGCGCCGGCCTTCCGGCCAGTCCGCGCCCGCCCGGTCGGGCATGACGCGGACACCGTTCATGGTCACCACCGCGTCCGGCGAGCCGGCGTAGCTCGTTGCATTCGAGCGGTAGGTCCGCGACCATGCGTCGGCAACCAGCGCCAGGGACACCTCGTCCATGCCCGGCTCCAGCCTTATGCCGAACTCTTCGCGGTTCCAGAACGCCATCCGGTTGGCAAGCACCGTCGTCGCGAACGGCCGCGTGAGCCGGAACGCATCGCTTGCATGCCGTGCGTCCCAGGCTTCGAGGCCGAGGTCGCGTGCGACTGCTTCCGCCTTCGGCCGGCCGGCGATTGCCTCGATCAGCGTCAGCGTCATCGGCATGGAGGCGGTGATGCCGGTCGTCGTCGCGACCGCGCCGTCGACCACCAGCCTTCGGTTGGCGACATAGCGGACAGTAGGCGTCTCGTCGCGCAACTGCTTGAGGAAATACCAGTGTGTCGTCGCGCGCTTGCCGTCGAGCAGCCCGGCCGCGCCGACGACCGTGGCGCCGGCGCACACGCCGACGATGGTGGCGCCCTTTTCCGCCTGGTTCCGGATCCATGCGAGAGCAGCCGGATCGTCGTGGGGCTCCATCGCCGGGACGATCACGTAGTCGGCGCCTTGCGGATGCTCGGCGTCGAACTGCGCGATGGTCGCATCCGGCTCGACCTTGAGTGCCGGATAGAGCTGCACCGGACCCGCGCCGGTCGCAAGCATCATCACGTCGGCGACGTCGGCCCGCCGCAATATGCCAGTGGGCATAAGATAATCGGTCGTCTCGGTTGCGTCGTTGATGCCGATGACGGCGATCAGAGGCCGTTCCCGCTTCGGAGGTTTCAGGGCCGCCAGCACGGAGTCTGCCTCTTCCGGCGGCACAGCCGGCGCGCTTGCCGCTGTTGCGGATGGCAGGCTGAACACCCAGCCGCCGAAGCCGGCTAGAGATAGGACGACGAGGGTAACACCGCCCCAGATCAAGCAGGATCTCGACATGACAGGACGCCTCTTGCGAATGAAACGGAAAGCGCCTTCGGTCGGTTGCCCGGCCCTCCGGCACTCCTATCGGCTACGCCAACTCTAGCAAGGGCGGCAACTGTCAGAAATGACAAATAGATGGTAATTTCTGCCAATGCACTCTGTCGCCTTCACCGTCTATCCGGGTTTCGAGTTGCTCGACGTTTCCGGCCCGGCCTCGGTCTTCAATGGCGCTAATCGCGCCCTAGGCCAGCGCGGACAGCCGGCGTTCTACGAGATCGCGCTCGCGTCGGCGGTGGGCGGTCGCGTCGAAAGCAGCAGCGGCGTCGTGCTGGAGACGCGACCAATCGGAGACCTTCGGCTTGCGCAAGCGCGGACGTTGCTGGTCGTCGGGGCTGAGCGCGATCCTTTATTGGAGGCGGTGGCGGACCCGACCCTGCGGGCAGTCCTCCCGCGTCTGGCCGGGAAGGCCGAGCGGTTCGGCTCCGTCTGCACCGGCGGCTTCATGCTGGCCGCGCTCGGACTGCTCGACGGCCGCCGCATCGCAACGCATTGGGATTCCTGCAAGCCGTTCGCGAAAGCCTTTCCGAAGGTCACGGTGGATCCCGACGCGCTCTACGTCGTCGACGGCCAGCTCTGGACTTCGGCGGGGGTGACCACCGGCATCGATATGGCGCTGGCGATGGTCGCACATGACCTCGACGCAGCGATCGCCGGCGAGGTCGCCAAGCGGCTGGTGCTCTATGCAAGGCGTCCCGGCTACCAATCCCAGTTCAGCCCCGTCCTTAAGGCGCAAGTGAAGGGCGACGGCCCGTTTGCCGACCTGATCGGCTGGCTGCAGTCGAACCTCGACTTGGCACTGGACGTGCCGTTGCTGGCTGCCCGCGCCGGCCTGACCGAGCGCACGTTCCACCGGAAGTTCGTGGCGACGACCGGCGTAACCCCCGCCCGCTTCGTTGAGGCTGCGAGGCTTGACGCCGCGCGCATGCTTCTGTCGCGCGGGCTGTCGCTGAAGTCGGTCGCGGCGCAAGTAGGGCTGTTCCCGCCGGCACGTCTGGCCGAAGCCTTCGAGCGTCGCTTCGGCGTCGCGCCGAGGCTCTTCCGCGATATGCATGCTGCGCTGTGAGCGTTGATGACAGGAAGTCTACGGAAATCTCACTGGCCAGCCCGGGGTTTTGCCCAGTGATCGGCGGTTGTAGCGAAGGGCTATGCAAATGGTAGGGCGTGCGAGAACCCCTGCCGGTGGGGCAATCGCCTGGAAGACGCTATCAGTCTGATAATTAAGGAGATAGCTGGCCAATTTGTGCGGTAATCGGCGGTATTTGGCCCACCGCACCGGGTGCAGATGATAACTACGTCTACGCTATAGCCCTCTAAATTGAGGCACGAGCGAATGGCTCCTATGGGGTGGCAAGCTGCCCGACCGCTTCTGGGCGCCCAAGCCGGGAAAGCGGCCGTTCAGCAGGCTACTGTACTTCGACCGCAATGCGCCCCCTTTCTGGCCGTTCGACTGCCGCTTGCGGCGTCCCGAAAGCCGACATTGCTCAGGGCGTAGCCAAGCGCAAGCCGATTACTTCGGCGTATGTTCGAATCCCACCCGGTCCGCCACTTACCCTCGCGAAAGGCGTCTCCCGATCCGGCTATGGCCGGATTTTTCAGTTGTTTTCGAGGGTTATGCGGGAAAGCCTATTCACCGGCCTCGGCGCCAGGAGGCACGGAAGCGTTCTCTCGGAGCCGATATTCTCCGGACCTATTGCCTGCGCCCTTTTGGTGAATTCCTTACAAGCAGCAGAAACTAAGGCGTCTTTCATTTGGTGTTGCTGAGCATTTCGATGTCAGCGGCGTTTGCCAGAAGGAACTGAGAGCGAACGTGTCTCTATTCGGCTCAAAGTCAGCCTTGGACGCCATTCGTCGAATCCTGGTCCGCCTCCCAGTCGGCGTAGGTGCGTCCATCGGGGAGCTTCCAAAGAATGCGCCCGTTGGCGCTTGCTCCGATGATGGTCGCCGCTGCAGCGGAGGCAGAGGTGAAACTGTAGTCGCTGGAAAACACCAGGAAATCGCCTTCCTCTCGAAGCACGCCCTTTTTCTAGGAGGATGTTTCGGATCGCGGTCGTGCCTCTAGGTATCGTTCGAGTCGTTCGGACCCTCGCCTTCGATCCGCCCTTGACGACGAAGTCCCCTGATGTTCCGAGGCATCGCCGTCACGATCTACGCTCGTCTCGACGACTGGAAGCGGGGGCGGCGGTGATCGGTGGGCTCCTCACCGGGATCGCGGCCATTCCGTGGGTGCGGGCGGCGCTGCGCTACGGCGCCATCGTCCTTGCCGTCCTTCTGTTCCTGGTGTCGCTTCGGCGGTCTGGCGAGCGAGCGGGACGCCTCGTTGAACGCCTGGAAACCACGGAGAAGGCCAATGATGTCCAACGCCAGATGCTGGAGGCAGCAGCTCGCCGCCCTCGGGATCGCAACGAGCTTGCTCAGCGGCTGCGCGACGGTGAATTCTGACCCACACGCCGTCGGGACATGTCCGCCCTCGGTCGAGTACAGCAGGGAGTTCTAGGCGCGGGCGGCCGAGGAGCTGGCGTTGCTGCCACAGGGATCGGCGCTCGCGGAAATGCTGACCGACTACGCCGTGATGCGCGACCAGTCGCGGGCGTGCTCTTAGTAATCTGAGAAATATGGTTATCTTGATGTTGACCCTTCTAAACCTTTAGCCCCGCCCATCTGACCGTGACACTCCCGGCCAGCATGCTAACTCCAATCGCGAGAAGGAGGGGGCCCGCGAACTCGTCGGCGACAATGCCCGATGCCGAAGAAACCGATAGCAGCATCAGGCTGAATTCTCCTCCGTGGGCCAGAATCATCCCAGTTCGCCACGAGGTCTGGAGCGACTCGCCGAATGATCGGGCGACGACCAACACGATCAGCGTTTTGCCCGCAAATATGATTGCGAGCCAGCTCAGCACGACTGGCCACGCATACGGGATGATCCAAAGTGGCAATTGCGTTCCGATGCCGACAAAGAAAATCCCGACAAACAAATCGCGGAAGGGCCGGATCTCGTTCTCGACGGCATGGCGCGCGTCACCCTCGCCGATAATCATGCCGGCCGCGAATGCGGCGAGTGCCGGAGAAAGACCGGCGGAGGTCGCGACGATCGCAGACCCGAGCGCAATAGTGAGCGCGAGGAGTTGGGCGAGTTCCGGATCGCCACGCGATGCGACCCAACGGGCAAGCACCTGCAGGGGGCCACGGGCAATGAACAGAACTGCAACCAATGCCGTAGAACTGGCGATGACCGTTATCACGCCATGTCCCTCGGCGGCTCCGCTCATCGAATCGTGCAGAAGCAGGAATGCGACAGCTGCCAAGTCTTGAAACAGAAGCACTGCAATGGCCAGACGCCCTTGGGCCGATCCCAGAGCGTTCGCGCTTGCGAGCACCTTGAGGCACATGGCCGTCGATGACATGGCAACGGCCCCGCCGATGAGGATTGCGGGGACGGGCGCGAGATCGAAGATCAGACTCGTTATCAACGATACCGTTATCGTCGTGACTGCAACCTGCGCGGCTCCAAGACCGAAGACATGCTTCCTGAGCGTTACGAGCTTCTCGAACGAGAATTCCAGGCCAAGCGCGAACAGCAGGAGTACCACTCCGATCTCGCCAATGCTGCTCAGGGCAGCGCTCTCAGCAATCAGGCCGAGGCCGGCAGGTCCGATGACTATGCCGGCAAGAATGTAACCGACGATACTGGGCACGCCGATCCGTGAACATATCGTCACGAGCACGAACGCGGCAAAGACCAACAAGGCCGCACTTTCAAAAAATCCGGTCACGCCATGCATGTTCTTCTCCTTCTTCTCCTGATGGCATGGCGCAGGTAAGGCCAATACCTGTAAACTCTAGACGTGCGACCGCGCCCACTGCGCTATCTGCGCGGCAGGCATTGCTCCGCTCGTTCTCGCAATTTCCTTCCCGCTACTGAACAGGATCATGGTGGGAATGCCGCGGATCCCGTAGCGGCCGGCAATCTGCTGTTCGGCCTCGGTGTCGAGCTTGCCCAGGCGGACATGGGGTTCGAGCGAGCGCGCCGCCGCCTCGAACTGGGGCGCCATCATCTTGCATGGCCCGCACCACTCGGCCCAGAAATCGACGAGCAAGGGCAGTTCGGCATTCGCATGACGGTCAAAATTAGCCGCTGTAAGCGTGACGGGCCTGCCTTGAAAGAGAGGCGCGCCGCAGCGTCCGCAATTGGGATTGTCGGTCAGGCGCACTTGCGGCACTCTGTTCGTGGAATTGCACTGCGGGCAAGCAACCGTGGGCATCCTGTATCCTTTCGTTGACGAGCCGGTCTTGGCGGCCGGCTGATGCAAGCGTTCAGCGCGTGGATATGGCGCGGCGGGCCTCTCGCTGCCGCGGTGCGGGTAGGTAGCAACCGATCACGCCCGCGATAGCCCCAGATGCGCCAAGCGCGGGAACGACTGAGTGGGGGTTCGCCAGCGCGTGAGCCAGTCCGGCCGCCACACCACAGAACAGATAGAACAGTGTGAATCTACCCGGTCCGGGCCGATCTTCGACGGCGGGGCCGAAGATCCAGAGCGTCCACATGTTCAAGATGAGATGCAGCCAGCCCCCCGTGCAGGAAGATGTTTGTCAGGAACGGCGTCCAATCGGACGGGGCGATGAGACGGAGCTGACCGAAGACGCGCGACGGCACCAGCGCGAAGTCGAACAGGAACCGGTTGAGCGCACGCGGCGGCAGGCCGCTCTGGTAGAGGAAAGCGAGAAGGCTGATCCCGACGACTGACCAGACGGCCACGGGGGGGTATCTGCGAGCAACAGTATCGGCCCATGGAAACATCTCATTTCCCCGAGCGCATGCAGCTGGCCGTCATCACGTCGTCTTTCTTGCAATTGTCACACCCGTCCACGCCGGAGGATCAGAGGCGGGGAAGGATTCGAGCGAGGCTTCGAGGACCGGATCGAAACTCTCCCTGTCGCTGGTAGACGGGTCGGCCGTGCTCTCATGCTGGACGCCTCTTGAGAGGCGGCGATCGGGGCGGAACGGGACCCGGAAGGCTCCCGGGGCATCGACGCCCCTGTGCAGCCGGTGGCGCGTCTCACCCGCCCAAGGGTTCGCCATCCGGGCTCCCCCAGCGTCCTCGCGCACGACATAATGCCAGTCCTGCCGCTCTGCGAAGTCCACGGCGCTGTCGCGATCCGGAAACTTCAGCCGGATCGGACGATAGGGATCGCCGCTGGACGTGTATCCCATCAGCGGCTCGATCTGCGGCGGCCGGGACGGCTCGAACTCGAGGACCCAGTAGTTGGGCCGAGGCGCCGATGTCATCGCGGAACGGGCAGGACGGTAGATGATTGCCGTCGGCACGTCCCAGGATGGCAGATCGGTTCCGGGAATTTTCGGCGGGAATGGTGGGCGATTATGGCCGCGCATATCAATTCTCCCGGGTGTCGGTGGATACGAGAAGGTGACGTTCGAGATCGTCGAGTTTTTCCATTCGCCTGGAATTCAGGCGAACGGCGCGTTCGGTGTTCTGCGAAGGAAAGGCAGCAGCGTGCAGGACGTCCGACCGCATCGCTATCGTGAGATCGGCGACGGCATTCATCACGCCCTCTCCGTCCCCGTCCGAGAGCGTGCCGTCAGCAAAACCGGACTGCAAGCTCTCCAGTACCTGCTCGAAGCTGGACACGACCCCTGCACTCGCGACCACAGCCAGCTTGTGGCTGAGAACACGCAGTTCATCGATCAGCTTCGCATCGTGCCTTGCGGTTTCCACGATCTCTGCGACCTTCTCGATACAGGCCATGTAAATGTCGCATTGCTGCTGGAGGATGATGACCCTTCCTTCCTTGCGAAGCTCGAGATCGGTCTGGCGATTGAGAAGCGCCGCGGTCAGAATGATCGTCACGACAGCGCCGAGGAAGATGAGCGTCATCTCCTGCGCGAAAGGCAGTATGTCTTCGGCAAGATACATCGAACGAAAAATGAAAACGATGCCGATGCCCAAGGCAGCGGCCGCAGCAGCAAATGCCAAGTCAGGCAGGCGGTTCGACATCAGCACCTCGCATTTTCGGTGTCAGGTGGCATGCACGGCTTTGCATCGGCGTCCGGCGCCTCTGCGTCCCGGTGCCGCAGGAAGATTGGCGTCGGACCGCTGCCGAACGGATTGAAGCCGGTGCTCAGGCAACGGTCGAAAATCGTTTCGTCCCATCGGGTGAAATCGTGCTCCTCGCCGGCAAGTCGCCCGTCATCCACCACAGGGCACCTCACGCCTTTGCCGATGGGGGAGCGTCATCGAAGGCCGCACCGTCCAAACGATCCGCCTTGCGAAGCCGTAGCCCGAGGAGGATCATCATCACCCCGAAGACCGCGGCGTAGAAGCCGATCAGCCAGCCGAGCGCGAGGAAGCTTTCGACCGGGCGCGTCAGCAGCATCCAGGTCACGACGACACCGAGAACGACCGAGAGAAGGCCGCTCAGGATCAGCCAGATTTCGCCGTTGATTTCCTTTCGCAGGCGGATCGCTGCCACGATCTCGAGGGCACCCGAGAACACGGACCAGAATGCGATGCTGGCCCAGAGGAATGTCGCAAGCACGAGCGTCGCGACAAAGGGCGAGACAACCACGACGACGCCGGTGGCGATCCCCAGGAGGCCGCTGAACATCAGCCAGCCCCAGCGTTCGCCCTTGCGGATGTTACGTATCGCGGCGACGAGGCCGAACACGCCGTCGGCAAAGGCGAACGCGCCGAAGACCAGCGTGAGCGCCAGAAGCGCTTCCGCAGGCATGACGAAGGCTAGCACTGCGATGATCAATGCGAGCACGCCGCGTAACACGAATGCCCACCAATTCCGGGACAGGCTGCACAGCATGTCCTGCATCTTGTCGGTCGGGTTTTCAGAGGCTGTGGTCATTGGTCGATCTCCTATTCAGTTCGATGTCAGGTGTCGGAGCCGGCCTCCTCGCCGGTTAGGGCGGCGGCCACGCGGCGGCGATCCTCGATCGGCTGAGGCAGACGCTGCGTGTGAGCGATTTCCCGTTCGATGGGCGCGCGGCCTGATGGATCTCTGACCAACCCGGCTTCGGCAAGCCTCGCGCGTAGTGTCGCGCCCGCATTTTCTGCGATCTCGGCGACCACTGTCTCGGTCAGGCCGAAAAGGTCTGCCGTCTCCGCGATCGTAGCGTTGTCGAGGTGGAGCCGATAGAGAACGCGGCGTTCGACCGACGGAAGATCGGCGATTGCCCGGTGCAGCACCATGGCGATCTTATGCCGATCCGCTTGGCTCTCGGGGTCTGTGCCGCCGTCGTCGGCGAGGAGGTCCTCCAGCATCAGCACTTCGTCGGGCTGGTAGAACTCGAACATCGCCTGATCCGCCTCGGTCGGATCCTCGGCCGGGGCCTCGGGCTCCGCCTCGATCGATGCGGCACCTTCCGGCACCGCCCGGCGCGCAGCCTGCGCCTCGGCCTCGACGGTCTCGAAGGCCAGCTGCGTCAGCCAGTCCCGGACGGAGAATTCGGTCGGCCGCCGCTCGAAGCGGTTGAGCCCGTTGAGGATCGTCGCATCGACGAGATCGCGAACACTCAGGTAACCCGTTGGAACCGATCCGCTGCATTCGAGATAGGTCAACTCGCGCCTGACGGTGTCATAGATTGTATCGAGATGATCCTCGATCAGGTCAAAGAAGAGCTGGCGCCGGTCCGCTTCCGCCGCATCCCGCGCGGGCGGCAGCGGGGCGCCGATCCGGCGCCGGCGGGCGGGACGCTTGTATTCAGGCTCGTGCTTGAGGCGCGCCACATGCCGATCGACCTGGTGGCGCAGGTCGGCAAAGGCCTTGCGCAGGACAGGCTCGATCTCAAACCCCTCTTCCTGCGCCGCGATCACGCCCGAGGGCAGTTGCAGGCGCAGGCTGACTTTGATGCGCGTCTTGCCCCTCGTCTGCGAGGCAACGACTTCGAGCCGGACCAGATCCTCGCGAAAGCGTCCAAGATGCGGTTCAAGTTGCCGCACCTCTTCCTCGATGACCTCAGGCGCGCGCTGTTGGCCCTGCCGGTCGAGATTGCGAAACGCTCTTATGACTTCCATGCCGCGGATCCTTCCTGCAACCCTCCGACGAAATGGGCCGGCGCGACCGATATCGCGCCGGGCCAGTCTTTTGCGCTGTCACTCGGCGGACTTGTCGTCCTTGGACTGCACCTCATCCCCAACGCTGGGCTTCGGAACGTCCGTCTTGTTTTCGGCAACTTCGCTGGGCTCCTCGATCCCGGCCTTGGCCTGATCGTCCGGGCTGTCGTCACCGGTGTCCTTTACGATCTTTTCGAACACGACCCTCTGTTCGTCTTCCGACCAGGCGACGCGGACCTTGTCACCATCCTCGATCCGCCCGGAGAGCATCTCGCGGGCCAACTCGGTCTCCAACTCCGACCGGATCAGCCGGCGCAGCTCGCGGGCGCCGAATTCGGGACGGAAGCCGACCGCGCCGAAGTGGTCAACCACGCTCACGTCGAATTCGAGTTCGACGCCCTGGCCGAGGGCGGTTCGCTTCACCCGGTTGAGCTGCAATTCGACGATCTGGCGGATCTCCGACTGATTCAGCGAATGAAAGACGATGATCTCGTCGATCCGGTTGATGAATTCGGGCCGGAAATGGCCGCGCAGCACCTCCATCAGCTCGGCCTTCTGCTTCGCCTCGTCGAAGTCGCTGGTGCCGCGCTTCTTGAGGTTGCGCTGGATGATGTCCGAACCGAGGTTCGAGGTGGCGATGATGATGGTGTTAGTGAAGTCCACCACGCGGCCCTTGCCATCTGTCAGGCGGCCATCGTCGAACACCTGAAGCAGGATGTTGTAGACATCGGGATGCGCCTTTTCGATCTCGTCGAGGAGCACGACCGAGTAGGGCCGACGGCGCACCTTCTCCGTCAGCTGCCCGCCTTCGTCGTATCCGACGTAGCCCGGAGGTGCGCCAACCAACCGGGCAACCGAGTGGCGCTCGCCATACTCCGACATGTCGATACGGATCAGCGCATCCTGGTCGCCGAAGATCACCTCTGCGAGCGTCTTGGCCAGTTCCGTCTTGCCAACCCCGGTTGGCCCGAGAAACAGGAAGGTCGCGGTCGGACCGGAACCTTCGCGCAGACCCGCACGCGCCAGGCGCACCGCATCGGCCACGGCGCGGATCGCTTCTTCCTGGCCGATGACGCGCTCGTGCAGCTTCTCCTCGAGCTTGAGGAGCTTGTCCTTCTCCTCGGCGGTCAGCTCCGTGACCGGAACACCGGTGATCTTGGAGACGATCTGCGCGACATGATCGGCGCGCACCTCGGCGGTCGCCGAAGCCTGGTCGCGCTTCCAGATCTCCAGAAGCTCGTCCAGCTCCTTCTGCTTCTGCTCCAGCTCCTTCTTCAGTTCTGCTGCTCGGTCGAATTGCTTGCGGGCTGCGGCATAGTCCTGTTCGCGCTTGATCTGCGCGACCTCGGCTTCGAGCTCCTGCACGTCCACGGGCCGCGCAGTGGCCGAGATCTTCACCCGCGCCGCGGCCTGGTCGATCAGGTCGATCGCCTTGTCGGGCATGAAGCGACCGGTGATATAGCGATCCGAAAGCTCCGCGGCGGCGATGATCGCCTCGTCGGTGATCGTCACCTTGTGGTGCGCCTCCAGCGTGTCGCGCAGGCCGCGCAGGATCATGATGACCTGAGCGACCGTGGGTTCCTCGACATAGACCGGCTGAAAGCGGCGTTCGAGCGCTGCGTCCTTCTCGATGTATTTCTGGTACTCGTTGAGCGTCGTCGCGCCGATCAGGTTCAGCTCGCCCCGCGCCAGCGCCGGCTTGAAGGTGTTGGCGATGTCGAGACCTCCTTCGCCGCCGCCCTGGCCGGCGCCGACGATGGTGTGGATCTCGTCGATGAACAGGATCAGACTGTCCTTCTCCTCGGTGATCTCCTTGAGGATCTTCTGGACTCGCTCCTCGAACTCGCCGCGATACTTCGACCCGGCCACCATCGAGTTGATGTTGAGCTCGACCAGCCGCTTGTCGCGCAGCGCCTCGGGCACTTGGCCCGCGACGATCCGTTGTGCAAGTCCCTCGACGATGGCGGTCTTGCCCACGCCGGGCTCGCCGATCAGCACCGGGTTGTTCTTTTTCCGGCGGGCCAGCACTTCAATCGTCGTCTCGATCTCGCGGGCGCGGCCGACGACGGGATCGAGCTTGCCATCGCGGGCGAGCTTCGTCAGGTCACGGCTGAACTGGTCGAGATCGGGGGTGTTCGACGGAGTCTCGACGCGGCCTTCCTCGGCTCCCTTGCCGACCACCTTCGTCACCTGCTGACGCAGCGCCTGCGGCGTCAACCCCAGCTTGCGCAGCATCGCCGCGGCCAGGCCTTCACCTTCCTCGGCAAGTCCGATCAGAAGGTGCTCGGGACCGACATAGGAATGGCCGAGTTCGTTCGAGGCGATGAAGGCCCGGTTCAGCGCGTCCTTCAGGCGAGGACTGACGCCGATTTCGCCTTCCGTCTTGGCGTCTCCACGCTTCGCTTCCTTCTCGATCTGGCGGCGCAGATCGTCCACATCGACCTTGAACTGTTCCAGGATCGTCTTGACGACGTCAGACGAGGTCAATGCCAGAAGCAGATGTTCGGTATCGACCTCGCTGCGCCCGAATTCCCCGGCCTTCTGTGCTGCATCCTGCAGCAGCTTGTTGCCCTGTTCGCTCAGCCGGTCGGCGATGGTGCGTCCGCCGCCGCGCCGCGATCCACGCCGCGGCGCGCCCTCGCCGACAGTGGCGTCGACGACAGCGTCATCGCCATCACCCATAGAGCCGAGCGTGCCGCCTCGCAGCGGACTGTCACCAAAGAGGCTGCCGAAACCGCTCTCGCCGAAGAATTCGTCAAGAAGGGAACGCCGCCCGAACAGGGACTCCAGCGGCGATGCGCTGCGGCCCGACCGGCGCGCTATTTCGCTGTAGTGCTGATCGCACAGCTCCATGTTCTGAACCCTGCCGTTCACCGAGGCGCGCACGCGCGCCGTCGCCGGGCGACCGCAAATATCGCAAGCTCCGTTTGCCATTTTTCCTCTCCGTTTCTTTATCCAGTCAGGGTTGTCCGCCGATCATCTGCGCCAGTGACAGTGTCACGCAGCGACCGCTTCCGTTCTTTTCACCTTGGACCCAATTGCCACAAGATCGGGCTCGTCCAGTGTCTCTCGTTGCAGGAGATCTTGCGCCGATTGCTCGAGAAGATCCAGATTGGTTTCAAGAAGGGTGAGGGTGCGCTTGAAGACGCCATCCACGATGTCGCGCACCTTTAGGTCCATTCGCTCGGCCGTGGCCTCGCTGTAGCGGCGGTTGAGCCAGGACGCCTGATCGCCGGTGCCGAGAAAGCCGGGCCGATCGGTGTCGTAGCTGACATGCCCGAGGTCTTCGTCCATCCCGTAACGCGCGACCATGGCGCGGGCGATATCGGTCGCCTTGACCAGATCGTCCGCCGCCCCAGTCGAGACATGATCGTAGATGATCTTCTCTGCCGCGCGCCCGCCAAGCAGGACTGCGATCTTGTTTTCGAGTTCCTCCCGTGTCATCAGGAAGCGGTCCTCGGTCGGGCGCTGGATGGTGTAGCCGAGCGCGCCAATCCCGCGCGGTATGATCGAGACCTTGTGCACCGGGTCTAACCCCGGCAGAGCCATCGCCACCAGCGCGTGCCCCATCTCGTGGTGCGCTACGATCTCGCGTTCGCGCGGATTGAGAACGCGGTTCTTCTTTTCCAACCCCGCGATGATGCGCTCGACGGCATTGTTGAAGTCGTCCATCGTCACCGCATCAGCCTTGCGGCGCGTGGCGAGCAATGCTGCCTCGTTGACGAGATTGGCAAGATCCGCGCCGGAAAAGCCGGGAGTAAGCGCTGCGACCTTCTCGGCATCGACGTCCGGGGCGAGCTTCACCTTTTTCATGTGAACGCCGAGAATCTGCACACGTCCCTTCTTATCCGGCCGATCCACCAGCACCTGCCGGTCAAAGCGTCCCGCACGCAGCAGCGCGGGGTCGAGGGTCTCGGGTCGGTTGGTGGCGGCCAGGAGCACGATGCCCACTGAAGGGTCGAAGCCGTCGAGCTCGGTCAGAAGCTGGTTCAGCGTCTGCTCACGCTCATCATGGCCACCGGCGATCTGGCCCGAGGAGCGCGCCCTCCCAAGAGCGTCGAGTTCGTCGATGAAGATGATTGCCGGGGCGGATTTCCGAGCCTGCTCGAAGAGGTCGCGCACCCGCGCGGCACCGACGCCCACGAACATCTCGACGAACTCGGAGCCCGAGATCGAAAAGAAGGTCACGCCGGCCTCGCCTGCCACTGCGCGCGCTAGAAGCGTCTTGCCGGTGCCCGGCGGCCCGACAAGCAATATGCCTTTGGGGATATGTGCGCCCAGCTTTCCGTATTCGGCGGGGTTCCTGAGGAACTCTACGACCTCCTCCAGCTCGGCCTTGGCCTCGTCCACACCGGCCACGTCGGCGAAGCTGACGCCGGTTTCTTTTTCCATGTAAACCTTGGCCTTGCTGCGGCCGACCTGCATGAACCCGCCGAAACCCTGTTTGTCGGCGAACTTACGGAACAGCAGCATCCAGATTCCGAAGAAGACAAGCGCTGGCGCCACCCAGGAAATCAGCGTGCCGAGAAAGGTGTTCTGAGGAACGCCCGTGATCTCGACGCCGGAGCGGTCGATCCGCTGCAGGATCGCGGGATCCACGACCGTGGTGACGAACTGGCTCTTGCCGTCGACGGGGTCGGTGAAGGTGCCGGTGATGGTGTCCGCGCCGACCGCGACGGACGCGACCCTGCCATCCTCGAGATAGCTCTCGAACTGGCTGTAGCTGATCGGTGCGACGGATTGCCAGCCGGCGATCAGGTTCTGGATGAAAAGCACGGCTATGAAAGCCACCACCCAGTACCAGATGTTATATTCGGTCTTCCTTTCCATGCCGCTTGTCCCTTTCACTAGCGCCCGAGCCGCGCCCTGATCCGCTCGAGCAGCGCCAGCAGGACGCGCCTTTCGTCCGCCGACAGATCCTGCAGGATTTCATGTTCGAGCGTCGATTGCCGCGGCGCGAGTTCCTCCAGCATCGCCCGGGCCTTCGACGTTGCGGTGACGATCTGCGACCGCCTGTCGTCGAGCGAGGGCGACCGCTCGACCCAGCCGCTCCGGACCATGCGATCGACGAGCTGGCCCGCAGTGGCCGGGCCGACCTCAAGTCGGTCGGCCAGATCGCGGATGGTCAGCCCGGGCGCATCCTCGACATGCGCCGCCGCCATCCAGGACAGGCGGGTCAGGCCGCTGTCGCGGATGTCTTGGTCGATCCGCTGCTGGATGAGCTGCGCGACCCGGTGGATCGTCGTCCCGATTAGCGCGATGTCCGAAGAGATCATGAGTATCCTTCCTACGCTTGCATGAGACACAGGATAGACCGCACTCCATCCAAAGTGCAATGCACGCATCATATATGCTTGCATAATAAATGGATCCGCCTATCTTGATGGGCGGTCTCCGAACCGACATCCAGCCGGCACCGTTGCCCGGTCGGACCATGCCGCCGGTTCGGGGGCATCGATCAGCAACAGGAGGCCAGCAATGCTCTATCCGACATATCTGCGCCGCAGCGATCCCTTCGCGCTGATGCGCTCCATGATGCGCGATCTCGACCGCGGCTTCTGGCCGTCGTCCCGCGCGGCGTTCCCGGCGGTGAATGTCTGGCAAGGCCCTGAGGCCGTCGCCGTCACCGCTGAACTTCCCGGCATCGAACCGGGCGACATTGAGATTTCGGTTAAGGACAACGTCCTGACGCTTTCGGGCGAACGCAAGGCGCCCGAGGTTCCCGACGGTGCGCGCTGGCGCCGCAACGAACGCGGTTTCGGCAGGTTTTCCCGCACTATCCGCCTGCCGTTCGCGGCCTCGGATGACAAGGTCGAGGCGAGGATGACGAACGGCGTATTGCGGATCGTCATCTCCCGGCCCGAGGAAGAAAAGCCGAAGAAAATCGAGATCAAGGCAGCCTGAGAGGAGCTGGAACGATGAGCACCGACATCACGCAAGCCGCCGAAAAGACGCCGACCGACTCGCCCGAGACCACCGGCGGCGGACGCATCTACCGCCCGTTGACCGATATCGTCGAGACCGATCAGGGTGTCTCCATGATGCTTGAAATGCTTGGGGTCGCCGCCGATGCGGTCGAGATCACGCTCGAAAATCGTGTGTTGACGATCCGCGGCAAAGTTGACCCGGTGCGGCCGGAAAACCTCGAACTTGCCTATGCCGAATATGGCGAGGGCGATTTCGAGCGTGCCTTCACGCTTTCCGAGGACTTCGACCCCAACAGGATCGAAGCCGAGATGCGTGGAGGTGTCCTCACCCTGACGCTCCCCCGAGCCCCTGAAGCGCAGCCGAAAAAGATCGCCGTCAAGGGCGCCTGAAAACCGAAGGAGACCATATCATGCAGATCAAAGACCTCATTCCCTGGGCGCGCAAGGACGGCGCGCCAGATGCCAAGAGCAGCGAAGACAACCCGATCGCGACACTCCAGCACGAAATGAACCATGTGTTCGAGAACTTCTGGAACCGTGTCGGTCATTTCGAATGGCCCTTTGGCAGCGGCGAAGCGAAATCCGACGTGGTCGAGACCGACAAGGCGATCGAAGTATCGATCGAGCTGCCGGGCATGGAGATGAAGGACATCGAGGTGACGGTCAACGATGACATGTTGACTGTGAAGGGGGAGAAGAAGATCGAGCGCCAGGAGGAGAAAAAGGGGTATTACCTGTCCGAGCGCAGCTACGGCGCGATCTACCGGACAATTCCGCTCCCTCCCGGTGTGGATGGCGAAAAGGCGCAGGCATCCTTCAAGAACGGGGTTCTGACGATCAAGCTGCCCCAGACTCCCGAGGCGCAGGCGAAGGTCAAGCGCATCGAGGTCAAGAACGGCTGATTTGCCACATTGGGTGTCGCCGGTTTGCGGCGTCCCCTCCGCTCCTTGCGATATCGCACCGTCTGGAGAAGCCCCGGGGAGCTTGTCTCTCCGGGGCGGCCTTCGAGAGGCAATCATGAAAGACTTGCAACGATCCGGGCTGACCCGTGAACAATGGTCGGCGATGACGCTCTACGAGAAGTTCGAGCAAGGTGTCATCTTCGTCCTCAGCGTCATCATTGCGGCGATCGTCGTGGCGTCGGTCTGGGCGCTGATGCGCGAAGTCGTGAATCGCCTGGTTCTGGGGGCATTCGACACTCTCGATTACGCCACCTTCCAGGTGGTGTTCGGCATGATCTTCACCGTGGTGATCGCGCTCGAGTTCAAGCGCTCCCTTCTTGTTGCGACCGAACGCAGCTTCGGGATCCTCCAGGTCCGCACGATCGTGCTGATCGCGCTCCTCGCCATCGCACGAAAGTTCATCATCCTCGACCTCGGCGAGACGGAGCCGGCCAAGATTGCCGCACTCGCGGGCGCGGCGCTTGCGCTCGGCGTTGTCCATTGGCTCGTGCGCGATCAGGACCGACGCGAACCGGGAGGCCAGGAGACGCGATGACTGCAGCCTCCGCCCGCCACCGTCTGCTCAATCTCGTGCAATCGGCGCTGCTGCTCGGGCTCATGGCGGCGCTCGCCTGGGTTTCGGTCACGGTGATCCTGGGGCCCGGAACGGGGCTGCTCGTCGCGCTCGGCATGGTCGCCGGCCTGTTTCTGGCCCCCGACCTGTCGCGGCGGATGCTGCTGTCGGCCTATCGCGCCCAGCGTCTGACGGGGCGCGAGGCCCCCGGTCTCTTCGCAGCACTTGCCGAGCTCGCGCGCCGCGCCGGCCTGCCGCGCACCCCGGCGCTGTATCGCGTCCCGAGCCGGCTGCCGAACGCCTTTGCCATGGGCAGCCCCGAGGACAGCACGATCTGCGTCACCGACGGGCTGCTCGAGATCCTGGACGGTCGCGAACTTGCCGGCGTCCTCGCGCATGAGATCGGCCACATCGCCCATCGCGACCTCTGGATTATGGGACTAGCAGACGTGATGTCGCGGCTGGTGTCGTTGGCCAGCTGGGTAGGGCAATTCCTGCTGCTTCTGAACCTGCCGCTCGTGATGGCGGGCATGGTCCATGTGCCCTGGTCGGTCGTGGTGCTCCTGATCTTCGCGCCCACGCTGATGGCGCTTGTCCAGCTCGGCCTGTCGCGGACGCGCGAATACGATGCCGACCGCGCCGCCGCAGAGCTAACCGGCGACCCGGACGGCCTCGTGCGCGCGCTCGTCAAGCTCGACCGGCTCACGGGGCGTTTCTGGGAGGAGATCTTTCTTCCCGGCCGACGCATTCCCGACCCGTCGCTGCTCAGGACCCATCCGCCGACCGAAAGCCGTGTCCGGCGGCTTCGCGAATTGGACCCGAACCGCTCAGTTCCATTCCTCGACATCATCGGCCACTCGGCCGGGGTCGCACACGCCTCGAACCTGACACCGCGATTCAGGCGCTTCGGGACGTACTGGTAGAAAACGAGAAGCGACGGCATCTGGTCGCGGGCGGGTGGATCTGGCCGAGTCAGGAATTCAGAGTGGGCATGGATTCTGTCGTGTTCCCCTGACGGCATCGTGATCTTCCAGGCTTGTGATGCCGGTGTATATTTACGCGCTGCGGCGGCGGACGAATCCGTTCTGCGTAGGAGGGAGTTATCGCAGCGACAATATGCGCGGTTCATGGCGTAGCCGCCGGCGTGCCTTGTGGCGATGGGGGCCTGTGCCACCGGTTCAATTTTAGTCGCAATCGAGCCATTTGTGGGATCGAACCAAAGCGCTGACGAATAAAATCAATGCGTTGCGAGCTGGAGAAGGTTCGACCCCAGACCCATCCCCTCCGCCACTTTGGAAAAACCGGGAACGCCGATTCCAGCCGACTTCCCTCCTTTGGTGGCTACCGGCGTGCTCAATAGGGTGTTTTTTGCTGACCTTGATGTAGATCGCGTCGTCCGCGTGTCAAACGGCTTCCAAAACTGACCCCGGATCGGCGTCCAATTTTGACCCCCTTATGTAATGCGCGGCGGTCAGCGTTCGCCCGGGCGGAGCTGGTCAGGGTTGCGCAGCCCGGG
>Ga0209792_1000538_pt1 | contig 25726 bp, 10 predicted proteins | sample EBPBio142005_DNA_FD_185860 | JGI IMG/M metagenome (GOLD analysis project Ga0209792, IMG submission 185860) | Wastewater treatment Type I Accumulibacter community from EBPR Bioreactor in Madison, WI, USA - Reactor 1_6/14/2005_ DNA (SPAdes)... | ecosystem: Engineered > Bioreactor > EBPR >... | reverse complement strand
ATAATAATTATCAGGAGTTGAGGGGTGATCTGCACACCAAGATACTAAATATGCCTGTAGTTATAGAGGGGTATTATACCACCCAAGATAGAAACAGGAAAGCTAAGGCGAGTTATATCAGGGTGCGTTATGACCTGGAGAAAGAGAAAGAGAAACTGAACAAGGAAGTCGGCAATTATAAAGGCATGTATGAGCGTGTGGGTGCATCGGGACAAGGTATGACCGATGGCACGACCGCATTGCTCAATCAATTGCAACAACAACAAGTATTATCAGCGCATCAGTTTCAGTCTAATTATCGCATCAGCGGAGATAAACTCATTGCAAGTGGTGGTGATGTAGAGGTTTTAGCCGAAGGTACAGATAGTGCTACGACTGCGAAACTCAGAAAGGACAAGGACGAGATAAAGAAGCGTTATCAGCAAATGCAGGAAACGCAGGCAAAGATTGCTAAGTATCAAAAGCTGTTAGACCAGTATCGCAATGCGCAGTACTTTGATTCCAGTCTTAACTATTCAAAAATACAGGAGGCTACTGGTACTAAGGACTATTCTTACAAATCATTGGTGAAGGCAGCCAGTAATATTTTGCCAGAATCCAAGGCCAAATCATTTCTAAGCGGTTTGACTAAGTTAAACGTTGGTATACTCAATGACTACGAGTCTAATTACACCATCTCAGGACAAACACTAAAAGGTTTAAACTTCGGCTATGATCTCAACATGTTTACAGTTGGACTGACAGCAGGTAAAACGGAATATGTTTCCAGAAGTGGAAACGTAGACAGGTATAATACTTATTTGCTAAAAGTAGATTTTAAACCAATTGGCAAGCAGAAGATAGGCCTCATTTATTACGGGTATACACCAACAAAGCAGATTTTAGACGACCCTTCATTTACAAAAACGGACTTGTCTGTACCCAGCTTCAGGCAACCTGTACATATAGTGAGCCTGACCCATAGTGGTACAATTGTGAAAGGGTTGCAGATGGAATCTGAAGGAGCTTATTCATATAAGAATACCCGTGCCAACAGTGATATAGACCTGCATCATACAGCAATTAAAACCGGCTTACAATATGAGTTGCCGAAGATACCTGTACACTTGAAAGCAGAATGGGAGCATGTAGGAAAGCAGTTTGAAAATAATGCCTTGCCTTATACAAGAGCAGGTATCGAGCGGTATACACTCGCGACAGACTTCTTCTTGTTTAAATCATTCCTGAAAGCGGGTGTACAATTCAACAGGGTACAACAAAGTACATTCTACAGTACAGGTTATAATACGAAATGGGGCTTTGATTTGCAGACTAAATCAAAACAATACCCCAACCTCTTAGTATCGTATAAGCCATTTAGCACATTTAGAAGAGCGGAAGACACATTTGCTGTTGCTCAACGTCCTGTATTTGGTTCTGTCTGGATAGCGAGGGCTACCTACCAGTTTAAGCGTAACCCTGCTAACCATCGGTTTATGCTGAGTTACAACCGGAATAAAAGTACGGTAGACACATTGTCTTATCAATCGCACACACTTCAGGCAAGTTATATATATACGTCGACCAAGTTGACATTTACTGCCAACAGCGGATTGTCTTCGCAGCCATATTACATGCCTGATGGGTCGATGCTTACTAATAGCGTCGTATTTGGTGGCGTAAGTGGTAGCAAAAGAATAACGAAGCAATTGATGGTGAATCTGGGACAGGAGCTTGCCTATGCAGGATTTGGTTTACAGCGTCGAGCAACGACATTGGGGCTGAATTACCGCTTTGAAAAACTGCCCTTTACCGTATACAGCCAATGTCGTTATTCAGGCATACGTGCCAATGAAAATACGGTCATAAAAAATATATGGTATGGACAGTTAGGCGTGCAATGCAGGTTTAAAACACAAACACCAAAGTTTAAAAAGAAATAGGCGTTATAAAAGTATTGATATGCGAATTAGAAAACCAATAATCCAAAGAGTCAGCATCTTATTGATGTTGCTGATGGTCGTGATGACCTGGCAAGGCAGAGCGCAAGGCACATCTCTTGTCGTTAACCTCGCGCAGATAGATGGCGTTGAACTAAACCCTGAGAACGTATTTAACTATGAAATCCTGAACAATACAGGTAGTAGTAAAGATGTTACTATACAAGGTAGTATCCAGTATCGTAATTCAGCACTCAAGGCCAGCTACAGCTTAAACATCCGTTTGCAACCTGGGAATAACCCGATTGGCAAAGAACGAGGATCGTCTGCTGTATGGACTTTTTCTGATAATGGGTTGAAGGAACTGTTCAAGGACTATAGCAAACTGCCGCAGGGAACGTATGAGTATTGTGTAACTGTATCATTAAAGACCATCAATCCTGAATATGATGCGGGCGAGCCAATCAGCGAATGTATATATCAGACAGTGAATGATATTTTTCTGATCAACCTGATAGATCCGGAGAATAATGCAAAACTGTATGAGCTAAATCCAATGTTTTCATGGGTAGTAAACTATCCATTTGCTAGCCAGCTAACCTATCGTATAAGGATAGCACCCGTGAAGGAAGGGCAGAATAATGAAAATGCCATTAACAGGAACAATCCAATCTACCAGGATAATCAGGTAATGTCAACAAGCTTGATCTATCCTGCGACTGCAAAACCGTTAGAAAAATTTCAGCCTTATGCATGGACGGTAGATGCTTATTATAAAGGAATACTGTTGGGTGGAGCAGAGGCTTGGCGATTTACCATCATCGAAGACAGTTTGTTAAAGGAATATGATGCTGAACAGTCCTATTATGATTTTGCGAAACACTATGGCGAATCAAGAATCACTGCCATTGGTGAGATTAAACTGAAGTATACATCTGATATGATGAACGATAGTCTTCAGATACAAATAGTAGATGAACACAATGAACCAGTTAGAACTCCGATGTCAGTGTTGGGAATGCACAATGGAGAGAATCATTTCATCATACCGTTATATGAAAGGGTAAAGCTTGGTCATGGCAGGAACTATAACCTGCAATTGATGAATAAAGACAAAAAACTGTTTGTAGTACCGTTTAAATATTTAAACCCAATTCTAGTAGATGGACAAAAGAATGATAAGTAAGATTTATACATGGTTGGCTGTATTATCGGCCATTGTATTGTTAATAGGAGCAGCGTTTTGTTGGCAGTTAATGAAGCCTGCTGATATAGCCTATATAGACATTGGTAAGTTAGTAGGCGGATACCAGATGAAAAAGGATTTAGACAAGCAAGCAAATGGTGATTTGCAAAAAATAAAATCTGTTGCTGATAGTTTAAAGATGATAAAAAAAGCTGCTTTAGGTACTACTACGCCGAGGTTAGATTCACAGTTGCAGTATGTACAGTATGCTTTCCAGCAATATTATGAACAATCGAACAGGAATATCAGCGAAAAGATATGGGAGCGCCTTAACCCACTATTGGAGCAATATGGTAAGGAACGCAATATCAAGTTGTTGGTTGGGGCAAATGGTGCGGGAACTGTATTGTATGGCGATAAGGGAATTGACATGACAGATGATTTAATCAAGTATCTGAACAGTAAATATGAGAAAGGTAATTAGCGGTTTATTGTTGACAACAATATTGCTGTCTTCCTGCGGTGGGCGAAAGACATTGAACCCCGTTGCTTATATGGAATACATGGAAGATGCAGAGCATGGACTGATGAAGAAAGTGACAGTTGGTGCCTATGAGTATCGTATTCAATTTGCACCGGCTGAATATTTGGCCAGCAGGCAATATTATAGGGAGATGGAACAGGGGATTATGGACGGCTATAGGAAACGTATAAATGAAATGAAAGGGTATGTTTTCTTCTTGGTCAATATCTACCCTCGTAATGCGTCAGAGCAGACGATTAGTGAACGCATAACACAGAATGCAGGTGCAGCGCAGCGGGTTATGTATTACCAGCAGCAGGCTGCCAATGATATTATTTTGAAAGCGGGAACATTTGAGCAAATGCCATCCACGTACGTATACGAAGATAATTATGGTTTGTCTCCATACAACACAATTGTAGTTGGCTTTGCCGGAGATTATGGCAAAGAAGACATGCAATTAATATTTAACGACCGATACACACATACACCACTAATAAAAGCCGGGTTTTCAAAAGATGAATTATCTGCATTGCCGGGCATATCAGTAAAAACGAATTAGTATATATGAAAAAGACCCTTTTACGAATCACTGCAAAGACGCTATTGGTATCAATGGTATATCAGTTGGGTTTTCCGTTGTATAGCTATGCCTTGACAAGCGGGCCATCTCAACCGGAGGTGCAGAGCTTTGAACCGATCGGCACGACGGAGATGGTAGATATGTTCACCGGGGATTTTAACTACAATATCCCTTTATTGGATATAGAAGGTTACCCAGTTAATATCAGCTACCACAGTGGTATAGGTATTGAGCAGGAAGCAAGCTGGGTGGGGCTTGGCTGGAATATTAATCCTGGTAATATCAGCCGTGCAGTACGTGGTTTGCCGGATGATTTCAACGGGGAAACTATTGACAAGGAACTTAGTATTGAAGAAGAAAAGAACTTTAAAATAGGCACAGGTATCAGTATCGGACTTGAATTAGGAGGTGTAGATACCAGATTGTCATTAGGGTTTAAGAATTATATCCAATTCAATAATTACAAGGGAACAAGTATCGGCATCAGTACGGATGCGTCTATATCATTACCCTTCTTTAATGCTGGGGTAGGTATGGGTGTAGGTTCACAAGCAGGCGCAGATATTGACTTAAATGCAGGTTTTCATATCCCTAAATCAGTGAGTACGGATATGGGCCCTGGAGGTAATGGCTCTATCGGGACTGGTTTCAACTCCCGAACAGGTATGAAAGATGTCTCATTTGGTGTGAATGGTACTTATAACAATACCCAAATGCCTTTGTCTTTCAGTGGCAGTATTCCTATCGGTTTACAGAACTACGTACCTGTAGTTACCAACCCAAGTTCATTGAGTTCATTTGAGTTTCAGGCAAGAGTTGGTGGTGAGCTGTTTTATACTTTCCCTAATGGATACATGAGTATACAGAAGAGTACAATGAGTTTTGTGAAAGATGGTGCCAGACCCGGATATGGTTACTTATATTCAGAGAATGCGCCTTCAACAGCAATAACTGACTTTAGCAGAGATAGGGACGGTAGGTACAATAAAACCATGGAGCATTTACCACTGTCGTCTATGACCTATGATGTGTACTCGGTTAGTGGTCAAGGTACCGGTGGTATATTCCGTCCGTTTAGAAATGATATTGGAAGTATTTATGATCCTGAGGTTAAATCTCCCAAGGGTGATATCACGTCTGTGTTAACGGAAGCTGGTATTGGGACTCTTTTCGAAGTGGGTACCGATATCTCATTGGTAGATATTGAAGCTAATTCAGGGCCATGGAGACGACTGAATTTCCGTGGAAATGAGCAAAGTTCATTATATGAAAAAGCTTTTTTCAAACAAGGTGGCGAGCTGACCTACAACAACCAGCAAGCCTCAGGAATATTTAGTGATGCACCAGTTTACCTGGCAGAGAATATGGTAACGCTAAAAGGTAAGGGTGGTGATGTAGGAAGCCTTCCGTCTAAGTTTGGCAATGCACACGTGTATAATACAGGTACGATAATGGATCGTACAACACGAGCCAATCTTATAAGCTACCTAACAGCTGAAGAGGCAACTATTAATGATGTGGCACAAGATGCTAAAATCCGCCATTATAGTAAGTTTGGTGACACCACTTCGGACACCGCGTTTCATAAACCGGGTGCAGCGATTGTCAATGATAGGTTTAGTGCGGGTAAAGCAGATAGGCCACAGGCTACCCATGTGAGTGAATTTACCCAAACGCTTCCTGATGGCAGGCGGTATGTATATGGGATACCTGCAATGAATAATCTAAGCAGAGAGGTAACGTTTAGTGTAAGTAATAGTCAGGCTGATCTGGAAACCGGGTTAGTTGGTTATGACGTAGGGGCTGATGATAGCAAAAATAACAATAGGCCAAAGGAAAAATTCTACAGTTCTACCACAACCCCGGCATATGCGCACAGCTATTTACTGAGTTCAGTTCTGCAAACAGATTATGTCGATGTATTAGGTGATGGCCCGACAGATGATGATATGGGGGGCTGGGTCAAAATGAACTATACATTATGGGATAACGATTACCGCTGGCGTACACCCTATGAAGGGAATAAAGCGCAATATAATCCTGGTTTTTGGTCGGATAAACAAGATGATAAGGGCAGCTATTTGGTAGGGTCAAGACAGCAATGGCATGTACGTTCTATTGAGTCAAAAAATTATGTTGCAGAGTTTTATGTGTCCAAAAGAAATGATGGAAGAGGTGTAAGAAACAAAATATATAATGGTAGCAAATATTCATTTAATAATACAGACCTTGAAGATTCGCTTACAACGGCTGGTTTTTCATATAAATTAGATTCTATCCGTTTATTTAATAAGCACGATAGGTATATAAACGGAAATTCAGCCACACCTATAAAGACAGTCATCTTTGACTACGATTACTCTTTGTGTAATAAAATTCCTAATAGTAACGCTCCAGGTACATACGGAAAGTTGACGCTGAAAAGGATTTATTTTAAATACGGGAAATCCAGTAAGAGCTTATTGAGTCCTTATGTGTTTAATTATGCGAATGCTAACCCTGACTATAATTTTGCTGATAAAGACAGATGGGGCAATTATAAGAATCATACGCGCGATGGTAAATTGACAAATTACGAGTTCCCTTACACGGCACAGGATGGAACAAATTTGGACGCGGACAAAGCTCCGTGGAATCTTACAGAAATTAGTTTGCCGTCGGGTGGTAAGATTAACGTAGTGTACGAGAGTGATGATTATGCGTTCATACAGGATAAGCGAACAATGCAAATGTTCCATATAGAAGGGGTTGGTAATTCAACAAAGAAGGATAATCAATCTAAGCTATATGAAGACCTCAATACGGTAAATGATTACCTGTACTTCAAAAGAATTCCTGCTAAAGAAAACCGCAACCTTTCTATGCGGGACAATTATTTAGAAGGTACAGATTATCTATACTACAGTTTTGCGTTAGATATCAGTGGTACAGGTAAATATGAGCATATGAAAGGGTATGCGCATATCGATGCCTTGGACAAATGTAGCGATGATACCAGTTATTGCTATATAAAAATCAGGAAAGAACATCCGGGAAACCATGCTTCATTATTGCATCCTGCAACTATTTATGGCGTTAATAACGGAAGATGCTATTTGCAACATATCATTTACCCAGGTTACTTAAATGGAGATGAAGGGGGAATACAAATTGGCAAAGCATTATTGGATGCACTAGGAGAATTAGGTTCTATACATGAAAATCCAATTGTACGCCTTGTGGAAAGGAAGCATATTGCCAGGGATATCGATATTGATAAATCTTTCATCAGGCTTCATAGACCAGGGTTGACTAAAAAAGGTGGAGGTATCAGGGTAAAACAGTTGACATTATCAGATTCCTGGCAGTCACTAACCAATAGCACTTCAAATGCAGATGCTGATTATGGTAAAAATTATAGCTATACAACTGAGTCGCGATACGGAACAATCAGTAGTGGTGTAGCCAGCTATGAACCTATTGTAGGTGGAGATGAGAATCCATTCAGAATGCCTGTGCCATATACAGCGGAGGGAGGAAGGTTATTACCCAAAATCGAATTCTTCCAGGAAACGCCATTTGGGGAGTCATTTTTTCCGCCACCCGTTGTTGGCTATAGTAATGTGAGGGTAAGTAGTGTACACATTACACAAGGCCGTTCTTCGCAATCTTACGAAGACTATGAGTTTTATACGGCAAAAGACTATCCGATTGAAATTGATTATACCGATAAGGAAGCCCCTGCGCCGATTAAGCACAGTGGCTTAAGTAAGAAGACGCTGGAAGTGAAAGTTTTCCAAGGTTATGCGTTACGCTTTAATGATATGCATGGTAAGCCGAAAAGTATTACCAATACTATTTTAAAGTCGAATGGCAGTACGGTGACGCCAGAACCTGTTTCAAGTGTTAAATATAATTATCGCGAGAAGGACGGTAAATTATACAATAAGGTTCTTGCATTAAAGAGAAACAGAGGTACGCTCAATACCTATGCAATTGATAGCACTACATTGGGTGTAGAAACAGACTTCACGGTAGATACAAGAGAACGTTATAACAGAACATACAAGCGTAACATCAGTATGAACCTCAACGTCCAAATGTTTGGTGTGTTTCCTGTGCCAATACCGACCATGTTTATACCTGAGAAGGAAGAAACGGAGACATTCCGTTCAATGGTTACCACTAAAATTGTGCAACGATATGGTATACTTGAATCTGTAGAAAAAGTAGATCATGGGGCGGTTACGAAGACACAGAACGTAATCTTTGATAGTGAAACGGGAGGTGTTTTATTGTCAAAAACAAATAACGAGTATAATAGTGACATCTATGATTTGAAATACCCGGCATATTGGGCATATGAAAGAATGGGCCCTGCTTATACTAATATTGGGTACGAAGAGAAGTCAGATTCGTTGGTAATTGATCCTGATTCTTATTACGGTAAACTACATCTGGATGCAAAACGCTTTTTTGCCGGTGATGAGGTTTTGCTTACCTATACTGACAACGCAGGAGACAAACAGCAGGTAAAAGCATGGGTAATGGAAATTTACAATCCTTTGTCTATACCTAATACATCACCCGATTTTGATCCAATGAATCCTTATATAACACCCTATTGGACTAATATCATTGCTTATACTTACAATCAGTATACCCCGGCGCCATCAATACCTGCCAATACAATCTGGGTTGCATTACGAGCGTCGAAGAACAGCAGTGGAGCGTCACTATGGCCTGGAGGGTTAAGTGGTGGGGACTTCGTAAACAATGTTGTTGTCAAAGTAATCAGGTCAGGACGTAGGAATATGTTGGATAAAAATGTACAACAGACAGTGCTTGCGGATAATCCTTATAATGGAAGTATTAATGATATCCTAGGCGGTACATCTGCAAGCAATGCTTTCAATAAAGTGTTGAGTGTGAATATTCAGGAGTACACGGACAAGGCTGTTCCTTTTGGAACGATCACAACTGATACATCTACTTATTTAGCCCAACCTGCAGGTTTTTATAAGCCTAATTTGCTGCCTGTTGATATCGATAGTGCTGGTGTGAGGGTTTTGAACAGATATGTATTAGGGCATCGGGGTAATTTCCGTCCGGTAAGAGAATATGTTTATATCGAAAACAGAAACTACAATAATAATGTTAAAACAGATGGCGCATATTCAATCAAAGCACACCCATTCTGGTTAAATACCAACGCTGCTGCTAATAAACATACTATATTAAATACGGTTGGTGCAGAAGCACCATATTGGAAGAAGACACATGAAGTTGCTAAATATGATGTCTTTGGAAATGTATTGGAAGAGCTCGACGGCAGTGTTAACAGAACCAGCAACGCACCTCAAACATTTGGTGCACCTACATTAACCGGTAAACGAACGGCTGTACAATATGGGTATAATAAATCCTTGCCAACAGCGGTAGCTAATAATGTACAACAAAGAAGTTTCTTCTATGATGGTTTTGAGGATTATAGTATGCTCGTGCCGAAGAATCAGTATTTCCTGTACAAAAACACATACTATCATAAAACGCCATTTGCTCAGGCGTATCAGGCATTGGATATGTCTGCCACTAAAGTCCGTAATGACAGGTATGGACAGGACTATAGACAATATGCACTGGTAAGTAGCGGGGATTCAATTACATCGGCTACAGCCCATAGCGGTAACTATTCAATCAGGTTTAGCGCTGCAAGATCATTTACTGTCGGTGGTCAAACTCGTAACAGTGAGTCAAACAGTTTATACAATCTCTTGTTGAACACAGAGTTATTCAGGGTGGATCACAATCGCAAATACGTTGTCAGTTTCTGGTTTAAGCCTGTATCAGGCGCTGCCACGAGTGTACTAAGTAGTATTGCGTTTGCTTATACAAATGGGACTGTTACAAGTTTTACGAATACTTATCCTTTTGTCCTAAAAACCGGTAGTGTAGATGGATGGTATAAGGCGGAATTTGTGACACCGTTAATGCATACAATGCGACTGACTTTACCAGCCGGTGCATATTTCGATGATATAAGAATGATTCCGCTTGACGCAAATATGAAGTCATATGTCTACGATCCTGTTTCATTTAAGTTGACTGCACAGCTAGATGAAAATAACTTCACGACTTTCTATGAATATGATCAGGAAGGACTTCTAGTGCGTGTTAAAAAGGAAACAGACAGAGGAATTCAGACAGTTAGCGAAAGCAGGCGATCAAACTCAAAAAAATAGGCACCTATGAGAGTCGTTAGATTTAAAATGATATCTGGCTTGCTGTTGTTTTCTGCTTCATTATGGGCCCAGGAAACTGACCCGGTTGTGTTATTAGGAAAAATACGTGATGCAAATAACTTAAAGGCTATCAGTTACGATTATACAGTTTGTCGGAAGCAAAACGGAAGCATAAGCGATTGTGTAAGTGGCAAGTTGTATAAGCAGGGCAGTAATTATCTGGACAGCAATAGTTACTATATCTCTGCTGTTTTGAAAGGGTATTACTGCAAACTGAATTTTCGAGAACAAAGCGCAACTGTATTTGAGGTGGAGCCTTTTAAGAAGAAGATGGGCATGCCGCTAAAGGAAACAATAGGTGATGTCCTACCTATGCCTGATTCGATCATTAGGCGTTATGGTAAAGTAAACTTGTTGCAGGGAGGTGCTACCAATTATGTGGTTGAGTTGAATATGGCAGCACCGTATAGTTCTAAAATGACGATTACTGTCCGTAAGGAGGATCTTCACGTTCAGTCATTGCGAATGGAATCACAAGTCATTGGTGAGGATGGCGTCGTTCAAGTTTATGAGATGTCACTTTTTAAATATGGAGTAGATGATCGCATGTTTGATTACAGTAGATTTTTCAAACTGAATTCAGAAAAAAAGATTGCATTGAGTGGCAGGTATGCCAAGTATCAACTAAATACTTTAACCAAATAAAGGTTACGTACTATGTACAAAAAACTATTATTATCCCTGATTACATTAATTACTTGCCAAGTGGTACAGGCGCAGAATTTTAATTTGTTGCCAGACAACTATTACCAAATAGCAAAAAGCTATACAATTGCTAGTGGTAGTTATCCCTATCTTATAGCAGCTGTACAGGATGGTTTATACACTAACACCACAAGTTCTTCTGTGTATAATAACGGGGTGGTTAAGAGCACATTGGATTACGTAAAGGTGGGTATTAACCACGATTCGGCGTTCATAGTTAGCAAGTATAAATATTTAGTAACTTTTGAACTGGCTGACCAACGAGCATATTATAACGCCACTCCTGCTACACCCAAAATAATAGCGTTAGAGATAAGCTATGATCCGGATTCTTTAAAACCATATACAGACTGTGCTGTTTACAAATTCTCAGGATTCCATCGTTTTGAGGCTAAGATTACCAAAGTTGAAGACATAAGCGGTACCACACCCGTTACTGTGCCCATTGGTTCTATAGCTAAGAATTTTTATGTAGAGACCGGTATTATTACGGACGAGTACAACACAACAGTTATCACTAGTATACCTATTTATGCTGTGTCTTATTTGACTAATAGCGATAACACGCTTCATATTGAATGGGGAACTGATATGGCATTGAATAATCTGATTCAACCATTGGAATATGAACTGGAATGGACTTACGTCGATGACTATCGTTATGATTTTGGTTTGCATACAGGGTCTCATTTCTTTCAATCAGGTTCGTTCAGCGGTAATATCCCATATGATTTTCGAAAGAATAGCACGCGTATACGCCTGAAAAATAACAAATATGATATTCCTTTGGTTTACGAAGGTGGTGCAATTGTCTATCGTCTTCGTACAGTACGACCAACCCAAACGAATTACAGAGACGTTATATACGGGGCGTGGAATACAGCCGATGCCGGCACCGTTTCTTCGACAGATGTTGGCCGAGTGTGTTTGATTCCTTCTGCTCATATGAATGATAGTTTAAACTGGCAATACACTATCAATTTTTCAGAAGAGGGTAAATACAAACATGTAATTAATTATTTTGATGGTTCATTAAGAGGCAGGCAAACTCAGACAAAAATCAACACAGATAATCTGTATGTTATCGCATTGGACAAGTCCTATGACTATGAAGGACGTCCTGCAATACAAACTTTGCCAACGCCACTGCAGCAGACTTATTTGAGATACAGGGATGACATTGTTAAAGTCGGTAGTAGTTCTCGACCTTACATCCCAACCGATTACGACAGAGTTTCTTGTAGTCAACCTGATTCGTTACCCCCGGTATTAACTAGTTCAGCAGCTGGCAAGTACTATTCCTCTGCAAATACGGACACAGCAGGTGTACAAAAGTTTGTCCCTGATGCAAAGGGTTATCCAATTGTCCAGTCTATTTATTCACCGGATAATAGATTGTTATGGCAAGGTGGTGCTGGATACGACCATCAGCTTTGGACGATGCGAGGTACACGTTATGAGTACACTGAACCATTAGATGGGGAACTAAATTTCTACTTTAAAAATGAAGCAGGGGTAGCAGCGAATTTTGCCAAAACGGTAACCATGGATCCGAACATGCAAAGTAGTTTTACTATAAGCAATCCTGCCGGTAAGCCTATAGCAACGGGTTTAATCGGATTGCCAAGTAGCACTACTCCGATTGAAAGCATTAACGGACAGAATAATGACTCTTTTTGTTCAGACATACTGAATGGTGTTAAACAAAGGATCAGTTCAGATGGTATCTCTATTAATAAGAAATTTTATGTTGAAATAGATGGTGATCATAGTATTCAATATAAAGTGAAGATTCCTGCTTATAGCTTAGGCTGTAGTAGTGTTAATATTAGTGTGTTGGCACGCGCCAATTATGATTTTAGTGCAACGGATGAATGTGGAATACCACGTATACCAAGAACGACCGGTTCGCTTGGATTTGATTCAGTTGTGACATCTATGCCTGCTGGTTTTGATTACTACACGTCTTCAGCTACAAAGTATCCTTTGTCTAAAGGAAATCACTCTGTGAACAAAAGCTTATTATTTAATCGTAATGAAGTAAACTATAGAGTGAAGCAAGGTGTATTGGCGCTAGAAGCTGCTCAGTGCTCACCTGATGAAAAATCATTCATTAGAGCTAGTGTAGAAAATACAAGCGTGCCTTGTATTAATAATATTTCAAAAGATTCTTGTGGTAATCGTAAATACAGAATGATACAGGAACTTTATCCGGATGCGAAATATGGTAAATATGGAAAGAATAGTTATGGAAGTTTTGCAATGGATACAGTTTGTTTCGACTCATCAGGGGTTAGGGTTGTAGCTACAAAAATCCCTTTATCAAATGACAATTCAATATTTACAGCAGTACAAGTATGTAATACTAGATATACACCTTGTTCAACCTATGTGGCGCCGACAACTATATTGCATCCCTCTTGTCTAAAATTCCGTTATCAAGATGATTGTATTACAATGCCTTCTAGTGTTACCAAAGATGGTCGCACCTATACGAATATTAAAGAGCTACCGGTAGATACCTTCATTTATATATTTAATGATGAGATAGCTACACGCCTTTTATCTTTGCACCCTGAATTCTGTAAAACGGCCTTTTGTGATGATGGTGAATACATTGAGGAATTGAAATCCTTCCAAACACAAAAACAGGCCGTACAAGGTAATCGCTTTGTACTTGATTCAATCATAGCGCATGATCCATTGTATTATAAAGCAAATAGTACTGACAAACCCGGTATAAAAGACCGCTTGTCTTTTTTGAAGAATTCAGATAAACGTATTGATAAGATAGCGTTGGAGCAGGCTTATTGCGCAGCGGGAAATGGTCAGGAGGTTCAACACAATGCAAAATTCCTATACGCGACTGAGATATTGAATACACAATTTGTTGATTCGCCTGTAAAGCAGCAATATTTTGAAGCGATGAAAAGCCTTTATTTAGGCAATCGTTCTTATATACTTCAGAAGGCATTAGATAGTACAAGTGCGACCTGTGCACCATGTACCTCTGCTCGTATGACTTTGGTAGAACCTGCGGTATTCCCAAGGCTGTTTAGCTCTAATAGCAATACAATTGCGTCGGATATTAACATGCCGTCTTGGCTAAAGACTGTATTTAATAATTCTATGGATCCTAGCTATAATTCCTCAGGCTTTAATCCGCCCCCTGCTAATGTGTCAGACTCACTCATTAATAAGACCAAAGATTCCCTGGCACTTGGAGCCGTTGAGGCAATTGTACGTAAGCTTATTAACTGTTCGTTGAGCCAGGATACGCTCACTTTGATTAAAAACAGATTATTGTATTATGTCGGGCTTGGCAGTGAACTAACTCCGGTAGTAGTTAAAACAGCTATTACAGATGTAAACGTATCGGTAAATGATCTGTGCCATAGTTTCCTTGTTGCGTACAATACAGATAAAGACGAGCAGGAATATACATATGACTGTGGACGACCGGAATTATACGCAGATCTGAAAAGCTTTCTTAACCGTAGTGAGGTGAAGTCAACTATTATGAGTGCAAGTTATTCAGGCAGCACTTACCAGACATTCAATTTGGATGCGACTAATAGCTTTGAGAATAAAATTGCAGCCAAGTTAGGATTATCAAGTAATGCGGATCCTGTATGGGTGGAAGGTTTTTTAGATACAATAAAATATTCCGGTACATTTTCACTAAAATATGTAAAGCTTAAGATCACAAAACCGAGTACAAGTACCAGTATCTATTTTTATTTTAAACGCAAATCAACTAGTGCTCCCTATTTAGATACAGCAAGCAGTTTGACAGTTAATGACGTGAGCTGCCTAAATGATGATGATGGCCTGCATACGGGTTATGCGTCCCAGTATACGGCAGTGGCAGACTATTACGTAAGTGGTAATACAACCGTCAGCAGACGATATTATATATGGAGTAGAGATATTTCAATTATGGTGCAGCCAGATGGTAAGTTGCCATTGGCTTGTCTCACTTGTATAGATATTAAAAACGCCTTGAAAGCGTTCAAAGCAGATAAGGCGACATATGGATATGATGATGCAGGTAACCATCCTTTTACTGATATTACATTGACTAATTACCTAAACTATAAACTCAACAAGCGCCATACCTATTTTGAATACATCAACTTAATGAAAGGCTGTGCCGTAAGTGACTCTGTTGAATTACCTAATCATTTTGCATTCATCCGTTATTATACCGCGGGTGATGGTATTGCAGATTCTATTGTTGACAGAATTGGGCGTTATACGTCAAGGAAAATAATCGATACTCGCATCAAATATTATGGGACAGGTATCACACATATTGGATTGGATTTTAGTGTAGTGCCTTATGATTCGGTTTTGCGCTGTAAAAATGACTTGATTACATTAGGTACAAATGCCGGGGCAACCGTTCACTATTTGCCTATCGATGCGATTAAGGTGTTGAGGAGTACCACATGTACCCCTGCCCCTTACATTACAAGCTATGGCAGTTTCAGCAAGGATATAGCAGGGATTTACAACGGTAAGAACCTTCAGTATGTAGATAGTGCATTTACCTATACTGGTACATTCGCGAGTGCGTATGCCCATGCAAATTTGCTGGCAAACTTGAAGAACTATATCAGCACTTGTTCGAATTCATTTTTGTTGAAGGATGCGCAACTACACCGTACGGATGATTACAGCAGTACAAACAAGCAAAACTACCTGGCATATGTATTTGCTTTGGAGGGTAAGTCGCGCAATGATATTCGTGATTCTATTGATACATATAATCTGAAGCTCAGGCTTGCCGGTGTAAGTACAAGGGCATTGAGATATGACGATCCTATGTGTGGAGCTAATAAGAGAGATTTATATATCTGTTCATCAGTACAAGACACACATCCTGGTTCTGTAAGAGTGGATAATATATTTAATTGGGTAAGCGGTGTATTAGGAACGAAAAAAGTATTCCTTGCAGGAACGGCTAATACGCAAGTCATCAATTCTAATCTGAAAGTATTCCGTAAAGCGAATGGGGTGCATTGGTATCGATATTTCGATCCTTCTAATAATTTATACAATGTATATCTAGAGCCACCAGCTAATTCTCCGTTCGATATTAATACGCTTAAACTAGACTCTATAAGAATAGGGCCGGGGACGGATAGTCTAAATCGCTTCACCGCTTATATGCGTTATGATGGACTTCCGGAAGTCATTGCTTGCAGAGGCTATGCCAGCTTTGTTTTAGGCTATGGACAGCGTGTACAGGATGTTGTGTTGTATAACAAGCCCGGCGGACAAAACTGTCTGGATAGTATAGATTGCGAGTATTTGATTCAGGAACAAGCTGTACTGGCAGGTAAAGCGCGTTATGCTTTCTATTTTGATTCAACTGTTATCAGCCATAGCAATAAGATGTACAAACATCTGTTAGATAATACAAAAGATACTTTGACTTTATGCACGCAAAATGCTAAAAACATGGTAACGCTGTATTACTATGACTTAAACGGTAATCTGGAGCGTACGGTGCCACCGGCAGGTGTAGATCAAACAGGTAATGCAATTCATTCGAAAGTCACAACATATACCTATGATTCTCGTAACCTGTTGCGTAAACAGGTAACACCTGATGGAGGAACTACAAATTTCTATTATGATGCATTAGGTAGACTCGCATTTTCTCAAAATGTCAAGCAGCGCGAATCGGGCAAATACAGTTATACCCTATATGATGAATTAAGCAGGCCTAAAGAAACTGGCGAGGTAGTACTGACAGCCCCTAATGCCTCAGCGCCGGTGTATGTAGAGAATTCTTACAATGATGATAACTATCCAACGGATACTTTGATCCGTTATGTAAAAACACAAACCAGGTATGATGTTGTAATTACCACTTACGACACAATGAAGACGGACATTGGTGCGATTGCAGGAGAAAATTTGAGCACCCAGGATAATCTGTTGAATAGAGTTAGTACGGTAGCGTATTATTTGTCTAAAGCAGCAGACTACAGCGGAAGTTCTGATCCGAATCCTAATTTCGCTACTTACTATAGCTATGATGCTGTCGGCAATGTGAAGACGGTTTCTTATAACTGTCCTTCTATGTTGCAGGCAAAGCAACAGTACAAGCGTGTAGACTATGATTATGATCAGATAAGTGGTAAGGTGAATATGATAAGCTATAACAGAGGTCGTCCTGATCAGTTTTACCAACGTTATGAGTATGATGCAGACAACCGTATCATACTTGCTGAAACCAGTAACGATGGTTTTATATGGAATAAGGATGCGAGGTATACTTATTACAAACACGGTCCATTAGCAAATACTAAGATTGGTAATAATCAGATACAGAGTCTCGATTATGCTTACACCATTCAGGGTTGGTTAAAGTCTATTAATGGAGATGTACTACGTACGGATAAACAAATGAGGCCAGACGGGAAAGTGGGAGATGTAACTTATGCAAGAGATGCAATGGCTCATTCCATTGACTATTTTAATGATGATTACAGGCCGATAGATAATACCGTTAACGGCTTCAATTTCAGTGGACCTGACAAAGGGCTGTACAATGGTAATATTGCGCGTACAACAACTGCTATACGAGGTGTTTCAAATAGTGCAGGTGCGAATGATAATATGCGTACAAGCTATATATACGATCAGGCGCAAAGACTTGTTAAAGCAGCGTACGAAAGTATTACAGAAAGCAGCCTTACTGCAACAAGTACTGCAAAATTTGCAAGCAATTACAAGTATGATCTAGATGGTAACATCACTCGTTTGGTGCGTAATAATGGTGCTTCTACTGTAGTAAGAATTGATAGTATTGGATATAATTATGAAGCTGGTAGGAATAGACTCAATTATGCAAGTGACACTGCGCTCAATATAACAGGCGGTGCGGATTTCCAACGTGGGCAGATTGCAGGCAATTATAGTTACGATTCTATAGGTAATTTGACACAGGATAACCAGGCCAATTTGAGAATGGATTGGAATCTATACGGTAAGCTGCGCAGTGTTGAGTTTTTGAATACCACGCCCAAACGCAAGCTATGGTACGATTATGATGGCCAAGGTAATCGTGTACGTAAGGATATGGTTACCAATGTTGCTGGTGGCAATGAAGAACACAAAGGTGAATATTATGTACGCGATGCAAGCGGTAATATTTTGGCTACCTATAAATTCAATACGCTCTTCTCGAAAATTTCGCTCATAAAAACTGCTAACACAGGTGTGTATGGTCACACAAACTTTCCAAAGTTCGTAAATGCTGTTGCTGAAACTGGTAGCTTTGTAAAAGGCTTTGCCGATATGACTGTCGGCACTATGGGTACGTGGGTGGATGCACAAACAGATAAACCCGGTAGCTTTTATTTCCAGAATAGCCCTGCGTTATATGGCAATATACTCACTGGTACCTCTGCTGCGGACTATTTGAATGACCTCCAAGCCTATGACGCAAGTGCAGCACCACAAATATTTAGTAATACTTTGATGGGTTCTCCAACTGAAGCAGCGAATATTGTAGATGAGGTATTGAATTTTACAACTGAGGGTAAGAAGTTATTAGAACATTTTGACACTCAACTTCCGGATATGCAGTTGGATCAGATGTGGACAGATTTGGGTATCGATGGAAGCCGCACTATGATGCACAATCAAAATGCAGATACATTGTACAAATGGATGACGTTGAATAATCAACAACCTGCGGTAGTTGGTGCTATTCAGACAATGGTTATGAATCCAGATGTAAATCCTCAGGCGCAAGCATTCTACCATGCAGTTATGCAGGATGATATAATATTCGAATCAACAAACCTTCGAGGGCCAAGCAGCACTTTTGAAACACAGGTTCAGAACCTGGTACATGCCAGTGCAGAGCAATCGCAGGTGTTGGAGTTTTTGGATGGATGGGCAACAACGCGTGACTGGTTGTTAGAGAATACAACTCAGAGTGATAGAATGGAATTGGTATACCGTGCAGACCCGGATGTAGTATTAGCTGACTGGATAGCCAATACGGGCGATGTGGAACTGCTTGATACAGTTATAGCAAATGCAGCTGATGTAATGGCTTTTGACTATTATAATGCGCGTATTAACTTTAATGGTACTTATAATGTTGGAGGGCCACCGGCAGATCCTGTAAATATCTATAGTTTCGGCCCTGTGGTAGATACGACGAGTCTCGCAGAGCACCACATATATGGTAGCAGTAGGCTCGGTGTCCAGAATTATAAGGATAGTATATACAGACAAACGTATAATGTGAATACGAGCATTACTCCTCAAACAGGTTTAAGTAGCGCGGCTGTATGGTACGATAATAGGTATAATGATTTGATAAGTGCAACTGAAAAAGAGCCTTTTGAGCATTCCCACCATGGGGAATTATATTTGTCAAGAACGCTAGGCTATAGAAACTATGAATTGACAGACCAATTGGGGAATGTATTGGCTACCGTGTTAGATAGGAAGACAGGCCACAACCCAGGTGGTGGTGCAGGCCTTTACAATTATTATCTTCCTGACATAAGCTCTGCTCAAGGGTATTACCCATTTGGTATGCGTATGAAGGAATGGCATAATGAGGTCGGGGATAGCGTATATAAAATGTCTTATAATGGGCAGCGGCGTGAAGATGAAATTGCAGGTGCGTATAATCACAATTCTGCATTATTTTGGGAGTATGATCCTGTATTAGCAAGAAGATGGAACCTAGACCCCAAACCTGTAACACACGAGAGCGGGTATGCAGTAAATAGGAATAACCCTATAGTCTACACAGATCCTAAAGGAGATGATCCATTTACAGCAATAGTAGAAGGAGTTACTGCCTTTGGTATTGAAGCAGGTCTGGACTTTATGACAAACATGATTGTAAAAGGACAAGATGCAACTAGTGCATTTAATAACGTTAATTGGAAGGGGGCTGCATTTGAAGCTATGAAAGCTAGTGCTATTTCCGTTTTCTTACCTACAGGTTCTCAAACGGCAGCAAGAATAGCGAGAATAAGTAAAACACAGATAGGGAAAATGACTGCTAGCTTTGTTGCAAATATGACTAGTGAGATTATGAAGAATTACTATAAGGGAAGCTATAATGATGCGGACGGAAATTTCGATTTTGATAAGATGAGTGCTGATCTTGAAAATGTTGCATATACTGCAGGTATTACAACATTGCTAGAAAAAGGTATGGGAGGGAAAGCGCAGGAATTGTACGAAAGATTAAAGAAATCGAATGCTAAACTTGCTAAGCAATATGAAAAATTGTTTGATAATTTGAGTAGTCCTGGAAGTACACCAGCGACAATAGAGAATAGGACGAAAAAACTAAATAATGCTGCTAGGGAAGTAGGGATGAATGCTGCAAAAGCAACTGGGGCAAAGGCTGGCGAAGAAACAATTAAGAAAACAGGCGATGAGGCACAAAAAAAAGCAAGAGGTGTGGAAGAACAATAAAAATAGTATGAAGAAGATAAAAACCCCAAAAGAGAATTCTTTATCTGTAAAAGAATTAGTAGGTATTGGAGGTGCGTTGATTGTTTATTTCTTTTATGCGAAATCTAAGGATACGATTATTAACTATCCTAATTGGCTTTTGTATGTGACAATACTCATTGTTTCTACAGTAATTAGTTTAATTACTTACAGAGATGAAAAGGCAAAATATGTGAATGTTGATAAAAGAGACAGAATGTTTTTTGTGGCGTTGGCATTAGTTAGAACAATAGTAATAGCTTATTTTATATCTGGTATACTATTAATTCCTTTTAACTATTATATAATAAATAGCTCAAAGTCTAAGCCTTTGAAATTTAAAAACTGTGAGATAGTAAAGGTTACAACTGAAACACAAAACAGAAAGATTTTCTATAAATTCAATGGAAAAACATATATTTTGTATGCATATAAACCTATAATGGAAGAATTAAAGAATAGTGAAGCTTATAAAGATTACTTCTTTGTAGCAGGGGTTCGTCAAAGTATTTTAAATACGTATGTACTTGAAAATTGGGATATTGAAAGAAAGTAATAATTAATTGCATGTAACAGTATTGTTAGTAAGCGTTTAGAGTGATTCACATCGCTTACTGGAGGATTAAGAATTTTGTATATTAGAAGTGTCAATACACTAGCTAATTGTAATATGAAAAATTACATATGTGTAATAGATGTAGGCATCACATCCAAATAATATTATGGATTGAATTTGCTATTATCGATATCAATTGTTTAAGTTGGTATTATTGATATGCAAAAAATCAAGCGGCTAGTCGCAATTAACTACCAGTTTTTAAATGAAATAGAGTATTCGGTTTAAGAGGAAATTACTGTTAGTAAAAGTAAGGTACAATAGTAGAGACAGTTTAGTTGATATTACTAGTAGAATTTATGAATCTATAAATGAGGGGGAGATATCCTAGTCTTTGATATCCCGAAATACATCGCATGCACTGAACCTAACCTCATCATAACGGCTACGGAAATTGTGATTAAAGTTTGCATCATTCCATTTATAGTATAAATCAAATATCCCAAAGACTTGAAAAAATATTGGTATTGTTAGAAGACGTAATGATCATTCTGGAAAAAATAAAATTTGCAATAATATTATGGCTATATTAACTCGAACACTATTAAATGAAAACCCTGATAGCGGCGTTTACGAATTACGTTTTCAAGTTTCTGAAATTTATGATAGGTGTGTGCTAAGAGTTTCAGAAGCTTATAGGGCAACTACGTTCTTGTTTCATGCAATAGATGTTTATCCGCAAGATGAGTTTGTGCCAATGTTAATAGATTCTATGCCAATCACCTATACAAATCCTGTTGAAGGAGATAAAATCCCAAAAACTAAAGTTCGGCAATGGGTGTATAGAAACTGTTTTTCCAATTTCTTAGCTGGTGCTGCAGAGTCATTAATTGCTTCGAGATTATTAATCGAAATACAAAAACTTGCTACTGAAAACAATAATGTTATTCTCAATAAAACGGATCTAGATAAAAAATTAGATGAGCTTGAGGTTGAATATAGATTGTTCTCAATTCCTAAATTATTTACAGAGATAAAGAACGGCCTAGGTATAGAAATGCTACCTTTTGAGAAAGAGATACGTAGCATCAATAGTGTAAGAAATTGCATAGTTCATGATAATGCAGTAGTAATGCAAAAGAATATTAAAAAGGGGGGCATAGATTTAGAGCTTCACTACATAGAAAAAGTTGCAAAAATTGAAGTTAACAAGGAATGGGTATTGTTGACCAAAGAAGTGAAGGGAAAGCAAATTCAAACTACTGCTTTGGGTATGGAAAATGTTTCCAAAATGGTTAGCTTCCCATTAGGCAGTATGATTGAACTTAATCCTGAACTGATAAATGCAGTTGCTTATACATGTAGTTTATTTGCAGACTGTTTGTTAAGACAATTTGAAATCGAAACACCTAGTACAAGTGTATAGAAGCCATATACTATAATTGATTTTTTAAATAATCCTATTAGTTTTACTGTCACTAAAATTTATATCCTTGAAAAAGCTACTGTTAATAACCCTACTGTCGGCTGGGGCAATTAGTTCCGCTTATTCCCAAATTGGAGCCAGGGTAAGTCTGATAACACCTCGTGGAGATATGGGCGCAGTTTTTAAAAATGCACTTTCCTATGATGTGTGTTATATGCTTGATCGTCGTAAGGGACGTATTCGCTCAACGCTTGGGTTATCGTTTACCTCACTGGCACCACGGGCAGATAGTTTTCCGACTTATCAGGATGGAGCAGGAAATTCCGGGAATGGGAACTCTATAATGCCAGAATTACGCGTTTATAAGCCTATGAAGAACTATGCTTTTTATATAGACAATAGTTTTAGGATATTCAGTGTTCAGCAGTTTAGCTTTTATGCAGGTGTGCGTCTTATCATGGGTTTATCTAAATCTTCTTACGATACTTATGCCAAATACAACTCTACATCAGTTGACGCAGGGGCAAATGATAATTACTATGGTGGTCTGGGCGCAAGTGTACAAGGGGTTTATACGGTAGGCTCACACGCACAGGTATGTGCTTTCATTGGCCATAATGCTTTAGTGGCAACAGATTGGTCTTACAATTTTTCACATCATTTTTTGGGGCTAGGGCTCAATTATCGCATAAAAGGTAACTAATGAAAAAGCTAACAATACTTATTCTTTTGGCTTCTGCATTCTTATACAGCGGATGCTCTAAATATGAAAAAAATGTACAGGATTATTATCCTAAAGTAACAATAACAAGTGCCTCCCTGCAAGATGATGGCTCTGTTGTGGTTACAGGTACTGTTCTGAGTGAAGGTGCTGATAAAATAATGTACAGAGGATTTTGTATGGATGTTGTACCTAATCCTAAAATGACAAGCAATCAGATGGTCATCAATGATCCTGAGGCGAGTTTTACCGCAACCTATAAGTCGTTGAGTAAATCGAATAAATACTATTTCAAAGCTTTTGCTGCTAATAGCTATGGTTATTCTATTGGTGAAGGTGAGGTCAGTATTGATTCGGTGTATATAAAACCACCAACAACACCTTGTATGTTACCGCTTGATACGTTTACAGAAAACAATACGGTAACAACTAAAAGCGAAAAAATTAGAAACAAATATGTATATAGTTCTACACATTTTAGAGCAACTACTGACAATCACACCATAGACCTGGAGTTCAGGATTAAGCCGGTAAGCGGAGTATATACGATATGGGAAAATACGAACAATAATGATAATGTAACAATATTAATGGATCGTACTTATGTAACAAACGGAGCCAAACTTTACGTAACGGAGATTGATGATAAAACTATAGAGGTTACTGTTTGTAGCATGAATTATTACGATGATTTATTTCGTAGCTGTACTTCAAGCATAAAATTAAGATTTACCTATCCGTAAATAATCCAACTGAAATCTGATGAAAAAGATACTTACATTCTTCGCCAGTACAATTATATGTTTATCAGCATTTGCGCAATCAAATGCTGTATATAGTGAGAATAGTTTCAATGAGCCGGTTAACGGTTGGAATAAAATTATTATCCTTAAAAACGGGAATACGGTTTATATCAACGGTAATGCATCCAATTTCCGTGTCATGACTTATGATAAAGATCATAAGTCAATCAGTAATCAGAATATCCCATATCGCAGCACAGTACAAGGTGGGATGCAGGGCACAGACCCTGTATTAAAAGCTGTATATGAGGTGAATAATAATATTGTCATTCTGATGTCCTGTAATACAGGTTGTGGTATGGGCGGATATGTCAATTGTGTACAGAACCTCTATCGTTTTATTTTAGACCCTGCGACAGGTAAGATTACTAAGGGGGATAAGATTTGCGAAACAGCGAAAGTCCGTAGTTGGGGGTATAATCTGTCAACTATGACATACAATGATATTTACGTAACAAAAGATGTGGTATCAGATATGTATGCGGTATTAGTGTTTAATGGGTATACGGAAGACATGCCTGATCGTGTTAAATTAATGACATTCGATGGTAATCATCAATTGGTAAAGACGGTTGTATTGGATGCACTTTCTACAAAGGATAGGGCTGTACATTTTGCCGGTATGTGTATGTATGATAAGACAGTTTATCTGGGAACTAATATGCGCAATGCGAAAGAAAAAGGGCAGGAAGTACCGTTGTGTATCAGTGTATTGAAGGAGGGAGCAGAAGCTTTTACAACAACTGTATTAAATATTAAGCCGTTTGCAATTAATAGTGATTGCAAAATGGTATATAATCCTGGTACTAATACACTCGATTTATTGATTACAACTGAAACGAGTAAGAAAAATACCGGTGGTTTCTTTTCAGATGGCTCTGAGTCAACACAGTATTTAACAAGCGGTATTATTAAATTGGATGTAGTTAGCATGCAAATTAAGCACATGGGAGGTATAGATGGTTCATTGGTGGATGCATATGCGAAAGAAAAGCTAGGTGAAAAAGATGGCTTTAATGGAGTAATGCCGATGTATTATTTGCACGCGGATAAATCACCGGTAATAGTTCAGGAGGAACAATATACCGTAACACGTTCAAGCTATGGTTCCGGTGTTACTGCAACAATGGTTAGCAAAATAGGGGTAACAAAATTAAATAACGATTCCAAAGCAGTAAGTGGATATGTACTACGCATTCGTGAAATATCTGCTAATCTATACCGTATGCACGCTCCTGAGGCTTATTATGACTATCAGTATCTAAGTACGCCAAGTGCTGATTATCTCATATTCAATGATCTTGAGGAAAATGTAGATAAGCCGGAGAAGGCAAAGCCCCATGCATTGCTTACAGTGTCGGATGCAAATACGATAGTATGCAAAATGACAAACGGGAAAATTGAAAAGAGCTATGCTTGGGGTGCACCACAAAAGAGAAACGATGACCATTATGCTATGGTAGGTGTTTCTGCTTTTGACGAGTCTACGCATACTTGGGCTACTATTGTTGTGAACGGCGACGATAAACGCGCA
>Ga0209792_1000537_pt1 | contig 25753 bp, 25 predicted proteins | sample EBPBio142005_DNA_FD_185860 | JGI IMG/M metagenome (GOLD analysis project Ga0209792, IMG submission 185860) | Wastewater treatment Type I Accumulibacter community from EBPR Bioreactor in Madison, WI, USA - Reactor 1_6/14/2005_ DNA (SPAdes)... | ecosystem: Engineered > Bioreactor > EBPR >... | reverse complement strand
GAACTTCGGCACGGAGGAGCAGAAGCGGCACTATCTCGGCCTGTCGGCCAGGGGCCGCACCATCACTGCGGTTGCCATCACCGAACCCAACACCGGCTCCGATGTCTCCTCCATGAAGACACGCGCGGTGAAGGACGGCGAGAGCTGGGTGCTGAACGGCGGCAAGATCTACATCACCTTCGGCTCGGTCGCGCATTTCATCCTGGTGTTCGCACGCACCAGCGAGGGCAAGGGCGCCAACGGCATCTCCGCCTTCATCGTCGACACCAAGACCAAGGGATTCTCGTTCGGCAAGGAAGACCGCAAGATGGGCATCCGGGGCGTGCCCAACGTGCCGATCTTCTTCGATGACGTTCGCGTGCCGGCCGAAAACATGATCGGACCGGAGGGGCAGGCCTTCAAGACCTGCATGCGCATCCTCGACCTCAACCGCCCGACGGTCGGCGCGACCGCGGTCGGTTTGGCGCAGGGCGCCATCGACGTCGCCACCGACTATGCGCGCCAGCGCCAGCAGTTCGGCCGTCCCATCGGCGAGTTCCAGGGCATCCAGTTCATGCTGGCCGACATGCAGATGCAGACCGAAGCCGCTCGCTGCATGCTCTACGACTGCACGCGCATGGCCGACCGTCAGGAGTGGGACGGCTTCTCGGCCAAGGCCTCGATGGTGAAGTGCTACGCCAGCGATACCGCCATGAAGGTGACGACCGACGCCGTGCAGATCTTCGGCGGCGCCGGCTATATGCGCGACTTCCCGGTCGAGCGCTTCATGCGCGACGCCAAGATCAACCAGATCTTCGAGGGCACGAACCAGATCCAGCGTCTGGTGATCGCCCGCCACATGCTGCGGAACTAACGCCATGAAGACCTCCTCCGGCAAGATCGTCGACCTCGCCACCGCCCTCGCCGCCGTCGAGGACGGCATGACCGTCGGCATCGGTGGTTGGATCTTCCACGGCCAGCCGATGGCCTTGATCCGCGGCCTGATCGCCCGCGGCGTGCACGACCTCACGCTGGTTCCCGCGCCCGGCAGCGTAGCCCCCGACATGCTGATCGGCGCGGGCTGCGTGAAGGAGACGGCTTGCGTCTTCATCAGCTTCGAGCATCTGGGCCTCGCTCCCAACTTCCGCCGGGCCGCCCAGTCGGGCGCGGTGAAGGTGCTGGAGATGGATGGTCCCGGTATCGCCGGCGGACTGCGCGCGGGGGCCTGCGATCTGCCTTACGGGCTGATCCCAGACCTCGGCACGGACCTGCCCAAGGTGAACCCCGACGGCTACCGCAAAGCGCGCGTGCAGGAAGGCGGCCGGCCGCTGCTCGAAGTGCCGGCGATCAAACCCGACGTGCTGCTGTTGCACGGTCAGCAGGCCGACGAGGAAGGCAACGTACAGTATTTCGGCGCAGGTTATTTCGACCCGCTGATGGCGCAGGCTGCCAAGCATGTGATCTGCTCGGTCGACCGCATCGTGCCGGCGAGCACGGTGCGGCAGTCGGCACGACTTACCAAGATCCCCTCGGCCTTCGTCGATGCCATCGTGGTGACGCCGTTCGGCGCCCATCCCGGCTGCAGCCCCGGCCTCTACGATCAGGACGAGGCGCACCTCAAGACCTATGTCGCGGCAAGCCGGGACCAGAAGTCCTTCGACTCCTATCTCGATACGTTCGTACGCAATGGCGGCGGCGAGCCCGCCTATCGCGACAAGATCGGCGCGCAGGCATTGGCCGCGCTGACCTCGGGCGGAGCGGCGCCGTGACCCAGGCCTTTGCGCCCCTCAAACGCAATCGGCTGTCGGATCAGGTTCTGACGCAGATACAGGAGCGCATTGCTTCCGGCGAGCTGCGCTCGGGCGACAAGCTCCCGCCGGAGCGCGAACTGGCGGAGAGTTTCGGCGTCAGCCGCGGCGCTGTGCGCGAGGCGTTGCGCAGCCTCGAACGCACGGGGCTGGTCTCGTTGCAAGCCGGCGCCCATGGCGGCGCCTTCATCGGCCAGGGCGATCCCGGCCTGATCGGCGACAGCTTCCGCAACCTCTATCAGTTGGGCAGCGTCTCGCTCGATGCGCTCACCGAAGCGCGGCTGTGGCTGGAAACGACGATCACGCGGATCGCCTGCGCGCGCGCCACCGACAAGGACCTCGCTGCCCTCACCGCCAATGTGGACGAAGCGGAACGGCTGCTGCTCGCTGAGCGCTACGACGACAAGATCGACATCCATGTCGAGTTTCACAACCTGCTGGCCCGCGCGACGCACAACACCGTTATGGTCATGCTGATGGGTGCGCTGATGGACGTCATGCGCGACTTTGCCCATGCCGCTGGCGGCGAGCGCCACGACCTCACCATCAAGGCGCGACGCCGGTTTCTGGCCAAGCTCGCTGCCCGCGACGCCGACGCAGCCGTCGCCGAGATGACCGAGCATCTGGAAAGCCTGCATGTCCGCTACCGCGACCGCATGAAGGCCCGGCCGCAGCGATGAAACCGCTCGCCGGCATTCGTGTCCTCGATTTCACCAGCATGATCGCGGGCCCCTACTGCACGCGCCTGCTGGCCGATTGCGGCGCCGAAGTGCTGAAGGTCGAGGAACCGCACGGCGACCATATGCGCACCCGCCCGCCGCTACGCGACGGCCACAGCACCTACTTCGGCCATTTGAATGCCGGCAAGAAGAGCATCGTGCTCGATCTCAAGAGCGACGATGGCCGTGAGGCCGCGCGGCACCTGGCAGCCGGCAGCGACGTGGTGGTCGAGAACTTCCGGCCCGGCGTCATGAAGCGGCTTGGCCTCGACTATCCGACGCTTGCCGCCACCAAACCAGACCTCGTCTACTGCTCGATCTCGGGCTTCGGCCAGACCGGGCCGCGCGCCGGGCAGCCGGCCTATGCGCCGGTCGTCCATGCCGCCAGCGGCTTCGACCATGTGCAGTTCACGTACCAGGACGGCCAGGAGCGGCCAGCCAAGACCGGCATCTTCGTCGCCGACGTGCTGGCCGCAGTCTATGCCTTCGGCGCCGTCCAGACGGCACTCGTGGGCCGGCTGCGTCACGGCAACGGGCAGTTCATCGACGTTGCTCTGATGGACTCGATGATCAACCTGTTGGTCTTCGAGTGCCAGGAAGCACAGTTCCCGTCGAAAGACCGGCGGCCGCTCTACGTGCCGATGCGGGCGCGCAACGGCTTCGTGATCGTGGCGCCGGTCAACCAGCGCAATTTCGAGCAGCTTGCCGACGCCACCGGCCATCCCGAATGGAAGGCCGATCCGCGCTTTGCGACGGTCGCCGCCCGCACGACGCACTGGGATGCGTTGATGGAGGCGGTCGAAGGCTGGACTTCGGCGCACACCGCACGCGAGTGCGAGGACAGGTTGATGAAGGCCGGCGTGCCCTGCTCGCGTTACCTCACCATGGCCGAGGCCATGGCCGATCCGCAGCTCGCTGCACGCGGTTCGCTGGCAACGGTGACAGACAGTGCGGGCGATTTCCTGGTGCCCAATCCGCCTTTCAAGTTCGCCGATGGATCGGTGGGCGTCGAACCTTCGGTTCCCGCTCTCGACGCCGACACGAAAGAGGTGCTGGCGCGCGTCAAATAGCAAGCAAAGGGAGGAAGCAATGGGGATGGGACGGAGAGTTCTTTTCAGCCTCGCCGCAGCAACGGCGCTGCTGCCCGTCGTGGCGATGGCGCAGTATCCCGACAAGCCGATTAGGCTGATCGTGCCCTACTCGCCCGGCGGCACGACCGACATCATGGCGCGCACCCTTCAGGAGCCCCTGTCGAAGGCACTGGGGCAGCCGGTGATCGTCGACAACAAGGCGGGCGCCGCGGGCGCCATCGGCACCAAGCAGGTCGCGACCGCCCCACCCGATGGCTACACGCTGATCTTCGGCAACAACGGACCGAGCGCCATCGTCCCGCTGATCCAGAAGGACGTGGGCTACGATCCGGTCAAGGATTTCGCCCCGGTCTCGCTGGTCTCGATCGCGCCGCTCACGCTTGTCGTGCACCCGAGCGTGCCTGCCGGCAACGTGAAGGAGCTGATCGCCTGGGCAAAGACACAGCCCGGCGGCGTCGACTACGCCACCGCAGGCGCAGGCTCCCTGGGCCATCTCGCGACGGAGCTGTTCGGCAAGGAGGCCGGCATCAAGCTCAACCATGTGCCGTACAAAGGACAGGCACCGTCGACCATGGCCGTGCTGAACGGCGAAGTGAAACTGCTGCTGACGACCTCGTCGGATACCCAGGATGCGGCGGTCAAGTCGGGCAAGCTCAAGCTGCTGGGCGTCTCGACGCCGAAGCCTTCGCCGCTGATGCCGAGTGCTCCGACCATCGGCCAGTCTCTGCCGGGTTACGAAACCGTCGTGTGGTTCGGTATCCTCGCGCCGGCCGGAACGCCTGCCAACGTGATCGACCGGCTGAACGCGGCGATCCGCTCCGTGCTGGCGGATGCCGAGATCCAGAAGAAGTTCATGGGCTACGGCTGCATTGCCACCGCGAGCACCCCCCAGCAATTCGCCGCCGTGATCGCGGGCGAAGTGCCGAAATGGAAGAGCATCGTCGAGATCGCAAAGATCGCGACGCCGTAAATCCGTTACAGCCGGGCCAGCGTCTCAGGCCCGGCCCCGGACGTTGTCGTAATCCCAGTCGAGTTCGAAGCGTTCGCCGTTCGCCTTCACATAAGCGGCGTGCGGCGGCGCGAAATGCGCGGGCATCAACAGCGCTCCCTGCTCCACGCAATCCGCCAGCAATCTTTGGCGCGACTTGCGCGCGAGGTCGAGATCCTCGCAGAAGCGGCTGTTCCACTTCCATAACGGCACCTGCACCGGATTGTGCAGAGCATCGCCAGCAAAGATCGCGCGCCGGTCCTTAGAAGCAAGGTCGATCCTGATCTGACCGGGTGTATGCCCGGGCGTCGGCTTCAATGTCAGGCAGTCGCACATGCCATGCTCGCCCGACACGAACTCCGCCTTCCTCGCCTCGACGATGGGAAGAACCGAGTCGTTGTAGGTGTTGACCTGGTAGGCTTCCGTATCGGGCTTCTTCGCCATCGCCGCCCAATGATCGTGGTCGATGCGCGACATGACGTATTTGGCGTTGGGAAAGGTCGGCACCCATTTGCCGTTCTCCAGCCGCGTGTTCCAGCCGACGTGATCGACGTGCAGGTGCGTGCACATCACGAAGTCGATCTCCTCGGGCTGGATGCCCGCCTCGCGCAGGCGATCCAGATACCTCGTGTCGAGCATGTCGAAGCGCGGCATGCCCGGCCGCGGCTTGTGATTGCCGCTGCAGGCATCGACCAGGATCGTGTACTTGCCCGTGCGCAGCAGCCAGGAGTGGATCGACGCGATCAGCCGCCCGCTCTCGGGCTGGAAGTAGCTCGGCGCCAGCCAATGCTGCTCGGCGGCAAAGGCGTCGGCATCGAACTCGGGGAAGAAGTCCTTGGCCGGAAAACCCGGCCCCATCTGTTCCTCGATGCGCGTGACACGCACCTCGCCGATGTGACGATCCTGCATGGCCCTTACCTCCCCTTGAAGTTCGCCTTTCGCTTCTCAAGGAAGGCGTTGAGCCCCTCGAAATGGTCCTCGGTCGCAGCACAAGCGGCCAAGCCCTCGGCCTCGCGGTGGGAATGCTCGTCCCAGGAATTGTCGAACGAGTTGCGGATCAGTTTCTTGGCAACGCCCAATGCGAAGGTCGGGCCGTCGGCGAGCTTGCGGGCCATCTTCTCGGTTTCGGCCACGAGCTGATCCTTCGGCACGACCCAGTTCAGGATGTTGTTGGCCTTGGCGTCCTGGGCGGAGAAGCGCTCGCCCAGCAGGGCGATCTCCAGCGCCTTCCGCTCGCCCACGACCCGCGGCAGGAAATAGGTCGCGCCGCCATCGGCCGAAAGGCCGATATGACGATAGGCCAGCGTGAAGAACGAATCGTCGCTGGCGATGGCGAGATCGCAGTTCAGGATCAGCGACAGGCCGAACCCGGCAGCGGCGCCCTGTACCGACGCCAACACCGGCTTGTTCATGCGGCGGATCTGATAGATCGCCTGGTGTGCCTTCACGACACGCATCTCGAAGCCCGCGAGATGGGCCTCCTTCTCCGTCGTCAGGGACTTGTGGAAGCCCCTGATGTCGCCGCCCGCCATGAAGTGCGTGCCGGCGCCGCGGATCACCACGCAACGCACCTTCGGATCCTTCTCGAACGCCGCACTATGCTCGACCAGGAGATCGCGCATCTCCATCGACAGCGCGTTCAGTGAGTCCGGGCGATTGAGCGTCAGCCAGCCGATGCCGTCTTTGACTTCGGCGAGGACGTGTGGTGCGGACATGCAGATGTTCCCTTCGAGGACGATATCTCGCCAGTTTGCCTCAAACGATTGTCGAGCCAATCGGCTATTTCATCCCAGGCCCGTCGTGGCATCGACTTGCGGAAGAAGCCGAAGTGGCCCACGGCATCGGTTCCGAGATCGCCCGGCGCGAGATGCAGGCGCTCGACGACGGCATTCGGATAGTACGGCCGCAGCGCTTCGACAGCATCGAATGGCGCCAGGAGATCGTCGGTGAAGCTCATCCATCGCAGCGGGAGCACAACGTCCGCGTTGTGCGGCCTGAGCGGCGATCCTCGTGAATCGCAAACGTAATGGCGCGACCGACCCCAGCGCGCCCAGTTGCGTGCCACGCCGCTCGGCAGATCGGCCGTGCCGACCCATGCGCCGGGAAAGCGGCCGGTGAGCGTGGTGAGGCCCGGGATCAGCAGCCACCACAGCGCCAGCATGCGCAGACGTCGGCGGCCGGCTGGCCAGTGCCGCCAATGGCCGCTCTGGCTGCAGATCAGCACGGCAGCATCGAGGCTGCCGATATTGTCGGCGAGACCCAGTATCTGGCCGCCCAGCGAATGGCCGATCACCGTCCGCGAGGCATCCGGCACGAGCGCCGCGAGATGGTCGATCATCGATGCCTGATCGATGCTGCCCCATTGCTCCATCGTAGCGTTGCGCGGTTTGTCCGAGCCACCGAGGCCGCGATAGTCGTAGGTCAGCACAGTGAAGCCTCGATCCACGAGATGGCGTGCGAAGGCACCGTAGAACTGTCGCGGGATTCCGGTGCCGCTGTTCAGCAGGACGGCATGGCCGTTCGGCGTAGCGGGCTCGAAGAGGCTGGCGGCGAGCTTGACGCCGTCGCGTGCGGCGAGAAGGAGATCCATGCCGCCAGTCCACCGCGCAGCAACGACGACGACAAACGCTTTGGCAGGCGCCTGTCGTGAATGGGATTCAACCCGGCGCGCGGTGCGGCGCGAACAGGATGATGCCGGCACCGATCAGGCAGATCACGGCGCCGGTGATATCCCAGCGGTCGGGCCGCGTACCCTCGATCAGCCACAGCCAGACGAGACTCGCGGCGATATAGACGCCGCCATAGGCAGCATAGGCACGGCCAGCCGCACCGGAATCGATGAAGGTCAGGAACCACGCGAAAAGCAGCAACGCCACGGCGCCGGGAACCACCCACCAAACCGACGCGCCCAGACGCAGCCACGCCCAGAAGGCGAAACAGCCGGCGATCTCGAGAAAAGCCGCGCCGACATAGGCAAGGATCGATTTCATGCTGCTGCCGTCATCGCAGCGATCTCGTCGACAAGCCAGCAGCGCAGGGCGCTGATCGTCGGCACCGACCGCTCGCGCGACCGGCAGACGAACCAGATTTGCCCCTGGGTCGGCACCGGCGGCCCGACGCGGACCAGCGCGCCCGACGCGATCTCGCTTTCGATCAACGGATCGAAGGCCAAAGCGACACCCAGGCCATGCATGGCGGCGCGCAAGGCCGGCCCCATGCCGTCGACCTGTACGCCCTTGCTACCGCCGCGGCGGTCGGCGAAGTCATCGGGTGCGAGCCCGGCGCCCAGCGCCCATTCGGTCCACGACATGCCGAACGGCGCGACCCGCACCAGCGGCGCGCGCAGGAGATCGAGCGGCGTCCTGAGCTTGAGTCGTCGTGCCAGCACCGGCGACGTCACCGGGACGGCCCGCAGCTCCAGCACCTTTTCAGCTGCAACGTCGGGCCAACGGCCATCGCCGTAGCGAAGGGCAACATCGACCAGTCCCGCCTCCATGTCGGCCATGCGCGGGCTCGCCTCGACCTGCAGCTCGATGGCGGGATGAGCGTCGAGGAACTGGCCGAGCCGCGGCAGCAGCCAGTGCGAGGCGAAGATCGGCACGGCCGAGACGCGCAACCGCCGCGAGCCCTCCCCCTGCTGCGCCATTGCCCGGGCCAGCTCTCCGAAGGCGCGGCCGGTCGTTCCGGCAAGCAGCCGGCCGGCCGGCGCCAGCACGACGCCGCGCGGGCCGCGCTCGAACAGCTTCTCGCCGAGCTGGCGCTCCAGGCCGGCAATGCGATGGCTGACCGCCGAGGCGGTGATGTGCAACTCCTCGCCCGCCGCCTTGAACGAGCCGGTGCGCGCGGCAAGCTCGAACGCCTGCAGCGCCAGCACCACTCGTGAAGTCAGCACGGCTCGTGGGGACGAGCCCCCCGCATCAGAAGGCCTCGGCCGGCAAGGCCATCAGGGTCGAGGCACCTGCCTTGATCTGATGGTTGAGCGAGACCGTCTGCGGCAGCACGCGCGCCATATAGAACCGCGCGGTGACGAGCTTGGCTTCGTAGAAGGCATTGTCGTTGCCCGCCGCCAGTCCCTTGTGCGCGGCAACCGCGATGCGGTTCCACATGAAGGCCATGGCGGTCAGCGCCATCAGCCGCAGCAGATCGCTCGCCGCGCCGCCGGCCTCGTCCGGGTTCTTCATGGCGTTCTGCATCAGGAAAAGCGCCGAGTCCTGGACGCGGCCCAACGCCTTCTCCAGCGGCTCGACGAATTCCTTCATCTTGTCGTCGGCCTTGTGGGCGGCGATGAAGGACGAAATCTCGCCCAGCAGGCGTTGCGCCGCGGCGCCCCCCTTCATCGGCAGCTTGCGGCCGACCAGATCGAGCGCCTGGATGCCGTTGGTGCCTTCGTAGAGCTGCGTGATGCGGGCATCGCGCACGAGCTGCTCGACGCCGTTCTCGCGGATATAGCCGTGACCGCCATAGGTCTGCACCGCGAGGTTGGCGCACTCGCTGCCCATGTCGGTGAAATGCGCCTTGATGATCGGCGTCAGCATCTGGACGAGATCGTCGGCCGCCGCACGCTTCTCCGCATCGGGATGGGAGTGCGCCTCGTCGATCAGCATGCCGACCCACAGCGACAGCGCGCGCGCCGCCTCGGTGAACGACTTCTGGATCATCAGCATGCGCCGCACATCGGGATGCACGATGATGGGATCGGCCGGACCGTTGGCATTCTTCGGGCCGGTGAGCGAGCGGCCCTGCAGGCGGTCGCGCGCATAGGCGACGGCGCTCTGGTACGAAGTCTCCGCGATGCCCAGGCCCTGCATGCCGACGCCGAGGCGGGCGGCGTTCATCATCACGAACATGGCCGGCATGCCCTTGTTCGGCTCGCCGACCAGCCAGCCGGTGGCGCCGTCGAGGTTCATGACGCAGGTCGCGTTGGCCTTGATGCCCATCTTGTGTTCGAGGGCGCCGCAACGAATGCCATTGCGCTCGCCAAGCGAACCGTCTGCCTTGGGCAGGAACTTCGGCACGAGGAAGAGCGAGATGCCCTTGGTGCCGCCGGGCGCATCCGGCAGGCGCGCCAGCACGAGATGGAGGATGTTCTCGGCAAGATCGTGCTCGCCGGCCGAGATGAAGATCTTGGTGCCGGTGATCTTGTAGGTGCCGTCGGCCTGCGGTTCGGCCTTGGTGCGCAGCATGCCGAGATCGGTGCCGCACTGGGGCTCGGTGAGGCACATCGTGCCCGTCCAGGTGCCGTCGGTGAGCTTGGGCAGGTACTTCTTCTTGAGGTCGTCCGAACCGTGGCGCGACAGCGCTTCGTAGGCGCCGTGGCTCAGGCCCGGATACATGGCGAAGGCCTGGTTCGATGCGGTGAACATCTCCTGCAGCGCGAAGCCCACCGTCGCCGGCAGGCCCTGCCCGCCGAACTCGGGATCGCAGGTCACGGCCGTCCAGCCGCCCTCGGCGAACTGCTTGTAGGCTTCCTTGAAGCCCTTGGGCGTGCGCACCACACCGTTCTCGTAGTGGCAACCCTCCTCGTCGCCGGTGCGGTTCAGCGGGAACAGCACGTTCTCGCAGAGCTTGGCCGCTTCCTCGACGATGGCGTGGATCGTGTCGGGCGTCGCTTCCTCGTAGCCTGGCAGCTTGGCCAGGGACGAAACGTCGAGCACTTCGTTCAGAACGAACTGGATGTCTTTGATCGGGGCCTTGTAGACGGCCATAGCTTCCTCCTCAGTCGCCTTGCAGCCTAGTCACTCTCAGGATCGACGCCGCGCTGACGCAGCTCGGCACTCACCTGGCTTTCGACTTCTCTGAATTCGTTGATGTGCTGATCGAGATCGGCGCGCTTGCGCTCGAGATCGGCGATATGGAGCTGGCTGCGACGCAGCAGCTCGCGCAATTGCTGAATGCCGGTACGGTCGACCTGGTAGAGGTCGAGCAGTTCGCGGATCTCGGCGAGCGAGAAGCCCAGCCGCTTGCCGCGCAGGATCCAGCTGAGCCGCGTGCGGTCCCCGACGCTGTAGAGGCGCGTCATGCCCTGCCGGCGCGGCTTGATCAGGCCCTCGTCCTCGTAGAAGCGGATCGTGCGGGGCGTGATCGCAAACTCGCGCGACAGTTCGGCGATGCTATAGATGCGCTGTGTGTCACGCGGCACGGCGCTCTTGGCGGAAGATGAGGCGGCGACGGACATGATGACGAAGTCTTAGTTAACGTTTACGTAAACGTCAATGCAGGTTAACGTAAACGGAAGGGAGTAACATGGCCATCTATCAATTGAACGACCGGGTGCCGGTCATCCCCAAGTCCTGCTACATCGCCGAGGAGGCCACGATCATCGGCTCGGTGATCCTGGGCGAGCGCGTGAACATCTGGTTCGGTGCGGTGTTGCGCGGCGACAACGAGCCGATCGTGATCGGCGACGACAGCAACATCCAGGAACTCTGCGTGCTGCACACCGATCCGGGCGCTCCTCTCATCATCGGCAAGAACGTGACGGTCGGCCATCAGGTGATGCTGCACGGCTGCACGGTCGGCGACGGTTCGCTGATCGGCATCCAGTCGGTGGTCCTGAACAGGTCGGTGATCGGCAAGGATTGCCTGGTCGGCGCCGGCGCGGTCGTGACCGAAGGCAAGACCTTCCCCGACCGCTCCGTGATCTTCGGCTCCCCCGCCAAGGTCGTGCGCGAGCTGAACGAGGAGAATGCCGCGCGCCTTGCGATGAGTGCGGAGAGCTACGTGCACCGCGGCCAGAACTACAAGGCGAACCTGAAGCGCATTGGCTGACGTCGTGATCACTGCGCTCGACCATCTCGCCATCGGCGGCTCCGCAGCCGCCTATGAAACCTTGTTGGGCCGCCGCGCGACCGACGGGCGGCTGCGCACCGGCAATGTCGGGCTCACCTTCTCTCGGGGCGAGACAGGCCTTCGGTCGATGACCTTCGCGACAGCCGACCTCGGGAAGGCCGCGACCTTGCTGGAGCGGCGCGCCGTGCCGGTGACGCGCGACGGTCATGCGCTGGCGTTCACCGGGCATGGCGTAGCGCTTCAACTCGCGACAGCCTCGGGCGATGCGGCCTCGGCCTTCGTCGACGACGAAGCGGCCTGCGTTTCCGGCCTCGACCATGTGGTGGTGCGCACCCCCAATCCGGAACGCGCGATCGCCTTCTATGCCGGCCGGCTGGGGCTCGACCTGCGCCTCGACCGCAGCAATCCGAAATGGGGCGCACGCCTCCTGTTCTTCCGCTGCGGCGATCTTGTCGTCGAGATCGCGCACGATCTGAAGAAGGGTGTCTCAGAAGAGCCGGATCATCTCTGGGGCCTGTCCTGGCGCGTGCCCGACATCGCCAAGGCCAATGCCCGGCTGAAGGCCGCCGGCATCGAGGTCTCCGAGCCACGCGACGGCCGCCGACCGGGCAGCCAGGTCTTCACCGTCAAGGACCGGACGGAAGGCGTGCCGACCATCGTGATCGGTGGCATCGGTCGTTGGTAGGGTCGACCATGCGCTCGCTGGCGGTACTGGTTCTTCTGATCGCCGTGGCCGCCTGCGCCGAAGCGCCGACGGCAGCCAAGCGCGTGGTATCGGCTGCCGACCTGCCACCACTCGGCCCCTGCCCGGCCTCCTTCTGGAAGCCGGAAGCACCGCCGCCGACGGCCAGCCCCAAGACGTCGATGGTCCTGCTGGCGGTCGGCGAATGGGGACGCTTCGGCAAGCAGGTCGTCACCTACTCCAACGATGCGCCGCCGCGCACCGAACAGCTCGGGATCAAGGAGCGCGACGCGCCGCAACGCATCGGCGACTACTGGAACGCCGTCGACGTGCACGGCCGCACCGGCCTCAACGACATTCCGTGGTCGGCAGCCTTCATCTCCTGGGACATCGAGAGCGCCGGCGTTTCGCGCGATCTCTTTTGTCCGAACCCTACCCACACAATCTATGTGGAGAGGATCGTCGAGCGTGCGAAGAAGCCGGGTGCCGCCTTCATTCCGCATGCACCGAGCGAGCGAGCGCCGCAGGTCGGCGATCTCATCTGCGCCTCGCGCAACGGCAGTGGCACAACCCTGCAGAACCTCAATCGCGGTGCCGGCCATTGCGATCTCGTCGTCGAGGTCCGCCCCGGCCAGGTCTTCGCCATCGGCGGCAACGTGGGTGACTCTGTCACGCGCAGTGTCTTTCCACTGGACGCGAATGGATTTTTGTCCCCCTTATCCGGGCGACCATTCTTCGCCGTAATTGAGAATCGACTGCCGTAGGAAGGACCATGTCTTCGCTATACGACTACATCATCGTAGGCGCCGGCTCCGCCGGCTGTGCGCTTGCCGCGCGATTGGCCTGGGGCCGCCCCAAGCTCAGGATCCTGGTCCTCGAAGCCGGCGGTCCGGACAAGTCGTTCTTGCTGAAGATGCCCGCCGGCTTCGCCAGCCTGGGCGAGAAATCCCCTTACAACTGGCACTATGCCACCACGCCCCAGAAGCATTGCAACAACCGCCAGATGTACTGGCCGCGTGGCAAGACGCTCGGCGGCTCCTCGTCGATCAATGCCATGCTCTACATTCGCGGGCATGCCTGGGACTACGACCAGTGGCGCCAGCTCGGCAACCAGGGCTGGAGCTACGAGGACGTCCTGCCCTACTTCAAGATGGCGGAGAACAACGAGCGCGGCGCCGACACCTTCCACGGCAAGGGCGGCCCGCTGAACGTCGCCGACCAGGTCGATCCCAGCCCGATCAACGAAGCCTTCCTGAAGGCAGCCGAACAGGCCGGCCACAAGCGCGTCACCGACTTCAACGGCGCGGAACAGGATGGTGTCGGTTTCTATCAGGTGACCCAGAAGGACAAGCAGCGCTGGAGTGCCGCCAGCGCCTACCTTCGCCCGGCCGTGGAGAATAGCGGCGCCCATCTCGAAGTGATCACCGGCGCTCTCACCGAACGCATTATTTTCGACATGGGCCGCGCCATGGGCGTGCGCTACTCGCTGAACGGCCGCGACGAGGTCGCCCGCGTGACGCGCGAGGTGATCCTGTGCGGCGGTGCGGTGAATTCGCCGCAGCTCCTGATGCTCTCGGGCGTCGGCCCGGCCGCGCATCTGGAGTCGGTCGGCATCAAGCCGATCCACGATTTGCCGGGCGTCGGCGGCAACCTGCAGGACCATCTCGATGCCGCGCTGCTGCAGTTTTGCAAGACGCGCGACACCTACGACACCGCCAACAAGCTGGTGTCGCTCTACCAGTATGTGATGAACAAGAAGGGCCCCGGCACGTCGCCGATCGCCGAGTCCGGCGGGTTCGCCCGCACGCGATCGGGCCTGGCCGCCCCCGACATCCAGTTCCATTTCCTGCCGGTGCTGGTGGTCGATCACGGCCGCACCAAGATGAAGAAGAACGGCTACAGCCTGCACATCTGCACGCTGCGGCCGGAGAGCAAGGGCACGATCCGGCTGCGCAGCAAGAATCCCAAGGAACATCCGCTGATCGACGCGAACTATCTCGCCGAAAAGCAGGATCTCGATACGCTGATCGCCGGCGTGAAGATGGGACGGGAAATCTTCGCTCAGTCGGGCCTCGATCCCTACCGCGCCGACGAATTCCAACCGGGTCCAGCGGCCAAGACGGATGCCGAGATCGAGCAATGGATCCGCGCCAAGTGCGAGACGATCTATCACCCGGTCGGCACCTGCAAGATGGGTCCTGCGACCGATCCGATGGCCGTCGTCGACGACAAGCTCCTGGTGCACGGCGTCGAAGGGCTGCGCGTGGTCGATGCGTCGATCATGCCGACCCTGATCGGCGGCAACACCAACGCGCCCAGCATGATGATCGCCGAACGCACCGCAGCGATCATGCACGAGCAGGGCCTGACCAACTAGGAGGTCGCCAGGGGCACCATCGTGAACTGCGCCGCCGACGTGGCCCGCCCCCGACGAAGGGCCGCCATCGTTGGCGCGGCGCGCGATTGCGCCAGGCACCTGCCAAGAGTTCTCGATAATCTCGGGCGCATTGCCCAAATCTACGCGGAGACATTCTTCGTCTTCGCCGTCAGCGACTCCAGCGACGACACCTTCAAGCAACTCGAAACCTGGATCGCGAAGGGCCGCACCGGCCGCGTCGTCGATCTTGGCGCCCTCAAGCCTAGCTTGCCGGTGCGGACGGCGCGCATCGCCCACGCCCGCAATGCCTGCCTGGAGGCCGTGCGCGAATCCATCGCCGCGGAGTACGATCATCTGATCGTCGTCGATCTCGACGACGTCCTCGACGGCGATCTTGCGATCGATGCCGTGAGGCAGGCAGCCGATTGGCTCGACGCCGCGCCCGACCGTGCCGGCGTCTTCGCCAATGCCGCGCCGCGCTACTACGACATCTGGGCCTTGCGTCACGAGAGCTGGTGTCCGGGCGACTGCTGGCACGCGATCTGGGGCCGGCCGGCCGATCAGAGCTTCGAGGCGGCGAAGTTCCGTGAATCCCTGTTTCGCCAGATCGTCCTGCCCGCGGCGATGCCGCCCATTGCCGTGCAATCGGCCTTCGGAGGCCTTGGCCTCTACAAGATGCCCTTTGCCCGCCAGGGCGCCTATCGCGGCATCGACTTGCAGGATCGTCCGGTCTCCGAGCACGTCGCCTTCAACGAGGCGATCCGAAAGGCTGGTGGCCGGCTCCACATCTTTCCATCGCTGATCGTCCAGGCGCCGCGGCAGCATCTGTACGGTGCCGACGAACTTTCGCTGCGCTGGCGCCTGCGTATGCAGCTGCGACGTCTGGCCGAGCGCGTAAGCCCGCCCTGGCGCGCGCTGTTGCAGGACAAGCGGTGAAAGCCCTCATCGTCGACCCCGCCCTGCATTCGATGGGAGGGCACCACTACAACGCGACACACGCGCTGCGGGCGAAGCTGTCGGCGCTCGGGGTCGAGCACGATTGCCTCGGCTCGGCCTATGCCGATGCGCAGACAGTTCGCGACCTCGGCTGTACCCCCTGCTTCACCCAGGCCGTCTACGGCCGCACCTACGAAGCGCCGGAAGAATTCGAGCAACGCGTCCAGACGGTCCTGAAGGAACTGTCGCTTGCCCTGAAGGAGCGGCCGAAGTTCGACCTCATCATCCTGCCCTGTTGCGATCAGGTCCTCGCCTTCGCCCTGGCACGTTACTTCCGCTTCAGGCCGGCGCCCCATCTCGTGCTCTGGGTACTGTACGGTCCGCATCACACCAAACCGTTCGACGATCCCGCGACGCTCTTCCTGCGACGCGAGACGCGCGAAGCCTTTGCGGCACTCCAGAGGATCGTTGGTCTTCAACGTATTTCGGCCTTCTGCGAGACGCCGCAGATGGCGGACATCTATCGCGGCCTGACGAGCCTCGAAATCGGCGTTGCCTCGGGGCCAGGGCTCATCAGCGGAAAGCGCGTCCAACGGCGAAACGGCGCTCCCGTCGCGAGCTGCATCGGCTTCGCCAACGAAGCCAAGGGCTATCGGCTGCTTCCCGATGCCTTGCGCGAGGTGATCCGCCGGAACCATGAGGTGCGCTTCATGATCCACGGCGTCTTTCAGGGCTCCGATGCACGGGACCAAGCACCCGTCTTCGAGGCGCTTGCCGAACTGGGGCCGCGCGTAACGGTCAGCACGGAAGTCCTGTCACAGTCCGACTATCTCGCATGGCTCGGCCAGGCCGATCTGGTCCTGCTGCCCTACGATCCCGAGGTCTACAAGACGCGGGGGTCGGGAGTCTTCTTCGAGGCTCGTCATCTTGGCATTCCGGTGATTGCCACAAGGGGATGCGGCTTCGCCCAACCTGCCTTCGAGGCAGGCTGGGGTGTCGAAATCCCGCAGCCCGATGCGTCCAGCGTCGCCGCCGCTGTGTTGCGGGCGCTGCAGAAGATCGACGAGCTGACGTCACGCGCCTGCGCGGCGTCGACACCGCACGACGATGTCGACGATATTCTTGGGACCGCCGTTACGCGGATCGTCAGCGGCCGCGGAAGGCGCGGGCGAGCTGGTCGGTGAGCGGCTTCACCAGGAACGAGGCGACCGTACGCGGCGTCGTCTGAATGAAGACTTCGACCGGCATGCCGGCGAGAAGCTGCAGCCCGTCGAGGCGCGCAAGCTCGCCGTCGCTGACACGGACCCGCACCGAATAGTAGGGCTCGGTCGCCTTGTCGTCCTGCGCGACGTCGGCACCGATATGGATCACCTCGCCGTTGAGTTCGGGCGTCGTGCGCTGGTTGAAAGCGGCGAAGCGCAGGACGGCGTGCTGGCCGATATGGATCTGGTCGATATCGTGCGGCGCCACCTTGGCTTCGACGATCAGCGTGTCCGTCTGCGGCACGATCAGCATGACCGGCTCGCCGGCCTGGATGACGCCGCCGACCGTATGCACGGAGCGCTGGAAGACCCGACCGTCCTGGGGCGCCACGAGGTCGATGCGCTTGAGCTGATCCTCGGCGGAAACGCGCCGCTCCGTGAGTTCCGATTTCTTGGCGCGGATCTCAGCCAGTTCCTTGCCGACCTCTGTGCTGAGGTCCTGGTCGATCTGGTGGATCTTGAGTTCGAGTTCGGCGATGCGGCCGCGCCCCTGCGCAACCGCCGCAACCAGAGATGCCCGCTCGCCTTCGAGACGGGCTGCGTCGCGCTCCAGGGCCGTGACCCTGCTGATCTGCACGAGGTTCTGCTTCCACAGCACCCGCACGCTTTCGAGTTCCTGCATCAGGAGCTTCACTTCCTTGCTCTTGGCAGCCTCCTGCGCCTGCGTGCCTTCGATCTGGAGCTGGAGCTGCTGAATCTGTTCGCGCAACTGCGCCTTCTGGCCCTCGCGCGCGGCCTTGCGCATCTCGAACAGCCGCTGCTCGCCGGCCATCAGGCGGGCAACTTCGGGATCGTCCTTGCGCTCCACGAGTTCGGCCGGAAAGACGACCGACTTGTCGCCGTCGCGTTCCGCTTCGTTGCGAGCCTGTCGCGCGACCAGCTCGTCGAGCGCCTTGTTGACCACGGCGAGGCTCGAACGGGCCTGTGTGCCGTCGAGCCGCACCACGACATCGCCCTGTTTGACGTGATCGCCTTCTTTGACCAGCAACTCGCCCACGACGCCGCCTGTCGGGTGCTGGACCTTCTTGACGTTGCTGTCGACCGCCAGCTTGCCAGGCGCGATCACCGCCCCCGAGATTTGCGTCGCGGCGGCCCAGCCACCGATCCCGACCACCAGAAGGGCGACGGCCACCATCCCCAGCATCAGGGGCTTGCGCGTCGAATGCTGAGCGCTCGTCGGCACGGTCATGACGGTGTCCTTCCAGGGACGCGAAGCGGCTGCGGTGCGGCGCCCTGAGCCATCATCGGCGCCGGCGTGGGCACAGAGGCAGCTCCAGGCCCTTGCGCGGACTTCATCGCCTCCCGCAGCACCGCATCCTTCGGCCCGAACGCCTGCTGACGCCCGGCACGCAGGACCAGCAGACTATCGACACCCGCCAGAGCACTGGGGCGGTGCGCGACCACGATCGCGATGCCGCCACGCGCCCGAACGCCCATGATGGCGCGGGTCAATGCTTCGTCGCCGTCATGGTCGAGGCTGGAATTGGGCTCGTCGAGCACGACCAGGAAGGGATCGCCGTAGAGGGCGCGCGCCAGCCCGATACGCTGGCGTTGGCCGGCGGAGAGGGAGGCACCGCCCTCGCCCATCTGGGTTTCGTACCCGTTGGGAAGCCCAAGGATCAGTTCATGGACGCCGGCAGCCTGTGCCGCTGCGATGACCTTCTCCGACGGCGGCTCGGGGTCGAGCCGGGCGATGTTCTGCGCGACGGTGCCCGCGAACAATTCCATGTCCTGCGGCAGGTAGCCGATATGGTCGCCCAGCATGTCGGGCGACCATTGATCGAGCGACGCGCCATCGATCCGCACCTTGCCGCGCGCGATCATCCAGACGCCAACGATCGACCGCACCAGGGTCGACTTGCCCGATGCGCTCGGACCGATGATGCCGAGCCCCTGCCCGGCCTTCAGATTGAAGGCGACATCCTGAAGCACCAGCGTATTGGAGCCCGGAGGCGCCACACTGATGCCTTCGACGGCCAGCGTGTTGCGCGGCTTGGGCAGCTCCATCATCGCCGTCTCGGCCGGCATGCGGGCCAGCAGGTTGTTGAGGCGGCGCCAGCTCTGGCGTGCGGCGACGAACACGCGCCACTGCGCAATCACCACCTCGACGGGCGCGAGGGCGCGCGCCGACAGGATCGAACCCGCGATGATGATGCCGGCCGACGCCTGCTGGTGAATGACGAGATAGGCGCCCACCGCCAGCACCGCCGACTGCAACATCATGCGCAGTGCGCGGGAGAGACCGCCCATGCCGCCGGTAATGTCGCCGGCCTGCTGCTGTACGGCGAGATAGCGCCGGCCGCTTTCCGCCCACAGGGCGGAGAAACGTCCGACCATGCCCATGGCGTGCAACACTTCGGTATTGCGGCGGCTCGCTTCGGCGAGGCTGTTACGCTGCGCGGAAAGCGCCGAAACCTCGATCGATGGCTTGCGGACCTTGATCTCGGTCAGCGCCGTGATGATGACCAGGATGACGGCGCCCACCGTCGCGGTGACGCCGATCAGGGGATGGAACAGGTAACAAATGCCGAGATAGAGCGGCAGCCAGGGCAGGTCGAAGAGCGCGGCCGGGCCGCCACCCGACATGAAGCCGCGGATCTGGTCGAGGTCGCGGGCCGGCTCGAAGTTGCCCAGGGTGGGCGCCCGCAGCGGCAGTTTGACGAGGAGCTGGTAAATTCTGGCGTCGAGCTGTTCGGAGAACCCGCCGGCGATACGGATCAGCACCCGGTTACGCAGGATGTCGAGCAGCGCCTGGAAGCCATAGAGCACGCCTGCCAGGACACAAAGACCGACCAGGGTCGGCACGCTGCGGCTCGGCAGCACCCGGTCGTAGATCTGCAGCATGAAGAACGAGCCGGTCAGATACAGGACGTTCAGGATGGCCGTAAACACCGCGACACCGGCATACGATGTCCGGCACGTCGCCAGTACCCTCGCCAGTTCGGACCGTGGATCCCCAATAACAGGAGGCCGCATTATCCCCGCCACTCAACGCGCCTTTCTCCGAGCAGGCCCCATCGATGCGCGGGGCCGCCCAGCTTATTACACGGCTGTTCGCCCAGGATATTGCCGGAAGTTCAACGCTAGGAAATGTTTCATTCCGCACAGGAGCGCGAAGGACTCCGGCTAGGAGCGCTTCTCGACCACCACGAGCCATGATTTGCCGGCAACGCGGACCAGCCGGCCCCGCGAATCGACGGGATAGAGGCTCATGGCCACGCTGTCCTTCACGTTGCCGCCAATGGCCTGCACGTAGCCACCGCGGACGTCCGTGACGATGTCGCAATGGTTGGCGGTATTGTCGAGACGCCGATGGGCCGTCCGGGGATCGCTGAAGCGCCAGGTCGGCCCTGCGGTGCCGGTACAGACGAGATCGCCGGGCTTGGGCGCATATTCGTTGGGCGCGTGCAGGCGGAAAGGCGCGCTGCGGGAGGCGCGTTCGCGGTCGTAGAGGGCGGAGAGATAGGCGCCATGGCGTCCATCGCGGGGAAAGGCCGCGGCGCCGTAGCCGGACCGGGCCATCACCCAGGTGACGAAAGCCCCGGACCAGGGCCGGCTGGAACTCCGGCCATTCCATTCGGGCCGGCCGCAGGCCCCCCAATACTCGCCGACCCGGCTGGCCAGAGGCTCGTTGCGCTCGGTAATGCCGGGGCGGTTGGTGTAGCCTCCAGCCTGTCCGCCATAGACGACCGTGGCCCGGCCGAACTTGGTCCATTCCTGCCAGGCGGTCAGAGCAACCCGGTCGGTCGGCGGCCGGTCCGCATAGCCCATGCCCGTGCGGCCGGAGCCTCCGCAGCCGGCGAGGGCCAGGCAGAGCAAAAGGACGACTGGAAGGATCGCTGGCAGCCGGAGACCGATCGCGTGGGAGGAATGGCGAACGGGCGACTGCCAGCAAACACAAAAGTCGACGAAGGGGCGGTCGAACTTCATGTGTAACTTACAGTATGAAAAATAAACAATTGTTATTATTGGCAATTAATTTATCACAGCGGACGCTCAATGTCACCTCTTCATAAACTGGATGAAGTTCGCCGACTGGAGGAGTTGGCCTTTCGTGGCTGGCCTGCCCTGGAGAGCCAGAACCACGACGGCTGGCGTCTGCGCTTCTCAGGCGGATACACAAAAAGAGCCAATTCTATCAATGCTATATCAGAAAATGCTTCGATGGACATTGAAGCCCTGGAGGCGCCCTATCGAGCCCGCGGGCAGCGTCCGGCCTGGCGGCTGACCCCCTTGGCCCCCTCGGCCATGACCGAGCTCTTGGAAGCACGCGGCTACGACAATATCGAACGCAGCCTCGTCCAGCGCTGCCCCCTCCATGACGGCTTCGCCGCCGATCCTGCCGTCGAAATCGAGCCGCAGCCGACGCCCGTCTGGATCGACGCCTTCTGCACCCACAGCCCCGTGCGGCCCGAGCATCGCGAGACGATGGAGAGGATGCTGGCCGCCATCGCCGCGCCCAAGGGCTTCGCCCTCGTTCGGAGCGAGGGCCGTCCGATGGCCATGGCGATCGGCGCCGTCGACGGCGATCACATGGGTCTGTTCGACGTGCTGGTGATGCCCGAAGCCCGACGTCAGGGGCTGGCCCGTCGCGTCACCGAGAGCCTCTATGCCTGGGCCTGGCAATGCGGCGCCCGCTATGCCTACCTGCAGGTCGTCGCCGCGAATGCCGCAGCCCTGCCCCTCTACGAAGCGCAGGGTTTCTGCACGGTCTACGCCTACAGCTACTGGCTGCCGCCGACGTGACATCCTCGCCTTGACCCTGCAGCCGCCGCCCTCGCATAGTCAATGCAGGGAGGAACACGCAGAATGGCCAACTATCCTTGGGAGAAGAGCTATCCGCCGGGTGTGAACTGGGAGCTCGAAGTCCCGAACAAGACCATTCACCAGATATTCGACGAGTCGTGCGCACAGTACGGCAGCCGGCCGTTCACCGACTTCCTCGACAAGGTGATGTCCTTCCAGGAGTACAAGGACGCCTCCGACAGGGCGGCCGCCGGCTTCCAGAAGCTCGGCGTGAAGCCCGGCGTCAATGTCGGCCTCTACCTTCCCAACACGCCACATTACCTGATCGCCTTCTTCGGCGTGCTGAAGGCTGGCGGCAAGGTGGTGAACTACTCCCCGCTCGACGCGGCCCGCGAACTGGAATTCAAGATCGGCGATTCCGAGACCGACATCCTGGTGACGCTCGACGTCGCCGCGCTCTATCCGAAGATGGCCGCAATGCGCGGCAAGACCCGGCTGAAGAAACTGATCGTGGGATCGATCGCCGACTATCTGCCCTGGCCCAAGAGCTGGCTCTACCCGATCGCCAAGAAGAAGGAGCTGTCGGCTTGGCCGCGCGACGACTGGCACATGTCGTTCAAGGATCTCCTAATCAACGACGGCAGGTACACACCACACAAGCCGGCCAACGAAAACCTCTGGGACGAAGTCGCGCTGCTGCAATACACCGGCGGCACGACCGGCCTGCCGAAGGCGGCCATGCTCACCCACGGCTGCATCATGGCGGCAATGAGCCAGGGCCAGGCCTGGACGACGCCCTATACGACGCCGGGCACCGAGAAGGTCGTGTGCGTGCTGCCGCTGTTCCACATCTATGCGCTGTCGGGAATCATGCTGGGCGCCGTACGCAACGGCAATCAGCTCATCCTCTATCCGCGCCCCGACATCGACATGATCGTGCATGATCTCGGCAAGAAGAAGCCGACATTCCTGCCCGGCGTGCCGACGCTCTACACCGCGATCAACAAGCATCCCAAGGCGCAGGGGCTCGATCTGAAGTCGCTCAAGATCTGCATGTCGGGCGGCGCACCGCTGCCCGTCGAAGTGCAACAGAGCTTCGAGAAGTTGACCGGCGCCACCCTGATCGAAGGGTACGGCCTCACCGAGACCTCGCCCACCGGGGCGATCTGCCCCGTCGACAAGAGCGTACGCCGGGTCGGCTCCTGCGGCCTGCCGATGCCGGGCACGATCATCGAGATCCGCGACATGGAGAATCCCGACCGTGTCCTGCCGCCCGGCAAGGAACATGTCGGCGAGGTCTGCATCATCGGCCCGCAGGTCATGAAGGGCTACTGGAAGAAGTCGGAGGAAAGCGAGAAGGTCCTGTTCCGCCATCCCTCCAGCAACTGGATGGGCCTGCGCACAGGCGACATGGGCTACATGGATGAAGCCGGCTGGCTGTTCCTGGTGGACCGCTCCAAGGACCTGATCATTTCCTCGGGCTACAATGTCTATCCGCGGATGATCGAAGAGGCCATGTACGAGCACCCGGCGGTCGACGAGTGCATCGTGATCGGCATTCCCGATCCCTATCGCCAGGAAGCGCCCAAGGTGTTCGTGAAGCTGAAGCCCGGCGCCGCACTCACCTTCGAGGAGATGAAGACGCATCTGGCCACGCGTGTCGGCAAGCACGAGATGCCCGTCGCGCTCGAAATCCGCGCCGAACTGCCCAAGACGCCGGTCGGCAAGCTCTCCAAGAAGGAACTCAAGGAGGAAGAGCGCGCCAAGGCCCAGGCCAAGGCGGCGTAGTCGGTCATCTTCTTCCCTCCCCGCCCTTCAATCGATGGGGCGGGGAGCGCTAAGATGAGAGCGTGAAGCGACGAGCAATCCTCTTTGGCGGCGCCAGCCTCGTGCTGGGGGGCTGTTTCGACCGGCCCTGTCACGAACGCAATCCCGAGCAGAAGGCGTTCCTCGACGGGTTGCAGGCGCTGGCCAAACCCGCGCTCGCCTCCAGCAACCCGCTGCAGATCGAAGAAGCGGCTAAGCAGAGCATCGCCCTGGCCGGGAAGGTCGGCGCGTTCACCGACTGGTGCGGGACTCTGATGAAGATCGAGGGCAATGCCCAGGACGTGGCCCTGACCATCGACATCGGCCGTCAGGTTTCGCTCTACGCATTCAACGACTGGGCCCTGGCTTTCGCTGGTTCTGTCGCCGACCTCTTCACACGATCGCGCACGACACCGCCGCCGGGCCTTTCCGAAGCGGCCATTGCGGCGCTAAAAACCCTGCGGCTTGGCGAACGCGTGATGCTCTCCGGGCGGATGGGGGAGATCGCGGGTTCCGGCCTGTTCGACCTGTCCCGCCTTCTCGGCAAGAGTGCCGCCGAACACCGGCAATTCCTGCAGACGCCGCGCTTTGTGGCACGCATCGAGGCCCTCGCGGCCTCGAAACAGAAGTAGAAAGGATTTCGAGGTGCCGTCTTTCACGTACGATTTTCCCTACAGCACCAAGAAGCTGCCCGTCTTCGCCGACAACGTCGTCGCCTCCTCCCAGCACCTCGCCGCCACCGCCGGCCTGCGCATGATGGCCAAGGGCGGCAATGCCGTCGATGCCGCCATCGCGAGCGCCATTGCCATCACCGTCGTCGAGCCGACCATGAACGGTATCGGCGCCGACGCTTTCTGCATCCTGTGGGACGGCGAGAAGCTCGTCGGCCTCAATGCGTCGGGCCATTCGCCGGAGCTGATGACTCCCGACCAGTATGCCGGCCAGGACAAGATGCCCCATGTCGGCTGGGGCAGCGTGACGACGCCGGGCGCGGTGTCGCTCTGGATGGAATTGCACAAGCGCTACGGCAAGCTGCCGTTCGCCGATCTGTTCGAGCCGGCGATCAAGTACGCACACGACGGCTTCCGCGTTTCCTACATGGTCTCCCAGCAGTGGGATCGCGCCATCGACCGGCTGAAGGGTCAGGAAAGCTGGGTAAAGGCTTTCCTGCCGAACGGTCGCGCGCCGAAGTCGGGCGAGATCTGGAAGTTCCCCGACCAGGCAAAGACGCTTGCCAAGATTGCTGAGAGCAAGGGCGAGGCCTTCTATCGCGGTGAACTCGCCGAAACGATGGACAAGTATGCCCGCGAAACCGGCGGCGCCCTGCGCAAGGAAGACCTCGCGGCGCACAAGCCCGACTGGGTCGACCCGATCGGCCTCACCTATCGCGGCACGACATTGCACGAGATCCCGCCGTCCGGTCAGGGCATCGCGGCCTGCATGGCGCTGGGCATCCTCGAAAACTTCGAGATTGCCGGCCACGATTGCGATGGCCCGGAAGTCACGCATCTTCGCATCGAGGCGATGAAGCTCGCCTTCGCCGACATCTACCGCTACGTCGCCGATCCGCGCTTCATGGAAGTGACGCCGGCACAGTTGCTCGACAAGCACTACCTCAAGAACCGCGCCAAGCTGATCGATCCCAAGAAGGCCAAGGACTTCGGGCCGGGTACGCCGAAGGACGGCGGCACGATCTATCTCGGCACCGCCGACCAGTCCGGCATGATGGTCTCGCTGATCCAGTCGAACTACACGGGCTTCGGCTCGGGCGTCGTGGTGCCGGGTACGGGCATTGCGCTACAGAACCGCGCCACGGGCTTCGTCACGACCAAGGGCCATCCCAACGAAGTCGGACCGAAGAAGCGTCCGTTCCACACGATCATCCCCGCTTTCATCACCAAGAATGGCAAGCCGGTCGCGACCTTCGGGTTGATGGGCGGCGCCATGCAGCCGCAGGGCCACATGCAGGTCTTTTCGCGGATCGTGGACTATGGCCAGAACCCGCAGGCCGCGATCGATGCCCCGCGCTGGCGCGTCCACGAGACCGATGGCACCGTGTGGACAGAAGAGCATATGCCGAAAGGAACGCTCGACGGGCTGGAGGCGCGCGGCCATCGGCTCACGCGCACCAAGATGCCGAGCTTCGACTTCGGTTCCAGCCAGATCATCTGGCGCTATCCCGACGGCGGTCCCTACCTCGGCGCTTCGGAAAGTCGCCGCGACGGCGCAGCCGTCGGCTTCTAGCTCGGGCGAGCTTTCGGAAAGGCGGGAAGCCCGTCCGCGAGCTTCACCCAGGCGAGCCTCGATTCGTCGAAGGTATGGTCGACAGGAGGCACCTGCTCGGAATCTTTCAGCGAGCAGGTGGTGAGGTCGATCAGATCGGGATGGCGGGACAACCGAAACGTGATCTGCGTATGGCAGGCGGTCTCCCGCGACGGGCTGGCCGCGCGCTCGTAGCGAACGGCACCACAGAAGCAGCGGCCTCTCAGCATCACGTCCTCCGTTGTGGCTTGCGCAGCATCGGAAAAAGTTTGGGCGACGAACCGGCCTGTATGATGCCCAGCAGCTCG
>Ga0209792_1000533_pt1 | contig 26055 bp, 23 predicted proteins | sample EBPBio142005_DNA_FD_185860 | JGI IMG/M metagenome (GOLD analysis project Ga0209792, IMG submission 185860) | Wastewater treatment Type I Accumulibacter community from EBPR Bioreactor in Madison, WI, USA - Reactor 1_6/14/2005_ DNA (SPAdes)... | ecosystem: Engineered > Bioreactor > EBPR >... | reverse complement strand
ACCGACTTCATCCCCACACCATCCGCTCGCCACGACGAACTGATGGTCGCAAATCAAAGCATCAGGGGGGTCAAAATTGGACGCCGATTCCCCGGCTTAGGGGGTCAATTTTGCACGCCGATCCACATCCATACTTCGTGTTGTCTATGAAGCGCTCTATTGGAGCCGGGAGAAGACAGAGGGAGGCGTACTGCGACCTCTGCTTGTGGTGATGGAGGAAGCTCACCGATATGTCAGCCCCGATAGCGGCAATGTCGCTGCGGACGTTGTGAAGCGCATCGCAAAGGAAGGTCGCAAGTACGGGGTTGGAGCCATGCTGGTCTCGCAGCGTCCGTCCGAGATCGACGAGACCGTGCTCTCCCAGTGCGGGACGCTCATAGCGCTGCGGCTGTCCAACCCAGCCGACCGCGGGCGGGTGAAGGGCGCGCTTCCAGATAATCTATCGGGCCTCATGGATCTGCTGCCAGTACTGCGGACCGGTGAGGCAATCATCTCCGGTGAAGCCGCGCGACTCCCCGTCCGATGTCGCGTATCGCTTCCGCCCGCAGATCGCCTGCCTCGCAGTTCGGATCCCGAAGTCAGCAAAGCTTGGCGAACCCGTCGTGTAGCAGAAGGCTATGACCGCATGGTGGCGTCATGGCGCGCACAACGAACCACCGCCGTTGTGCGAGATATTGCGATTGAGCGGACCCCCATCAACGAAAACGAACGATAGGAAATCCTGTGATTCGAGACCCGGTTTCCTCCAGCAACATTGCATCGATCGGTTATGACTCCGATAGCGAAACGCTGGAAATCGAGTTCACTAATGGCTCGATATACCAATATTTCAACGTACCTTCCGGACTACATGAGCAACTCATGGCTGCTCCGTCTAAAGGGCAATTCCTTAACCTCTACATTAGGAACGCCTATCCGTATTCCCGCGTCGGATAGCTCCTGGCAATCGCGCTGTTAATGGCCGATTCTCAATTGGGAGGCTGACGCGCCTTGTCCTATTTGCACGCTGCAATACGACGCGCTGCTACGCCCTCATGTTCGGAGTTCCCTTTGGCGTCATCTATCGTCTTCTATCCTCTCATGCGGACGGATGAAGGAATTTCGAATGAAGCAGCAAGCCGGCACTGTTATGAAGCGCACCATCCGACGGCACGAACTTCGAGAAATCGTGCCCCTCGCTGACACCACGATCTATGACATGGAACAACGCGGCGAATTTCCCCAACGCTTCTACCTCACCTCCCGCTGCGTGGTTTGGGATCTTGGCGAGGTCGAGGCCTGGCTCGAAGACCGGCGTCGGGCTTCACGCGCCAAGGCTGTGAAGCGTGCGCCCGTTCCCGACGTGCAGCTCCGCAAGACGCGGCCCGTCAGGCATCAGGCTCGGGCGTAAGCAGGTCCATCCTCGGCGGGTACAGGGTGGGCGTATATTTCTGGCCTGCGACCCAAGCATCGACGAGGTTCGACCATTCCTGCATCATGTGCCGGCGCTGATGCTCGTATTCGGCCTTGTTGTAGATGCCCCGTGAAGACCGTCCATCTTCGTGCGCCAGGCATTTCTCAATCCAGTCGCTGTTGAAGCCCACTTCGTTCAGCAAGGTCGAGCCGGTGCGCCGCAGATCGTGAACCGTAAAAGACTCCAGCGGTAATCCTTCCTTCTTGGCCCGTTCCACCACGGCCACGGTGATCCGGTTGAACGTCGCTCGCGACATAGGAGCGTCGGCGTCATAGCGCGAAGGGAGGACGTATTTCGAATTGCCAGCGCAGGTCTTGAGGGCGATGAAAATGTCGAGCATCTGCTGGGACAGATAGACGTTGTGAGCTTTCGAGCGCTTCATCCGCTCCTTCGGGATCGACCAGACGGCGTTCTCGAAATCGACCTCGTCCCACACGGCATCCTGCAATTCGCTCTTTCTAACCATCGATAGAAGGAACAGTTTCATCCCGAGCCGGATCGTTGGCAGGGTTGCCACATGCTCGAGCTGGGTGAGCATAATGCGGATCTCGGAAGGGGATAGCGATCGATCCCTTGCTACGAAGGTTGCGATCGAGGACGGGCCAACTTCGTCGGCCGGGTTGGAAACTTTCTCGCCGTGCAAAATCGCGAAAGAAAAAATCAGCTTCACGATGTCCCGGACATGGAGCGCGGTTGCAGGCGCACCACGCGCTTTCACCTTCTCACACATTGCACGCAGGTCTTCCGGCAGTATCTCGTTTAGGAGCCGCTTCCGAAAGGTTGGCAAGATATCGCGCTCAAAAACCGTGCGGCGCATGGCGCGGGTGCTATCGGCCATCCGCGCATCTTGCAGCCAGCGCTCGCCGAACTCACCAAAACTCTTGGCTTCCTTGATGCGGCGCTTCTCACGTCGCTTTTCGAAGGCCGGCGAGGTGCCATCCTGAATCATCAGCTTGGCCTCAATCAGCTTCTCGCGGGCGCGGGCAAGCGAAACGCCGGTTTTACCGTACCTGCCAATGATCACCGTTTCCCGGCGCCCGTTCAAACGGTAATCGAAGCGGAAGGTCAACGCGCCGGTCGGCGAGACCAACAGGTACATCCCGTCTCGGTCCGTCACCTTGTACATTTTATCACGTGGTCTCAATGCCTTAATGGCTGCGTCCGTGAGCATTCTTCCCTCCAAAACGAGATCGAAAGAGGAGAAAGCCACCTAAAAAGTACGTCAGCCGCTTTTGACCCATTCTTTGGAAATTTTGATCAGCATTTCCAATGTCTTAGTGTCAAAAAAAGTCCGTCAGGGGCTCTCATTCCCCTGACGGTACTTTCAAAAGATCAACTGAGCAAGTTTACGGGTACCGCCAAAAAGTCCGTCATCTGTGAAGCTGACCCCATGATAGATGCCGAACCATACAGAATGATTTTCTGTTTTATATCACTGACTTACCGGAAATCGTGGCGTATATTTGGATACCCTCGGATGGGCCTGAATCATTCCCACTCGATCGTGCCGGGCGGCTTCGACGTCACGTCGTAGACGACGCGGTTGATGCCGCGCACCTCGTTGATGATGCGGGTCGCGGCGCGGCCGAGGAAATTCATGTCGTAGTGGTAGAAATCCGCCGTCATGCCGTCGACCGAGGTCACCGCGCGCAGGGCGCAGACGAATTCGTAGGTGCGCCCGTCGCCCATCACGCCGACCGTCTGCACCGGCAGCAGCACCGCGAACGCCTGCCAGATCGCGTCGTAGAGCCCGGCCTTGCGGATCTCGTCCAGATAGACCGCGTCCGCCTCGCGCAGGATATCCAACTTTTCGCGGGTGACCCCGCCGGGGCAGCGGATCGCAAGGCCCGGGCCCGGGAACGGGTGCCGGCCGATGAAATGGTCGGGCAGGCCGAGCTCGCGCCCGAGCGCCCGCACCTCGTCCTTGAACAGTTCGCGCAGCGGCTCGACGAGCTTCATGTTCATGCGCTCGGGCAGGCCGCCGACATTGTGGTGCGACTTGATCGTCACCGACGGCCCGCCTGTGAACGACACGCTCTCGATCACGTCGGGATAGAGCGTGCCCTGCGCCAGGAACTCCGCGCCGCCAAGCTTCTTGGCCTCGGCCTCGAACACGTCGATGAAAAGTCTTCCGATCGTCTTTCGCTTCTTTTCCGGATCGGCCTCGCCCTCGAGCGCCTTGAGAAAGGTCTCCGACGCGTCCACGTGAACCAGCGGGATGTTGTAGTGCTCGCGGAACATGTCGACCACGTCCGCCGCCTCGTTCTTCCGCATCAGCCCGTGGTCGACCAGGATACAGGTCAGCCGGTCGCCGATCGCCTCGTGGATCAGCACCGCCGCCACGGATGAATCGACGCCGCCCGACAGACCGCAGATCACGCGCCCGTCTCCGACCTGCCGGCGGATCGCGTTGATCGCCTGCTCGCGATAGGCCGCCATCGACCAGTCGCCGGCGAGGCCGACGATCCGGTGCACGAAATTGCCGAGCAGCTTTGCGCCGTCCGGCGTATGCACCACCTCCGGGTGGAACTGCACGGCGTAGAACTTGCGCTTCTCGTCCGCGATCGCCGCGAACGGCGCGCCGGTCGAGGTGCCGACCACCTTGAACCCGTCGGGAATGGCGGTCACGCGGTCGCCGTGGCTCATCCAGACCTGATGGCGCGTGCCTTTCGCCCAGATGCCGTCGAACAGCGCGCAGTCGTCCTGGATGTCGAGGAAGGCGCGGCCGAACTCGCGGTGATGGCCGGCCTCGACCCTGCCGCCGAGCTGCGCGCACATGGTCTGCTCGCCGTAGCAGATGCCGAGCACCGGCACGCCGGCGGCAAAGACCTCGTCCGGCGCGCGCGGGCTGCCGATATCGACGGTCGAATGCGGGCTGCCCGACAGGATGACGCCCTTCGGCTTCAGCCGCGCGAAGGCTTCAGCCGCCGACTGGAACGGAACGATCTCGGAATAGACGCCGGCCTCGCGCACGCGCCTGGCGATGAGCTGCGTCACCTGGCTGCCGAAATCGATGATGAGGATGGTGTCGGGGTGTGCTGTCGTCGTCATGGCGAGCGATTAGAGAAAGTTGTGATTCTTGGCAATGGGGCGCTTTCGCGATCGCGCGGCCGCCCTAAGATTCATATTCGCGAGGAGACGGCCCTTGGAATCGTCTTATTTTTCGAAGCACCGGCTCGACGCCCTGGTCGACGCGGTGATCGCGATCACGATGACGCTGCTGGTGCTGGAGCTGCGCATCCCGGAAGAACTGCCCGGCGATCTGCTCGCCGCGATCAGCCACCTCGAGCCGAAATTCATCTCCTGGATCGTGAGCTTTCTCATCCTCGCGCTCTACTGGCGCGGCTACATGCAGGCGACCGTCAAGCTGCAGCATGTCGACCGGCGGCTGTTCTGGATCATGATCCTCTGGCTCCTGGCAACGAGCGTCATCCCGTTCTCGTCCTCGGTGCTCGGCGATCACAATGAGAACCCGCAGGCGCATCTGGTCTACGGGATCAATTTCATCGCGGTCCAAATCGTCGTCCTGGCGCGCAACTGGTATCTGCGCACGCATCCCGAGCTGTTCGAGGGCAACGACGCCGGCAAGGCCGAGCTCGGCAGTTCGGCGGCGGTCGCCGTGTCGATCTGCGCATTGATCGCGATCGCCTGGGCCTATGCGGTCCAGCCGGACTATGCCGCCGTCGCCTACGCGCTGGTCCTGCCGGTCAACCGGCTGATCGAACGCTTCGCGTTCGACTGAGCGCGATTGCCAAAAACTGAGTCGGCTCAATGATTTGCAGGCGGACGCGAAGAAAATCGGTCCGCCGCTTCGCGCGTCGATTCAACGTTCTCATCTTTTGATTCAGGCAGACCGGTCAAGACTGGCGCTTCATGCGTCCTTGAACTTGCGCCCGCTCGCAGCAAGCGCCTCGCCGATGATGCGCGTCGCCTTCGGTCCGACGCCGTGGATCGCCAGCAATTCCTTCTCGCTGCGACGCGCCGCATCGGCCAGCGTCTTCACGCCATGAACGGCAAGCTCGCGCCGCGCCACCTTGCCGATATCGGGAAGATCGTCGTCCAAGCCCAAGGCAATGACCTCAGCCCGCCAGGCCGTCACGTCCGGTGATCGTCATCATCGTCGCCGTCATGGTCGCGATCAGTTTCGCTTCGCCATCGTCGCTGAAGGCGTAGGCCTGGCCGTCGGCGACGATGATCGTGCGCCCCGGCTTGGTGACGTTGCCGCGGAACAGGAAGCGTTCGCCCTTGCCCGGAGCCAGCATGTTCAGCTTGAACTCGATCGTCAGCACCGCCGCTTCCGGCGGCATCAGCGAATAGGCGGCGTAGCCGCAGGCCGAATCCAGCGCGGTCGAAATGATGCCGGCGTGGATGAAGCCGTGCTGCTGGGTCAGCGCCGCCGAATACGGCATCTCGATCTCGATCGTACCGGGCGTCACGACGGTCAGTTGCGCGCCGATGGTCTCCATCGCCTTCTGGCGCGCGAAGCTCGACCGCACGCGATTTTCATAGTCTGTATCGACGTCGATTTTCGGCATGAATTGTCTCCTGCCTGCTTATGACAAAGGCCGGTAGCCCTATCAATCGCGTTTCGCCGCACACATATTGTTCCACGTCACGTCCTTCCATTCCCGTGCCGCCAACGCCCGCGCACCCCTGAGACTTTCCATGACCAGATCAATCCACGCCGAACATCATCTCGTCTCCCGCACGGGCTGGCTCCGCGCCGCCCTTCTCGGCGCGAATGACGGCATCATCTCGACATCGAGCATCGTGCTCGGCGTCGCGGCGTCGGGCGCGGCCCAGGCCGCGATCCTCATCGCAGGTGTCGCTGCCCTCGTCGCCGGCGCCCTGTCGATGGCGGCGGGCGAATATGTTTCGGTCAGTTCACAGGCCGACACGGAACAGGCTGATCTCGCCAAGGAGGCCCGGGAATTGAAACGCAATCCGGAGGGCGAGACCGCCGAGCTCGCGGCGATTTACGTGGATCGCGGGCTCGAACCCGCTCTTGCGCGTCAGGTCGCGGTCGCACTGATGGCCAAGGACGCGCTCGGCGCACATGCGCGCGACGAAATCGGGATCAGCGAGGCGCTGGTTGCGCGGCCCGTGCAAGCGGCATTGTCTTCGGCGGCCGCATTTTCCGCGGGCGCGATCATTCCGGTCCTGATTGCTCTCGTCACGCCTGCCGGGACCGCCGGGCCGATCATCGCCGCCGGATCGCTCGCGGCCTTGTTTTGCCTCGGGCTCGCCGGCGCCTGGATCGGCGGGGCCGGCCTTTGGCGACCGGCGCTGCGCGTCGCCTTCTGGGGCGCGGCGGCGATGGCGATCACGGCAGGCGTCGGTGCGCTGACCGGCACGGCCATCTAGCCTAGTTGAGCATCAGGATTGACGCATTGAGCACCGCGGCGAAAGCCACCCAGCCGGCATAGGGCAGGAACAGCAATGCCGCGGTCCGATGCTCGCGCCACGCTGCGGCGATGAAGGCGAGGATCGTCACGAGCAGCGCCACGATTACCGCGAGCGCCCCGCCGATCGACTGCACCGCGAAGAAGACTGGCGACCAGAGGAAATTGAGCGCGAGCTGGACCCACCACAACGTCATCGCCGTCGAACCGCTTTGACGCCGCCAGACCAGCCAGCCGGCGATCGCGATCAGGATGTAGAGCAGCGTCCACGCCGGGCCGAACAGCCAGTTGGGTGGATTGAAAGGCGGTTTCGCCAGTCCCGCATACCATTCGCCGGGCGCGGTGAAGAACCCGATCGCGAGGCCGCCGCCCACCACGAGCAGCAGAAAAAGCGCGAGCGAAAGGTGGCGGTTCATGGCGTTCCCCCGTGGACGCGGGATAATGCGCGGACCGGCGAAAGGTTCGCGTCTCAGCCGATCCGGTCGGCTCAGCCGACCCGGTCGAGCGCCGCGAAGAAGAACCCGTCCGTTCCAGTCGTCGCCGGCGTCAGCACGATGCCGTTTGCGCCGATACGCGCCCGTTCCGGGTGCCGGCCGATCCGGTCCAGCCACAGCGCCGCGTGGTCCGCGAAGCGGAAGGAGGCATTATGGGCGATGAAGGCGTCAACCTGATCCTGGTTTTCCTCCGGAAAGACCGAGCAGGTGATGTAGACCAGCCGTCCACCCGGCTTCACATAGCGCGCCGCCGCGTCGAGGATCGTCGCCTGCTCGCGCAACCGCACCCCGAGCTGGCGTTCGCCCAGCCGCCACTTCGCGTCCGGCCGCCGCCGCCAGGTGCCGGCCCCGGTGCAGGGCGCGTCCACCAGCACCAAATCCATCTGCCCCTCCAGCGGCGTAAGCCCCGAGACGTTCGCCACCACCTGCACATTGCGGCATTCGGCGCGCTTCAGGCGGTCGAAGATCGGCGCCAGCCGCGCCTTCTCGGAATCATAGGCGAAGACCTGTCCCTTGTTGTCCATGTCGGCGGCCATGGCGAGCGTCTTGCCGCCGCCGCCCGCGCAATAGTCGAGGACCTGCATGCCGGGCTTCGCGCCGGCCAGCGCCGCGACGATCTGCGAGCCCTCGTCCTGCACCTCGAACCAGCCTTTCTGGAAGGCGGGCTCCACCTGCACGTTCGGATGGCGGCCGCCGAACTGGATCGGGCCGATGCGCAGGCCGAACGGGGCAATGTCGGTCGCCTGAGGCCCGCCCGCGATCTCGCCGATCACTTTTCCCCGATCCGCCAGCAGCGTGTTGACCCGCATGTCGAGCGGCGGGCGAGCGGCCAGCGCAGCGCCCTCATCCGCCCAAGCTTCGCCGAACGCCGCCCGGAATTTCGGCACGCACCAGTCCGGCAGGTCGGCGCGGATTTCGGCCGGCGCATCGGCGAGGCCGGCGGAGGCGGCGGCAAGCTCGGCGTCGGTCAATGGCGGCGGCGCGAAGCGGTCGTCGTCCAGCGCAGCGCTCACGTCGGCGGGCGTCATGCCCCATTCGAGCAGGATCGCGCCGAACGCCTGTCCGCGCGGAGAATCGTCCTTCAGCAGCCAACCGGCGGAGCGCTTCCGGCGCAGGGCGTCGTAGACGATGTTGCCGATCGCGCCCCGGTCCCCGGCGCCTGCGAAGCGGTGCGACAGGCCCCAGTCCTTCAGCGCGTCGGCCGCCGGCCGCTTGCGCCGCTCCATGTCGTCCAGAACCTCGATCGCCGCCGCGATCCGCCCGCCAAGCCGCATCGGAACTTTCCCGTTGTCGCGGCCTCATAGCCCGTCGCGGCGATCGGCGAAAGCCGTCGCCCTCAGAACTGGCCTTCGCCGGGCGCCGGCTTCGTCCGGCCCGCGCGCGTGTAATAGCGCTCGGGGATCGCCCCGGCAGACTTGTAGAAAATCCACGCGCAGGGTTTCGACGCGTCGGGATCGTAGGCCGTCACCCACAGCGGGTGCCCGCCCCACTCCATCATCAGCAGTTCGTTCATCGCGCAATGAACGCAATAATACGGCACGCCCTTCTGCCCAAAACTCCAGTCATGCGCCTCTTTCGTGACGCCGAAATTGTAGGGGGGCCCGAGCCGCGACGGCGTGCCGTCAACCGGATCGCCGCGCCGCATGCGGCCGCCCGAGCCGCATGGGTCCATCTCGATCGCGATCGAATCGCCGTCGTCGCGGATCGTCAGCTCGCCGTCCTGTCCCGGCCCGCAGCGATGCGAGCGCATGATCTCGGCGGTCAGCGCGACCCGGTCCTCGACCGACAGTTTCAGGTATCCGCGCCACGAGCGGCGCATCATCCAGCCGGCCTGGCTCTGCTTCAGCATCCGGCTCATTTCCTCCTCGCCGGACGTGTCCGCGATGCGGGTCAGCAGGTCCCATATCCAGTCGCAGAACAGGTCGTGCAGCCCCTTGCCCTCGGCGACCGTGTAGTCGGCAAGCTCGCCCGCCGCGTCGTCGTCTCCGTCGAGGAAGGCGGCCTTGATCAGCCGTTGCGTCGGCTCGCCGAGGCTCTCCAGCCTGCCCTGCCGTATCTGCCGGCCGAGCGCTTCCGAGAAGGAAAGACCATACATCGCCGATATCCTCCTGCTCGCTCCTGCCCTATTGGGCGAGAAAACCTCCATCGATGACCAGTTCGGAACCGGTCACCCAGCGTCCGCCCGGCCCGCACAGATAGGCCACGCCCTCCGCTATATCCTGCGGCTCGCCCATCCGGCCGAGCGGATGGGCCCGGGCGAAGGACTTCTTGGCCTTCTCGGGATCGGCAAGCTGGTTCGCCAGTCCGTCGATCATGTTCGTGCCGATATAGCCGGGATGCACCGAGTTGACGGTGATGTCGTAGCCCTTCTGCGCGCAGTAGAGCGCGGCCGACTTGGTGAAGGCCGTCACCCCACCCTTGCTCGCCGAATAGCCGGGCGCGGTGTAGACCCCGGCGATGCCGTTGACCGACGAGATGTTGACGATGCGCCCGCCGCCGGTCCGGCTCATCTCCCGGATCGCGATGCGCGTGCCGAGGAAACAGCTATCGAGATTGACCGCGTTCTGCCGCCGCCATTCCTCCAGGCTCGTCTCGACGAGGTCCTTCATCAGGATCATGCCGGCATTGTTGACCAGCACGTTCGGAGCGCCGAACCGGTCCGCCGTTCCGGCATAGACCCGTTCCCACGCCCCTTCGTCGGTCACGTCATGCTCGGCGAAGCCGATCGTCCCGTCCGATTCTGCCGCCAGTTTCCGGCCGGCGGCGGCGTTGATGTCGGTCGCCATCACCCTGGCGCCCCGGGCGGCGAGCGTGAGCGCGATGCCCCGGCCGATCCCGCTGGCGCCGCCGGTCACGATCGCAACCCGGCCTTCAAGGTCTCCTGTCACCGTCCGCTCTCCTCCCGGGCCGGAATTCGGCAAAGCCTACTGAACGGAACTTATCAGGTCGAAAGCCTTGGGCAATGCCGATTTCAGATGGCGGCATGATGAATGCCGGCCCGCCGAGATGAGCGAAACCCATTGCGCTTTGGTGCCGCACTGCAACATGGCTGTGGCGGCCCGCGCGCAATTGTGAAAAACTGCCGCAAACTGCCGGAGTACCCATGGCGATCCACGCGGCCATCTACCACCTGACGCATTACAAATACGACCAGCCGGTGGTGCTCGGTCCGCAGGTGATCCGGCTCCAGCCCGCGCCGCATTCGCGCACCAAGGTGCTCAGCCATTCGCTGAAAGTCTCGCCGGCGAACCATTTCGTGAACCTGCAGCAGGACCCCTACGGCAACTACCTAGCCCGCTTCGTCTTCCCGGAGCCGGTGACGGAGTTCAAGATCGAGGTCGACCTCGTCGCCGACATGACGGTCTACAATCCGTTCGACTTCTTCGTGGAGGAAAGCGCCGAAACCTGGCCGCTCGCCTACCCCGCCGACCTGCTGGAAGACCTGTCGATCTACATGAAGCCGGAGCCGCCCGGTCCGCTGCTGGCGCAATTCCTCGAAACGATCGACCGGACGCCGCGCAACACGGTCAATTTCGTCGTCGACCTGAACGCGCGCATCCAGCGCGAGGTCGGCTACGTCATCCGCATGGAAACGGGCGTGCAGACGCCGGAGGAGACGCTGTCGACGGCCAAGGGTTCGTGCCGCGATTCGAGCTGGCTGCTGGTGCAGACCTTGCGCCATCTCGGCCTCGCCGCGCGTTTCGTCTCCGGCTACCTGATCCAGCTCAAACCCGATCTGGTGTCGCTCGATGGTCCGCCCGGCACGTCGGTCGACTTCACCGATCTGCACGCCTGGTGCGAGGTCTACATCACCGGAGCCGGCTGGATCGGCCTCGATCCGACCTCCGGCCTGCTTACCGGCGAGAGCCATATTCCGCTCGCCGCCACGCCGCACTTCCGCAACGCCGCGCCGATCAGCGGCGGCTATTTCGGCCACGCCAACACCGAATTCGCCTTCGACATGCGCGTCGACCGCGTGTCGGAGCATCCGCGCATCACAAAACCCTTCTCCGACGAATCCTGGGCGCGGCTCGATGCGCTCGGCGACAGGATCGACCAGGTGCTTGCCGGGCAGGACGCGCGGCTGACCATGGGCGGCGAGCCAACCTTCGTCTCCATCGACGATTTCGAGTCGGACGAATGGAACACCGCCGCCGTCGGCCCGACCAAGCGCGAGAAGGCCGACGCGCTGATCCGCCGCCTGCGCGAGCGTTTCGCCCCGAACGGCTTCCTGCATTACGGCCAGGGCAAGTGGTATCCCGGCGAGACGCTGCCGCGCTGGACCTTCTCGCTCTACTGGCGGCGTGACGGCCAGCCGGTCTGGGGCGACGAAAAGCTCATCGCCCGCGAAGGCGTCGAGACCGGCGCGACCGCCGCCGATGCCGAAAAGCTCGCGACGGGCATCGCGGCGCAGCTCGGCGTCGATGCCTCGATGGTCGCGGAAGCCTATGAGGACCCCGGCGAGTGGCTGCTGAAGGAAGGCAAGCTGCCCGACAATGTCGACCCGTCCAATTCCAAACTCGCCGACCCCGAAGAGCGGCTGCGCATGGCGCGCGTCTTCGAGCGCGGCCTGACCAGGCCATCCGGCTATGTGCTGCCCGTGCAGCGCTGGAATGCGTCGGCCGCCGGCCAGCCGCGCTGGCGCTCGGAAAAATGGAAGACGCGGCGCAATCGTCTCTTCCTCGTGCCGGGCGATTCCCCGGTCGGCTACCGCCTGCCGCTCGGCTCCCTGCCTCATGTGCCGCCGGCGCGCTTTCCCTACATCGTGCCGGTCGATCCGTCGCTGCCGCGTGGCGACCTGCCGCCGCGCGACGACATGCTGCCCTCCGCCCCGGCACAGGCGGCAGCCTCGTTCACCGCCGCGACCGAGCAGCAGAACGTGGTCGAGCAGCACCTGACCGAGATCGGCGGCGCGGTGCGCACCGCCATTTCGGTCGAGCCGCGCGACGGGCGGCTCTGCGTGTTCATGCCGCCAGTCGAGGCGCTGGAAGACTATCTCGAACTCGTCGCCGCCGCCGAGGAGGCTGCCAAGGCGATCGGCCTGCCGGTGCATATCGAGGGCTACGCGCCGCCGCACGATCCGCGTCTCAACGTCATCCGCGTCGCGCCCGATCCCGGCGTGATCGAGGTCAACATCCATCCCGCCTCATCCTGGCGCGACTGCGTGGCCACCACCACCGCCATCTATGAGGAAGCGCGGCAAACGCGGCTCGGCGCGGAAAAATTCATGATCGACGGCCGCCACACCGGCACCGGCGGCGGCAACCATGTCGTGGTCGGCGGCGCGACGCCGAACGACAGCCCGTTCCTGCGCAGGCCCGATCTTCTCAAAAGCTTCGTCCTGCACTGGCAGCGCCATCCATCGCTCTCCTACCTGTTTTCCGGCCTGTTCATCGGCCCGACCTCGCAGGCCCCGCGTTTCGATGAGGCGCGCCACGACAGCCTCTACGAGCTCGAAATCGCCATGGCGCAGGTGCCGAAGCCCGGCGTGGGCGAAGCGCCCCTGCCCTGGATGGTCGACCGCCTGTTCCGCAATCTGCTGGTCGACGTCACGGGCAACACCCACCGCTCCGAAATCTGCATCGACAAGCTGTTCTCGCCCGACGGTCCGACCGGCCGGCTCGGACTTGTCGAATTCCGCGGCTTCGAGATGCCGCCGAATTCCCGCATGAGCCTGGCGCAGCAACTGCTGATCCGCGCGCTGGTCGCCCGCTTCTGGAACGACCCGGCGGATGGCCGCTTCGTCCGCTGGGGCACGCGACTGCACGACCGCTTCATGCTGCCCTGGCATGTCTGGGCCGATTTCCTCGACGTGCTGGCCGACCTCAAGGCGCACGGCTTCGACATCGAGCCGGAATGGTTCGAGGCACAGCTCGAATTCCGCTTCCCCTTCTGCGGTCAGGTGCAGTACGACGGGGTGAAGCTCGAACTCCGGCAGGCGCTGGAACCCTGGCATGTCATGGGCGAGCAGGGAGCGATCGGGGGCACTGTGCGCTATGTCGATTCATCGGTCGAACGCCTGCAGGTGCGCACCGACGGCCTCAATCCCGAGCGCCATCGCGTCCTGTGCAACGGCCGCATCGTGCCGATGACGGCAACCGACAGCCCCGAGGTCGCGGTCGCCGGCGTGCGCTACAAGGCGTGGCAGCCGGCGTCCGGCCTGCATCCCATGCTGCCGGTCAACACGCCGCTCACTTTCGACATCTACGACACATGGTCGGGCCGCTCGCTCGGCGGCTGCGTCTACCACGTCGCCCATCCGGGTGGCCGCAACTACGACACCTTCCCCGTCAACAACAACGAGGCCGAGGCGCGACGCCTCGCCCGCTTCGAGCCACGCGGCCACACGCCCGCGCCCTTCACGCCGCCCGCCGAGACACCGAACCACGACTTCCCGATGACGCTGGATTTGAGAAGGCCAGCCGCATCGTGAGCGCCTCCGAGCCTAGACGCAAGGCCGCGCCGCCCCGCGCGCCGAAAAGCCTCGCCGCCGGCTACCGGCCGCTGCCGGGCGTCGCCGACGAGATGGTCGATGCCGATGGCCGCCTGCGGCCCGGCTGGGACCGCCTTCTGACCGCGCTCGACTCCATGCCGGCGCAGGATCGCGCCGCGCGCTTCTCCCGCGCCGATCAATATCTGCGCGACGCCGGCGTCTACTACCGCGTCTACGACACGGGCGGCACGCGCGAGCGCGAATGGCCTCTGTCGCACCTGCCGCTGCTCATCTCCGCGGACGAATGGAGCGCCATTTCCGCCGGCCTCGTCGAACGCGCCGACCTGCTCGAACGCGTCGTCGCCGACATCCATGGCTCGAACCAGCTCGTCGCGCGCGGTCTCCTGCCGCCTGAGCTCATCGCTGGCAATCCCGAATTTTTGCGCCCGCTCGCCGGCATCGAGCCGGTCGGCGGCCATTTCCTGCATTTCTGCGCCTTCGAGCTGGGACGCGGGCCGGACGGCCGCTGGTGGGTGCTGGGCGACCGCACGCAGGCGCCCTCGGGCGCCGGCTTCGCGCTCGAAAACCGCGTCGCCACCACGCGCGCGCTGGCCGACGTGGCATCAGCCATGAACGTGCAGCGTCTCGCCGGCTTCTTCCGCGGCTTCCGCGATTCGCTGAACGCCATGGCGGAGGTCGCCGACGGCCGCGCCGCCATCCTCTCGCCCGGCCCGCTCAACGAGACCTATTTCGAGCACGCCTGGATCGCGCGCTATCTCGGCATTACCCTGCTCGAAGGCGAGGATCTGCGCGTCTTCGACGGCAAGGTCATGGTGCGCACGGTCTCGGGCCTGAAACCCGTCGACGTGATCTGGCGGCGTCTGGACGCCGCCTTCCTCGACCCACTCGAACTGCGCGGCGATTCCCACCTCGGCACGCCCGGTTTCGTCGAGGCGCTGCGCGCCCGCTCGGTGGCCATGGTGAACGCGCTTGGCTCCGGCATCCTGGAGACGCGCGCGCTGCTCGCCTTCATTCCGGGCATCGCGCGTGCGCTCAACGGCACTGATTTGAAGCTTCCCTCCATCGCCACATGGTGGTGCGGCCACGAGGAGGAGAAGAACTTCGCCGTCAACAATCTCGACCGCCTTGTCGTCGGCCCCGCGCTCGCCACCCGCATGCCGTTCGAGGATCCCGACGCCACCCGCCTCGGCTCCGAGCTCGACGCGGCGGCCCGGCGCGAACTGATCTCCGCGCTGGAGAACGATGGCGCGTCCTTCGCGGCGCAGGAGGCGGTCACGCTGTCGACCACGCCGGTCCATGTCGACGGCCGGCTGGAGCCGCGGCCCGTATCGCTGCGCGTCTTCGCCGCGCGGGGCCGTGACGGCTGGACGGTGATGCCCGGCGGTTTCGCCCGCATCGGCAAGACCTTCGACCCGACCGCGATCGCCATGCAGCGCGGCGGCCGCGCCGCCGACGTCTGGATCGTCGGCGACCGGCCCGTCCGCCACGAGACCCTGCTGCCGGGTGACGATACGCCCGCCAGCCGTTACGTCGCCGGCAATCTGCCCAGCCGCGCGGCGGAAAACCTGATGTGGCTCGGCCGCTATTCGGAACGGCTCGAAGGCACCGTGCGCATCCTGCGCGCCTATCATGTGCGGATCGCCGACGCCGTCGACCCCGGCATGCCGCTGCTGCAATCCGTGCGCGACTATCTCGATTTCCTCGGGGTCGATGCGGCCAAGCCCGTGTCGCCCGGCGTGCTGCGCACCATTTCCAACGCCATCGGCTCCGCCGGCCAGATCCGCGACCGCTTCGCCCCCGACGGCTGGCTGGCGCTCAACGACCTGTCGAAGACGCTGCACCGCTTCGCCGACCATGTGCAGCCGGGCGACGATGCGGCCCGCGCCATGACGGTGGTGCTGCGCAAGCTCGCCGGCTTCTCCGGTCTCGTCCATGAGAACATGTATCGCTTCACCGGCTGGCGCTTCCTCGAAATCGGCCGGCGTATCGAGCGCGGCATCCACATGGCGCGCATCCTCGGCGAACTCGCTGCTGCGGACGGGCCGGATGGCGGCCTCGACATGGTGCTGGAGATCGGCGACAGCGTGCTGACCCACCGCCGCCAGTTTTCCGTCTCCGCCAGCCGCCACTCCGTCATCCAGTTGCTCGCGCTCGACGCGCTCAATCCCCGCTCGATCGCCTTCCAGCTCGATCGCATGAAGGAGGATGTCGACGCCCTGCCCGGCAATGACGGCTCGCAGCGCTCGCCGGCCGCGAAGGAAGTGCTGAACCTGCATACGAAACTGTCCATCGCCGAGGCGCGCGACCTCGACACGCCGCAGTTCAACGAGATCATCTCCGGCTTCGGCTCGATCTCGGACGTGCTGTCGCGCAGCTATTTCGCCTGACCGACATGCTCTACGACATCCGCCTCAACCTGAAATACGACTACCCCGCGACCGTCGAGGGCGGGCGGCACCATCTGCGCGCCATGCCGCTGACGCTGCCCGGCGTGCAGCGCGTCGTCGCGGCCGCCCTGCATGTCGATCCCGACCCGGCCGAAAAAACCGTCTTCACCGATTTCTTCGGCAACTCGGTCACATCCATCGCCTATCGCGCCCCACACGATGAGCTCGACGTGACGATGAAGGCGCGTGTCAACGTCACGCGGCCGGCGCCCGCCGGCGACAATTCTCCCGACCTCCCCGGCCTCGCGCGCGAGATCGACGCGGCGCTGTCGCTCGACGCCTCGTCGCCGCGCCATTATCTGCCCGCGAGCCACCACGCGCCGCTCGACCGCGCCATTGCGGCATGGGCGCATCAGAGCCTGCCTTGCGGCACGGCCTTTTCGATCGCGCGCGACATCGCCAGCCGCATCTGCAACGACTTCGCCTACGAGCCCGACACCACCGGCGTCGGCACGCGCTCGCCGGAGGCGTTCGAACTGCGGACAGGCGTCTGCCAGGATTTCTCGCACGTCATGATCTCGGGCCTGCGCGGCCTCGGCATCCCCGCCGGCTATGTCTCCGGCTTCATCCGCACCATCCCGCCGCCCGGCAAGGAGCGGCTCGAAGGCGCGGACGCCATGCACGCCTGGGTGCGGGCATGGTGCGGGGCCGACATGGGCTGGGTCGAGTTCGACCCGACCAACGACATGCTGGCCGGCGACGACCACATCGTCATCGGCTATGGCCGCGACTACGCCGACGTCGCGCCCATCGTCGGCGTGCTGCGCACCGTCGGTCGCCATTCGTCGGAACAGTCGGTCGACGTCATTCCGGTCGCGTGATCAGCGCGATCGCCACCAGCGCGCCGGACCCCGCCAGCGCGGTCAGGGCAAGCACCGCCAGCGCCGCCTCGACGCCGAGCGAGCCCTGCATGGCGGAGAAGGCGAACGGCGCCAGCGCTCCCGACACTGCGCGCGCGCCGCTCGACCAGCCGATCGTGGAGCCATAACCGGCGCGGCCGAACAGTTCGAGCGGCAGCGTGCCGGTGACGATCGAGTTGAGGCCCGAGCCGAAGCCGAACATCACCATGAAGATCAGCGCGCCCGGCAGCCACGGCGTCGTGGCGAGAAGCAGACCGATCCCAGCCGGCAGCAGCAGGATCGAGATCACCGCCAGCCACGCCTGCCTGAGCGTCGAGCCGAACACCATGTTGACCAGCCGGCTCGCCACCTGCGCCGGCCCGAACAGCGTCGAGGCCCATATGCCGGCCGCGCCCATGCCGAGCGCCGCGGTCAGCGGCACCATGTGGATCAGGATCGAGGTCAGCGCGAACGCCTGCGCCGAAAGGCCGAGCAGCATCAGGACGAAGACGGTGCGCCGGCGCTTCGGTGGCGGAGCTTCGACCGGCAGCGCCACCTCGCCGGCCGCTTCCGGCGGCAACGCGGCGCGCGCGACATGGCGGCGCGAGAAGGATGCCAGCCAGCCATGCAGCGGCGCGCAGATGACGAGGTTCATCGCCGCGAAAATCAGGAAGATCGTCCGCCAGTCCAGCATGCCGTGAAGCCAGCTCGTCAGCGGCCAGAACAGGGTCGATGCGAAGCCCGCGATCAGAGTCAGGTGCACGATGCCCCGCGCTGCATCGCGTCCGCCGAGCTGCACGATGGAAACGAAGGCGAGAGAATATTGCACGCAGGCCGCCGCGACCTGCATCGAAATCAGCGCGATGGCGAACCAGACGCCGGTCGGGGCGAACGCCGCGCAGACCAGTCCAACCGCCGCGGCGACGGAACCCCAGGCCATCACCGTCGCGGCGCGGTGCCGGTCCGACAGTTTTCCGACATAGGGCGAGATAAGGCCGCCGAGCAGGAAGCCCGCCGACAGGACGGCAAATGCCGTCTGTTGCCGCCAGCCGAAGCTCGCCGCGATCGACGGCGACAGGATCGCATAGCTGTAGAACAGCGTGCCGTAGCCGACGATCTGGGTGACCGACAGCGCCATGATCACCAATGGCGGCGTCCGCCCGCTGCCCTGCCCTGTCCACCATCCGGTCACGCCGGATACCTCGCTGCAAAGATCGTCCCATCGCCGCATCGCCCGAAGGCTTTCGGGCGTCAATCGCTAGCCGGCTCTGGATCAACCGGAATGGCGAGGTGGCGCGCGATGTCAGTGCACCGGCATTCGCAGCATAAGGAAGCGAAGACAGTCAGCTTCGAAAGGCATCAAACGGTTTTCAAGTCTGGCCTGCGCCCATGCGCGAGCAGCATCAGTTCCGCGAACTGCTTTTAAGAGGAGAACCATGGCAAATGTGCCCCAGGCGCCGGTCGTTCGGGCATGCTCGATGGACCATTCGAGGATGCCTTGTGGTGTCGATAGCTTGTCGGCGGTCAACAAGACCGCATGATCGTAGGTTTCGATCAGAAAGCTCGAAACTGCATCAAGGTCGGAAAAATCAGATACGCAAAGCGCGTCCAGATTTCTGCCTTCAATCAACTGAAGAAGCGATCTGAACTGCATAGTGAGAACAGGGTGATTTCGAGCAGGCTTCGTAAGCGGATATTGTTGCCGTTGCTCGCATTCGAAATCGTAGAACGCCGTAGCGAATTCGCGCCAATAGACGTGCATGAACGGCTCTACATGCACGTGTCCCTGGCGCTGGGCCGTAGAAAACTCAATCTCGATCGCAACTCCGTTTGGGTTCTGTGGCCTCGAAAGATTGCCTTTGATCGGCAAAAATCCGCTCAGGCCAAAATGGGCCGCGAGTCGATCTGTGATTTCCTTCTTGATTTGCGACCCTTTCATGCAAGTTTCCGATCGGTTGCCATCGATGGAAGCTTTACCAAGGTTCGCGCCAGAAGCTATTCCTCCAGCTTCTCCAGCAGCCACTTCACCGCCAGCGGATAGCCTTTCGCGCCCAGTCCCGCGATCACCCCCGTCGCAACGGTCGACATCAGCGAGTGGTGGTAGATCGCCTCGCGCCTGTGGATGTTGGAGATGTGCAGTTCCACGATCGGACCCGGAAACATCTTCAGCGCGTCCAGCACCGGGATCGAGCGGAAGGTCAGGCCGGCGGGGTTGATCAATATGCCCGCGCCGCCGTCGATCGCCTCGTGGATCCAGTCGACCATCTGGTGCTCGGCATTGGTCTGGTGGAAGCGGACCGGATAATCGCCCGCCGCCTCGCGGCACATGGCCTCGATCTCGGCCAGCGTGGTGCTTCCGTAGACCTCCGGCTCGCGCATGCCGAGACGGTTCAGGTTCGGTCCGTTGAGGACGAAGATCTGCTTCATCAACGCTTACCCCGAATAGCCGAACAGGCGCGGCAGCCAGAGCACCACTTCCGGAAAGAATGTGATGACGACCAGGGAGGCGATCATCGTGTAGAGGAACGGCAGCACATCGCGCACGATGTCCCAAAGAGGGACGTTGGCGATGCGCACCATGATGAACAGCAGCAGGCCGTAGGGCGGCGTCACCAGGCCCAGCATGATGTTGACGACGCACATCACGCCGAAATGCACCAGGTCGATGCCCAGCGCCTGCGCGGTGGGAATGAAGACCGGCAGGATCACGAGGATGATCGTGGTGCCTTCCAGCACGCAGCCAAGCAGCAGCAGGATAATGTTGACGAGGATGAGGAACTGGGTCGGCGACAGGTCCCAGCCCGTCAGCAGCACGCTGAGCGAGTGCGGAATGTTCTCGACCGTCACGACATAGTTGAAGACCATCGCTCCGGCGATCAGCATGCCGATCGACGCGGTGGTGCGCGCGCTGGCCAGCACCGACGCGTAGAAGTCTGCGAAGCTGACGCTTCGGTAGAGCAAGACCGAGATGAGCAGCGCATAGGCGGCCGCGACCGCGGCGGCCTCGGTCGGCGTGGTCACGCCCGAATAGATGCCGCCGAGCAGCACGACCGGCATGAACAGCGCCGGCAGCGCCCGCCACGTGATGAGCGGCAGCTCGCGGACCGGCGTCGGCGGCTCGACCGGGAAATTGCGCGAGCGGGCGTGATAGGCGACCAGGATGATCTGGAACAACGCCATCAGCAGACCGGGGACGACGCCGCCCAGGAACAGGTAACCGATCGAGGCGTCGGACACGAGCGCGTAGATGATCATCGGGATCGACGGCGGGATGATCGGGCCGATGACCGAGGTCACCGCCGTCAGCGCCGCGGCATAGCTCGCCGGATACTTTCCGTCGGCCGTCATCATGTTCTGCATGATCTTGCCGGACCCCGCCGCATCGGCGATCGCCGAGCCGCTCATGCCGGCGAAAATGATCGATTGCAGCACGTTGACCTGCGCCAGGCCGCCGCGGAAACGGCCGACGAATGCGTTGCAGAAGGTCATCAGCCGGTCGGTCATCGAGCCGATGTTCATCAGTTCGGCGGCCAGGATGAACAACGGCACCGCCAGGATGATGTAGTTCGTATACATCCCGTTCAGGAACTGCTCGGCGGCGGTGCCCATGTCGAGGCCGGCCAGCAGCAGATACAGGATCGAGCCGGCGATCATCGCGTGCCCGACCGGCAGGCCGAGCAGCGCAAGCGCGGTGATGGCGATGACGCAGAGGGAGAACGGGCTGGCGAAGTTCATACGCCTGATCCTGCCTTGGTTGGATCGAACTCTTCAGGCGCGTCGCCACGCAGGACCTGCCACGAGAGCCAGAGATATCGGATGATGGTGGCGACGACGAAGACGACGTAGATCGCGAAGACCCAGTCGAAGCGGAACTTCATGTAGGCTGTGTGCTCGACCCTCATGAAGGTGACGTAATCGGTGACCGCCGGCAGCGAGACGCCGTAGAGAAAGATCAGCGCCGCCGCGAAGGTCAGGAACATGACCGAGCGCGTTCGGGGCCCGACCGAGGCGTAGATCAGGTCGAAGCGCATTTCCTCCTCTTCCTTGAGGACGAAGGCGGCGCCCCACAGCACGATCCATATCCACAGAATGGCGCTGAGTTCATTGGTCCAGCCGGTCGGCCAGTTCATGACGTAGCGCGCGAAGATCTGCCACAGGAACGCGAAGAACATCACGGCCAGCATGGCCGCCAGCACGTTTTCCGCGCGGGCGTAGAGCCAGCGGCCGGTGCGGCGAAGTTGCGGATTCAAATCATCCTCCCAGGATTGCGGGCCATTTCAGACCCCCACCCTTACCCTCCCCACAAGGGGGAGGGAGGCGTCGACGTCTCAGACCCCCCTCCCCCTTGTGGGGAGGGGTACGGGGTGGGGGTAACCGGTCAAGCGACCTGACGCTCCCCTCCCATATGCCCCTACAGCGCGTTGATCTTGTCGACCATGCCGGCGGGCCAGTCCTTCGCCAGGTCGGACGCGAGATACTGATCCTGCACATGCTTGCGGAACGCCGCGACGTCGGGCTCGTAGATCTTCAGGCCCTTGCCCTTGAACGATTCCGCCAGTTCCTTCTCGCGCGCGATATGCTTCTCGGCCGACATGTCCATCGCTGCGTCGGCCGCCGCCTGGAACTTCGCCTGCTTCTCCGCGCCCATCTCGTCCCACACCTTCTTCGAAACGCAGAGCAGGTCGAAGCCGACGAGGTGCGAGGTCATGACGATCTGGTTCATCACCTCGTAGAACTTCATGTTCTCGACGTTCGGCAGCGGATTGTCCTGGCCGTCGATCGCGCCGGTCTGGAGGCCCGTATAGACCTCGGCGTACGCCATCGGCGTCGGGTTGGCGCCCAGCGCCGTGCCGAGGAACTGCCAGGCGTCGCCGCCCGGCATGCGCAGCTTGACGCCGGCGAGGTCGGCGGGAACCTTGATCTCCTTGTCGCCCTTGAGGCCGACCTGGCGCAGGCCGAAATAGGTGGGTCCGAGCACGCGGATGCCGAGCTGGTCCTCGGCCATCTTCTTCAGCTCGTTGCCGGGCTCGCTGGCGAAGAAGGTCTTCACATGCGCGGCGTCGCGGAAGAGATAGCCGGCGGTGACGATCGACCAGGCCGGGATCTGCTTGGAGATGTCCTGCGGGGCGAGGTTGCCCATCTCCAGATTGCCGCGCTGCATCGCGACGAGCTCGGTGCCCTGCTTGAACAGATTGCCGCCGTAGTAGCCCTCGAAGGTGAAGTCGTCCTTGATGGCATCGGAGAACATCTTCATCATCTCGGCGCGGATGTCCTGCTCCGAGAAGACGGCGGAGAAGCGCAGCTTGGGCTTGTCCTGCGCAAGCGCCGGAACGGCAGCCAGCGCACCGGCGGCGGCCGTGGTCGCCAGGAACTGGCGGCGGGTGAAGTTCAGCGTCATGTCATTTCCTCCCTTGGATTTTCAGAGCGCGTTGATCTTGTCGAGCATGCCCGCCGGCCAGTCCTTCGACAGCGGCGATTCGAGATATTTCTTGTTCGAGTAGGTGCGGAACGCGGCGACGTCCGGCTCGTAGACCTGCAGGCCCTGGGCCTTGAAGAACTCGACCAGCTCGGCCTCCTGCCTGATGTATTCGGCGTCGCTCCACTCGAATGCCTTGTCGGCGGCCTCCTGCATCGTCTTCTGCTGTTCGGGGGTGAGCGCATCGAAGACTTTGGCGTTGATGAGCAGCAGGCCGAAACCGACATTGTGCCCGGTGAGAACAATCTGGTTCGTGACCTCGTAGAACTTCATCAGCTTGTCGTTGGGCAGCGGATTGTCCTGCGCGTCGATCGCGCCGGTCTGGAGCCCGGTGTAGACCTCGGCATAGTCCATCGCGACCGGGTTCGCGCCGATCGACTCGCCGAGGAACTGCCAGGCCTCGCCGCCCGGCATGCGCAGCTTCACGCCGGCCAGGTCCTCGGGCTTCATGATCTTCTTGTCGCCCTTCAGGTTGACGTGGCGCGTGCCGTAATAGGCGGGCGCGAGCACGACGACGTTCATCTGCTCCCGGGCCATCTTCTTGAACTCGTCCCCGACCGGTCCGTCGAAGATCGCCTTCAGGTGTTTGGCGTCGCGCACCAGATAGGCCGCGGTGAGGATCGAGAAGGCCGGCGCCTGCTTGGCGAAATCCGACGGCGGCATCAGCGCCATTTCCAGATTGCCGCGCTGCACGGCGACGATCTCGGTGCCCTGTTTGTAGAGCGACGAGCCGAAATACGGCTCGAAAACGAAGTCCGGCCCGAGTTCCTTGGCGAAGATGTCCACCAGCGCCTGCGAGCGCGGCGCATCCGCCGTCGTCGAATCCGCGAAGCGCAGCTTCAGCGGTTCCGCCTGTGCCTGCCCCATCGCCGCGACCACGGCGAGCCCCGCCGCCGCGCCGATCAGCGCCTGCCTCGTCATCGAAATCCGCATGTCGAAATTCCTCCCTGAAAACATCATCCGAAACGGTTCTCCGGCAGCCCCTGCCCCACGCCGTCGATCGCCAGCAGCGAGCCGGTGAGCGGCTCGGCCGCCAGTTGCGAGTCGCTCAGGAACTTCCGGGCTGTCGTGATATAGAGCGTCTTCAGCTCCGGCCCGCCGAAGGCCAGGCATGTCGGGTTGGTGACCGGCAGCGGGATCGTGCGGTCGATGCGGCCGTCGGGCCGGTAACGCACGACGCGCGACCCTGCGAAGAACGCCGCCCACAGGCAGCCGTCCACATCGACGCATGCGCCATCGGGCCGGTCGCCGGTTGCCGAATAATCGGCGAAGACGCGGCGGTTGGTGATGACGCCGTCATCCAGGTCGAGGTCGTAGGCGTAGCTGGTGTAGCGGCGCGTGTCGGTGAAATAGAGCGTCCCGCCGTCGGGCGAAAAAGCGATGCCGTTGGAGACGATCACATCGCTGTCGAATTGCGTCGCGGTCCCGTCCGGATCGATGCGGTATAGCCCGCCATTCGGAGCTTTCAGGCCATTGTCCATGGTGCCGACCCAGAAGCGGCCGCGCGCATCGACGCGCCCGTCGTTCAGGCGGTTGTCGAGGCCTGGTTCCACCGAGACGAGATCGGTTCGGTCACCCGTTTTCGGATCGCGCAGATAGAGCGTCAGATCGCGCGCCAGCAGGCGCGGCCCGGCCTTCGTCAGCGCCTGCGTTCCGGCAAAAGCGCCGGGCAGAGCAACGGCGTCATGCACACCCGTGGCCGGATCGTAGGATTGCAGCTTCGGCTGTTCGATATCCACCCACCACAGCCGCCTTGTCCGCTCGCACCACAGCGGCGTCTCGCCCAGCCGGTCGCGGCTGGCGACGGCGCGCTCGATGCGGATGGCGGGCGTCAGCGCGTTCATGCCGCCGCCTCGAAATGTTCAGCCATGGCGCGGCGGTCGGCCTTGCGGCCCGAAAACAGTTCGAACGCCCGCACCGCCTGGTAGATCGCCATGCCGATGCCCGGCAGCGTACGGCAGCCCAGCGCCCGGGCGCGGTCCAGCAGTTCGGTCTCCGCCGGGAAATAGATGATGTCGGCGACCCATTTGCCCGCATCGAGCAGGCCGGTATCGAAGGGCGTGCCGGGATATTTCGCCATGCCGACCGGCGTCGTATTGACCACGCCGTCCGCCGCGCTGACAGCCGCCGCCGGGTCGTGCCAGGCCCGCACCCGCGCGCCGAACGCGTTCGCCATACGCTCGGCAAGGTTCATGGCCCGCGCGCCATCGCTGTCGACGATGGCGAGGTCCGTCACGCCGAGCTCCATCAGCGCATAGGCGACCGCCGCGCCCGCCCCGCCGGCGCCGAACATGGCCACGGTGTCGAGCTTCGCGCCTGCCATGCCTTCGCGAAAACTCTCGGCGAAACCCCAGCTATCGGTATTGTGGCCCTGCGTGCCGTCGACGCCGAAGACCACCGTGTTGACCGCGCCGATCGCGGCCGCCTCCGGCGACAGCCGGTCGAGCGCCGGGATCACCGATTGCTTGAACGGATGCGTGACGTTGAGGCCCCTGAAGCCGGCGCGTCCGGCCGCGGCGATCACGTCGCCGATCGCCTCGTCCGGCAGGCCGAGCCGGTCGAAGTCGAGCAGCAGATAGGAATAACCGATGCCCTGGCGGCGCGCCTCGCGCTCATGCATGCCGGGCGTGCGGGACAGTTGGATGCCGCGGCCGGCGAGGCCGATCAGCACGTTCTTCGCGCCGCCGGTGCCGCGCTCGGCCGCGAGGCCGCGCAAAAGGTCGACAATGCTGTCGCCCATCCGGTCCAGAACTCCTCCCGAAGCGACCGCCTCCGCAGCCGCCAATGACCTGCGAACAGATCCTGATCCGCGAACAAACCACCTTGTCTTGTCAGGCGGCGGGCCGGTAAATGTCCGCTGCGTGATTTGGCAACAATGTACTAACTGGTTAGTTTAGTCAATTGCCGTCGCGCCGGAACCTATGGGCGAGCAGATGACGGCTGAAAAAGCGGTGCGGCGGCGAAAGCGCGACGAGGGCGTCACCCGGGCGCAGGACCCGGAGGGAACCCGGCGCAACATCCTCGAAGTCGCATCACGCGAATTCGCGCTGAACGGCCTGTCGGGCGCGCGCATCGACGAGATCGCGGCGCAGACGCGCTCCTCCAAGCGCATGATCTATTACTATTTCGGCGACAAGGACGGGCTCTATCTCGCCGCGCTCGAGAACGCCTACAGCCAGGTGCGCGAGGGCGAGGCGAAGCTCGACATCGAGGGCCTGTCGCCGGTCCAGGCCCTGTCGAAGCTGGTCGAGTTCACTTTCGACCATCACCATCGCCACGAGGAATTCATCCGCATGGTGATGATCGAGAACATCCATCACGGGCAATATCTCGAACAGTCGAAGGCGATCCGCGACCTCAACGTCACGGCCATCGACCATATCGCGCGCATCTATTCGCGCGGCGTCGAGGACGGCGTCTTCCGCTCCGGCCTCGACCCCGTCGAACTGCACTGGCAGGTGTCGGCATTGTGTTTCTTCAACGTCTCCAA
>Ga0209792_1000532_pt1 | contig 26100 bp, 23 predicted proteins | sample EBPBio142005_DNA_FD_185860 | JGI IMG/M metagenome (GOLD analysis project Ga0209792, IMG submission 185860) | Wastewater treatment Type I Accumulibacter community from EBPR Bioreactor in Madison, WI, USA - Reactor 1_6/14/2005_ DNA (SPAdes)... | ecosystem: Engineered > Bioreactor > EBPR >... | reverse complement strand
GGTTGATGCCCACCAGCTTGAGCAGCACCACGTCCTCGGCAAAGTCCTGCTGCAGCTCCGGGTCGGTCATGGCGTTGCCGCCATATTTGATGACCATGGTCTTGCCATGGAACTTGCGGATATAGGGCAGCGCCTGGGCCAAGATTTCGGCCTTGTCGCGCGGGGCGATGGTGGAGAGATCGGTCATGGTGTGCAATCGGCTGGCAGCGTGGAACAAAAGAGCGCAAATTGTGCCGCATCAGTTCATGCCATCTGTACGTAGGAGCGGCTTCAGCCGCGAACAGCGACATTCGCGGCTAAAACCGCTCCCACCATGTCGCATTGCGGCGAAGCATTCACATGCGCATCCAGTCCGGCACCTTGAAACGCACGATACGGATATAAGCCGTCACGTAGATGGCGCAAAACAGCCCGCAACAAGCCATCAGCACCGGCGTGTTGTTCCAGAACAGCACCGCCGGCACCACCGACAGCAGCGTGAACGCCCACAGATAGGGCGAGGTACGGTTGTTGCGCTTGAGCATGCGACGCGCCTCATCCTCGTGGAACACGCTGCGCACCATGCGCCGGTAGATCAGCTGGTGGAAATGCAGCGCATCCGCCATGCCCGGCGACATGCCGCGCGCCAGCTTGCGGTAGATGGAAAACATGGTCTCCCACACCGGGTAGATCAGCAGCAACATGGGAAACCAGGGCGACACCTGGGTATTGCGCTGCACCAGCGACAGGCTGGCCAGGGCCACCACCACGCCCCAGATATAGGCCCCGCCATCGCCCGCAAACAACATGCCGCGCGGGTAGTTCCATACCAGAAAGCCCAGCGTAGCCGCCGCCATGCAGACCAGCAGCGCGGCCAGGGCGCGGTCGCCCACCTGCAGGCACACATGGATCAGGGCCAGGCACACGATCAGCGCCACCATGCCGGCCAGGCCGTTGTAGCCATCGATGATGTTGAAGGCGTGCGGCAGCCCGGCCAGCGCCAGCAGCACAATGCCCATGCCCAGCCAGGGCGCGTGCGCCAGCATGGCGTCCAGCCAGGGCAGACCCAGGCGCGCCACGTTCAGATCCAGCAGCGACACCGCCAAAATGCCCGAAATCAAGGTCAGCAACAGCCGGTAGCGCACCGTCAGCCGCTGCGTCATGTCCTCGGCTATACCGCCCAGCGCCACGGGCAGCAGCACCGCCAGCCAGCCAAATACCCACAGCCCCAGTCTCAGCGACCCCGGATCGCCGCTTAGCGACTGCCACACGCCCAACAGCCAACTGACCGACACGCCAAGCAACAAGGCCACCCCGCCCAGGCGCGGCACCTCGCCCACATGAAAGCGCTGCGGCATATCTGCCTCATACACGGCCGCGCGCCCACCAGCCCAGCGGATGATGCCAGCGGCCGACAACACGGCACATAAAAAACCAACCACCGACAACCACATCATGAATAGCCGCCCCGGCTCGGCAAGCTGGTGTCCATGGGCAACCCGGCTTTCGCCTGGCGGTACGCCGGCGAGCACCACAGCCGCAGCAGGCTGCGCACATGCCAGGCCAGGTGCTGCGCGCTGCGGCGGCTGGCGCGCTGGCCGTCATGCACCACCTGCACCGGCGCACGCGCCAGCCGCCAGCCGGCCAGGCGCAGGCGCAGGCTCAAATCCACATCTTCGCAATACATGAAATAACGCTCATCAAATCCACCCACCTGCTGCCACGCAGCGCGCGGCAGCACCAGGCATGCGGCATTCACCCAGTCCACACGGGTTTCCTGCCGTCCCAGCACCCGCCGGCGCCACAACGCCAACAGCGTGGGCAAAGCCCGCTCATTGTCCTGCGCCTGGCCGCACGCATCTATCTGCACCGGATAGGCGCAGCCCACGGCCGGCTGCCGCACCAGGGCAAGCAGCGCCCGAAAAGGATCGTGCAGCAAACGCACATCGGGGTTCAGCACACACACACAGGACTCGGTCGCCCCGGCCAGGGCCCGGTTGTGGTTGGCGCCAAAACCCAGGGGCCGGGCATTGCGCCGCACCTGCAGCACAAACGGCCAGGGCGCGGCCGGGGGTTCGGGCTCATCGACCAGGTTCAGCGTCAACACCACGCGCGTGACGCTGGCCGCGCAATGCAACGCCAAGTCATCCAACAGCGCGCGCACAAGCGCGCCGTGCCCATGGCTGACCACGGACACCACCAGGCCGCCGGAACATGGGGAAGCTGCTTGCATCGGGGCGGTATTGTCGCCGCAACCCGGATTGCCCCTGTATCCACTACTCCGTAGGAGCGGCTTCAGCCGCGAACGGCGCTGTTCGCGGCTGAAGCCGCTCCCACGGGGTGGCGACAGTCACCCGGTCGTCATAATTCAGGCATGACACAGACCATCGAGGACTTGCACGTCTACCTGCGCAGCATCCGCCCTGACGAGCGCACCTCCCTCTCCGTATTGGCTAGCCTAGTGCACGAAGGCGCCACGGTGCTGGATCTGGGCTGCGGCAGCGGCGCCCTGGGCCAATACCTGTTGGAAACCCGCCAATGCACCAGCGACGGCCTGACCTGGAGCGAGGCCGAGGCCGCCCACGCCCGACCGCATTACCGCCGCGTGGTGGTGGCCGACCTGGAAACCTGCGACCTGCTCACCACTTTTACACCTCGGCAATATGACTACATCGTCTGTGCCGACGTGCTGGAGCATTTGCGCACCCCCGAACATGTACTGGCCGCCTGCCATGAGCTGCTCAAGCCCGGCAACGGCCGGTTGCTGGTCTCGGTGCCCAACGCCGGCTACGCCGGCCTGGTGGCCGAGCTGCTGCAGGGCGAGTTCCGCTACCGCGACGAAGGCCTGCTCGACCGCACCCACCTGCGCTTTTTCACGCGCCGTTCGCTGGCGCGCTTCCTGGGCGAGCAGCGCTGGGCCATCGATACGCTGGACACCATACGCCGCGAGCTGCCCGAGTCCGAATTCAAGACCCAGTTCGATCAGCTGCCCCCCGCCGTGGCGCGCCACCTGCTGGCCGTGCCCGACGCGCTCAGCTACCAGTTCATCGCCATGGCGCGGGGCGTGACGCAAGCCGTCATACACGACCAGCAGGGCAGCCCTGACCCGCAGCCAGCCCAGGCGCTGTTTACCGCGCAGCTGTATGTGGCCCGCGGCAGTGGCTATATGGAAGACGGCAAGCAGACGACCGCCGGCATCATGGGCCGTCAGCGGCAAACGCTGCGCTTTGAGCTGCCGGAAGGCGGCGCCCCCATCACCGCCCTGCGGTTCGACCCCGCCGACCGGCCGGGCTTTGTGCATCTGCACGCGCTACGCCTGCTTGGCTCCGAAGGCAGCACGCAGTGGGCCTGGAGCGCCGCTGGCTCCACCCACTCGCTGCTCGCCGGCACGCCCCACCAGCAAATCGTCTGGCAAGCGCCCCTGCCCGCCGTCGGCCCTTGCCTGCTGCTGCTCACGGGCGACGATCCCTGGTTCGAGCTGCCCATTGCCACGCCGCAGCTCGCGGGCGCCCGTTGCCTGGAGGTAGAGCTGGGCTGGCCCCTGTCCGCCGACTACCTGGCCCTGTCAGCTGCGGTGCAGCCGCTGCAAGACCGCGTAAGCCAGCTGGAGCAGGAGCAAAGACAACTGCAACACCACGCCAGCGCAGGCCAGGCTGAAAACGCCAGGCTGCGCGCCCAAAGCGCCAGCTTCCAAGACGAATCGGCCCAACTCCAGCGCCATGCCGCACGCCTGGGCAGCGACCTCACGCGCCTGCAATTTGACTACGACAAGCTGGCCTCACACCTTAAAACCATAGAAAACTCCACCGTGTTCCGCGCCACCCGCCCGCTGGTGCACGCCAAGATGGGGCTGGATCGCCTGCTAGGCCGCACACCACAACATGCCCAGCCCGCCACCGCAGCGGCAGCACAGCCCATGCCCCCCACGCCCCACCCCGTGGACGTGATCGTGCCCGTCTACCGCGGTCTGGCCGACACGCGCCTGTGCATCGAATCAGCGCTGGCCGCCCCCGTGCGCTGCGCCTGGCGCCTCATCGTCATCAACGACTGCAGCCCCGAGCCCGAGGTCACGCAATGGCTGCGCGAGCGCGCCACGCAGGACAGCCGCATCACCCTGCTGGAGAACGACGAGAACCTCGGCTTCGTGGCCACCGTCAACCGCGGCATGGCGCTCAGCCCCGACAACGACGTGCTGCTGCTCAACAGCGACACCGAGGTCGCCAACGACTGGCTCGACCGCCTGCGCACCGCCGCCTATGGGGACCGAAAAATAGCCAGCGTCACCCCCCTGTCCACCAACGCCACCATCTGCAGCTACCCGCGTTTCTGCGAAGACAACCCCCTGCCCGCAGGCTGGAGCACGGCCAGCCTGGACGCCCTGTGCGCCGCCACCAACCCCGGCGCCGTGGTCGATGTGCCCACCGGCGTAGGCTTTTGCATGTACATCCGCCGCGACAGCCTGCAAGACGTGGGCCTGTTCGACACCGAGAACTTCGGTAAAGGCTACGGCGAAGAGAACGACTTCTGCCAGCGTGCCCAGGCCCAGGGCTGGCGCAACCTGCACCTGCTCGACACCTTTGTGCTGCACACCGGCGGCGTCAGCTTCGGCGACAGCAAGAGCCCGCGCGAGCGCGCCGCCATGGACACCCTGGCGCGCCTGCACCCGCGCTACGCACGCGAGGTACACGCCTTCGTCCAGGCCGACCCGGCACGCCCGTATCGCCTCGCGCTCGACATGGCGCGCATCCAGGCCAACGCACTGCCCGTCGTGCTCGCCGTGCTGCACGACCGCTCCGGCGGCACGCTGCGCCATGTGCGCGAGCTGGCCGAACACATGCAGGGCCAGGCACAGTTCCTGACGCTCACCCCCGCACCCGGCCACAGCGTGCTGCTGCGCATGGCCGCGAAAACCGAGGGCTTCGAGCTCGCCTTCCGCCTGGCGGACCAATGGGACGACCTGCTCGCCGTGCTGCGCGCCCTGGGCGTATGCCACGTGCACTACCACCACCTGCTGGGCCACGGCCAGCAGGTGCGCGACCTGCCCGCGCTGCTAGGCCTGGCCTATGACTTCACCGCGCACGACTACTACAGCTACTGCACCCACATCAGCATGACCGGCACCAGCGGCCGCTTCGAGGGCGAGATAGCCCCCGGCCAATGCCACTGCTGCGCGCCCGACATGCCCGCCCCGCAAGAAGCAGCCAACGCCGCCACCGTGGCGCAGTGGCGCGAGGCCAACGCACGGCTATTGAACGGCGCGCGCCAGGTGCTCGCGCCCAGCCACGACGCCGCCCGGCGCATCGCCGCCTTCGCCCCGGGCGCCAAGGTCTTGGCCGTGCCGCACACCGACATCGCCGCCGGCGCCGCGCTGCCCCAGCCCGCGCCACAGCCGCTGGCCGGCAGCCGCCCGCTCAAGATCGTCGTCATAGGCGCGCTCAGCGTCATCAAGGGCGCCGACCTGCTCGAAGCCACCGCCCTGCAGGCCGCGCAGCAGGGCGCAGCGCTCGAATTCCACCTGCTCGGCTACTGCTACCGCCACCTGCAGACGCAGCCGCGCGCGCGCCTGACCGTGCACGGCGAATACCAGGATGAAGACCTGCCCGGCCTGCTCGCCTGGCTGCAGCCCGACCTGGTGTGGTTCCCCGCGCTCTGGCCCGAGACCTACAGCTACACCCTGAGCGCCGTGCTGCAGGCCGGCCTGCCCGTGGCCGTGCCCGACCTGGGCGCCTTTGCCGAACGCGTCGTGGGCCGGCCCTGGAGCTGGGTCTGCCAGTGGGATCAGGGCGCGTCGCAATGGGTCGATTTTTTCAGCCGGCTGCGCACCGACCACTTTATTACTGGCCAGCCCCCAACGCCGCCAACGGCCAGGCCCACGCAAGGCGACGCCACGACCTGGAACTACCGCAACGACTACCTCGTGGGCCTGGCACCGGCCCAGGCCGCGAACACCCCGCTGCCCAGCGCCGACACGCTCGCGCGCTACCGCGCGCAGCCCAGCGCCACCCGCTCGGGCGCCCTGGGCGCCCTCGTCTACCTGCGCTCGCTGCCCCTGCTGCGCGGCGTGGCGCGGGCGGTGCCGGCGCATTGGCAGCGGCGGGTCAAGAACTGGCTGCAGGCATGAGTGATGGGTACATTCGCGGCTGAAGCCGCTCCTACCCCCCACACCGAACCCCGTAGGAGCGGCTTCAGCCGCGAACAACCACCGCGCACGCTACATTCGCGGCTAAAGCCGCTCCTACGGCGTACGGTCTGTCCGTAACCAACGCTGAGCTGCGGCAATGCACGGGCGCTCGACCGCGATCCAGGAGCACCATGCCAGCGCCAGCACCAGCACCAGCGACGCCACCATGCAACCCCACAGGGGCCACCCCCGGCTCAGGCCCAATTGCGTCACCGCCTGCTGGATCGGGAAAGCGTAGATATACACACCATAGGACAAATCAACACGCCCACGGCCGGCACGCCGCTGCGCAGGCACGCCCACATGCGCCACATAGAACACCCCCAGGGCCACCAAACTCCACACCGCCAGCTGGCGCCAGGCATCGCTGGCGACAGTCAACGCCGCCAGGCCGGCAGCCAACGCAGCAGCCCCCATCCAATGCCGCGCGGGCAGCGCGTATGCAGCAAATGCACTGCCTAAAAAAAAGGGCACGCCAAAGCCACCAAAATCGCGCCACCGAAACACATCGGCCAGCCACCCGCCCGACGCTTCCAATGCGCCGTCCCAGTGCTGCCTGCGCGCCCACCACCAAAGCACCGCCAAGGCCAGCGCCATCAGCGGATGCACCCAGCGCCGCCCCCGCGCCAGCCAGGCCAGCAGCGCCAGCACCAAATACATGGCCAATTCATAGCGGATCGTCCACAACGAGCCATTCACCGCGCGGGCAAACGGATTCGACTCGAACACCCCCGGCAAGGTTTGCACCGTTGCCAGGGCTGCGGCATTGCTCACGAAATTCAGCCAGGTACCCGGCGCGCCCCAATACGCCGCCGTGGGCAGCGTCGTCACCGCCCAGCCCAGCACAAACACCGAAAACGCCACCGCCACCACCAACCCCGGAAAGATGCGCGCCAGCCGCTTCACCCAAAACACGCCCCAGGCCGGCTCGCGCTCCCAGCTCTGGCACACCAGATAGCCGCTGATGAAGAAGAACACATACACCGCCAGCGAACCCAGGCTGTGGCCCGGAAACGGCACCGGCAGGTACAGACGGTATAAAAAGCTTCCATGCGCCACCAGCACGGCCAGTGCCGCCGCCAGGCGCAGCGCATCGAAGCGGTTGGCCATGCTCATGGGTAGACGAAACGCCCCTGGCCAGGCGCCAGCCACCGCTTCAGGCCCAACGCTGGCGACTCCACCGCATGCCACGATGCATAGCCCGCCAACACCGACAAGGCCAGCGCCAACGCCAGGCTAGGGCCAAAGGGCAATCCCGGCCACAGGTCATATACCGCCTGCTGGATAGGGCAACCCAGCAGGTAGATGCCGTAGGACGGATCACCCCAGCGCTGCAACCTCGCAAAGAAAGCGGCCCGCCACGACCCCAGCCAGATCAGCAGCGGGGGCAGCCACAGCAGCCCGGCCGTGTGCTGCAGTTCCACGCCCCAAAACAACCCGGCAGCCACGGGCAGCAACACCAGCACCACCCAAGCCCCCTTGCGGGCGAAAGCATCGCGGTGCAATGCAATCAGGGCGCCAAAAGCAAAATATGCCGGGTACTCGAACCAGTGGCGCATGGTACCCGTCAGGTCGGCATTGCGCAGCAGCACGAAGAAACACAAATATCCGACCGCAGCCAGGGTCGCCAGCCAGCGCCAGCGCAACACCCCAAGCACGGCCACGCCGGCCAGCGCCGCATAGCACATGACCTCCATGGGTATGGTCCACAGCGGGCCGTTCATCAGGCCGGCCAGCGGATTGTTGGCAAACACACCGGGCATATCGGTATATGCCTTGACCAGCAACAGATTGCGCAGGTGATCCAGCGTGTTGGGGTTGGCCCAGAATTCGCGCAGCGGCAGCGACGTGAACACCGGCCCAAACAACAACATGTCCGCAGCCACAGCCACCAACATGCCGGGCCACAGCCGCAACAGGCGCTTTACCACGAAAGCCCAGATACGCGGGTCGCGCAGCCAGCTCAGCGTCACCAGATAGCCACTGATGGTGAAGAATGTCATCACCGCCACCCCGCCCACCATGTCCGAATGCAGCCATGCAGGCGGCTGCACGCGGATGATGTGGAAATGGTGGCTGAAAATCACCGCCGATGCCGCCAGCATGCGCAGCGCATTGAAGGCATTGCCATGATCCTGCGCAGCCGATGCTGAAGACGCCATGGCCGTCACCCCTTACGCAGCAACAAGAAAATCTCGTTGTTGCACAGCAGCGCCTCGCCATACTGCCGCACCAGTCCCAAAGGCGGCTGCAACTCCACGCTGCGCCGCTCCTGGCGCTCCACGGCAAAACCCGCCTGACCCACCAGATCCACCAGTTCGTCGGCCGTGAGCCGGTTGAGCGCCTGGTACTCCTTGAACACAAAACGCTTGTAGCCCTCTACGCCAAAGTCGGCAAAGCCAAAGTCCACCTCGTCAGCGGCGATCGGCCCCTGGTGCGCCTCGATGGCAAGCCACAAATCATCCTCGGGCACCAGCAGATGCTGCCAGGGTGCCTCGATATAGCGGCGCAGGTGCGAGCCGTAAGGCGAGTAGAACAGCGGCTCGATCTGCAAAAAGAACACCCCACCCGGGCGCAGGCAGGCGTGCAGGTCGCGCAATATCGGCAGCAATTGGTCGCGCTGCACATGCTCGAAGGTGGACCAGCTCATGATGCCGTCCACCCCCTGATGCCGCCCCGAAAGCGGCGCGCTCGGGGAAATGGTCTCGAAGGTCAGCGCCTTTGGTATGCGCGCCATGCCGAGCTGCTCGCGCGCAATGCGCGGCAGCTTGGCGTATTCCTGCCTGATGTCCACGCCGTGGATGGCGGTGGCGCCATGGCGCAGCACCAGCGCCAGGTCGGTAATGCCGTCGCCGCAGCCAAAGTTGAGCAGCCGCGCGCTGCGCAAGTCCAACGCGCCGCCCAGCCATTGCTGCACCACGTCGGCCGCGTAGTCGAAATGCGCTCGAAACCACTCGTCGGTGATACGCGTCGCATCCCAGGGCGCCAAGCCAAACAGCCGCTCACGCAGGCCCAGCCATGCGCGCTTCATGCCGGCGTCTTTCTCAGCACCCAGGCATCCTGGTGGTTCCAGAAATGCACCGGTGCGCTGTGCACCAACGCCTGCGCACCGCAATGCTCGGCAATGCGCGCGCGCACAAAGGCTTCGCTGGTGAAGCTGGTGCCGTATTCCTGCGCATCAATGGCATGCGACTCGCTTGACGGTGCGAAGAAAAAACCCTCCGCATCCAGCGTGACGTTGTCAAACGCCGCCGCCTTCGCGCCATGGGTGGAAAACACCAGCAGCCCGCCAGGCGCCACCGCGCCCCACAGCTGCGCCAGCCAGCGCCCCCAGGTGCTGCGCGGCAAGTGGCTGAACAGCGACAGCACAAACACCAGCTCGAACTGCCCTGGCCAGCGCACCTGCTCGGGCACGCTGGCCGAGGCAAAGCCCTGCACGCCAAACGTGCCCTGCGCAAACTCCACCGCGCTGGGCACCACGTCGGACACCGTCACGCGATCGGCGCCCACGGCCTTCACCAGATGGCGCGTAAAGCGCCCATGGCCGCTGGCAAATTCCAGCACGCGTGGCGTCTTGAGCAAGGGTTGATCCACCGCTTCAAGCAGCAGCATCAGCTCGGCCAGCGTGCGCCAACCGTCCGCCAGATAGTCGCGCAGCGGGTTGCGGCTGGACGCATGGCCAGCAAAAAAACCAAAAATATCGTCCTGCGCCGCAATGGTGCAGTCCAGCCCCATGATGTTGGCAAACGAGCCCACCAGGCCCTCGGCCTCGATCAAGGCGTGGGCTGCCAGCAGCGTGTCGCGCTCGTCACGCGCGCGCGCCAGCACCTGCGCCGCGCCCGCCCTGTCGCCCTGCGCCAGCAGTTGCCGGCCTTCCTGTAGCAGGCGCTGGCCTGGGCTTGCGTCCTGGGTCATATTTTTTCCGTCATCAATCAAAACGCCACCCCCGTAGGAGCGGCTTTAGCCGCGAACGCCGCAGCATGAAAACACTACCGCCACCGATGGGTACACCCTAATTTTGGGCAAACGCCTGTATCCGCAACGCGGCCTCCGGGCCATGCCCAGCAACGACGATGATGTGCTGGCGCTCCAGCTCCCGCAGGATTTCCTGGCCAATACCGTAGCGGGCGGCCTCGCCCGCATCTGCAAGCTCCACGTTGAACAGCACATCGTGCGGAAGAGCGCCATTGCGTTGCAGGCGGTTGACCTTGCCTACCCAGACATCGCCGTGCGCGGCAATGTCGTTGGGATCCTGGTGGCTGAGATTGAGCGCCTTGATCACCTTGGCGGGCGCATCCTGCAAAGTCTGCACGAAGTCGAAACGTGCGTTGGCCTGCTCATTGCCAATTCTGGCCGGCTTGAACGGCGCCACCAGGCTCAGAGAACCCAGCAGCCCTTTCAACCGGGCATTCATCGTTTGTTCAACATACTCGGGCGTGGCGAAAGCATGATCGACGTAATGGTCGAACTTGTCTTGCAGCGTTTGTGCCGGATCTTGCGCCAACAACACCCGCGGCTGGCTGAAACGGACAATCGCCTCGCGCGGTTGTGCCAAAAAATCCAGGCTTGCGCGCAAAGCATCGGCACGCCCTTGCGCCGGTGTGCCCAACATGGCGCTGCGGATGCGCAGAAGCTCCTCCTCCACCGCCTTCACGGCACGCCGGTAATGCCCGCGATCGAGCGCGCCAAAAAAATCGGTGACCCGCTTCGTGCGCCGATCCTGCAGGATGAAATTGAAGAAACCCTGCTGTGGACATACCAGCACGATACCGATGTTGGCGAACTCCCCCGTTTCAACATAGGGAACGAACTGGACAATGCAATAGCGGCATGCAAGAGGCTTCATGAGAACCTCCAAAAATGGGGTGAATGGCAGCGCAGAACCATCGTTTTGACCGACGCCACATCCATGTTGGATCGGACATCGCACTCGGGGTTGGCCCACAACCACTGCGGCGGGAGATTGTCGCAGGCTTCGTCCAACACGGCATCCGCGCTGGCGCAGAACCGCCGCTGCAAGGCATCCCGAGCGACCAAGTCCAGAACATTCCACTGCGCCCTGAAGATGTGGGATGCCAGAAAATCTGCCGCGTTGAACATGGGTTGAAACGCCAGATTGTGGTCGATCACCACCAATTTGCTGCATGCTGCATCCCACAGCAGGTTGGGATTTCCATCGGTGCGGTCGCTATTCCTTATCCATCAGTCAAAGGCCAGGATGTCCCCTTGCAGGCCCGGGCGCACATGCGCGGCCTGCGCCCGGTCGAACCAAGTACAGCCGGAGTGCTGCCGCGACCCGAATGCCATGCCGGCGCCCAGGCTGCGCCACTCGGGCGGCACTTCCGCCATGAGCGCATCGGGCACATGCACCAGGCTGAAGGGTGGAATCGGCAAACCAAGCTGCACACCCAAGTGCGCGCAAACCCACTCGTGGCACAGGCTGGCCCGGTCGGTCTGGCAGCCCTTGACGTAGTAAAGGTGTCCGTCATCGGCAAGGCACTGGAAGGGCTCCTGGATGCCATGCGCGGAGCGGCCCTGGATTTCAATGATCTCGACGCTGGGTACAGCCATCCCTAGCCCCAATGGTGCGGCAGCCGCACCAGCCCCGGCAGCGGCTTGGGGAAGATGAAGCGAAAGTGCAGGAATTGGAACCACTGGTCATACACCGCCAGCCCCGTCTCGTCGAACAAAAAGGCGCTGATCACATAGCTGCCGCTGTGCAGCGGCAGCTCGGGGAAGGTGAGCACCGAGCGCCAGCTGCCATCGGCCAGCCGCACCGGCGCAGCGCCGTCCTCGTGCGTGGCCAGCGAGGTAATGCCCACGCCCTGCGACTGCTCGATCATGAAGCCGATATGCGGGCGCTCCGCCCCCCGGCCGCGGGCCGTGATGGTCACCACCAGATCCTGGCCCTGCAACAGCGGCGGCTGGCCATCTTGCGCGTCGTGCAGGTTCGCCACGTCCACCGAAAGAATGCAGGCGCTGCCGGCATCCAAGGCCGCCGCCGGCACCTCGGCGGCAATTGCCGGCGACTCATCCTGCGCCTGGCGCTCGCGCGTATGCAGGTCATAGGCCGCCAGCACGGCCTCGGTGTCGCCAAACTGCTGCACGCGCCCGCCCTTGAGCCACAGCGCCGCATCGCACAAATGGCGAATGTGGTAGGGACTGTGTGAGCAAAACAAAATAGTGCAGCCGTTCTCGCGGAACGCCGTGATGCGCTCTATGCATTTCTTCTGGAAATGCTGGTCGCCCACGGCCAGCGCCTCGTCGATGATCAGCACGTCCGGCTGTACCGCCGTCACCAGCGCGAACGCCAGGCGCACCGTCATGCCCGAGGAATAGGTCTTCACCGGCCGGTGCAGCGCCTCGCCCAGCTCGCAAAACTCGATAATTTCCGGCTCCAGCCGCGCCATCTCGTCGTGGCTGATGCCGATCAGGCTGCCGCCAAAGTACAGGTTGTCGCGTCCGCTGAAATCGGGGTGAAAGCCCGCGCCCAGCTCCAGGATGGCCGTCACGCGCCCCACCCGGTCCAGCCGCCCGGTCGAAGGCTGCAGCGTGCCCGCCAGCAGCTTCAGCAGCGTGCTCTTGCCCGCGCCGTTGTCGCCAATCACGCCAATGCACTGGCCCCGGCGCAGCGTGAACGACACGTCCTGCAGCGCCCAGTGGCTGCGGTGCGTGGCCCGGCCCGTGAGCAGCGCCTTCAGGCGCGCGCGCGGCGAGGGGTAGAGCTTGTATTCCTTGCCCAGGTTGTGCGCCTGCAGCACGGTGCCGGCGGTCAATTTATCCATACCCGCCCTTCGCCAAGGAGCCGTAGGAGCGGCTTCAGCCGCGAATGTCCGCCGGGCACGGTGTTCGCGGCTAAAGCCGCTCCTACAACACCTGGGTGGCGGCGCTGACATGCCTTCGCGGCTAAAGCCGCTCCTACAAAGCACGCCCCCGGCGCCGTAGGAGCGGCTTTAGCCGCGAACCTTCGTGCGGCACGGCATTCGCGGCTAAAGCCGCTCCTACAGGGGCAAAGGATCAGGGTCATAGCCAATCCACCAACTGATCGCGGCTGCGCGCCACCAGGGCATTGAGCAGCAACGCCAGCAATGCAAGCCACGCCAGCGACACCCACCACACGCTCGCCGGCGGCCAGGCGCCTTGCAGCAACACCTGCTGGTAGCCCTGCACCAGCCCCGTCATGGGGTTGAGCCACAGCACCCAGCGCCAGCGCTCGGGGAACAGCGACAGCGGAAACAAGATAGGCGACAGGTAAATACCCACCGACAGCAAGAAGCCCACCAGCTGCGCCACGTCGCGCAGCGCCGCAGCCAGGATAGCCAGCACATAGGCCAGCACCAGGCACAGCAGCAGTTGCAGCGCCAGCAGCGGCACCAAGGCCAGCACCGCTGGCCGCAGGCCATGTGCCGGAATGTAAGCCAGCGCCACCAGCAGTATCAGCGGCCCGTAGATCACAGCGCTGGCCAGCACCGCGCGCGTGACGAACAACACCGGCGGCAACGGGTTCTTGTGCAGCAGGCCGCCGGCGTCGATCAGGCTGTTCATGCCGCGCTGCACGGCATCGCAAAACGCCATCCAGGGCAGCGCGCCCACCACCAGAAAGGCGCCCACGGCGCGCGTGGGGGCGTTTTCGCCCAGGCGCATGTTGAACACCACGTCGAACACCAGATAGTAGGCCGCCACCGTCAGCAGCGGCTGCAGGTAGGGCCACAACACGCCGACGGCGGTGCCCGCATGGCGCGCGGCCACCTCGCGGCGCGTCAGCACCCAGACCAGGGCGCGCGCGCTCCATACCGAGCGCAGCTCATTCAAAACCACCATCATCAATGATTCGTGTCCAGGCGCGGGGGGCGGCGCGGATTCGCGGCTGAAGCCGCTCCTACAACGTCCCACCCAGGTTCTTGTAGGAGCGGCTTCAGCCGCGAATGCGCAACCTCGCCCAGGCCTACTTTGCCGACGGATACCCGTTGGAAAACGCCTCGATGGCCGCGGTTTGCGGCTGCGCCTGCTCGCGGATCTTCTGCGCCATATCGGCGCGGGCATCCTGGGTGATCTTGCCCCGCACCTCTTGCACCAGCGCGTCGCGCACCTCGTCAAAAGGCTGAATGCCGGCCGGCAGGTGCTCCTGCAGCTGCAATATGTGCAGGCCAAACTGCGTGGCCACGGGTTCGCTCAGGTCGCCCTTGTTCTTCAAAGCAAAGGCGGCGGTCTCGAACTCGGGCACCATGCGCCCGCGGGCGAACAGGCCCAGGTCACCGCCCTTGTCGGCCGTGCCCTTGTCGATGGAGTTTTGCCTGGCCAGCGCGGCAAAGTCGGCACCGCCGCGCAGCGCCTGCAGCAGCTCTTGCGCCTTGGCCTGGGCCTTGTCGTCCTTGCCTTCGATGAGGATGTGGCGAATGCGCACGCGCTCCTCGGCCTTGAAGCGCTCGGGCTTGGCCTGGTACATGGCGCGGGCCTGGGCCAGGGCGGCCTCGTCGCTCACGGCGTTGGTCTTGTCGAGGTGGGCCAGGTAGGCCTCGGACAGGATTTTGTCGCGCGCAATGCGCAAGATGGCCTGCACCTCGGGCGCCTGGTCCAGCTGCAGCTTGTGCGCCTCATCGGCCATCACGCGGCGCACATACAGGTTGCCCGCGATCTGCTGCACCGACTGCGGGCGCTTGAGCACATTGGGGCGCATTTCCTCGGGCATGCGCAGTGAATCAGCCTGCATGTCGCTGGCCGTGATGGCGCCGCCAGGCCCCTGCAGCAGTACCGGGTCAGCCGCCTGTGCGGATTGGGCCACGGCGGCTGCGCCCAAGGCCAGCACCAGCGCGGAACGCATGATCGAAGAAGAACGAAGAAAACGCATTGCAATTACCACTTGTCACTCAGGTTGAAAATAAAAAAAGGCGGGGTTGCCCCCGCCTTTTTGGTTCACGCTTGCGTGAAAAGTGCCGTGCTTACTTGTAAGCGTGGGGCCAGGTGATGCCGTAGGTGCCAGACTGGCCAGCGGCAACGCCGGGGTTGGTCAGCTTCATGAAGGCCGAACCCACCACCGGGATAGCAGCGCCAAACGAGATTTGGCCCCAGCCGTTGGTGTAAGCACCGGTCACGTTGGAACGTGCCACGGATGCACCCAGCACCGAAGCGCCGGCGTCAGCAAAGCTCAACACGCTGACTTCGCCGCACAGAGGCGTTTGGGTCACGGTACCGGGCGAGAACACGGCGCCGGACGTCTTGAAGGTTTCTTCACGATCATAGAACACCGTGCCGACCGACTTCGCGCAGATTTGACCAGCCGCATTCACCGAGGTGTTGGCTTCGGTAGTGAAGTAGGAAGTCACACCGTTGTTGATGATGCGATAGGCTGCAGCCTTATCAGCGGCAGAAGCGCCCGGATAGGTGGCCACGGTTTGGCTGCCCTGACCCACAGTTGCAGCGTAGTTCGCGGCGATGGCATAACGGCGCGTGGGCATGGAGAACACCCAGTCCGTCTTAGCCGAAACCGAAGCATCGTTGGCGTACTGGTTGATCACGGCGTTATGCGCCAGAGCCGCAGTCAGGGCCGTAGCCTGCGCTTCTGCTGTAGGGTTAGCTGTGATGTAAGGCGTGGACAGATCAGGCACGTCATAGTGCTGCGCGGGGATAATGTTGGCACGGAACAGCGGGTCTGCCGATGCCAGGGTCGCGGTGCCCGTATTCTGGGGCGAGAAGACGTTGATCGTAGTGTCGGTGGACTCTGCCTTGATAGCACTGGCAGCACCCGAGAACGTCGTCGTTTGCGGCACGTTCATGATGTACCAAGAACCCGTCAGGCCATCGGTAGGAGCCTTCAGGCCAGTGGTAGCAGCAGCAGTAGTCAGCGTACCTTGCAGAACGGCGTCCGTGCAAGGCGCCACGCCGTTCACGTGCTTGGTAGCGGTGAACAACGGAGCACGCTGGTTCGACACGCCAGCGACGGTGTAGATAGCGTTGCTATCAACGTCAGCCATGTTGAAAATTTCAACATAGCCTTCGCGGGTGTTGTTGGCCTTGTCGGCAGCCGACATGGTGGAAGGCAGACGATCCAGCACGAAGGGCACGGGCGTGTTCTTGGCGATGGCGGGCAGCGTGCAGGTGCCGTCGGCCGTCACCAGGTTGGCAACACCGTCAGAGCCAGCAACCACGGCAGCCGTCCACACGTCGCCAGGCGACATGAAGACCTGGAAGTCCAGCACGTCGTCGGAGTTGGAGGCACCACGGAAGCGCACCTTCATGGCCTTGCCATTGGTGTCAGTGTTGACCACGTGGAACACGGTCATGTTGCCGTTTTGCGCATTGTAGTAAGGCACCAGCAGCATGTGGCCCGTACCGCTTTCCGACACCGACAAGGCAGCGGATGCAGTACCAGCGAAGCCCAGGCCACCAATCATGGTGGCAATGCTCAGGGCCAGAACATTTTTCTTCATACAAAAAACTCCAGTTGAAAAGTTGGTAAGCGCAACTACCACGATTGATTACGCCAATTAATGGTAGCACAGCGCCTCAGGAACAAACGCGGCACAAAGTGGGCAGAAACTTTTTTGTTGACAGAATGCAACACATTTATGACCAAACGCACCGCAGGTTGCCTGTCGATCAATGTGCACATCAAGGCCCATCAAGGTTCTTGGTAGTGCCACCATTGGCCGTCTTCCAGCAGCCAGATCTCGTCCAGGTACATGGGTATCGTACCCAGGTTCAAGCCGGGAATGGCCGGTGTGGCGGCGATTTTTATGCGCGCCGTGCATTTCTGTGCCTCGCACGCGACAGTGAACACCTCGGCGCTTTGCGCGGCCACGCTGGGGCCGTTGGCCAGGCGAAACTGGTCCAGCGTGCGCAGCTTGCGGTACGAGGGGGTGGACAGGGCGTAGGCCTGCTCGTATTTGCCGCTGATGCGGGCCTGCCAGTATTCGGCGGCGCGCTTTTTCACCGCTTCTTGCGGCGTGGCGGGCGCCAGGGCGGCGCAGCCGGCCAGGGCCAGGGCCGACAACGCGGCGGCGGCGGGCTTGATGCGGGGAATGGGCGGGAACATGTTGAATGCAACTCCTTGGGGTTGGACAGGTGCCGTAGGAGCGGCTTTAGCCGCGAATGGTTCAGTTAACGATTTTGTAGGAGCGGCTTGGGGCGCGAATGGTTGTGTTCGCGGCTGAAGCCGCTCCTACGGCGGGTTGTGTATGTGCATATTTTTTATAGCATTTTGCGCTTATCTGGTGCGGGTTGTAGGCTGTTTTTGCTTTGGTGCAAGGTTGGGATGGGGCCGGGGTGTCAGCATCTTGCTGGGGTGAGGGCACAGGCGTCGCTGGCCCCACCCCAGTCCTCCCCCGGGAGGGGAGGGAGAGACAGCCGCGAGGGCCGGCCATGCTGCGCAAGCTGCTCTCAAAAGATGTGTGCATCCACAAACCTGCGGCGAAGGGCGGCGGGGTTATTGCGGTGGCGGGGGCTGCAGGGCGCGGGTGGCGGGCGTGGTGCGCGCGCGGTCGCGCTGCTCGATGATCTCAAGACCCTTGAGGCGGTCGCGCAGTTCCTCGCTGACTTCGCGGATCTCGGGGTCGGTGCGCACTACCTTGGGGGTGATGACCACCAGCAGCTCGGTGCGCTTGCCGGTGTTGTTGGTGTTGCTGAACAGGCTGCCGACCACCGGGATGTCCTTGAGCAGCGGCAGGCCGGCCTTGCCGGAGGTGCGGTTGTCCTTGATCAGGCCGCCCAGCACGATGGTTTCGCCGCTGCGCACCGCCACCTTGCTGCCGATCTGGCGCTGCAAGAAGATGGGCTGGTTGTTGGCGCCCACGCTGGCGGACTGGTCGGTCATGGTCTGGTCGATCTGCATGGTGACCAGGTTGCCGGCGTTGACCGAGGGGGTGACGACGAGATTCACGCCGGTGTCGCGGTATTGCACGGTGCTGGTGACGGCGCCGTTGCCCGACAGGATGTCGGTGGTGCTGGAAAGCACGGGCACCTGGTCGCCCACGGACATGACGGCGGTGTGGTTGTCCAGCACCATGAGCGACGGGCTGGAGATGACCTTCAGCAGATCCTGGCTGGCCAGGGCGTTGAGCACCACGCGCACGTTGCCGGCCGAGTTGACCAGCGAGTAGGTGAAGCCGCTGCCCGCCGCGATGTTCAGACTGCCGCTGTTGCTGGGGTTGTTGTTGCCCGTGGAGAGCTGCCCCGTGCCCGTGCGCCCGCCACCGGTGCCGCCACTGAAGGCCCATTGCAGGCCGTATTGCAGGCTGTCGTTCAAGGTGACTTCGATGATGGAGGCGTCGATCAGCACCTGCGTGGGCGGTACGTCCAGGCGCTTCAGGGTGGCTTCGATCTTCAAGAACTCGCCGCGCGTGCTCCACACCAGGATGGAGTTGTTGAGCTCGTCGGCCATGACGCGCACGCCACCGATGTTGGCTGCTGGCGCGATCTGCCCCTGGACTGCGCTGCCCTGGGGGTTGCGATTTTGCGTAAGCATGCCGCCAAAAGCACTGCCGCTGCGGCCCAACGCGCCCGCGCCGCCAAAGCCGCCACCTGAAATACCCCCAAATGTGTTGCCAAACGTATTACCAGTGCCGCTGCCAAAGGCATTGCCGAAGGGCTGCTGGCCGAAGCCGGTGCTCTGGCCACCCAGGCCCGGGGCTACGCCGCTGTTGGCGACGGGGGCCGCGACCTGGCTCGTGCCGAAGATGCCGGCCAGCACGCCCGCCAGGTGCTTGGCGTTGCCGTTTTGCACGCGGTAGATGTAGAGCTGGGGCTCGGCGCCGCCGTCGCTGGGCTGGTCGAGCTTTTCGATCCAGCGGCGCGCTTCTTCGAGGTAGGCGGCGTGGGGGGTGACGATGAGGACGCTGTTGAGCCGATCCACCGGCAGGATGCGCAGCGCGCCGAACAGAGGGTTGCCTTCGCCCAGCATGGCGGTGGCGGCGTTGCCGGCAGCCGCCTGCGCTGGCGCGCCGGCAGCGCCTGTAGCCGTGGCGGCTGCAGCGGTGCCGGAGCCGCCTGTGCCTGCGCCGGCCTGCGGCTGGCCGCTGACCAGGCGCAGCGCGGCCTCGACCTCCTTGATGCTGGCATGCTTGAGCGGGAACAGGCCGACGGACATGCCCTTGAGCAGGTTCACGTCGAAGGTGTTGACGAGGTCGAGCCAGCCTTCGGCCTGGGTGCGCGTGCCCACGAGCACGAGCAGGTTACGCACGTTGTCCACCCGGGCAATGGCGTCGGCCGGGGCCAGGGGACGCAGGATGGAGGCCATCTCACCGGCGCCTATGTAGCGCAGCGGCACGACGATGGCGCCGTAGCCCGGGGGCAGCGGCGCACCGTTGCCCGAGACCTGGCGCACGGCGGCGCCCACGTTCTTGAGCGCATCGGCGCGGCCAACGTGGTAGGTGCCACGCGCGTCACGCACCATGGCCAGGCCATTGGCCTGCAGGGCGCTTTCCAGCAGAAAGACGGCCTGGTCGGGCGGTATGGGGTTGCGCGAGGACAGGGTGATGCTGCCCGCGAGCGGCGGGTGCAGCACGTAGGGCATCTTGAGGATGTCGCCCAGTATGGTGCGCGCCACCTCGGCGATGGGTGCTTCCTCGAAGCTGAAGGTCAGCGGTGCGCCGGAAATGGCCGGCACGGCCTTGGGCGGGGCGATGACCTGGTCGTTGCCGACGATGGTGCGCGGCTTGGCCTCGGCAGGGGCCTGGCTGCCGGCGGGCGGCGTGGCGGCTGCCTGCCCGGCGCTGTTGCCGGTGGCAGGGGCTGGCGCAGGTGGATTGGCGGCCGTGCTTTGCGCGTCCTGGCTGAGCTGTTCGGCAGCGCCGCTGGAGGCGGGCTGCACTGTTTGCTGCGCGCATGCGGCCAGGCTGGCCGCAAGCGCCAGCGCGGTGAGTACATGTCGATTGGAGGTCATGGGTATGCGAAGACCTTGTAAAAAATGAGTCATGGCGCGGCGCGGCTCACTTGATGACGCGCCCGCCGAAGGTCGCCCTCGGCGGCGCCTTGTCGGCAGGAGGTTGTGGCACAGCGCCTGCCGCTTCCTGGCCTGGCGATGCCGGTATGGCTGGCGGTTGGGCTGCGCGAGGGGTGGATGCGCTGGGGGCGGGCAGATGTGCCGGAGCATTGGTGAGTGCCGCACGGGGCAGTTGCAGCACCCGCGACTGTCCGGCGCGGGTGAAGGTGGCGCTGCGATCCTGCACGCCGGACAGCGTCCAGCCCTCGACCGTTTCGCGCAGGCGCACGCGCCTGGCCTTGCCAGCGATCTGCACGATGGCGCCGCCGTCCCCCTGCCCCAGGAACAGGCCTGAAAGCTGGGCGGTGCTGAAGTTGTCTGGCGGCTCCTGAGGTGTGGGCGGCGGGGGCGGCGGCGGTGGGCGGCGCGTGAGGGAGAACAAGGGCCTGTCCAGCATGGCGATGAACTGGCTGGTGTCGGCACGCGCCAAGCCTGGGAGCGCGGGCACCATGGCGGAGTAGTCGGTGGTTTGCGGCGAGGACGGCAGCCAATGGATGTTGCGCAGCTGGCCGGTCTTGTCGATCCACAGCCAGGCCAGCGCCAGCACCAGGGCGGCGTTGATGGCCAGAAGGGCGTGCAGGGCGTACTTTTTCATGGGCGGGGCATGCTTTCAGTCGTTCGCGGCTGAAGCCGCTCCTACATGCAGGCATGAAGTAGGAGCGGCTTTAGCCGCTAACCCGTGGGGCTGGCGTTTTTTCATGATCGCTCCCGCATCACGTTCAGCGTGAACTGCGCCGAGAGGCGGGGCGCAACCTTCAGGCTCTGATTGGCCAGCCCGCCCGGCACCTGAATGTCAAGCTCGTTGATGACCATGATGGGTTGCTGGCTCCCCAGCACGGCGAGCGCGCTTTGCACCGCCAGCAGTTCACCTTCGGCGCGCACCACGACGGGGATACGGTCGAAGCCTTTGTCCTCCTTGGAGGGCAACACCTGGCTGCTGATGACCTGCAGGCCGGCAGCGGTGAAGATGTCGCGCACCTTTTGCTGCGCCTGGTTGCCGGCCTGGGTTTCGTCCTGCACGGCCGGATAGACATATTGGGTGTGCAGGTCTGAAGCGCGCTGGCGTGCGGCCTGCAGCTCTTTACTCTGCGCCTGCAGGCCCAGCAGGCGGGCGTAGCGTGGCTCAAGTTGTGCCAGGCGCTCTTGCGCCCAGATGTGCTTGTCGCGGATGTACCAGGCACCAACCCCCACCGGAATCAATACCAGGGCCAGCGACAAGGCGAGCAACACGGCTCGACGGAGAGCAAGCGGGTTCATGGGGTTCCTTTACCCACAGCGGGTGCCGGGGCGGGCTTGGCCGCCGGGCTGCCGCCAAACACGGCCCGGCGGCCGTCCGCCGCCTGCGGTTGCTGCGGCTGCGGCTGCGGATTGGCTTTGGCCGGTGGCGGGGACGCCTCGGGCGCCGGTGCTGGCGGGGCAGCGGGGGCGTCTGGCGGCTGTGCGGCCGGAGCAAGGGGTGCCGCTGCCGCGGGCGGCGCCAGGGCGACACCGTACTCCTGCGCGTCAAGGGTGAGTTCGACGACGAAGTTCTCCTTGGAGTTGGCGCCGCCGGTACGGGTGGCCGGGCTGGGCGCGCGCACGTCGCGCACCCCGGGCTGCTGGCCCAGCACCTGCATGACGACGGAGGCGTTGCCGGTGAGGCCAGTGAGCGTGAGTTTATTGCCCTTGAGGGTGAAGCTTTGCAGGGCTGTGTCGTCCGGTAGCACCTGGGTGAGGCGATCAAGAACGCGCAGGGGTTCGATACGGCCGGTGAGCAGGTCAGACAGGGCGTTGAGCTTTTCCACGGTTTGCAGCAGTTGTTCGCGCTCCTGCACCAGGGGCGCAGCGCGGTGCACTATGCCGTCATAGGCGTGTACTGCCTCGATGGCGCGCGCACGCAACTGCAGCGTGGGCGTGATGGCTATGCCGCCCAGCAGGGACAGTGCAAGGGCAAGCAGGCCCAGGTAGCCCCAACGCCCCCGCCGGCCTGCCGCGGCGCGCGCGGCCTCGCCATAGCCCGTAAGCGTGATGGCACCACCGGGCGACAGCGCCCACAGTTCGGGCTGCGCGGCGCCAACGCGCTCAGACTGCGCCTGCAGGTACTTTGCGATCTGCTTGCGCGAGGCGATGGCGATATCGATCTGCTGCATCGCCTGGGCACCGGCTTGCGCCCTCCAGCCCCACACCAGGTCTGACGCGGCGAAGGGGCTGATGGACTGCGCTTGCAGGGCTGCGGCGCCGGCTGTGTCTTGCGCCCCCATGGACGGAAGGGTGAAGGTGCGCAGCAGCAACAGGTCTTCGGGCAACTCCAACGCCGTGAATCGCACCTTGGCCTGGGCTGAAGTTGCCTGCTGGCGCAAGCCACCCCGCCACAGCGAGGTGGCTCCGTCGGCCTGCAGCAGCAGTACCGGCGCCTCTGGCGTCAGCCAGGACAACCATGGGGATTGCAGGGCCTGTGCCCATGCCTGGCGCAACTCGCTGCCGAGGGTGCGCAGGTCAAGCCCTAGAAATCGGGCATCGGCGGTAAAGGTGGGCATTGGGCTTGCGATTCAGGGGTAGGAGCGATTGGCGGGCTCTACGCTCACCGCCACACGAAAGGTGTGCCAGGGGGCACCATCCGGGGTACGGGCGTTCAGATCGATGCTGCGCGCCACGCGCACGAAGCTGCCGTCAGCCATGGGCACGCGCGCCATGGCGCGCAGGCGGCGGGAGGCAGCGGCATCCAGCAGGCTGGCGTCCAGCGCCGAGGTATCGACGCCCGACTGGCCGGCATCACGCGCGGCGGCTATCTGTCGGGCTGCCGCCATGTCGCCTCCAGCCAGTACGGCAAGCACTTCAGGCGGCGCCGCCAACGGATTGACGCGACCAGAACCGCGCAGGTCGGCCGTCAAAAGCCCGGCGAGTCTAGCATAGAGGTCGTAGTCGAATCCGGGCACGTTCAACAGGTCTTCTTCGGCCTCGAAACGCTGCTGCGCGCCCTTGGCATCACGTTGTTGGCGGGTGTGGATCACCGCCTGCGCCAGCGTCTGCGCAGCTTCGAGCGGCAGGCCGCCAGCAACCGTAAAGACACGCTCCAGCAGGGGCTGAGCCGCCATGTTGATGTCAATCAACCCGTTCAAGGGCATGAGCTGCACCTGCATGACAACGCCCTGGTAGGTGACATCGGCAAGGTGCGTACGCGCCAATGGCTGGCGATTGGCGACCAATGCCTGTAGCGCGATCTGGATGGCTGCGTCACCCAGGGCCTGCGCCTGAACCTGTTGGCGCGCGAGGGTCGTGGCGCGGGCTTCCAGACGCAGGCTGCGGGTGATGCCGGTGGCGATGATGCTTAAAGCGGCGACGATCCACAGAACTGCCAGTAACGCCATGCCACGCCGGGCTTTCTTCGCAGTAGCGGCTTTTGCCACGAAACGGTTGCGGTGGTCATGCGCGGCTAAAGCCGCTCCTACGAGAGGCTGCGCGCGGGGGTTTTGTGCGGCTGTAGGAGCGGCTTCAGCCGCGAAAGGGACGGGGCCAATACCAGCGTTCGCGGCTAAAGCCGCTCCTACGAAGAGTGGGCGCGCCATGCTCAGGAGCCTCCAAACACGGCGCCGCTGCTGCGCGGGTCGCTGGCGGGCAGCACGCGCAGGGCAACGACGAGGTCGGGCCAGGGGCCTGCAGCGGTTTTCACGGAGATCATGACGCGGCTGGGCAGGCCGTCGATCACGCTCCATTCCTGCATCCAGGCAGGAGGCTCTGCCGCCGCGTCCTCGTATTGGAGTGCCAGGCCGGTAACGCCGGTCAGCAGGGTGTTTGTTTGTGCTGCGTTCCAGTCCGGAGGAACACCGGATCCACTCCAGGGCAGGTACTGCAGTACCAGAGCCCCCCCATCGGCGAGTGACAAGCGGAAGTGGTATCGCCCGCCAGCCCCGTATCGTGCGGGCATGACGCCGACCCAGGCCATGGCGGCAGGCGTGCCCACGAAATAGTACGGGCTGGATCCCACGGGAACGGCCAAACTGGTTTTTTGCGCAGAAACCCGCCCAAGGACAGTGCGCAGGAAACCGTTGACGGTACGCAGGTCGTCCATGTGCTGAAGACGCGCATCCACGCGCTCTTCGGTCTGCGACGCTGTGCGCAGAGCCGATGCCATGGCCAGCACGATGAGCGAAAGCAGCACCAGGACGATGAGCAGCTCCACCAGCGTAAAACCACGTGACGATGCGTGTCTTGAGATCATCGGCGCACCGGCTCTGGTGGCTTTCGCAAGGGGCGCAGGGTGGTGATGTCGAGATTGCGCTGGCGGCCACCGTCGGCCCAGGCAATGGAAATACCCACTTCGTACAGCACCGGGATGGTGGGGCCAGAGACACCCGTGTCGTAAGGCGCGGACTGGATGCGCCACTGGTACCCGCCAGTGTTGCCGCTTTGCTGCCAGCCGCCCTCGGGTACCGTGTCACGCAGGGAGAGCAATGACTGCGCCAATACGGCTGCGCGCTGGTGCCGCTCAATGTCCGCAACGCTGCGCGCACTGCTGCCCATGACGCGATACAGAAGCGCCACCGACATGGCCATGATGGAGAAGGCCACGAGCAGCTCAAGCAGAGTAAGGCCACGTTGCGCCTGCCGTTGCGTCCCTCTCATGGCAGCAAGGCTTCCTGCGTGGTTCGGCCGGAGAGCCAGTCCACACGCAGGCGCGTGCCGGCACCTGGGGCGCGCAGTATCTCGATGCTGCCGCCAGTGGCGCCGCCAGAGGGCAGAAAACGTATGGAAACCCGCCCCTGAGCAGAAACCTCACGGTCGGCCACGGTGGCACGCAACCGCAGGGGCTCGGGCAAAAACTTGGGTTGCTCGCCGTCCAGGCCGTAGCTGCGGCGTTCTAGGTCGATGTCAAAGCGCACCTCTCGCCCCCCGTCCAGCGCCTGGGCACGGGCCGAGCGCAACTGGCTGAACATGGTGCGCACGGCGTCTCGGTATTGGGAGCCTTCGCGCATGCGCTCGTAGGCCATGGGCACGAGGCCAGCCACCAGAGCCATGATGGCGAAGACCACCAGCAGCTCGACGAGGGTGAACCCTTGGGCGCGGCGCACGGTGCGTTGGCAGTGTAGGAGCGGCTTTAGCCGCGAAAATTGCCATTCGCGGTTAAAGCCGCTCCTACGGAAGTCAGCACGGCTCAGGGGGTGTTGCGGATGTCGGCATTCTCACCCTCGCCGCCGGGGGTGCCGTCGGCACCGAGCGAGACGATTTCGATCTGGCCACCATTGTTGGCGTAGCGATAGGCGTGGCTCCAGGGGTCGGTGGGCAGGCCGCCCTTGAGGTAGGGGCCGTTCCAGCCGTTGGCACTGCCAGGTTTCTTGACCAGGGCGTCAAGGCCTTCCTCGGTGCTGGGGTAGCGGCCGACGTCGAGCTTGAAGAGCTCCAGCGACTTGTCGAGGTCGGCGATCTGCACCGCCGCGGTCTTGGACTTGGCGCCGCCCAGCTGGTTCAGCACCTTGGGGCCGACCAGGCCGGCCAGCAGGGTGAGGATGGCCAGCACGACCAGCAGTTCGATGAGGGTGAAGCCTCGCGCGCGGCTGCGGCGGGCGGTGGTGAGGGGGATACGCACCATGGAGAGGGGGTCCTTGGGTATGGTTCGGTTCAAAGATGACTCTGTAGGAGCGGCTTTAGCCGCGAACCTGGCGAGGCGGTTTGTTTTTCGCGGCTAAAGCCGCTCCTACACATCAAACCCTTGCCCGCAAAGCCAAAAATTATACGGCGAGGTCATTGATGGACAGGATGCCTAGCAGGATGGAGACGATGATGGCGGCGATGAGCACGCCCAGCACCAGGATGAGCACGGGCTCGACCAGGGTGAGCAAGCGTTTGATGCCGGTTTCGACTTCGCGGTTCAGGATGTTGGACAGCTCCAGCATCATCGATCCGACGCGGCCGGTTTCTTCTCCGACTCGGATCAGGTTGATGGCCAAAGGTTCAAAAATGCCGGTGGCCGTGATGGCCTGCACCACCT
>Ga0209792_1000531_pt1 | contig 26128 bp, 22 predicted proteins | sample EBPBio142005_DNA_FD_185860 | JGI IMG/M metagenome (GOLD analysis project Ga0209792, IMG submission 185860) | Wastewater treatment Type I Accumulibacter community from EBPR Bioreactor in Madison, WI, USA - Reactor 1_6/14/2005_ DNA (SPAdes)... | ecosystem: Engineered > Bioreactor > EBPR >... | reverse complement strand
TGGTCGACGGGCAGTATGAGGACATCCTCGACCTCGACGTGATGACCGACTGGACCGACAAGAAGGACCCGCAACGCGTGCGCCTCGGCGTCCGCACCGCCAACCGCAAGGCCGTCATCCATGGCGAGATTCTCAAGCTCGCGCCGCTGCGCAACCGCCGCAAGGCGGAGGACGGTCGCACGCTGATCTCGCGCATCGCCGAAGGTTTCACCAAATGGACCTGGGAAGGCCGCACCGGCTACGGCATGACCGAATATATCGAGCGGATCGAGGACGGGGTGCTGGCCGGCTATCCGGTCTGACCTGACAGTTTCTCGAGCCGGTCGGCCGCCGCCTCCAGACGGGCGGCGAGCGCGGCCATGTCGTTCGGCTCGGCCTGTTTCGCCACGAGGCCGCGATAGAGGATGTCGGTGATGCCGTCGGCGGTCGCCTCGGTGTCGAAATCCCCCTCGTCGCGCAGGAACGCCCAGGTGCGGTGCTCGATGCAGCCGTAGATCATGTCGCGCACCAGCGGCACCGACACGTCCGCGCGGAACTCGCCCGACCCAACCGCCTCGCGCACCACCTCGATGATCCGGTGCGTATAGGCCTGGTTCAGCTGATACAGCCGCGTGTCACGGTAGTTCGGATCGGGCCGCAGTTCGGTGAAGACCAGCCGGCTCAGCGCCGGTTCGCGGCGGATCGACATCAAATGATGGTGGACGATGAAACGGATGCGGTTCCAGGTGCCACGCACGCCGGCGAACTGCGCGTCGTCCTCCGCCAGCATGTCCTCGTACCAGCGCTCGATCACCCGCACCAGCAGCTCGCGCTTGTTGGTGAAGAAGCGGTAGATCGACCCTTCGACGACGCCGGCCCGCTCGGCAATGTCGGAGATCAACGCGTCTTCATATCCCTTCGTGATGAATATCGCGCGGGCCGCTTCCATGATGTCGGCGACCCGCTGCTCCGCCGGCAGCCTGCTTGCCCGTTTTCGCTGTACCGCCTGCGCCAAACCTGATCTCCCGCCGCGGCCCATTGTTCACCCGTTCCACGGCCGGCGCCAGCCTTTTCTGCCATTCGCCGGCGCCTCGCGATGCGAATCCGCCGGAATCCCCGGCAATTAGTGAACCTCCCTCATTTAAGAGCATGCAAGGCCCATGCACCATGACTGGAATTGATTGGAAATACGGGAGATTATGCCCATTGGGTCATGTTGACAAACCCCGACTATGATGAACATTATTCATTTGCGTCGAGGCTCCGGCCAGGACGCCGCCGTTGGAGGACGGGCGCGGGAGGAATGCTCGGCATGGTCAAGGGCCTGCATCAGGAACGCATCGTCCTGCTCATCGCGGCAGTGCTGTTCGTGGTGTTTTCGGTGACCCTGCCGGGCTTCATCGCGCCGGCGAATCTCCTGTCACTCGTGCAGAACGTGTCGATCCTGGGCATTCTCGGCGTCGGCATGGCGCTGGCCATCATCGGCCGCGGCATCGACCTGTCGATCCTGTCGACCATGCCCGTCTCGGTCGCGTGGATGCTGAACCTCATCAATGGCGGCATGCCGATCTGGGCAGGCCTGCTCTGCGCCCTGGCCTTCGTCATTCTCGTCGGCGTCATCAACGGCGTGCTGATCGCCTATGTCGAGGTGCCCGCGATCTTCGCGACGCTCGCCATGGGCATCGTGGTCTACGGCTTCGGCCGCTCCTTCATGGCGCCGATCGAGGCGGTCTACATCGTCAATGACGGCTCGTGGTTCTGGCGCATCGGCTCGGGCCAGGTGCTGGGCGTGCCGACACCTGTGGTCGTCTTCGCGGCGGTGGCGCTCGCCGCCTGGCTGTTCCTGCGCTACCTGAAGCCCGGCCGCTTCATCTACGGCATGGGCGACAATCCGCTCGCCGCGCGCGTCACCGGCATTCCGGTCCGCCCGATGATCGTGCTGCAATACATCCTGATCTCGATCATCGCGCTGATCGCCGGCATCGTCATGACGACCATGCTTCAGTCGATCAACACGCGGCTGGCGCTGTCGACGATGGTCTACGACGTCATCCTCGTCGTCGTGCTGGGCGGCATCGGCCTGTCCGGCGGCAAGGGCGGCATCCGCAACGTCATCGTCGGCACACTGCTGATCGGCATCCTGCTCAACGGCATGACGATCATGAACCTCACCTACACGGTCCAGAGCATCTTGAAGAGCGTCATCCTGCTCGCCGCGATCGTGGTCGACACTTTGCTCAATCCCCGTGACGAGCAGACGGCTCAGCACGGCGACATCTGAACCCCGTCACAATCTGGAGGAAGTGACATGAATGGTATGAAACTGATGAGGGCGCTGCTCGCGACGGCGACGCTCGCCGCCGCGACGACAGTCGCGATATCCGAACCCTATGACGACGGCCAGTCGAAGACCTATTACGAGTCCTTCAAGGGCAAGAAGGTCGCCTTCGTGCCGCTGTCGATGGGCTTCGACCTGACCGAAGGCTGGAACGCCGGCCTGCAGAACCAGGCCAAGGCGCTCGGCTACACCGTCGAGGTGCGCGACCCGAACTGGAACGTCGAGGCCGCCGTGCAGGCCGCCAACGGTTTCGTCTCCGAAAAGCCGGACGTGCTGGTCCTGCATCCGCTCGACCAGCAGGCCTATAACCGCATCGTGCCGAAGGCGATGGCCGAAGGCATCAATGTGGTGCAGATCAACCTCAAGTCCGTCACCAATGGCGACGCCTATGTCGGCGCCGACTGGTACGATCTCGGCGTCAAGCAGGCCGAGCTGATCGTCAAGGCCTGCGGCAAGGATTCCGGCAAGAACGGCAAGGTCGCGATCGTCACCGGCCAGGCCGCGACGCCGACCATCGTCATCGGCAACCAGGCCTTCGACGACGTCTTCGCCCAGCATCCGGAGATCCAGATCGTCGCCAAGCAGTCGGCCGACTTCGACCCGGCCAAGGCGCAGGCGATCACCTCGACCATCCTCAAGCAGAACCCGGATCTGTGCGGCATCCTCGGCGTCTGGGACGGACAGGACGGCGGCACGGCCGCGGCCATCCGCGAGGCCAACATGCAGGACACGGTCTATTTCGTCTCGTCCGGCGGTGGCTCGAAGGCGGCGGCGTGCGACAACATCGCCAACGACCTGTTCGACGCCTATGTCAGCTATGACGTGCCCGGCCAGGCGCGCGACCTGAACGCGGCGGTGAAGATCCTGCTCCAGACCAAGCCGAAGCCGGGCAGCGCGCCGTTCGCGCTCTACACCCCGCTGAAGATCCTGACGAAGGAAAACATGACGCCGTCGTCCTGCTGGACGCTGGAAGAACAGAAGGCGTTCGGCGGCTGATCGAAGCCGGTTCATGAAGGGCCGGCGCGCGACCCAGCGCGCCGGCCATTTTCAACCGCAGGGCAGGATACGTCTCATGGCAATGTCAGAGAGCTGGACGCGCTGGCGATACAAATACGTGCCGGACCAGATCGTCGGCGAAATCCTCGCCAAGAACTGGATCGACACGCTGATCCCGGTGGTCTTCCTGCTCGCGGTCCTGACCTTCTTCTCCATCGCCATGCCGGGTTTCCTCGGCGGCTCCAACCTCTTCGACCTCGGCCAGATCTACGGCGAATATCTCATCATCATCGTCGGCATCACCTTCGTGATGATGGCCGGCGGCATCGACCTGACCGTCGGCTCGGTCTTCGCGCTGTGCAACCTCATGGCGCTGCTGCTGATCAACGCCATGGAGATCAACCTCGCCATCGGCATCCCCGCCATCATGCTGCTCGGCGGCGTGATCGGCCTGATCAACGGCGTGCTCATCGGCTATCTCGGCATGCGCGCCTTCCTCACCACGCTGGTCATGCTGATCATCGTGCGCGCCATCGTCGACCAGGCGCTGCTCGACTACGGCCAGCAGATCATGCGCGGCTTCAACGCCTCCGCCGCCTGGGAATTCATGGCGATCGGAAAGGTGTTCGGCATCCCGGTCAGCCTGATCGTGGCCGCCGTCATCGCACTGGTCGGCCATATCGTGCTCACCCGCATGAAATTCGGCTGGCACGTCATGGCGGTCGGCGGCTCGCGCCGCTCCGCCTACAATGCCGGCATCAAGGTCAAGCGCACCATCTGCGCGACCTATGTCCTGTCCGGCGTGCTGACCGGGCTGGCCGCCACCTTCTATGCCGCGCGCCTGTCGTCGGCCGGCACCGATGTCGGCAAGGGCCTCGAAGTCACCATGCTCACCGCCGCCGTGCTCGGCGGCATCTCGCTCGGCGGCGGCCGCGGCTCGATCGTCAAGGCGATGCTCGGCGCGGTCATCATCCTGCTCGTCCAGAACACGCTGATCCGCATGGGCCTGCAGAGCGGCACCACCTCGCTCATCCTCGGCGCGATCCTGCTGCTGGCGGTGGCGATCGACGTGCGCTGGCTGAAGAACCGGCACAAGGTGCTGGCGCGGGCCTACGTCTCGCCGACCTATTTCCGCCTGCCGCCGCTGCCGGAAACCGCCGCCGATTCAGGCTCCGACTATGCGCTGAACGACAAGCTGCGAAGCGTTTCGGCCATCGGTCTCGGCGAACTCGACGGTCCCGAAGACGTGATCTTCGACAGCCAAGAGAACATGTATTGCGGCAGCCGCCACGGCGACATCATCCGCTTCTTCGCCCCCGACCACAAGAAATGGGAAGTGTTCGTCCACATCGGCGGCCATCCGCTCGGCTTCGCCTTCGACGCGGAGGGCAATCTTTATAGCTGCGTCGGCGGCATGGGCCTGTTCAAGATCACGCCCGAGCGCGAGGTCATCAAGCTGTCGGACGAGACCAACCGCAGCCTGCTGTCCATCGTCGACGATTCCCGCCTGCGCCTCGCCGACGATCTCGACATCGCTCCCGACGGCCGCGTCTTCTTCTCGGAAGCGACCGTGCGCTACGAGATGTATGACTGGATGGTCGACGCGCTCGAAGGGCGCGGCAATGGCCGCATCATCTGCTACGACCCGAAGGACGGCTCGTCGCGCACCGTGCTGCCGAAACTCCAGCTTCCGAACGGCATCTGCGTCGAGCCGTCGGGCCAGTCGCTGCTCTATGCCGAGACCTGGGGCTGCCGCATCACGCGCTGGTATTTCGACGGACCGAAGAAGGGCCAGAGCGAAGTCGTCATCGACAATCTGCCGGGCTATCCCGACAACATCAACCGCGCGTCCGACGGCACCTATTGGTGTGCGCTGTGCGGCATGCGCTCGCCGGTCTTCGACCTCGCCTTGCGCATGCCCAAGTTCCGCAAGCGCATGGTGCAGAAGGTCGGCCGCGACGACTGGCTCTATCCGAACATGAACACCGGCTGCGTCATCAAGTTCGACGCCGACGGCAAGATCATCGACGTGCTGTGGGACCTCGGCGGCGAGGCGCATCCGATGATCACCTCGATCCGCGAGCACAAGGGCTACCTCTATCTCGGTGGCATCTACAACAACCGCGTCGGCAAGTACAAAATCCCCAACGCCGACCCCGACTGGACCTCGCTCCAGTCCTACTGGGGAGCGAAGCCGTGATCGGCGCGCTGCGGTCCTGGTGGGACAATTTCCGCGGCGCCGGCGAGGCCGCCGTCACCGTGCCGCCGATGGACGGCGCGCTGCGGCCGAACCGGGCGATCGAGGACGGCGATCTGCTGCACGCAGCCGCCGCACCCGACAATCTGACGGTCGTGGACGAGCGCCTCCTGTTCACCGCCGGCCACGAGATTTTCGAGCTCGGCGGCGGTCGAAAAAAGACCAAACCGGTCGCGACGTTCGGTTCGGACATCACTGCGCTGGCATGCAGCCCCGACGGCGCGCTGGCGATCGGGCTTGCCGGCGGCGGGATAAGGCTCGACGGCGGTGCGCATGACGGCAAGTCGTTCGACGCTTTTGACGGGAAGCGCCTCGTCTGCGTCACGGCCCTTCTGTTCACCTCCGCCGACGAACTTCTGATCGCCAACGGCTCGGCCAAACGTTCCGCCGCCGAATGGAAGCATGATCTGATGGAGCGCAACGCCTCCGGCTCGGTCTGGAAGCTCGATCTGAAATCCGGCAAGGCGACGCTGCTCGCCGATCGTCTCGCCTGGCCCTATGGGCTGGCGCTGACGCCGAAGGGCGATGTCGCCGTCTCCGAAAGCTGGCGGCACAGGATCGTCGTCATCCCGCGCCAGGGCGGCGCGCCCAAGCCCGTGCTGGAGGATCTGCCCGGCTATCCCGCGCGGCTCTCGCCCGCGCCGGATGGCGGGCTCTGGCTCGCCATCTTCGCGCCGCGCGGCCAGTTGACCGAATTCATCCTGCGCGAGGCGGAATTCCGCAAGCGCATGATGGCCGACATCGCGCCCGACTATTGGGCCGCGCCGTCGCTCAAGGCGTCGAGCACCTTCCTCGAACCGCTCCAGGGCGGCGCGCAGAAACATCTGGGCATGCTGAAGCCCTGGGCGCCGACGCGCTCCTATGGCCTCGTCGTGAATCTCGACGCGAAGTTCCACCCGACCGCGAGCTTCCACAGCCGCGCCGACGGCACGCGCCACGGCATCGCCAGCGCCGTCGAACAGGACGGACGGCTGGTCATCGCCAGCAAGGGCGGCGACGCCGTTGTCGGCATCGATCTGAAAGGGGAAGCCCGATGAGCGCCGAACCGCTGATCGAGATGCGCAACGCCACGAAGGAATATCGCGGCGTCCCGGCGGTCACCAATGTCAATTTCGTGCTGAACAAGGGCGAGATCCATGCGCTGCTGGGCGAGAACGGCGCCGGCAAATCGACGCTGACCAAGGCCATGGCCGGCGTCACCCAACTGACCGGCGGCGAGATGTTGCTGGACGGCAAGGCCGTGAGTTTTTCAACGCCGGCGGAAGCGCTGGCGAACGGCGTCGCCATGGTGTTCCAGGAGACCTCACTGGTGCCGTCGATGACGGTGGCGCAAAACCTCTATCTGGGCGACGAGAACCTGTTCAACCGCATCCGCGGCCTGAACATCGCGGCGCAGACTTTTCTCCAGTCGCTGAACTTCAACGTCAACCCGACCGCGATCGTCTCGGGCCTCGGCGCGGCGCACAAACAGATGGTCGAGATCGCGCGCGCCGTGCGCAAGAATGTGCGCGTCATCATCTTCGACGAGCCGACGGCCTCGCTGACGCCGGAGGAAAAGCACCATTTCTTCTCGCTGGTCGAACGGCTGAAGCAGCGCGGCGTGTCGATCATCTTCATCACGCACAATCTGGAAGAGGCGCTCCAGATCGCCGACCGCATCACCGTGCTGCGCGACGGCGAGCTTGTCGTCAGCGACGCCACCTCGGCCTTCGACCGCGACAAGATCATCCGCGCCATGGTCGGCCGCTCGCTGTCGAACTCGCTCTACCGCAAGCATTCCGGCGCGGGCGCGCGGCCGACCGGCGACAAGGTGCTGTCGGTGCAGAACCTGTCGATGGGCAACATCGTCAAGAACACGTCCTTCTCGGTCTATTCCGGCCAGATCACCGGCATGTTCGGCCTGATCGGCTCGGGCCGCACCGAGACCGCCAAGATCGTCTCCGGCGTGTTCAAGCGCAATTTCTTCAATGGCGGCGAGGTGCGCCTGCGCGACCAGTCCGTGCGCTACCGCGTGCCGCGCCAGGCTGTGAAGGACGGCATCGTCTACGTCACCGAGGACCGCAAGATCGAGGGTTTCTTCGAGACCATGTCGATCGCCGAGAACCTGCATATGGGCCAGCTCGCGGCCGGCCTCGAAAAGGGCACCGTCGTCTCCATGTCCGAGATGAAGGCGCTCGCCGCCGAATGGACCAAGGCGCTCGGCATCAAGGCGATCGATCACAACGCCCGCGTCATCGAACTGTCCGGCGGCAACCAGCAGAAGGTCGTCATCTCGAAATCGCTGGTGCAGAAGCCGCAAATCGTCATCTTCGACGAGCCGACGCGCGGAGTCGACGTGGGCGCGATCGCGGAAATCCACCAGCTCATCAACCGCCTCGCCGACGAGGGACTCGCGGTCGTCGTGATCTCGTCCTACCTGCCGGAAATTTTGAACATATCCGACCGCATCCTGGTCTGCCGCTCAGGCCGCGTGGTCGAGGAATTCTCGCCCGAGGAAGCGACCGACGAGAAGATCATGTTCGCTGCGGTGCACTGAGGGCGATCGGACTTTCTCATAACTCCTCCCGGTACCCCCACCCCTTACCCCTCCCCTCAAGGGGGAGGGGGATTCGCCGACGTTGACGCCCCCCTCCCCCTTGAGGGGAGGGGTAAGGGGTGGGGGTAAAGACAAGGAGCGGAACTCGGCTTACGCCGGCCGCCGCAGCGCCGAGCGCGCCTCGTCGATCCTGACCGGCTGGTCCGGCACGACGATCGCGAAGATCGTGCGGCCGCCGACGCTTTCCACCAGTTCGATCGTGCCGCCATGCGCCCGCACCAGCTCGTGCGCGATAGCCAGCCCAAGCCCGGTGCCGCCGCTGCGCGCCGAACCGCGGAACGCCGCGAACAGGTTTTCCCGCGCCTTCGGCGGCAGGCCGGGGCCGGTGTCGGTGACCGTGATGCGCGCGACCGTGCCCTGCCGCTCGGCCGCGACGGTCAGGCGGCGCACCACTGCGATGTCGGTCTCGCCGCTCATCGCCTGCACGGCGTTGCGGCAGAGATTGGTCAGCACGCGGAACATCTGGTCGGCGTCGGCGTCGACCTCGAAGCCGTGGTCCACCCCATTCTCGAACTCGATCGTCTCCGGCTCTATGCCGAGCAGGCCTTCCACTTCCTCGACAAGCTGGCGCAGCCGCAGCCGCCGGCGCGACGGCGGCGCTTCCTGCGCGCGGCCATAGGACAGGACGCTTTCCGTGTAGCCGACCGCCCGGTCGAGCGTGCGCACCAGCTTCGGCGCGAAGGCCTGCACCGAGGGGTCCTTCACCAGCCGCAGCCGGTCCGACATGAGTTGCGCCGAGGCCAGCATGTTGCGCAGATCGTGGTTGATCTTCGACACGGCCAGCCCGAGATTGGCGAGGTGCTTCTGCTCCGCCAGCGTGTGCTGGAGCTGTCCCTGCATGGCGGCCAGTTCGCGCTGCGCGACGCCGAGCTCGTCGGAGCGCGGCCGCGGGTCCATCACGCGCGACGGGTCGTCGGGAGCCTGCGCGAAGGCGATCATCGCCGACCGCAGGTCGCGGATCGGCCGGATCATCACCCGGTGGATCGCCCAGAAAACGAGCGCCGCCGTGATCAGCGAGATGATCAGCGACAGGATCGCGACATTGCGCGCATAGACCAGCATCGCCTTGCGCAATCCCTTGTCCGAGATGATCAGCTCGAACTCCTTGGCGCTGTCGCCGACCGCGCCATAGACGCGCAGCACGCGGTCGCCGCCGTTGAACATCGTGTCCAGCGCGCCGACGATCGCCGCGCCCGGCCCGACCTCGCCCAGCGCGATGTGCTCGTCCACCTCCGGCGGTACTTCGGCGACGACCAGCAGGCGGGAATCGCCGCCGGAGCGCACGGCCACCGCCTTGGCGCCCAGCGCCAGCAGCACGTCGTCCTGGACGCTGCGCGGCAGCTCCATCTGCTCGTTGCCGATCAGGACCACGGTCGCGGCCGCGGCCGTGTTCAGCCGCTCCTCCAGCCAGCGCAGCCGGAAATTGGCGACCGACGGTATGAAGATCAGCACCTCGGCGATCAGCACCGAGATCACGGTCAGGATCAGCAGCTTGGTCGACAGCCGCTGCATGAACGGCACCGCCGCCGACGCATCGGGCGGCGTGGTCTGCTCTTCGTCGGACGCGGCCAGGTCTTTCTGCATCGATCCTCTTCGCCGCGATCAGCCGAATATCCGGAGGAACCGGACCAGTCGGCGCACGGCGGGCTTGCGCGCTGCGCTTGCAAAATAGGTGATCGCGGCGCGTTTGCCAATTTCGGCGAATGTCGGATAGGGCGCGACGAAACCGGCGAGGTCGCGCACGCCCAAACCCTTCGACAGGGCGAGCGCGTAGAGGTTGATCATTTCGCCGGCATTTTCGCCGACAACCGTGGCTCCGAGCAGCTTGCCTCGCCCGTCGGCCGTCAGCTTGATGAAGCCATCGGTCGTGCGCTCGGCCTGCGCGCGGTCGTTCTCGGAATAGGGCCAGCGCAGGATGCGTGCGCCGCGCACGGCCGTCGCCTCCGCTTCGCTCATGCCGACATGGGCCAGTTCGGGCTGGGTGAAGGTCACGCGCGGGATTGCGGCGGCGTCCCGGCGGACCCGCAGACGGAACAGGATCGCGCGCAGCACCAGCCCTGCATGATGGTTCGCGGCATGGGTGAAACCGCCGCCCGCGACGTCGCCGATCGCGTAGACGCGCCGGTTGGCCGTGCGCAGGTCCGCCCCCACCTCGATCCCGGCCGGCCCAGCCTTGATCCGCGCTTTTGAAAGGTCCAGCGCCTCGACATTGGCCCGGCGGCCCGTCGCGACCAGCATATGGCTGGCGTCGACCGCGTGGCTGACGCCGTCGCGCACCGTGACGATGCGCATGCCGGTCCTGCCGCGCGGCTCGACCTGGACGATCTCCGTCTTTTCCCTGATCTCGACGCCGTCAGCCAGAAGGCTTCTGCGGACGATGGCAACCGCTTCCGCGTCCTCGCGCGCCAGCACGGCGCCCTTCTCGATCACCGTCACCCGCGCTCCCAGCCGCCGGAAAGCCTGCGCCAGCTCCAGCCCGACCGCCCCGCCCCCGATGATGGCGAGATGGCTCGGGCGGCGCTTCAGGTCGAAGACCGTTTCATTGGTGAGATAGGGCACGTCCGCCAGACCCTGGATCGGCGGAATGGCCGGCGACGAGCCTGTGGCGATCACGAAGCGGCGCGCCCTCACCCGCACGCCGCCCGCCTCGACCGTGCGCCGGTCGATAAATTTCGCCTCGGCCTGGATCACGCGCACGCCGAGCGCCGTGAACCGCGCGACGGAATCGTTGGGCGAAATCGCATCGATCACGGCGCGCACATGCGCGTTGACGGCGGCGAAATCGATCTCCGGCTCGACCGCGGCGATGCCGAACGGCGTACCGCCGCGCATGGCCTGCGCGTGCCTGCCGGCCGCGATCAGCGCTTTCGACGGCACGCAGCCGTAGTTCAGGCAATCGCCGCCCATGCGGCCGCGCTCGATCAGCACCACCGACACGCCGAACATCGCCGCGGCGGCCGCCACCGACAGGCCGCCGGAGCCCGCGCCGATGACGCAGATATCGGGCGTCAGCGTTTCGGTCATCGCGTTCCTTTCAGCTTGCGCACAATGATCGGCAGCAGCGCGATCAATGCAAGCGCGAGGAACGCGATCTGGATTTTCGGCGTCAGCAGTTCCTTCACAGAGGGCGCGACGCCGGTCTGGCGCGCCGTCTCGAGCACGCCGCCGATGCCCTCGCCGAGATAGGCATAGGCGAAAGTGCCGGGCAGGATGCCGAGGAAGGTCGCGGCTACATAGGTGCGCAGGGGAATGTTGAACAGCGCGGGCGCTATGTTGACGATGAAGAAGGGAAAGACCGGCGCCAGCCGCAGCGACAGGAGATAGCCGAAGGCGTTCTTCTCGAAACCGTCGGCCAGCTTCGCCGCCTTGCCTCCGACCTTGCGCGTCAGCCCTTCGCCGAAGGCGCTGCGCGCGGCGAGGAAGATCGCGGTCGCGCCCAGCGTCGCGGCGATGGCGACCACGCTCCCGCCCGCGACACAGCCGAACAGGAAGCCGGCAAAGACCGTCAGGATCGACGCCGCCGGGAATGAAAAGGCGACCGCCAGCGCATAGACAGCGCCGAAGAACAGCAGCGACAGCGCGCGGTTTTCTTCAACATAGGCCTTCAGCGTCTCCTGGCTTTCGGCGAGGAACATCAGCGACAGGTAGCGCTGCAGGCCCAGCGCATAGCCCAGCGCCAGGCCGCCGAGCACGATCGCCAGCGGAGCGAAACGCAACAAGCGCGACCGTTGCGGGCCGCGCGCCCTGTCCTTGTCCTGCCGTTCCATGCCCCATCCGGCGCGGCATCGTTCCACGCGCGACCCCACATGGACCTTCGCGCGGAAACGGGCAAGCGCCGCGAACCTGCATCACCGTCTGTTGAGGGCCGCCGGCCGCTCGCCTCACCGGGACGTGAGAGGCGAAGCGGTCCCTTCCTCGGTTGACTTCGCGGAAATGCTCGACTAGAAGCCCGGCCACGCTCGGGTTCGCAGTCCGGCGCAATTTATGTTGCGCCTTCGGCCCGGCTAACGCTCCTGTTCGCAAGACAGAACCAAGAAGGGCCGCACACCGCGGTATCAAATAAATGAAGCGCACCTATCAACCCTCGAAGCTTGTCCGCAAGCGCCGCCACGGCTTCCGTGCACGGATGGCCACCAAGGGCGGACGCGGCGTCGTCGCCGCCCGCCGCAACCGCGGCCGCAAGCGGCTGTCGGCCTGAGCCGGAGCCGGTGGACAACCGGCCGCCGAAAAGACTGCGCAAACGCGCGGAATTCCTTGCCGTCCGGGCCGGTGACAAACGGCGCGGGCGGCTGTTCCTGCTGGAAGCGCGCAACCGCGGCGACGCGGCCGAGCCGCGCTACGGCATCACGGTCACGAAAAAAGTCGGGAACGCCGCCGTGCGCAACCGCATCCGCCGCAGGCTCAGGGAAGCGGTGCGCGTCCATGCCGCTGATGACATGGCGGCGGGGACTGACTATGTGATCGTCGCGCGGCGGGACATCCTCGCCGCCCCGTTCGGCATGCTGAAATCCGAATTGTCCCGACGTTTCCGCGGATAACGACAGGCTTAGATCCTCCATGAACGACAATAACCGCAACCTGCTGATCACCATCATCGCGTCGGTGGTCATCCTGACGGTCTGGCAGTTCTTCTTCATGGGTCCGCGCATCGAGGCGCAGCGCGAGGCGGCCCGCATCGAGCAGGAAAAAATCGCGCAGCAATCCTCGCCGACGACGCCCGCGCCCGGCGCACCCGCCCAGCCCGGCGCGACCGCGCCACAGGGCTCCGTCCCGGGCCAGGTCGCCGCGCAAAGCGAGGCGACGCGCGAGGCTGCCATCGCATCCGGCCAGCGCATCAAGATCGATACGCCGAGCCTCATCGGTTCGATCAACCTCGCCGGCGCACGCCTCGACGACATCAAGCTGAAGGAATACCGAGCGACCGTCGACAAGAACTCGCCCGAGATCGAGTTGCTCAACCCGGCTTCGCTGCCGAACGGCCAGTTCGCCGAGATCGGCTTCGTCGGCGGCCCGGATGCCGGCCAGATGCCCGGTCCCGATACGGTCTGGTCGGTGGAAGGCAACAACCAGTTGACGTCGTCGACCCCGGTCACGCTGACCTACACGAACGACAAGGGCCTGAGCTTCAAGCGCACCGTCTCGGTCGACGCCGACTACATGTTCAAGGTCACCGACACCGTGACCAATGGCGGCGCGGCCCCCGTCTCGCTCCAGAACTATGGCCGCATCGCCCGCTTCGACAAGCCGTCGACGCCGTCCATCTACGTCCTGCATGAGGGCCTGATCGGCGTCACCGGCGAGGAGGGCCTGCAGGAGGTCGACTATTCGGACGTCGAGAAGGACAAGCAGATCGTTCCCGGCAAGTCGACCGACGGCTGGCTCGGCATCACCGACAAATACTGGGCGGTGGCGCTCGTGCCGTCGGGCCAGCAGCCGTTCCAGCCGCGCTTCGCCTGGTTCGAAGGCCAGCGCCCGTCCTACCAGGCCGATTTCCTCGCCGATCCGGTGCAGGTCGCGCCCGGCGCGACCTCGACCGCCGAGACGCTCGTCTTCGCCGGTGCGAAGGAGGTGCAGAAGATCCAGTCCTACGAGACGGACCTGAACATCCGCCAGTTCGACCTGATGATCGACTGGGGCTGGTTCTATTTCATCACCAAGCCGATGTTCCACCTGATCGACTGGCTCTACAAGGCGCTCGGCAATTTCGGCCTGGCGATCCTAGCCACCACCGTCATCGTCAAGGCCATCTTCTTCCCGCTCGCCAACAAGAGCTACACCTCCATGGCGAAGATGAAGGTGCTGCAGCCGAAGATGCTGGAAATCCGCGACAAATACGCGGACGACAAGATGAAGCAGCAGCAGGCGATGATGGAGCTCTACAAGACGGAGAAGATCAATCCGGTGGCGGGCTGCTGGCCGGTCCTGATCCAGATCCCGGTCTTCTTCGCGCTCTACAAGGTGCTCTATGTCACCATCGAGATGCGCCATGCGCCGTTCTACGGCTGGATCCACGACCTTGCCGCGCCCGATCCCACCTCGATCTTCAACCTGTTCGGCCTGCTGCCTTTCGCCGTGCCGCACGTCCTGATGATCGGCGTGTGGCCGCTGATCATGGGCGTCACCATGTTCCTGCAGATGCGCATGAACCCGACGCCGCCGGACCCGACCCAGGCGATGATCTTCACCTGGATGCCGGTCATCTTCACCTTCATGCTGGCGAGCTTCCCGGCCGGCCTGGTCATCTACTGGGCCTGGAACAACCTGCTCTCGATCATCCAGCAAGGTGTGATCATGAAGCGCCAGGGCGCCAAGATCGAGCTTTGGGACAATCTCATCGGCATGTTCAGGCGCAAGCCCAAGGAAGCGAAATAGCCCTTCCGGCTTTCGACCAAAGGCCCGCGCAAGCGGGCCTTTTCCGTTTCATGCCGCGCGCTATACTTCGAGGCATGGCGCTCGCCGCCGCCGCAGCGCCCCTTCATGGAGGACGCCATGCACGGCACGCGCAACGGGCCCAATCCCGACCTGAAACACCCGATCCCGATGCATACCCGCGTCGGCTTCCTGAAGCCGCTGGTCGATGCCGAGAACATCGAGGTCGGCGACTACACCTATTATGACGGGCCGGAGGGGCCGGACAAATTCGTCGAGCACTGCGTGCTCCATCATTACCCCTTCATCGGCGACAAGCTCATCATCGGAAAATTCTGCGCCATCGCCGAGGGCGCGCAGTTCATCATGAACGGCGCCAACCATGTCATGGCCGGCTTCTCCACCTACCCGTTCAACATCTTCGGCAATGGCTGGGAGAAAAGTTTCGACGAGGCGAAGTGGAAGGCCGAACTGCGTGGCGACACCGTGATCGGCAATGATGTGTGGATCGGCATGAAGAGCGTCATCCTGCCCGGCGTGAAGATCGGCCATGGCGCGATCGTCGGGGCCAAGGCCGTCGTCGGACACGACGTGCCGGACTACGCGACCGTCGTCGGCAATCCGGCGCAGGTGGTGAAGATGCGCTTCGACGCCCGCACGGTGCGCCGCCTGCTGAAAATCGCCTGGTGGGACTGGCCGGCCGACAAGATCACGCGGAACCTCGATGCCATCCGGGGCGCGGATATCGCGAAGCTGGAGGCGGCGGAGTGAGCGCCACTTCCTTCTCCCCGTTTACGGGGGTCCGAAGGACGGGCGAGACCCGTGGCTCGCCCCGGTCAGGTGGCCCGGAGGGCCGAATGAGGGGCGGCTCAAATGTTCGAAGATCGACCCCCACCCCTAACCCCTCCCCTCAAGGGGGAGGGGGACTACAGCGCGAGCCTTCGATCAGGCAAATGTCGAAGCTGCTGAATCGGTGCAGACTTGGTCCCCCTCCCCTTGAGGGGAGGGGTTAGGGGTGGGGGTCGATCTTCGAAGGAATCCACATGCGACAGCCCTGCGCCTCCCGAGAAGGATATCCCCCGCGCAGTCTTCCGAGGGGATGGATTTCGGCGCCTTTCGCGGAAGAAACGTTGAAACTCCGACAATCTGAAAGTTTTTTTGCGCCAATCTATCCACGACCCTTCAGCCAGCCTCATAATCCTCCCGCCTGATGAAAGGAGGGCGTGGATGAACTGGGTTGTGGCGGATGAACGGAAGGAAAACGCGATGATCCGCGTCTTCTACATGTTCATCTTCATGGCCGTTCTCAGCATCCGCGCGTCTGTGGCCGATCCGCGCACGCTCGAATACCGCTTTCGCAGGGCCGCGCCTTATGCAGACACGCCGCTGACGGAGGAAGACCTCCATCGCAACCGCGCGATGTTCCCGTTGCTCGCTGTCGCCGAGGCCGTCGCCGATTTGCTGAGCGCGATGCTGCGCCTGCCCTACGAACTCCTGAAGCAGGCCGACGCCGAAATCCTGTCAATGCGCGAGCCGGCCACCGAAACCGCCGGCCCTTGCCAGCATGACGGGACATATCTCGACACGTCCTGATCCGGCGGACCCGAATTCAACAGGACCCGACAAGACATCGCCCCTCGCCCGTCCTTCGGAACCCCGCAAAGCAGGGGAGAGGAGCGCCGGCCGCGATTTCGCGCCACTCCTCTCCCCCTCCCAAGGGGGAGAGGTGGTCCGAAGGACCGGTGAGGGGGTCCGGATCAAACAACCTCAATGGCCAGGCCGGTGAAATTCCGGAGCGTGGCGACGATTTGCCGTGCCTTGCGATCGGCCCCTTACGCGCGCGCCAGCTTCTTGAACTTCTTGACCACCATGTCTCGTTTCAGCTTCGAGATGTGGTCGATGAACAGCTTGCCGTCGAGATGGTCGATCTCGTGCTGGAGGCAGGTGGCGAGCAGGCCGTCGGCGACGATCTCCTGCTGCTTTCCCTTGTCGTCGAGGTAGCGAACCGTCACGGTCGCCGGGCGCTCGACCTCGGCGTAATAGTCCGGGATCGACAGACAGCCTTCCTCGTGAACATTGGTCGCATCGCCCGACGCCACGATCTCAGGATTGATGAAGATCATCGGCGCGGGCGGCTCGCCCTCCTTGGCCAGATCGATGACGACCAGGCGGATCGCTTCGCCGACCTGAATGGCGGCCAGGCCGATGCCCGGCGCATGATACATCGTGTCCAGCATGTCCTTGGCGAAGGCCAGCAGCTTGGCGTCGACGCGCTCGACAGGCGTCGATTTCAGACGGAGAACCGGGTCGGGAAGGATGATCAGAGGCTTGACGGACATGGCGTCCACCTAAGAGCTCGACCTTTTGCCGTCAACTGGAACAGGCGAGAACGTTCACGTTTTGGTCTGACGCGCACCCGCGAATCGCCTAGACTGTCGCGATGAACGAATTGCAATCCATCCTGTCGCAGCCGGTCGCGCAGCTTGGCGCGACGACGGTGACGCTCGGGCAATTGCTGCTTGCCGGCGGCGTGCTGTTCGTCGTCCTGCTGCTCGCGCTCTCCATCGGCCTGTGGCGCGCGGCGAAGGCGCGCGCGGCCGCCGCGGCCGAATCCGCCCAGCTCGCCCGCGAGGCTGAAACGCGCATGGCCGAGATCACCCGGGCGCAGGCGGAGATGCAGGGCCGCATGGGCGCGATGGCGGATCTGTTCGGCGCGCGGCAGGCCGAGCTCAACCAGTCGATCGGCCAGCGGCTCGACGCCATGACGGGACGCATCGGCCAGACGATGACCGATCAGACCAAGTCCACTCAGGAGAGCCTGACCAAATTGCAGGAGCGGCTTGCCGTCATCGACACGGCCCAGTCCAACATCCAGTCGCTCGCCGGGCAAGTCGTGCAGTTGCAGGCGATCCTGTCGAACAAGCAGACGCGCGGCGCCTTCGGCCAGTCGCGCATGGAGGCGATCGTCGCCGACGGCCTGCCCATGGGCGCCTATGATTTCCAGAAGACGCTGACCAATGGCAACCGGCCGGACTGCGTGGTGCACATGCCGAACGGCACGCCGCCGCTGGTCATCGACGCGAAGTTTCCGCTCGAAGCCTGGAACGCGATCAAGGCGGCGGAAGAAGCCGGCCCGGACGCGGCGCGCGCGGCCGCGCAGGCGTTCCGCCGCGATGTCGAGGTGCACATCAAGGCGATCGCCGAACGTTATTTCCTGCCGGGCGAGACGCAGGACACCGCCTTCATGTTCGTGCCGTCGGAATCGATCTTCGCCGAGATCCACGAGAACTTCGAAAGCCTCGTCCAGCGCGCGCACAAATCGCGCATCGTCATCGTTTCGCCATCGCTGCTGATGCTGTCGATCCAGGTCATCCAGTCGGTCCTGAAGGATGCGCGCATGCGGGAACAGGCGCATCTGATCCAGGGCGAGGTGGTGCGGCTGATGGAAGACGTAAACCGGCTCGATGACCGCGTGCGCAAGCTGCAAGGCCATTTCGCGCTGACGGCGAAGGACATCGAGCAGATCGTCACCTCGACCGAGAAGGTGACGAAGCGCGGCCAGAAGATCGAGGCTCTGGAATTCGGCGAGGTGGCTGCGACTGCCGAGCCGGAGCGGGCCGTGGCGTCGCGGACCGGGCAGTTGAAGCTGCGGGTGGTCGAGGGGGATGAGTAGGCCCTATCTCCCCCCGCAAGGGGGGAGATAGGGCGCGCTTCACCACACCACCGGATGCGTCTGCCCCGTCTGCACATTCACAAACCCCTGCGGCACGGCATCCATCGGAGCCACCAGCACCCACCTCCACGGCGCGCAGGTCAGCGTCGCGAATTGCAGCCGTTCCGGAAAACCGGGGAACCAGCGCGGAGAGAAGGTCGGCTCGTAGAGCCAGTCGATCCTGTTGGCCTCGGCGTAGAAGGCCTGCATCTCGGCGTCGAGCGCCCCGGCCGGGCGACACGTCATCAGGCCGCCAACCTCGTAGCGCACGTCGGCCAGTACCTCGCCGCCGCTCGCCAGAGCCCAGCCGCCCTGGTTCTCGGCGATGCGATTGACCACCTGCGCCATCGCCGCGTCGGACGAACCGATAACCCAGATATTGTGCTGATCGTGAGCGACCGAACAGCCGACGGCGGTATCCGGCGTCTTCGGCCCGCAGCCGAGCCAGAACATGCGGCCGATTCGGCCCTTGCCGGAATAGCGGTCGACGACCGCGAACTTCGTGATGTTGCGTCCCGTGTCGCGCTGCACCTCCCCGTCAGCGACCGGCAGCTCGGTCTCGATGAAATCGTCCGCCCAATGGAACGGCCGCAGCAGCGCGGCCTTCATCGTCACGCGGTCCGGCGCTGCGGCAATGGAAAAATCGGCCGCCGTCAGAGCCCGGCCGATGCTGACCGTGCGCGTCGCCCAATCCGGCCAGTCGATCGTCGGAAGAGACCCGGTGAAGTCCGTGCCGTTCGAAACTTGCCGCCCATCGGCCCAGACCTCCGCGATCGACACCTTGGCCGTATCGTCCAGCAGCACCAGGTCGGCGAACCGGCCGGGCGCGATCGAACCGACCCAGGGCGTCAGCCGCATGTGGCGCGCCGGATTGATCGAGACGCATTTGTAGGCTGTCTCGGGGTGCAGCCCGCTTTCGATGGCGAGCCGAACATTGTGGTCGGTCGCGCCGATGCGCAGCGTGTCGGAGGCGCTTCGGTCGTCGGTGGCAAAGGCGACCTGGCTCCAATCCTTCAAGCCGCGCGCCAGCAGCCCGCCGATGATGTCGGGCATGGAATGCGGCCTGATCTCGATGAAGATGCCGCGAACCAGCTTGTCCCACGCCTCCTCCGGCGTCCAAGCCTCGTGATCGGACGACAGTCCCGCGGCGGCGAAGGCATTGATGGAGGGAATGTCGCGCAAGCCCGCGCCATGGCCCTCGACCACGCCGCGCTGCTCGAAGGTGGCGCGGATCATGCCCCACAGCCGCTCGTAGGAAGGGTTTGCGGAATTCCACACCGCCGGCCAGTCCATCACCTCGTCCAGGCCCGCGACCATCAGGCTTTCCCGCAGGAATTGCTGCTGCTCGGCATGGCTGAAATATCCGCCGCCGCCTTCATAGGCTGTCGGCGGCACGGCGGAACCCGGCAGCGGGAAAATCTTCATCGGCGATCCGGCGCGCCGCGCGGTCAGCCAGAATTCGAGATTATGCGGCCCATCGACATTGGAGAATTCGTGGCTCGCCTCGCAGGTCCAGGTGTTGCCGCGCGGCATGACCAGCGCCGCCTCGTGTTCGGGCGTCAGGTGCGAGCTCTCGATATGCTTGTGCACCTCGCCGAAGCCAGGAACGGCGGCGAGGTGCCGCCGGTCAACCGTCTCGGCGGCCTCGCCAGCATAAGCGCCGGCCGGGCCGACCCAGGCGGCGCGGCGGCCCCTGATGACGATCTCCTGATCGTCGAGCCATATCCCGCTGTGCACATCGAGCAGTCGTCCGACGCGGACGATACGGTCGGCTGGCGCTTGTCCCAGCGCAACCAGCACCAGTTCCTGCCGGATCGCGATCTCGTTTTCCGCGTCGATCAGAAGGTCGTCCCTATCGGTCATGCGATTCTGCCTCTATGCGTCGTGCAGGCCGATATTGGATCGTCGGCCGCCTGACAAAAAGGAGAAATCGTCCGTGCCAGCGCGAACAGTCGTCATCGACACCGACCCCGGCATCGACGATGCGGTGGCCATCCTGCTCGCGTTGAAATCGCCGGAGTTTCGGATCGCCGGCATCACCACGGTCGCCGGCAATATCGGGATCGCGACGACGAGGCGAAACGCCGGGCGCATTCTGGCGCTGGCGGGGTGCAGCGAAATTCCAGTGATTGCGGGGGCGTCCGCGCCGATGGCGCGAAAAGGTTTCGACACCGCCGACATCCACGGCAATGACGGGCTTGGCGGGGTGGCGTTTCCGGAGCCAACAGTTCTGCCTTTGCATTTCGAACCACCCCCACCCCTTACCCCTCCCCTCAAGGGGGAGGGGGATTCTGAGACGGTGACGCCCCCCTCCCCCTTGAGGGGAGGGGTAAGGGGTGGGGGTAATGATGCAGTGGATTGGCTTGCCGATCTACTGATGCGCGAGCCTAAAGCCACTATCGACATACTCGCGCTCGGGCCGCTGACCAATATCGCGCTGCTGGCCCGCGATCACCCCGGCGCAGCCAGCCGCATCGGCCGCGTCATCGCCATGGGCGGCGCGATCCACGAACGCGGCAATATCGGGCCGCGCAACGAGTTCAACATCGCCGCCGATCCGGAAGCCGCCGACCTAGTGTTCCGCGCCGGACTCGATCTGACGCTGATCCCGCTCGACGTGACGCGCAAGGTGCGGGCGACGCGCGAGACGACAGCCGCTTTGCGGGCATCTGCCGACGTTTCGGCGCGCGCCAGCGGCGAATTGATCGACGCCTATTTCCAGTCTACGGCGGGACAATCCACCGCCGCCGAAAGCCGTCCGCTGCACGATCCCTGCGTCATGCTGCTGGCGCTGCGACCGGACATGTTCGGGATCGAACGCCTGCCGGTCACGGTCGATCTGAGCCATGGCGAGGACGCCGGCGCGCTGACGATCGCCGACGGCGCGCCCGAAATCGACGTGGCGCTGCGCGTCGAAGGCGAGGCGGCGCTGGACCTGCTGGTTGAGCGGCTGCTGGCGGGCGGCTGACGCCCCTACCCCGCCTTCAGCTCCAGCTCGACCAGCGCGGTCCAGTAGTCCACGCCCGTCGCGATCGCATCATCGTTGAAGTCGTAGCGCGAGTTGTGGTGCAGGGCGCCGTCGACAGCCGGCCCGTTGCCGAGCCAGACATAGGCTCCCGGCACACGCTGCGAAAAGAACGCGAAATCATCGCCCGCCGTCGACGGCGGAAAGGACGTGAGCGCTCTGCCCTGCCCGACCACGTCACGCGCGGCGGCCAGCGCCCGCGAAGCGGCTTCGGCTTCGTTGATCACCGGCGGCATGCCGTCCACATATTGATAGTCGCTCCTGATGCCCGCCAGCGCCGCCGCGCCTTGCGCAAGTTTGCCAAGCTCGTCCTCGATCTGGCGGCGCACGGCTTCCGAATAGGCTCGCACCGTGCCGCCGACCCGCACCGTGTCCGGGATGACGTTCAGCGCATCGAACGACCCGCCTTCGATCGCACAGGCGCTCACCACGGCGGGCTCCAGCGGATCGACGATGCGGGCGACGAGCGTGTGGAGCGCCGTCAGGAAATGACCCACCGCCGTCATCGGATCTCGGCCGAGATGCGGCTTGGCGCCATGCGTTCCGACACCGGTGAACGTCACTTCGAAGCGATCGGACGAGGCAAGCTGCGGGCCGGCTACCACGGCGATCTCGTCCGTCGCCAGTCCCGGCATGTTGTGCAGGCCGTAGACCGCATCGACCGGAAAGCGGTCGAAGAAGCCGTCATCGACCATGGCCTTCGCGCCGCCGCGCCCCTCCTCGGCCGGCTGGAAGATGAAATGGACGGTGCCGGAGAAATTGGGCCTTGCCGCGAGCCGGCGCGCCGCGCCCAGCAGCATGGTCGTATGACCGTCATGGCCGCAGGCATGCATCTTGCCGGAGATCGTGGATTTGTGCGGACGGTCGGCCATTTCCGGCATGGCGAGCGCGTCCATGTCGGCGCGCAGGCCGATGGCACGATTGCCGTCGCCGGCGCGAAGCGTGCCGACCAGACCGGTGCCGCCGATGCCGGTCGTGACCTCGATGCCGGCCTCGGCCAGCCTCTCGGCGACGATGGCGGCCGTGCGCACCTCCTCGAAGCCGAGCTCGGGATGGGCGTGCAGGTCGCGCCGCAGCGCGGTCAGCATTGCGAGTTCGCCCGCGGCGTCATAGTGCTTGGTCGTCATCGCGCACTTTCCTGTCCTTGTCCGCGACTACTGCACCAGAGGCGGCTGCTTGTCACTTCTTCCGCATGAATTCTGGCAGACCATCTATCCGGCCGGATCGTTTCCCGAGCCGTCCGGCGGCCATCGCGACATGTTCCCGGCCACGCTGCCCGATGGCCGTCAGATCGCGCTGCCGATCCGCGTGCTGCCGGGAGATGGCGAGAGCGCGGTCGCGTCTCTGATCGTCAACCAGGCGAGCTTCGCCGTCGTCGATGCGCTGTGCGACGCCATGGCCGACACGGTCCGCACTTTCGCGCCCGACATCGTCATCGGCATGCCGACGCTCGGCCTGCCTCTGGCCGAAGGCGTCGCGCGGCGGCTCGGCCATGCCCGCATGGTGGCGCTGGGGACATCGCGAAAATTCTGGTATCGCGACGAATTGTCGGAGCCGCTGCGCTCCATCACCAGCCCCGACCATGGCAAGACGCTCTTTCTCGATCCGCGCATGTTGCCGGTGCTCGACGGGCGGCGGGTGCTGCTGGTCGACGACGTGGTATCGAGCGGGGCGAGCGCGGTCTCCGCGCTGCGGCTCCTGTCGAAGGCCGGCATCCGGCCCGTCGCGATGTCCGTCGCCATGAAACAGGGGCTGAACTGGGTCGGGCCGATCGCCGAAGCCGCGCCCGAGTTGCGCATCATCTCGGCCATAGCCTCGCCCCGGCTGGCTCGCGGCGCTGACGGGTTGTGGCGCGGGGGCGAATGACCCGGGCCATACCTCGCATGAGCGACTCGTCGAGCTATGCAGATTCAGCCCTTGTCGGCGGCTGCGCGCGCAAATAGTGTTTTGCCGACTCCTCTCCCGACCGACCCATGCGAGGTTCAGCCATGTCGACATTCCGCAACGTCCTCACCGCCGGCCTCGTCGCCGGGCTCAGTCTCGCCGGCGCATCCGCAGCAATGGCGCAGGGCAAGACGCTCACCATCTCCTGGTGGGGTTTTAACGGCGACAAGCTCGACGCCAACATCATCAAGCCGTTCAAGGAAAAATGCGGCTGCGAGATCGTCTTCGAGACCGGCAACAACGCCGACCGGCTGAACAAGATCAAGATCCGCAACGGCGAGGGCGTGGATGTCGCCTATTTCACCGACGCCTATTCGCAGATCGGCATTTCGGAAGGTCTGTTCCAGCCTGTCGACAAGGCCAAGATCCCGAACCTCGCCGGCCTCTACGAGATGGCGAAGGCTCCGCAGGGCGAATTCGGCCCCGCCTACACGATCGGCCGCGTCGGCATCATCTATGACAGCGCCAAGGTGAAGGCGCCGATCACCACATGGGCCGATCTCTGGCGCGAGGACATGAAGGCCTCCGTGTCGCTGCCGGGCATCACGACGACGTCCGGTCCGATGGTGGTCATGATCGCCGGCGAAAAGGGCGGCGTCGACGCCTTCGCCGACGCCGACGGCGCGTTCAAGGAAATCGAGGCGCTGAAGCCGAACGTGGTGAAGAACTACAACACGGGCTCGGAGCTGGTGAACCTGTTCTCGACCGGCGAGATCACCACCGCCGTGGCGCAGGACTTCACGCTGGCGCAGATCCAGAAGGCGGTGCCGACCGCGGTGTGGGCAGACCTGGCGGACGGAGAGATCGCGACGCTCAACACGATCAACATCCCCAAGGCCGCGGCCAATGTCGACCTGGCGCATGAGTTCATCAACTTCGTCCTGTCGCCGGAAGTGCAGCAGATCAACGCCGAGCAGGGCGTCGACGCGCCGATCCTGCCGTCGGTCAAGCTGACGCCCGAACAGGCCAAGCTGTGGACCTATGGCGAGGACAAGGTGTCGAAGCTGAAGACGGTCGATTATCCGAAGATGAACGCCGCCAAGGGCGACTGGATCGACCGCTGGAACGAGGTGTTCGGGTCGTAATGTTGGACGCGGCGTGTCCGGGCTCCCTCCCCCTTGAGGGGAGGGTGGCCGGCCAACGGCCGGCCGGGTGGGGTAACCTCCAACGGCACACGCCACTCAGTGCTGCAAAGATGCCTTACGCTTGTCCTTTACAGCCCCACCCGGCCCGCTTCGCGAGCCACCCTCCCCTCAAGGGGGAGGGAGCCCGGCGGAGCTTCCCATGCTGAAGCGCCATATCGGATGGTGGATGACGGTGCCGGCGATCCTGCTGGTGCTGCTGTTCCTCATCTTGCCGGTCGTCGCCACGATCGGCACGACGTTCGGCGAGGAAAAGGGGCTGCTCGCCCCCTATATCGCGTTCTTCAATTCGGGCTTCCAGCGCCGCGCGCTGTTGCGAACGCTCGAAATCTCGCTGGCGACCACCGCGATCTCGCTCGTCGTCGGCTTCCTAACCGCCTATGTGGTGGCCCGCGCGCCCGGACGGCTGAAAAGCCTGCTGATCATCGCGGCGGTGTTCCCGCTGCTCACCGGCGTCGTCGTGCGCTCCTTCGCGTGGCTGATCATCCTCGGCAAGAACGGCATCCTGAACAACACGCTGGTGGCGCTCGGCATCACCGCCGAACCCTTCGCCATGCTCTACACGGAAGGCGCGGTGATCGTGGCGATGGTCTACCTGTTCGTGCCGCTGATGATCCTGACGCTCGTCGGCGTGCTGGAGAACATTCCCGAGGACGTGCTGCAGGCATCCTCGTCGCTCGGCGCGTCGCCCAGCGCGACGTTCCGGCAGGTCGTGTTTCCGCTCGCCGTGCCGGGTCTGATCGTCGGCGCGGTGCTGGTCTTCACCGGCTCTTTCACCTCCTACGCCACGCCGCAGCTCGTCGGCGGCGAACAGCAGATGGTGATGGGCACGCTGATGTACCAGCGCGCCATGGTACGCTTCGACTGGGTGGGCGCGTCGACCATCGCCGCGATCATGTGCGTTCTGACCATCGCGATCGTGCTCGTGATGAGCCGGGTCGCCCGGCGCTTGAACCCGATGGCGACGTAAGATGAAAACCCCGCTCAACCCGTTCCTGATCGGCTTCGCGGTGCTGGTCTACATTTTTCTGGTCGGACCGCTGATCATCGTGCTCGGCGCGTCGGTGTCGGACACGACCTACCTGACCTTCCCGCCGCAGGGGCTGTCGCTGCGCTGGTTCGAGAACATCTTCGAGATCAGCGCCTTCCGGCGCACCATCATCACCAGCCTGGAAATCGCCTTCCTGGCGACTGCATTGGCTCTGCTGATCGGCATTCCCGCCGCCTATGCGCTCAACCGCTACCGCATCGCCCTGCCGTCCTGGCTGTCGACGGTCTTCGTGCTGCCGATCCTCGTGCCGGAAATCGTGCTCGGCTTCTCGCTGCTGAAATCCGTCGCCGTCGGCGCGTCGACGCCGATCTTCCTGACGCTGCTCATCGGCCACACGCTGATCGTGCTGCCCTATGCGGTGCGGGTGGTGTCGGCCAGCCTCGCGTCGTTCGACTTCTCCGTCGAGGAGGCGGCGATCAGCCTCGGCAGTCCGCCGGTCAAAACCTTCTTCACCATCGTCCTGCCCAACGTGCGCTCGGGCGTCATCGCCGCATTCATCCTCGCCTTCATCACCTCGATCAACGACGTGTCGACCTCGCTGTTCCTGACAGGACCGGGCATCTCCACGCTGCCGATCCAGATTCTCGCCCATGTCGAACAGTTCTTCGATCCGACGATCGCCTCCGTCTCCGTGCTGCTGATGTTCCTCACGGTCGCCGTCATGGCGATCGTGGAACGCACGCTCGGCCTCACCTTCCTCGCGAAATGACCCCATGACT
>Ga0209792_1000530_pt1 | contig 26130 bp, 23 predicted proteins | sample EBPBio142005_DNA_FD_185860 | JGI IMG/M metagenome (GOLD analysis project Ga0209792, IMG submission 185860) | Wastewater treatment Type I Accumulibacter community from EBPR Bioreactor in Madison, WI, USA - Reactor 1_6/14/2005_ DNA (SPAdes)... | ecosystem: Engineered > Bioreactor > EBPR >... | reverse complement strand
GGCGACGCGGCGCATGTAGTGGAAGTCGCGCGGTCCGGCGTCGGCGCCGTTCACGAGACGGCAGCGGTCAGCCATGCGGAAGACGGTGAAGTCGGCGCGCACCATGCCTTCGTCGTCGAGGAAATGCGTATAGATGCCCTTGCCGACATTGGCGTCGCCGCCGATCTTCGCCGCGCAGAGCCATTCGAGCAGTTCGACATGGTCGGGGCCTGCAATGTCGACCATGTGGAAATGCGACAGGTTCACGATGCCGCAATCCTCGCTCATGGCGAGATGCTCGGCATTCGACACGCGCCAGAAATGCCGGTTGTCCCATTCGTTCTGCCGAACCGGGATGCGGTTGCCGTATTTTTCCAGGAGGTGCTCGTTCGCGGCGTAGCCATGCGCGCGCTCCCAGCCGCCAAGCTCCATGAAATAGCCGCCAAGCTCCTTCTCACGCTCGTAGAAGGGCGAGCGCTTGATGTTGCGGCCGGTGGCATAGGGCTCGCGCGGATGGACCGCCGGCGTGTAGACCTTCTGCGCCGCCTCGCCGCAACGGCCGGCGATGAAATCTTCCTCCAACTGATGCGGATAGAAGCGGGCGAAATCGATCGAGGCATGGTCGATCCCGGTGCGCCCGTCGGTCATCCAGTCGGCGACCAGCTTGCCGTAGCCTGGGCCGTCCTTGACCCAGATGCCGACCGCGTACCAGAGGCCCCTCGCCTTCTGGCTCTCGCCGATCGAGGCGCCGCCGGCGGCCGAGACCTGCAACAGGCCGTTGAAGGAATGGCTTTCATTGTAGCCGATCTCGCCGAGGATCGGGGTGAGTTCTATCGCCCGCTCCAGCGGCGCGAGAATCTGCTCCATGTCGAGGTCGCGCTGCGACGGCGACAGGCGCGACTGTTCCTTGGACAGGAGGTCGCGCGGATGAACGAGGCGCGGATTGTGCTCCTCGTAATAGCCCCATTCGATCTGGCCGCCCTCGGTCGTCTTCGGATCGCCCGTGTCGCGCATATAGGCGGAATTGCCCTGGTCGCGCAGCAACGGCCAGCCGATCTCCTTGCCAGTGCCGGCAAATTCGTCATACGGGCCGAAGAAGGTGAGCGGATGGTCGACCGGCATGACCGGCAAATCCTCGCCCGCCATCTCGGCGATCAGCCTGCCCCATAGCCCGGCGCAGACGACAACATGGTCGGCCATGATCGTGCCGCGCGGCGTGACCACGCCCTTGATACGGCCGTTCTCGATAATGAGCGACTTCGCCGCAGTGTTGCCAAAGGCTTGCAGCTTTCCGGCGGCGACGCCCATGTCGACCAGCTTGCCCGCCACAGTCTGCGAGCGCGGGATGACGAGGCCGGCGTCCGGATCCCACAACCCGCCCTGCACAAGCTGTTCCTCGATCAGCGGAAACTTCTTCTTGATCTCGGCCGGCTCGATCAGCCGCGCATTGGTGCCGAACGCCTTGGCGGACGCGACCTTGCGCTTGATCTCGTCCATGCGCGTGTCGTCGCCGACGCGCGCGACCTCAAGCCCGCCGATGCGCGCGTAGTGGCCGAGCTTTTCGTAGAAATCGATGGAGTAGAGCGAGGTCCAGCACGACAGGAAGTCGTGGCTGGTCATGTAGCAGAAGTCCGACGCATGCGCGGTCGAGCCGACATCGGTCGGGATGCCCGACATGTCGATGCCGACGATATCGTCCCAGCCGCGCTCGATCAGATGGTGTGCGACCGACGCGCCGACGATGCCGCCGAGCCCGATGATGACCACCTTTGCGCGTGTCGGAAAACCTGCCATGTGCCTGCGATCCCGGATTCAGTTTGCGGCACACTATATGGCGTTTTCCAGCCATTGCAGCCTGTTTGCGACATCGTCAAAACGCGCCGCGACGACATGGGCCGACAGCGCGGCTTAACGCTTTCGCAGCCAATTCCCGATAGACGGTTCGGCATGGTTCATACATTTGCTGACGATTCCACGCACGCTCGCGGCAGTGCCTCCCAGCATCTCCACGTAACCGTCGAGCCGGCCTTCGATTTCCTTTCGGCCGAATACCGGTCGCTGTTCGAGGCGTCCGCGGCCACCGCGTTCCAACACCCGCTGTGGCTCGACGCTTTTTATCGGCGGCTCGCCCCGATCCAACGGGCTCGGCCGGTCGTCGTCACCGGTCGCGACCGCCGGTCCGGCGAGCTTCAGTTCCTGTTGCCCATGATCGCCAGGCAGAAGTCCGGCGCGCGCCTGATCGAATCGACCGACCTCGGCGTCAGCGACTATGCCGCGCCGGTGATCCGGGCCGGCTGGCAAATCGGGCCGGACGCGAAGCGCGCCGTCGCCGCCGCATTGCCGTCGGCGGACGTGGTCCGCATACGCCCGGTGCGCGAGGACCACGTCGAAGGCTGGCGCGCCTTGCTGGATGTTCCCGCCGAGCCTGCCGGCTTCAGCGCGCACGCATCCCATCACGGAACGGATCACCGTGCATGGAGGCAGCGGGCGATGAGCGACGGCTTCGTCAAGAAGCTCGACCGCAATGCGCGGCGCCTGCTGGAGGGCGGCGGACGCCTGCGCTTGCTTCGCGATGACGGCGAGATCGGCCGCGCGATAGCGATTATCCGCGACTTGCGACGCGGCCGGTTCGAAGGCGACCCGATCCAGCAGCAGGCCTATTTCGACTTCTACACGGAGATTGCCAAGGCCGGCGTCGGCGAAGGCATCACACGGGTCTACGTGCTCGAGAACGAGAGCGGCTGGATCGGCGCAACCTTCAACCTCGCGTATCGCGGCGCCCTGCACCACCTGCTGATCGGCTGCGACTATGACCAATACGGCCGTCATTCGCCGGGTACCGTATTCTACGACGCAATGTCGCGCGACTGGGCCGCCGCAGGCGGCGTCACCTTCGACTTCACCATCGGCGACGAGCCTTACAAGGCTTCATTCGGAACGGAAAAGACGCCGATGTTCGAGTTGGCGCGTGGGCTGAACTGGCGCGGCAAGCTGGCGCGCGCAGCGCTGGATGCGCGGCGGCGATTGCGGCAACGCGCGGCAACGGACTGAGGAATTGAACGCGGCGGGGGCCGCCAGGGCGGAGGGGACATGGACAGGCAGTCTATTCTGACGAATTCGGTGATCGTCGCGGCGCACCCGGACGACGAGCTTCTGTGGTTCACGTCGATCCTGCGCGAGGTCGACCAGGTGATCATGGTGTTCGAGGATTTCGCTCCCCATCCGCACCTTGGCGAGGCGCGGCGGCGTGTCATCGTGGACTATCCGCGCGCGGGCGTCACCAGCCTGGCAATCGAGGAATCGGGCGCGCTGGGCTGCGCCGACTGGAGCGCGCCGGAACCCGGCGCGTTCGGGCTTAAGCTCGGCTACGAGGAAAAGCGGCGCGCCATCACCAATTTCGCGCGCAGCTCCTATTCGGTGCTGCGGCTGGACGGCGGCGGCCGACGCGCCCTGCCCCGCATCGAACGCGCCTATGCGACGAATTACGGCCGCATCTATGCAGCATTGAAGGAACGCCTGAAACCCGACATGAACGTCTTCACCCACAATCCCTGGGGCGAATACGGCCATGAGGAACACGTCCAGCTCTTTCGCGTGGTCGACCGGCTGCGCAGCGAGATCGGGTTCAAGCTGTGGATGTCGAACTATTGCACCAACCGATCCCTGCCGCTGGCGACGCGCTACTTTCCGGCGTCGAGCGCGCCCTATCTGCGGCTGCCGGCGGACAAGGACTTCGCCAATCAAGTGGCGGACGTCTACAAGAAGCACGGCTGCTGGACCTGGTCGGACGACTGGACCTGGTTCGAGGACGAGTGCTTCATGGAAGCGCCGGACGGCGCCCGGGCGCCTGTCTCGGGGGGCCATCTGTTTCCGCTCAACATCTTCACGATAGACGTGCCGCGCCAGAGCCGCATGCTCGCCGCCACGGCGACAGTCGCCGCATCGGCCGCGACCGTCGCTCTGGCGATGACCGCGATGGCCGACTAGGGCAAGCGTGCCGCCGCGTCGAAACGCGGCCGGCCGGCGATGGCGAGCAGGATCGCCATGCCGGCGATGAAGCTGAAATAGAAGCGGTCGTCCGGCAGCGGGAACGACGCGAACTTTCCGAGCGCGCCGATCGCCATGGCGAAGACCAGCGCATGGGCGCGCATGCCGAACGGTGACCTGCGCGACAGCCAGGCCCAGCCCGCCGTCATCAGGACGAGCAGCGGCAGCCAGTTGCTGGCGTGGAGCGAGGAGAGCAAGCCTCGCGCATAGCCCTTCACGAAGGCTGCGAGCGAGAAGTCCGGTGAGAAGCCGGCCATCGAATTCTGTGTCTCGACGGTCGAGAACCAGAAATGCGCCCACCATCCCGGATGCCCACCCATCTTGGACATGACCGTCGCGAGCACGAATGCGGCGATGAAGGCGAGCGCGACCGGCACCCACCGCAGACCGAACAGCACGGCGGCGATGAGGATCGCGAAGGCGAAGATGACGCCGTCGGGGCGAACGAGCGTCGCGGCGACGAGCAGCAGGCAGCCGATCGCGTCACGGCCTCTGAACAGGGCATAGAGCGCGCCGAGCGAGACCAGTCCGAGCAGCATGTCCGGGGCGACAGACGACGTCATGCGCGCAAAGCCGGCCATCAGCAGCGCCGGAGCGAGAACGAGGCCGGTCTGAAGAGCCCTCTCGCGCCAGAGAATCCAGAGCGTCAGCAGGCCGAAGGCGACAGCGGAGAGGATGCCGAGCAGCATTGCGCCGCGCACGAGACCGGCAAGAGGCTCGATGAGGCGCAGCGCCTGGATATAGCCTGCCTTGACGCGGTACATGCCGAGTTGGGATTTGAAGTTGTCGACATTGCCCCATTGTGCTTCGCGATATGGGTCGCCGAACTTCAGCGCGGCCTGCGCCTCTGGCGTCACGGCCTCGTCCACCAGACGCCAGGTTTCGACATGCAGCGCGCGCGGGTCCTCGTAGCGGTTTTCCAGCGCCGCGCCGACATAGGCGACCATGTCCCAATTGTAATCGGGCTTGACCAGCGCATAGGCGACGCTGACCGCGATCATCAACAGCATCGCGAGCGCACCGGCAGCGTCCAGCACCGACCGCCGGCCGGCGACGTCGGCGAGGCCGGAACCCGGCCGCGACGACAGTACCAGCCCGATCAGGCCGGACTGAACAGGAGAGCCGCGATCGATCGCCATCGCGTCAGCTCATCTGGCTTTTGACGAAATCCTTGACGATGGCGATGACGCCACGGCCGAGCAGATCGTCCAGCGCGTTCACGAACGTGTCGACATGGGCGCGCTCGCAGATCAGCGGCGGCTCCAGCCGGATGACGTTGCGGTTGTATTCGGTGAAGGCGACGAGGCAGTCGTAGTCGCGCAGCAAGAGCGCGCCGACGAAGCCCGACAGCGAACCTTTCAACTTGTCGTCGAGCACCGAGACGACCGGCCGCAGCACCATCGGCAGGGTCTGCGAAAAGTCCTGGAACTCGAGGCCGACCATAAGGCCCTTGCCGCGCACATCCTTGATGATCTTGGGATATTTCGCCTTGAGAGCGTTCAGCCGGTCGAGCAGATAGTCGCCGACATCGGCCGAATTGTCGATCAGACCCTCGTCATAGAGAACGTTCAGCGCCTCGATCGAGGTGACGCAGGCCTCGCCGATTCCGCCGAAGGTGGCGGCGGCGTGGATCATCGCCGTCTTCGGCGTGCCATAGGCCTTCATGTAGACCTCGCGCCGCGCGATCATCGCGCCCATCGCCGTCTTGCCGCCGCCGAGCGATTTCGCCAGCGCGGTCACGTCCGGGATCACGCCATAGTGCTCGAAGGCGTAGAAGCGGCCAGTGCGGCCGAGCCCGCACTGCACCTCATCGGCGACCCACACCACGCCGTACTGGTCGCAAAGCGAGCGCAGCTTCTGCCAGAACTCGCGGTCGGCCTGGATGATACCGCCGCCGCCCTGCACGGTCTCCAACACGATCACGCCGATCTCGGGATCGGAGCGGAATGCGTTCTCGATCGCCACGATGTCACCGAACGGCACCTTCACCGTATTGCCGACGAGCTTGAACTCACCGCGATAGAGCTGGCCGTCGGTGATCGACAGCACGCCCTTGGTCTTTCCGTGGAAGGAATTTTCCGCATAGACGATTTTAGGACGCTTCGGGCCGGCGGCGCGCTCGGCCACCTTCACCGCCGCTTCCATCGCTTCCGAACCGGACGAGCCGAGGAAGACCATGTCGAGGTCGCCGGGCGAGCAGGCGGCGAGATTGGCCGCCAGCGCTGAGGCATATTGCGACATGAAGGCGATCGCGATCTCGTGGCGCTTCTCGTCCTGGAATTTTTTCCGTGCGTCGAGGATGCGCGGATGGTTGTGGCCGAAGGCGAGCGAGCCGAAACCGCCGAAGAAGTCGAGGATCTTCCGGCCGTTCTGGTCGATGTAATACATGCCCTCGGCGCGCTCGACCTTCACCTTGTGGAAGCCGAGCAGCTTCATGAAGTGAAGCTGGCCGGGGTTCAGATGCGCCTTGAACAAATCGGTCATGCGGGCGACGTCCATCGCCTTCGCTTCCTCGACCGAGATCAGTTTCGGCTTTCGCGTCGCGTTCGGCGCCAACGTCGGCGCATCGATCACCGCGCGCGCGGTCGTGGCGTCTGCCTTGGTCATGACGGTCATGTGTGTCCTCTTCCCTGTCCCTTACTCGGCCGGCACCGAATGGCCGGCATTGACGTGCCCGGCATCGAGCTTGGCGCGATATTCCCGATAGGCGGCGATGAGCATGTCCTCGTCGCGGTATTGCGGCACCCAGCCGAGGTCGCGCTTGCCCTTCGACACGTCGAGCAGGCAGTCCTCGTCGGCGATCAGATATTGCTCCGGATCCATGATCGGCATGTTCATCCAGTCGAGCAGGTCGAGCGTGCGCTTCACCGCCCAGCCCGGCGTCGGAATGAGGATCGACTTCGAGCCTGCGAACTTGATCAGGTCGCCGAGGAGCTTTTTCACCGGCGGCGGATTGAGCGACCCGAGGTTATAGGCCTCGTTTGGCACGCCGGCCTTCCACGCAAGACGGGCAGCTTCCGCGCAGTCGAACACCGAGATAAACTGGTAAGGGTTCCTGCCGGAGCCGATCATCGGCACGGGAAGGTTCAGGTCGATCAGCTTGAACAGCTTCGACAGGATGCCCAGCCGGCCGGGTCCGATGATGAGACGAGGACGGAACAGCGAGATGTTCATGCCCTTCTCGCGCCACGTCCAGGCGAGCTGCTCGGTCTCCCATTTCGACATGCCGTATTCGCCAAGCGGCGCGACCGGATGATCCTCGGTCATCGGATAGACGACCGTGTGGCCGTAGATCATGTCGGTGGTGAAATGCACGAGTCGGTCGGCTCCGGCGTCGCCCATCGCTTCCATGATGTGTTTCGTGCCGTGATAGTTCACGGGGTAGAAGAACTCATGGCGCTTCGCGCGGACCTGGATCGGCGACAGCATTTTCGCCGACAGATTGTAGACCATGTCGTCCGGCTTGATGCCGACCGCGCGCACCGCGGCCGGATCGGTCACGTCGCACTGGACGAAACGCGCCGACTTGTAATGGGCGAGGTCGCTCTTGACGATGTCGGCAACGACGACTTCTTCGCCATCAGCCACGAGCTTGGGCGCGAGATGCCTGCCGACGAACCCGTCGCCGCCGAAAATGATTTGTCTCATCGCGTGGTCTCACTCATCTGGATCGTGTCGTGGGATTGGGCCGCCACCGGCGCATCGGCGTGAGCCTTGTTGCCGCTCTGGGCGATGAGCACCGTGCCGATGCAGATCAGGCCGATGCCGGCGATGCGCAGCGCGTTCAGGTCCTCGCGGAAGACGAAATAGGCGAACACCGCAACCATGACGTAGGCGAGGCTGAGGAACGGATAGGCGAAGGACAGTTCGACCTTCGACAGGACGAAGAGATGCGACGCCATCGAGATGACGAAGGTGCACAGGCCGAGGAACACCCACGGGCTGAACACGATCTGGAGAATCTTGATGACCGGATTGACGCCGGCGAAGGACAGCGGGCCGAGCTGCATCATGCCGTATTTGAGCATGAGCTGCGCCGCCGCATTGGTCGCGACCGTGAAAAGAATGAAGCCGAGATATTTCATGGCACCCTGTCCCTGGCAGGAGGACGTATCGGAAAGACTGGAAGATTCCGTGAAGCTTTCGATTCAATTTGAAGGGGTTGCGCGCCTTTTCTCATTCGCTCATTCCGCCGCCTGTCGGTGGTGCCCGGCTCCAAGCGCCATCGCAGTGCGTCGCCAGAAATCCGACATGAAGGCTGGATCGCGCAATTGCTCGAGCGCGCGCCAGTTCGGGAAGGACGCCTCGAAGGTCGCCGCCGACATGCGCGCGTCCTTGTAGGGATTGATCGCACCGCCTGCCTCGACCGCGATGGCGTCGAGCCGTTCGAGCAGCGCCAGCGTCGATGCGCCGCGATTGGGAAAATCGAGCGTCAGCGTGTAGCCGGGGCGCGGCAACGAGAAGAGGCCGGGCGACGGCACGTCGCCGAAGCGCTTGAGCACGGTGAGGAACGAGCCCTGCCCCGCCGCCCGCGCCGCCTCGAGCATGGCCGGGATCGCAACACGGCCGGTATCGAACGGCACGACGCTCTGGTGCTGGTGCAGGCCGCGCGGGCCGTAAAGCCGGTTCCAGTCGCGCACGCCATCGAGCGGGAAGAAGAAGCCACGATAGCCGCTGCGCTTTGCCCGGCTGATCGATTTGGCGGTGCGGTAGGCCAAATTGAATGCCTTGAGGAACGGTCGGTTGAGCACATTGACCGGCGGCTGGAACGGCACGGCGAGCGCGCGGCCGGATCGCGGCGGCGACTTGTCCCCGGCATGGTTGCCGGTCAGCAGAAGTCCCCTGCCCGCATTTCTGCCGGCGGCCAATTGGTCGACCCAGGCGACCGCATATTCGTTGCGCGCATCCGCCTCGTCGGCGAGATCGAAATATTCGCCGAGCGAGCGGAACGGGGTGACGACCTCGTCGATGTCGAGCGAAGCCACCGGCATCAGGCGTATCGTGGCGCGCAGAATGACCCCGGTCAGACCCATGCCGCCGATCGTGGCGGCGAACAGCGCCGGGTTTTGCGCGGGCGTGCAGTGGCGCACTTCGCCATCGGAGCGCAGCAGGTCGAGCGAGACGACATGACAACCGAATGTCCCGCGCCGATGATGGTTCTTGCCGTGCACATCGTTGGCGATCGCGCCGCCGAGCGTGACGAATTGCGTGCCTGGAACGACGGCGGGAAAGAAGCCGTCGGGCGCGACGCGGGCGATGATCTCCTCCAGCGTCGCGCCGGTCTCGGCCGTCAGCAAGCCAGTCGCGGGATCGAACGACAGGATGCGGTCCATGCCGCGCATGTCGGCAACGACGCCCTCGGCATTGAGGCAGCTATCGCCATAGGAGCGCATATTGCCGACGGCCAGCATCGGCTGCCCGAGCGGGCGGCGCTCGAGCAGTGTGCGCACCGCCTGATCCGCATCCACCGCGCGGGCGGCAGGCGGGAAGGTCCGGCCGAATGACTGACGCGCGGTCATTGCATCAGCGCCGCCGCGACGAGCAGCAGCCCGCCGAAGGCCGCGACGAGCTGGCTGCGCCAATCGCGGATCAGGAAGACGATCGGGTCGTCATGCATCTCGTCGCGGCGCGCGAGGATCCAGATGCGCATGGTCATGTAGAGGACGATCGGCGCGAGCGGCCAGATCATCTCGGGATAGGCGTATTGTTCCTTGACCGCGACGCTGTCGATATAGAGCGCGAGAACCAGCGCCGCTGAGAAGGCCGCAGCCATGCCCGCCTGGGCGATGATCTCCTGGTCCTCGGCGCGATAGCCGCGTCCGGCGATGCGCTCGCCGACCTTGACCACGGTCGTGCGCAGTTCGACGTAACGCTTCACCAGCGCCAGCGACAGGAAGAAGAAGATCGAGAAGGCCAGCAGCCAGAACGAGACATCCGTGCCTGTAGCCGCCGCGCCGGCGAGGATGCGCATCGTGTAGAGACCGGCCAGCGTCATGACGTCGATCAGCAGCATGCGTTTCAGCGACAGCGAATAGGCTGTGGTGATCGCGAGATAGCCGGCCAGCACGACTGCGAACTGCCAGGGCAGGAACACAGCCGCGCCGAAGCTGACGGCCAGCAGGCCGGCGGCGCAGGCGAGGCCGAACGGCATCGACAGCAGGCCACTGGCGAAGGGGCGATTCCGCTTGGTGGCGTGGCGGCGGTCGAGCGCGAGATCGAAGAAGTCGTTGATGATGTAGATCGCCGAGGCGGCCGCGCTGAACGACATGAAGGCGATCACGCAGGCGACCAGCATCGAGACGTTGAAATATTCGTGGCTGAGGATCATCGGCACGGCGATGAGCGAATTCTTCAGCCATTGATGCGCGCGCAGCATCTTGAGGTACGTCCTGGCGGTCGGCTTCGGCGTGTCGATCAGCCTGCCGCCGTGCTCGCGATGCCAGCGCACCGCCGCGCGGTCCGGCGCTACGATGAGCGCTTCGCGGGCGCCGTCGAAACAGGCGAGGTCGTGGCGGCTGTTGCCGGCATAATCGAAGCCGCCATCGCCATAGGCGGCAGTCAAAGCCGCGCATTTGCGCTTCGAGGTGAAATTGCCGGAGCGGTCGGTGGCGAGCACCGCGTCGAACAGGCCGAGATGGGCCGCGATGGCTTCGGCGAACTTGCGCGGGGTGCCGGTCGCGAGGATGACGCGGCGGCCCGCCGCCTTCTCGGCGCGAAGCTGCGACAGCAGTTCCTCCCGGTAGGGCAGCGCCTCCGGGTTGATGTTGATGCGTTCGGCGATCTCGCATTTCAGCCGCGCCGGGCCACCTTTTGCGAGCCAGAGCGGCACGAGGAACACAAAAAGCGGGTTCTTGCGGATCAGCAGGAACAGGCCTTCCCACAGAAGGTCCGTCGCGATCAGCGTCCCGTCCAGATCGACCGCGAGCGGAACCGCGGCATTTTCCGTCCTAGCATCCATTACGCCACCCAGTGCCCGGCGCGCGTAGCCCGCGCCTTGGAACCGATCATGGACGCATCAAGCTGACGAATGCTGAAGCAGGAGGGCGAAGACGGGCGCCGGAGGGGCGAAATTCGCCCTCACGGTTAACCGCCGATATCCGGAAAACATAAAAGGCCGGACAAACGCCCGGCCTTTAAACGGTCAGCAGCGATCGGAGCGGTTAGCGGATACGCAGCTTTCCGCCCTTGATCTCCAGCGCTTCGGTGCCGAGCAGGGTCTCGCGCTCGCCCTGGAGCGAGACGAAACAGCCCTGCGGGCAGAATTCCGCCGTTTCGCCCGCGCCCAGCGACAGTTCCTGCTGGCTGCCGCCGTCGGTCACGATGACCGTGCGGGGCTCGCCGTCGCTGTTGACGATGGACGCCCCCTGGCTCGGCGCGGAGAACGCGGCAACCGCTGCAAGCGAGCCGGCAAGGATGATCAGTCTCTTCATGTTCGACCGGTGTTTCCACCGCCCTTCTGTGTTCACGAAAAGGGCAAACTCCCTTTTCGGCGACTGTATAGATTTTTCCACCTGAACGGCAACTGAACGAAGGGCGGCTTTCTGCAATCAATCCGGATCGGTCTTTTTGCGCGTCTTGCGGCGGCGCGTGACGCCCACTTCGTCCGGATTTTCGACCCGCGCAGCCAGTGGATGCGCTTTTTCGGCCTCCGGATGAGCTTCGACCATGCGCGGCGCCGACGGAATCTCGATCTCCGACGCCTCGAACGCCTCCAGCACGGCGAAACGCACGTCGTTCTGGACGATGCTGCCGTTGAGCACGTCCGCCAGGAACATGCGGATTTCGAATTCCAACGCGGTGTTGCCGAAATTGGCGAACAGCACGAAGGGTTCCGGGTTCTTCAGCACCAGCGGGTGGGCGCGGGCGATGTCGAGCATGATCTGCTGCGCCCGCCGGGCGTCCGCCCCATAGGCGACGTTCACCTTGATATCGATCCGGCCGAGCTTGTTCTTGTGGGTCCAGTTGCCGACGGCCGCGTTGATCAGCTCGGAATTCGGCATGATGACGGTCTGGCGCTGGAACGTCTCGATCTCGGTGGCGCGGACTGAAATCTTGCGCACCGTGCCCGAGACCGCGCCCGCGACCACCCAGTCGCCCACCTTGAACGGACGCTCGGCGAGCAGGATCAGGCCGGAGACGAAGTTCGACACGACGTTCTGCAGGCCGAAGCCGATGCCGAGCGACAGCGCGCCCGCGACGAGCGCGAGGTTGGAGAGGTCGATGCCCGCCGCCGAGACGCCGATGAGGCCGGCCAGCGCGACGCCGGCATAGCCGACCGCGGTGCGGATCGAGTTGCGGACGCCGGCATCGACGCGGCCGCGCGCCATCACGGAGCCGTCGAGCCAGCGCTGGAACCAGCGCGTGGCGAAGAAACCGATGACGAAGACGAGAACGCCGGTGAAGATGCCGATCAGCGAGAACGACACCGTCCCGATCTTGATCTCGGTGGCGATCGAATAGGCGAGCGAGCGGATGTCGCCCCACTGGAAGCCCCATTGCAGCAGGATGAGCGGCAGGCCGACCAGCACCACGAGAATATTGACCAGGATGCCGGTGATGAGCCCGAGCTGGTCGAAGCCGCCTTCGTCAATGTTGAAGCGGTTGGCGAGACGCCGGCCGAGCGCCGTTCCCGAAAATGCGCCGACCTCGGCGACGGCGCGCGCCGACAGCACGCCGACATACATCATGGCCAGGATCGCGCCCGTGACCACGATCTGCTGCGACACGAATTTGGCGAAGCCGATATAGCCGAGCAGCGCCGCCACGATCGTCACTCCGCCGAGGCCGTAGAGCGTGAAGCGCAGCCACAGCGGCCAGGGTTTTGGGCTGCCGTCGGCATGCAGGAACGGTTTCACCCGCGCGATGAGGATGACCAGCACGCCGACGATGACGGTAGCCAACAGGCTCTCGCCGACGGTCAACGCCAGCGGCGACCCCATGATCTTGAAGGTTTCCGTCAGCAGGTAGTCGAGCCCCGTGGCGGTCGCCGTCAGGGTCGAGAGCAGGATAAGCAGCCGCGCCGGGCGGGGTTCGATGTCCACCAGCCGCCAGGCAGGCAGGTAGGGCGACAGGACCGACCGGACGAGGCGGTGGACGAAATAGATGAGCGCGATGACGGCGAAGAGAGCCCAGAGGATGCCGCCGATGTCGCCGCGCAGCACGTCGAAATAGTCGAAGAAATACCAGGTGACAAAAAGGAAGACGCCGACCGAAACGGACCGGAGCAAGGTCGACCAGAAGGCGACCGAGAGGCGGCTGATATAGGGCGGATCCGTCTCTGCCGGGTCCTTGTAGATCAGGCCGCCGATGACGCGCCGCCCGCCGACAAGGATCAGCAGCGCGCTGGCCACCGCGAAGAACGCCGCGCCGATGACCGACGGCAGCTTGAAGCGGAAGGCGAATTGCAACCAGGACGAGAACGACCTGTAAAGGTCTCCCATCTCGACGCGCAGTTCCTGGACGACCTCGCCAAGCAGCGCGAAGTCGATGTCGTAACGTTTGGACAGCGTGTTGGCGAAAAGCTCGCGCCGCATCTCGGCGATCTGGTCGACCAGACGGTTGACGCGCAGGGACACGGTTTCCGCCTCGCCGATCAGCACGTTGATCTGGCTCTTCTCGCTGGTCAGCGCATTGCGCTCATTGCGGACGAGCTCGGATTCCGCCGGCTGGCCTTCGGCGGGCGCGGGTCCGAGCAGTTCGAGCCTCGTATTGATCTCGCCGAGCCTCGGACGGAAGGCGACGCCGGCCTGCAGGAGCTGGCGCGCCAGGGCCTCGAGCTCCAGCCTGAGGTCGACGAGACGCGCATCGTCGTCGCGATTGGCTTGGACGCGCCGTTCCAGTTCGTTCGCCTGCGTGGCGAGGTCCTGGATGACCCTCTGCTGGTCGGCGACGATCTGCGGCAGCGTGGCCGTCGGCGCGGCCTGCTGCGCCGTGGCCGGAGCGGGCTGCTGTGCGGCCGCGGGTGCGAGCCAAAGCGCCACGGCGAGAAGCGACGCGGCAAGGATGCGCAGGGCTGGCAACTGGAGAATCTGGCGCAATGGGCGTGGGGCCGGTTTCGACTTGGCCGTCATCAATAGTCAGCGGGCGCTTTGGCGACAAGTCGCGCGGCCGAACACATGGCGTCGGCCAGACGAAAAGCCATGGCGCTTTCCTCGCAATTATGGCCGAAGCCGCTCTATAGTGTCGCTGGCGAACGGCGGATTGGCTGCAAATGGCGGAATATTCGGTCTTTTCACTGCTGCGCAACGCGCTTTCGGGCAATGCCGACTGGAAGCCGGCGTGGCGCAAGCCCGATCCGAAGCCGGAATATGATGTCGTGATCATCGGCGGAGGCGGCCATGGCCTCTCGACCGCCTACTATCTCGCCAAGGAGCATGGAATCACCAATGTCGCGGTCGTCGAGCGCGGCTGGCTCGGCCAGGGCAATATCGGCCGCAACACGACCATGATCCGCTCGAACTACCTGCTGCCGCAGAACCAGCATTTCTACGAGCACTCGATGAAATTGTGGGAAGACCTGTCCCACGACCTCAACTACAATGTCATGTTTTCGCAGCGCGGCTGCCTGAACCTCGCCAACTCGCCCTCCCAGCTCGATGATTTCGCGCGACGCGGCAATGCCATGCGCCACGTCGGCATCGACGCCGAACTGATGACGCGCGAGCAGGTGAAGGCCTTCATCCCGGCGCTCGACATCGATTTTGGCGGGCGCTTTCCGGTCTATGGCGGCCTGATCCAGCGCCGCGCCGGCACGGCCCGGCACGACGCGGTCGCCTGGGGTTATGCACGCGGGGCCGACCGGCGCGGCGTCGACATCCTCGAAAACTGCGAGGTCACAGGCTTCCTGCGCGACGGCGACCGGGTGACCGGCGTGAAAACCTCGCGTGGCGAGATCAGAGCGAAGAAGGTCGCCGTCTGCGTCGCCGGCAACACAGGCCATGTGATGAAGCTGGTCGGCATCGACCGACTGCCGATCGAGAGCCATGTCTTGCAGGCGTTCGTCTCGGAAGGGCTGAAGCCGTTCATGGACACGGTCGTCACCTTCGGCGCGGGACATCTCTACGTCACCCAGTCCGACAAGGGCGGCATGGTCTTCGGCGGCGACATCGACGGCTACAACACCTATGCGCAGCGCGGAAACCTGCCGATCGTCGAGGACGTGATGAGCGAGATCTGCGCCATGTTCCCGGGGCTGGCGCGGGTGCGGCTGCTGCGCTCCTGGGGCGGCATCATGGACATGTCGATGGACGGCACGCCGATCATCACCACCGGCCCCCTGCCCGGCATGTATCTGAACTGCGGCTGGTGCTACGGCGGCTTCAAGGCGACGCCGGCCTCCGGCTGGTGCTTCGCCTGGACCATCGCCCGCGACACGCCGCACGCCTTCAACCAGCACTTCACGCTCGACCGCTTCCACCGCGGCTATGTGGTCGACGAGAAGGGCCAGGGCTCGACGCCGAGGCTGCATTGATATGGCTGACAGCAAGATGATTCTACCCCCACCCCTCACCCCTCCCCTCAAGGGGGAGGGGGATTCTGCGACGGTGGCGATCCCCCTCCCCCTTGAGGGGAGGAGTGAGGGGTGGGGGTATGTCTCGCACGAGTTGCGCCCATGCTGATCACCTGCCCCTATTGCGGCCCGCGCGACGTCTACGAGTTCACCTATCAGGGCGACGCCAACCGCACGCGGCCTGACGCGGCGTCGATCGACCAGGCGGCGTGGAATGCCTATGTCTACGACCGCGTCAACACGCAGGGCGACCATGACGAGTTCTGGCAGCATTCCGGCGGCTGCCGGATGCATATGAAGGTCCGCCGCTCGACGGTGACGCACGCCATCTCCTCCGTCGAGCCTGTTCGCGGCCATCCGCCGCGCAAAGCTCCGGCCAAGCGCAAGACGGGAGGCCGGCCATGAGCCCGCGCCGGGCCGCCTCGGGCGGGCGCATCGACCGCTCGCGCTCCATCCGCTTCACCTTCGATCGCGTCTCCTACACCGGCCATGCCGGCGACACTCTCGCCTCGGCGCTGCTGGCGAACGGTGTGACGCTGATGGGGCGCTCGTTCAAATACCACCGTCCTCGCGGCGTGATGACGGCGGGCGTGGACGAGCCGAATGCGCTGGTGACCATCGTCAAGGGCGACATCCGCGAGCCGAACATCCCTGCCACCACGATCGAGATTTTCGACGGTCTGGAGGTCGTTTCGCAGCAGCGTTTCCCCTCGCTCGCCTTCGACATCGGCGCGGCGAACCAGCTCGCGGGAAAGATCATCTCGGCCGGCTTCTACTACAAGACCTTCATGGGGCCGGTGATCGGGCCGCTGAAGGGCACGCGGTTCTGGATGTTCTGCGAACATTTCATCCGCCGCGCCGCCGGCCTGGGCCGCGCCTCGCGGGCGAAGGATACGGCTGTCTATGGCCGCATGAACGCGTTCTGCGACGTGCTGGTCGTCGGCTCCGGCCCGGCAGGCTTGAAAGCCGCGCGCGAAGCGGCCGGCGACGGAGGCCGGGTGATCCTGGCCGAGATCGACCCGAAGCTTGGCGGCTCGGCCCGCTGGTCGGGCGGACGCATCGAAGGCATGCCTGCCGCCGACTGGGTGGACGAGACGGTGTCGGGCCTGCGCGAACTGCCGAATGTGCGGCTGCTGCCGCGCACGACGGTCTGGGGCTACTACGACGGTAACACGCTGGCGGCCATCGAGCGCATCGCCGACCACCGGCCCGCGACGCCGGGTGAACCGCGCCACCGCCACTGGACGATCCGCGCCGGCAAGGTCGTGCTGGCGACCGGCGCGTTCGAGCGGCCGATCGTGTTTCCGGGTAATGACCGGCCGGGTGTGATGCTCGCCTCGGCCGCCGCACGCTATGCCGCCGAATGGGGCGTGCTGGCGGGCGAGAAGGTCGCCGTCTTCGCCAACAATGACAGCGCCTACGCCAACGCCGCGATGCTGCGGGAAGCCGGCGCGGGAATAGCCGCCATCATCGACGTGCGGTCCGAAATCTCGCCGCAGGCGCGCGAGCTAGCCGCGCAGGCCGGCGGCGAGTTGCTGCTCGGCCATGCCGTCACCGGAACCGAGGGCGGGCGCAAGGTGAACGGCATCAAGGTCCAGCGCGTCGGGGCGACGGGGCACGTGTCCGGCGACGCGCGTTCTCTTTCGGCGGACGCGCTGATCGTCTCCGGCGGCTGGTCGCCGGCCATCCATCTGGCCAGTCAGGCGGGCGCCGGCAAGGCGGCTTGGAATGACGAACTGCAAGCCTTCCTGCCGCCTGCGCGCGCGCAGAACTGGCAGGCTGTCGGCAGCGCGGCCGGCGATTTCTCCGGCGGGCTCGGCCTCGACATCGCCCCTGCGCCGCTCTTCGAGATCAGGGCCAAGGGCAAGGCGTTCGTCGATTTCCAGCACGACGTGACGGCGGACGATGTGCGCCTCGCCCACCGCGAAGGCTTTGTCTCGGTCGAGCACTTGAAGCGCTACACGACGCTCGGCATGGCGACCGACCAGGGCAAAACCTCCAATGTGCCCGGTCTCGCCATCATGGCCGAAGCCTCGGGCAAGGCGATCCCCGAGGTCGGCACGACGCGCTTCCGCCCGCCTTTCGCCGCCGTATCGATCGGCTCGATCGCGGCCGAACGCTATGGCGACATCCGCCCCGACCGGCTGACGCCGATGCATGACTGGCACATCGAGCAAGGCGCGAAAATGTATCCGGCGGGCCTTTGGCACCGCCCCGCGATCTATGGCGAGCCGGGCGAGACGGTCGAGCAGGCCTATATCCGCGAGACGAAGGCGACGCGATCCGCCGCGGGCATCGTCGATGTCTCGACGCTCGGAAAGATCATGGTGCAGGGACCGGGCGCGGGTGAATTCCTCGACCGGGTCTACACCAACGTCTTCTCGACGCTGCCGGTCGGCAAGGCGCGCTACGGCCTGATGCTGCGCGAGGACGGTTTCGCCTATGACGACGGCACGACCTGGCGGCTGACCGAGAACGACTGGCTGATGACGACCACGACGGCGAATGCCGGCAAGGTCATGCAGAACCTCGAATATTTCCTCGATATCTATTGGCCCGACCTCAAGGTCACGCTGACCTCGGTCACCGATGAATGGGCCGGCGCGGCGATCGGCGGGCCGCGCGCGCGTGAGATCCTCGCTGCCTGCGTGACCGGCACCAAGGTCGACAACGATACTCTGCCCTTCATGGGCATCGTGCGCGGCGAGATCGACGGCGCGCCGGTGATGATCTGCCGCCTCTCCTTCTCGGGCGAGATGGCCTTCGAGGTCTATTCGGGCGCAGGCTATGGCCAGCATGTCTGGGACGCGCTGATGGAGGCCGGAGCGCCGTTCGGCCTGGTGCCTTATGGGCTCGAAGCACTCGGCACGATGCGCATCGAGAAAGGCCACGTCACCGGCGCGGAGATCGATGGCCGCACGACGGCGCGCGACCTCCACCTCGACTGGATGCTGTCGAAGAAGAAGCCGTTCGTCGGCTCGGCGGTGATGGACCGCGAGGGCCTGACGGACGAGAACCGCGTCCGCCTCGTTGGCCTCGTCTCGCTCGACGGCCGGCCGCTGAACGGCGGCGCGCATGTGGTCGACTACAATGACCCGACCGTACTGCGCGACTCGATCGGCCACGTCACGGCGGTCTGCTTCTCGCCCTCGCTCGGCAAATATATCGGGCTGGCGCTGGTGAAGGGCGGCAAGGCGCGGCACGGCACGCGCGCCTGGCTCTCCGACCCGCTGCGCGGCCGCTTCGGCCCGGTCGAGATCGTCAGCCACCATTTCTTCGACCCCGAAGGGAAGCGCATGCATGGTTGAGCAGGTCTCCCCGCTCGGGCCGGCCTGGAAGCCGGGTCCGCATAATGTCGGCAAGGGCGGCGCGGGCGTCGTGCTGTCCGAGACCCGTCCGGGTTCGATCGTCCAGGTCGCCGCCTGGCCCGGAGAGGAAAAGGCGGTGATGGCCGCGATACAGCAGGCTGCCGGCCTGAAGCTGCCGGATGGCGCAGGCGGCGGCGTTGCGATGCCGACGAAGGCCGCCTTCGGCTTCGCGCCGGGACGTTTCCTCGTCGTCACGCAGGCGGAAGGAACGGGCGCTGAACTGGCCAAGGCGATCGGCGTCGAGACCGGCACGGTGACCGACCTGTCGCATGGCCGCACGGCGCTGCGCGTCGCCGGACCGAAAGCGGAGTGGGTGATGGCGAAACTGTTCGCCATCGATTTCGCCCTACCCGCCTTCCCGGTCGGAGCCGGACGCTCGACCACGCATCACGATGTCTTCGCGCAAATCCAGCGCACCGGACCGGATGCGTTCGACATCTACGTCTTCCGCTCCTTCGCGCGCTCGTTCTGGACGACGCTCTGCCATCAGGCGGAAGAAGCGGGCTACGAGGTGCGATGATCGTATGAGGTCTGTCACGTCACTGTGACTGGCCGCTCCCATCCTCCCGCCCTAGCTTCCGCAGGCGACGGAAGCAGAAACGGGAGAAAACCAATGAAAATCCTTCTTGCAGCGGCATTCTTGGGCCTGACGGCCGGCGCGGCCTTCGCGCAGGACAATGCGATGAGCTTCTTTGTCACCAGCGCCAATCCCGGCAAGGGCGGCGATCTGGGCGGGCTGGCAGGCGCCGACGCCTATTGCGACCAGCTTGCCACCGCCGCCGGCTCGACCGGCAAGACCTGGAAAGCTTACCTGTCGACGGATACGGAGAATGCGCGCGATCGGATCGGCGCCGGACCGTGGTTCAACTCGAAGGGTGAGAAGATAGCCGACAGCGTCGACAACCTGCACAGCGACGCGAACAACATCACCAAGGAAACGGCGCTGGACGAGAAAGGCAATGTCATCAAGGGCCGCGGCGACGAGCCGAACCAGCATGACATCCTGACCGGGTCGGACGCCCAGGGCATGAAGGTTGCCGATGCGAGCTGCGGCAACTGGACCATGGGCGGCGCCGAAGGCGCGGCCGCCGTCGGCCACAGCGACCGCAAGGGCCCGGAGACGCTGCCCACCGGCACGTCTTGGAACGCGGCGCACAATTCGCGCGGCGGCTGTTCGATGGAAGCCTTCAAGGGCACCGGCGGAGCCGGCATGTTCTACTGTTTCGCCGCGAACTGACGCCTGCCTGCATATTTTCTTCCGGGCTGGGAATAATCCCGGCCCTTCCTTTGTCTAACCATTGCAGGGCCGCGCATGGCGACCCCACAGGGAAAGGCAAAGACCATGAGGAAACTGATTTTTGCAGCCGCGATGACCATCGCGGCGGGCGCGGCCTATGCGGCCCCGGTGCAGACGGTCGCGAGCGACAAGGGCGACGTGCTCGCCGGCGAGAACGGCATGACGCTCTACACCTTCAAGAAGGACGAGAAGGGTAAGTCCAACTGCTACGACCAGTGCGCGACGAACTGGCCTCCGCTCGCCGCCACCGCCGACGACAAGGCCGACGGCGCATACACGGTGATCGACCGCACCGACGGCACGAAACAGTGGGCCAAGGACGGCATGCCGCTTTATTTCTGGGTCAAGGACACCAAGAAGGGCGACGTCACCGGCGACGGCGTCGGCGGCAACTGGGATCTGGCGCGGCCTTGATGCATGATGCGGGGGCGTGACGTCACGCCCCCGCAAGCCACATGACCCGGTTCGAGGACAGAATTGTCGAGCTGATACCGACGCTCCGGCGCTATGCCGCGAGCCTGGCGCGCAATCGCGCCGACGCCGAGGATCTGTTGCAGGATTCGGTCGAGACGGCGCTGGCGCAGGCGCGCAACTGGCGCGGCGACAATCTGCGCGGCTGGGTGTCGGCGATCATGACCAATCTCTACCGCAACCAGTGGCGGCGCGGGGCGAGAGGCGCGGACGTCATGCGCTCACAGGCGATCGTCGAGCAGCCGGTCGGGCCGGACGGATTCGAGCGCCAGCAACTGCTGGCGGCGCTCAATCGTCTCGACCCCGACCAGCGCGCCGTGCTGATGCTTGTGGTCGTCGAGGGCCATTCCTATGCCGAGGTGGCCGCGATGCTGGACGTGCCGCTCGGCACGGTGATGTCGCGCCTGTCGCGGGCGCGCCGCCGCCTGGCCGAAGACCTCGCCGGCGGCAATGTGATCGAAATGCGGAGACCGTGATGGACGACCGATTGAACGGCGTGTCCGAAGACGAATTGCATGCCTATGTCGACGGGCTTTTGCCGGCCGACCGCCATGCGGCCGTAGAGGCCGCGCTGGCGGCCGATCCCGATCTCGCGGCGGTGGCCGCGGCGTGGCGCGCGCAGAACGACGCGATCCGTTCGGCCTTTCCGCTCGAGGCGATGCGCGAGGAAGACCGGTCGCTCGCACAGAAAGCCCGCCCTCGCCTGCCCTACGCATTGCTTGCCGCGTCCGTCGCTGGCGCGTTCGCGCTCGGCGCGGCGACGGGTTTCGGCTTCGGGCGGATCGAAAGCGAACCTGCCCAGATCGCAGCGGTCGACCGCATCGCGAAAGCCTCCCGCGCCAACTACGTCGTCTATTCGGGCGAGGTGCGCCATCCGGTCGAGGTCAAGGCCGACGAGAAGGACCATCTGGTCGCGTGGCTCGGAAAAAAGCTCGGCGGCGAGCTGCGCGCGCCCGATCTCCAGGCGCAGGGTTTCCAGCTCGTCGGGGGCCGCCTCGTCACCTATGGCGACGCGCCGGGCGCGATGCTGATGTATCAGGACGAGAGCGGCGCGCGGCTGACGATGCTGACCGCGCGCAATGAAAACAACGGCCAGACCGGCTTCCGCTTCGACCGCACAGGCGACGTCAACACCTTCTACTGGATCGACGGGCCGTTCGGTTTCGCCATCTCCGGCGCGGTCGCGCGCGAACGCCTGGAAACGGTGGCCGACGCCATCTACGCGCAGATCGGCGGGTGAGACCTGTCGCGGTATTGCTTCTGCTTGCGACAACGAAATGTGACAGGGAAATCCACCGTATCGGTCTATCGTAGGTTTTAGGAGTTAGGCGACGGAAAAAGCTATGCGGGACAAAGCTGTCGTTCGATAAATATTTCTCCCGCTGGGCTATTTCGAACGCGTCCCTGATTTCCCCGTCCGATCGCGCACCAGTACGCTCATGGCGATCAGCCCGATTGCCGCGAAGGGCACGCATGACGCGAAGACCCACCGGGCAACCTTCGCGGCGTCTGCGGCCGTCTCCATGGACAGCAGGCCCGAAGCATTCGCCACGATCCCGACATAGGCCGCGCCGAGGGCGTAGCCGAGCCTCTGTATCGTGGGGATCGCCCCGGAAACTCGCTGGACCTCGTCTGCGTCAGAAACCGCAATCGTTCGCCTGAGAATGAATGTCCATGCCATCCCGAAACCGCCGCCCTCCATGGCCGCGAAAACGGCGATCAGCCAGACAGGGCCGTTGGGAATCGCGTGGAGAAAGCCGAGGATGCTGAGGGTCACGACCGCCATGCCCAGCGCGATGATCAGCCGATCGAACCGCTCCGGCAATCCGCTGACCAGAACAGCCATGACCGACCAACCGATAGACGAACAGGCAACGATGTAACCGGCGGTCAGCGCGGAGACGCCATGGATCGCCGTGACCAGCAGCGGCCCGAACCCCGTGATGGCGATGGTCGCCATCGACATGGACAGGATCATGAGCAGCGCGGCACCGGCCGGACGCCACGGGTCGAACGGGCGGCGCGGAAGAAGCCGACTGTCGCCCGCGCGCTCATCCAACCACAGAAAGGCGATCAGGCAGACCAGGCCGGCGGCAACGGAAGGGACCGTTCGCAGGATCGAGACCTCGACCCCGCCAAAGGCGACCAGAACGACCGCGAGACACAACAGGGACAAACGCCTGCCAGGAAACTCGGTAGCGTCGGCAGCAGGTTGTATCATGCCTTTGTCGCTTCGCGAGACGATCCAGAGGGCGAGGGCGAATGCCTGGCAGGCAAAGAAGGCAAAGCCCCAACGCCAGGTCGCATATTCCACGAAGAAGCCGCCGACCAGCGGCCCGGCGAATGCCGAGACGCCCCAAAGGGTCGAAACGGCCGCCATCGCGCGCGCGATATAGCGGCGCGGGAAAATCAGGCCGACCGCGACGAAGCACATCGCCACCAGACCGCCGCCGCCTACCCCTTGCAGGGCGCGTCCCGTCAGAAGCAACGGCATGGTCGGGCTGACGGCGCTGAGGATGCAGCCGAACCCGAACAGGGCGGCGGCCATGCTCATCGGCGCGCGCAGGCCGAAGCGCATGGTCAGCAACGCGCTGGCCGCCCCCGCGACGATCGACCCGATCTCGTAGAGCGAGACGGACCAGCCCACCAGAGCGGCCCCGCCGATCTCGGCCACGATAGAGGGGAGCATGGTGGCGACGATCATGCCGTCCGCCGCGTGGAGCCAGACGGCCAGGCAAACCAGGGCGAGCGATGCCGCGTAGGAGCTTCCAAGAAACTCCCTCCATGACACGAATGTCTCCGTGTCCTTCACAGCCCCGGTGCCCGTGTCCGTCATGCCCGTGTCCATCATGCCCGTCTCCTCTTGACGGATATGCTGCTACGGCCTCAACTTTGGTTGAGGTCAAGGGGGTTCCGAATGACGAAGAAGGAATTGTCCGTCGGCGAACTCTCGCGCCGCTGCGGGTTGCCCATTTCCACGCTTCATTTCTATGAACGCAGGGGACTGATCGCCGCCGAAAGGACTTCGGCCAATCATCGAGTCTATCGGCGTGAAATCCTGAGACGCGTGACGGTCATCAAGATCGCGCAGAGCGCGGGCATCCCACTCGCGGAGATATCCGAAGCGCTCTCGCAATTGCCGCGCGACACGTCCCCTGACACACACGATTGGGAGCGCATCGCCGAAAACTGGCATGGCGATCTGACGCGGCGTATCGAGCTTCTCACGGCGCTTCGCGACAAGATGGCGATGTGCATCGGCTGCGGATGCCTGAGCGTGAAACGTTGCCCTCTGGTCAACGCGGACGATCATCTGGCGAAAGGCGGCCCCGGTGCCCGACTGCTTTGAGAATGCCGGGAACTCCTCTGAAGCTGTCGTTCGCGATACCGCGGAAAAAGCTGCTGTCGCAAATTCCCGAAACCTGCGACACCCATTGCGACAGAAGCCAACGGCGCGGAAAAGCCGAAGGCGGTTTTGGTCTTGCAGCGCCTACTTCACGAACGTCACGAACGCGTCGAGCGGCTCGCGTTCGGTGCGCCACTGGTTCTCGGGCTTCGACGTGTCCTCGTAGCCGAGCGCCATGCCGCACACGACGATCTCCTCCTCGGGAATGCCGAGCACGGGCCTGATCTGGCGGTGATAGGGCGCAAATGCCGCCTGCGGGCAGGTGTGCAGCCCCCTGCCCCGCGCCGCGATCATGATCGACTGCAGGAACATGCCGTGGTCGATCCACGAGCCGTGGTTCAAACGCCGGTCGATGGTGAAGATCATGCCGACCGGCGCGTCGAAGAAGACGAAGTTGCGGTCGTGCTGCTTGCGCATGTTCTCGACGTCGCGCTTCTCGATGCCGAGCGCCGCATAGAGCGCGAAGCCGACCGCGCGGCGGCGGCCGTAATAAGGCTCGAAGAACTTGTCGGGGTAGTATTTGTATTCGTCCCAGGCGGCCTTTTCGGCGCGGATGCCGGAATTCATGATCGCGTCGGTGATCGCCTGCTTCTTCGCGCCCTTGGTCACATAGACCTTCCAGGGCTGCATGTTGGTGCCCGAAGGCGCCCATGAAGCGACCCGCAATATGTCGCAGATCGTCTCGTCGTCGACCGGATCGGGCAGGAACGCGCGCACCGACCGGCGCGACAGGATCGCCTCGTCAACGATCTCCGCTTCGTTCTGCAGATGTTTGAGTTTCGCTTCAGCCATCGGCGCGAAGACCCCGAAAAGATTATGCACGACAGTGGACGACTCTCATGCGTCCGAATTGGGCCAGCCTTGGCACAAGGGTGGCTCAATCGGCAAGTGGCGACTGGGCCAGCATGAAATTTCGTTTGATTTTTTCACGACGGCCGTGAACTCTGCCTCCCATGCCTCAACTCGCAGTCCAGACCGATGTTTCCTTGCCGCAGGCCGATGCCAGGCTGGCGTCGGATCTGCGCGCGCTGCGCAAATCGCGCGGCGCGACCCTGGCCGAACTCGCCCTGAAGCTCGGCCGCTCCGTCGGCTGGGTCAGCCAGGTGGAGCGCGGCATTTCGCGCCCCTCGATCGACGACCTGCGCGCCATCTCGGCGGCCCTCGCCGCGCCTCTGTCGCTGTTCTTTGGCCACGACGTGCCGGACGAGAGCGAACGAGGCGTCGTCGTGCGCGCCGGCCGGCGGCGTTCTTTGGGATCGGCTGAGACAGGCCTGACCGAGGAGCTTCTGTCACCCGACCTCGGCGGCTCGTTCGAGATATTGCGCTCCGAATTCGCGCCCGGCGCGGAATTGGCCGTCCCGTCGCTGCGGGCGACCGAGGAGGCTGGCTATGTCGCATCGGGCCGGTTCGACATCGAGATCGCCGGGGCCTGGCACTCGCTCGGACCGGGCGACAGCTTCCGGTTCAGCCATAAACCGTTCCGCTGGCGCAATCCGGGGGACACGCCGGCCGTGGTCGTCTGGGTCGTCTCGCCACCGGTATATTGAGGAGATCGCGCATGACCTTCCCCACCCAGGCCCGCGTGGTCATCATCGGCGGCGGCGCCGTCGGCGTCTCCTCGCTCTACCATCTGGCGAAGGCCGGCTGGACCGACTGCGTGCTGTTGGAGAAGAACGAGCTGACCTCCGGCTCCACCTGGCACGCGGCCGGCAATGTGCCGACCTTCTCGTCGTCCTGGTCGCTGATGAACATGCAGCGTTATTCGGCCGAGCTTTATCGCGGGCTGGCGGACGCGGTCGGCTACCCGATGAACTATCACGTCACCGGCTCGATCCGACTGGCGCACGGCAAGGAGCGCATGCGCGAGTTCCAGCGCGCCAGGGGCATGGGCCGCTACCAGGGCATGGCGATCGACGTGATCGGCCCCAACGAGATCAGGTCGAAATATCCGTTCCTCGAACTGCACGACCTTGCCGGCGCGCTCTACGACCCCAATGACGGCGACATCGACCCGGCGCAGCTCACACAGGCGCTGGCCAAGGGCGCTCGCGAT
>Ga0209792_1000529_pt1 | contig 26244 bp, 24 predicted proteins | sample EBPBio142005_DNA_FD_185860 | JGI IMG/M metagenome (GOLD analysis project Ga0209792, IMG submission 185860) | Wastewater treatment Type I Accumulibacter community from EBPR Bioreactor in Madison, WI, USA - Reactor 1_6/14/2005_ DNA (SPAdes)... | ecosystem: Engineered > Bioreactor > EBPR >... | reverse complement strand
TCACGCCCCAGGCGGCGGTGATGGCATCGGGCGTGCCGTTTGCCGTCACGCATGCGCCGGGCCATATGTTCATCACCGACATGCCCGACAGCAGCTACCACGTGTGAGCCTGCGATGCGCTTCCTGCCCGTCTCACTGAACGCGCTGCTCGTCGAGCTGGCCGACCTGGAGCAGACCCTGGCCCTGCTGGCCTCGCTGCAGCGCGATCCGCTGGCGGGGGTTGAGGAACTGGTGCCCGCCGCGCGCACCCTCCTCGTGCAGTTCCGCCCCTCGGCCACCGGCGTGGCCGAGCTGGTGCGCGCCATTGCCACGCGCGACCTGTCGCACAAGGTTCAGCGCGACGCCACGCTGGTGGAAATCCCCGTGCACTATGACGGCGAGGATCTGGCCGAGGTGGCGCAGCTGCTGGGCATCACGCGCGAAGAGCTGGTGCGTCGCCACACCTGCAGCGAGTACGCCGTGGCCTTTGTCGGTTTTGCGCCGGGCTTTGCCTACCTCTCGGGCGGCCATGAAAGCCTCGATGTGCCGCGCCGCGCCACGCCGCGCACGCGCATCCCGGCGGGGGCCGTGGCGCTGGCGGGGCGGTTCAGCGGCGTCTATCCGCAGGCCAGCCCCGGGGGCTGGCAAATCATCGGCACCACGCCGCTGGCCATGTGGGACATTGACCGCGCCGTGCCCGCGCTGCTGCAGCCGGGATTTGAGGTGCGCTTTGTCGATATTGCTACGCTATCTGTAGCTTCTCGCGCACAGTTGGAGCGCGCTGCAGGCCAAAAACATGCCAAATCTGCCGCCCCCGTGGCCGCGAACGGCCCGGCGCTGGAGGTGGCCGCGCCCGGCCTGCTCACGCTGTTGCAGGACCTGGGCCGGCCGGGCCAGGCGGGGCAGGGCGTGTCGGCCTCCGGCGCGCTGGATCGTGGCGCCTGCCGCACGGCCAACCGTCTCGTGGGCAACCCGTCGGACGCCGCCTGCCTGGAGACAGTGAACGGCGGCCTGCGGCTGGTGAGCCGTGGCGACACGGTGGTGGCGGTGACGGGCGCCGATGCGCCTCTCGCGCTGACCAACGCCGCCGGTGCGCGCTGGAACGTGCCGCGCTACCAGGCCGTGGCGCTGGCCGATGGCGACCAGCTCAGCATCGGCGAGCCCGCCGCCGGCACGCGCTGCTACGTGGCCGCGCGCGGCGGCTTCGACGTGGCGCCGGTGCTGGGCAGCCGCAGCACCGACACGCTGGCCCATGTGGGCCCGCCGGCGCTGGCCGCGGGCGACAGGCTGGCGCTGCTGCCAGTTTCGCGGGGCTCCGTCGTGGCCGACGCCGAGCTGCCGCCGCAGGACCTGCCCGGCGTGCACGAGGATGTCGTGCTCGACGTGGTACCCGGCCCGCGCACCGACTGGTTCACGCCCGAGGCCGTGGCGCTGCTGGCGCGTCAGCGCTGGCGTGTCACGCCCCAGTCCAACCGCGTGGGCCTGCGTCTGGCCGGCGAAGAGCCGCTGGCGCGTGCCATCACCGAGGAACTGCCCAGCGAGGGCACGGTCACCGGCGCCATACAGGTGCCCGCCAGTGGTCAGCCCGTGCTGTTCCTGGCCGACCACCCTTTGACTGGCGGCTATCCCGTCATCGCCTGCGTTGCGCCGCACCATCTGGACCGCGCGGGGCAGATTCCCGTGAACGCCTGGGTGCGCTTCAACCCCATACGGTCTTTCGAGGCCATCACCTGCCCCTGAATGCCATGAAAAAAGTCCTGATTGCAAACCGTGGCGAGATCGCTGTTCGGGTTGTCCGCGCCTGCCGCGACTACGGCGTGCGGTCCGTCGCCGTGTACGCCAACGCCGACATCGACGCCCTGCACGCGCGCATGGCCGACGAGGCCCATGGCCTGGATGGCGAGCGCCCGGCCGACACCTATCTGCACATCGCCAAGCTGCTGACCATTGCCAGGAAAAGCGGGGCCGACGCCGTGCACCCCGGCTACGGCTTTCTGTCCGAGAGCGCGGCCTTTGCCCAGGCGGTGCTCGACGCCGGCCTGGCCTGGATAGGGCCCACGCCCCAGGCCATCGCGCGCCTGGGCGACAAGGTGCAGGCGCGCAAGATCGCGCTCAAAGTCGGCGCGCCGCTGGTGGCCGGCACCCAGGGGCCCGTCAGGGACGCGGCCGAGGTGCTGCAGTTTGCCGAGCAGCATGGCCTACCCATCATCATCAAGGCCGCGTTTGGCGGCGGCGGGCGCGGCATGAAGATCGCGTGGCGCATGGACGAGGTGACCGAGCTGTACGCGTCCGCCGTGCGCGAGGCCACGGCGGCCTTCGGGCGCGGAGAGTGCTTCGTCGAGCAGTTTTTAGACAAGCCGCGCCACATCGAGGCCCAGGTCATGGGCGACAAACATGGCCGGGTGCTGGTGTTGGGCACGCGCGACTGCTCGCTGCAGCGGCGCAACCAGAAGCTGGTCGAGGAGGCGCCCGCGCCGTTTTTGTCCGATGAACAGCGTGCGCGCATCCACCAGGCCGCGCACGACATCTGCGCAGAGGTGGGCTACGAAAGCGCGGGCACGGTGGAGTTCCTGCTCTCGGGCAGCGGCGCCATCTCCTTCCTGGAGGTGAATACGCGCCTGCAGGTCGAGCACCCGGTGACCGAGCAGACCACGGGCCTGGACCTGGTGGTGGAGCAGCTGCGCGTGGCCGACGGCCTGCCGCTGTCCATCACCGCAACGCCCGCACCCACGGGCCACGCCATCGAGTTCCGCATCAACGCCGAGGACGTGGGCCGGGGCTTTCTGCCCACGCCCGGGCCGGTCGTTCGCTTTGATCCGCCCACGGGCCCGGGCGTGCGCGTGGACACGGGGGTGCTGGCGGGCTCCACGGTGCCGGGCAGCTTCGACTCGCTGATGGCCAAGCTCATCGTCACGGGCGCCACGCGCGCGCAGGCGCTGGCGCGTGCGCGCCGCGCGCTGGCCGAGTTTGAAATCGAGGGCGTGGCCAGCGTGCTGCCGTTTCACCGCGCCGTGCTGGAGCAGGCGGACTTCATAGGCGCCGATGGCTTCAAGGTGCACACGCGCTGGATAGAAACCGCCTTCGCCAACGACCTGGCCGCCGCCGCGCGCGCCGCGCCCCAGGCCGACGCCACGCTGCTGCGCTGCGCCATAGAGATAGACGGCCGCCGCATGCAGCTGGGCCTGCCGGCCGCGCTGCTGCAGGGCCTGGCCGCCACCGGCACCACCACCACCACGGCCGCGGCGCCCGAGGCGCCCGTGGACGAGGCCGCCGTCGCCGCGCCCATCGCCGGCAATCTGCACGCCTGGAAGGTGCAGGAGGGCGCGGCCGTGCAGGCGGGCGACGTCATCGCCGTCATGGAGGCCATGAAGATGGAGATGCAGGTCACTGCGCACCGCGCCGGCCGCATCGCGCTGCTGGCGGCAGCCGGCAGCTATCAGGCTGTCGGCGCCTGCATCGCGCGCATTGTTTGAGGCGTTTTTGGCCACCGGCGCTTGCCTGGCAAGCGCGGGTAGCTATCTTTTTTGTATCAATTCGTATGCGCCTGCAGGCGTGCGAACAGCCCGCCGGCGGCCACCAGCTCGGCGTGCGTGCCCTGTTCCGCGATGCGCCCGCGCTCCATCACCACGACGCGGTCGGCGTGCTCGATGGTGGACAGGCGGTGCGCGATCACCAGCGTCGTGCGCCCGCGCATCAGGCGCTGCAGGGCCTCCTGCACCAGGCGTTCGGACTCGGTATCGAGGGCGGAGGTGGCCTCGTCCAGGATCAGTATCGGCGCGTCCTTGTACAGCGCGCGCGCGATCGCCAGGCGCTGGCGCTGCCCGCCCGACAGCTGCGTGGCGTTGTGCCCTACCAGCGTGTGCAGGCCCTGGGGCAGGGCGGCCACATGCTGGGCCAGGTTCGCGGCCTCCAGGCAGTGCTGCACGCGCCGTTCGTCTATGGCCGCGCCCAGCGCCACGTTGGCGGCGATGCTGTCGTTGAACATCACCACGTCCTGGCTGACCATGGCGAACTGCGCGCGCAGGCTGGCGAGGTTCCAGTCCTCGGCGGGCACGCCGTCGAGCAGCACCTGGCCGCCGCTGGCCGACACGAAGCGCGGCAGCAGGTTCACCAGCGTGGTCTTGCCCGCGCCCGAGGGGCCCACCAGCGCCACCACCTCGCCGGGGCGTATGTCCAGGCTTACGTCGTTCAGCGCCGGGGCGTGTTCGGCGTCGAAGGACACGGTGGCGCCGCGCAGGCTGATGGCGCCCTGGGCGCGCTCTGCGGCATGGCCGCCGCCCGATTCCGCCGGCGCGTCGCTCAGCAGCAGCAGGCCGCGCTCCAGCGCCGCCACGCCGCGCGTGATGGGGTTGGCCACGTCCGCCAGGCGGCGTATCGGGGCGATCAGCATCAGCATGGCGGCGATGAAGGAGGCAAAGCCGCCCACGGTCACGTCCTTGCTGCCATGGCCGTGGCTTTGCCATAGAGCGATGCAGATCACGGCCGACAGTGCACCGGCCGCCAGCAGCTGGGTGGTGGGCGTCATCGCGGCCGAGGCGATCGTGGACTTGATGGCCAGGTGGCGCAGCCTGCGGCTCAGCGTGTCGAAGCGCTCGGCCTGGCCGGCCTGGGCGCCGTGCAGGCGCACCATGCGGTGGGCCAGCACGTTTTCCTCGACCACATAGGCCAGGTCGTCGGTGGCCTGCTGGCTGCTCTTGGTGATCTTGTACAGGCGCCGCGACAGGGTCTTCATGATCCAGCCCACGCCCGGCACCATGACGGCGACGATCAGCGTCAGCTGCCAGTTCAGGTAGATCAGGTAGCCCAGCAGCGCCAGCAGCGTGAAGCCGTCGCGCGACAGGCCTATCAGCGCATGCACCAGCGAGGTGAAGCCGTTCTGCACCTCGTACACCACGGTGTTCGACAGCGTGCTCGCCGACTGGCGCCGAAACAGCCCCATGTCGGCCGCCAGCAGGCGTTCGAACAGGGCGGTGCGCAGGCGCAGCATGCCCTCGTTGGCGATGCGGCTCAGTGCGTACTGGCCGATGAACTGGGCGAGGCCGCGCACCAGGAACACGCCGATGATGGCCACGGGAACCATCCACAGCTGCAGCGATCCCTCAGTGAAGCCCTGGTCAAGCAAGGGTTTGAGGAGCGCGGGAATCAAGGGTTCGGTGACGGCCGCCACCACGGTGGCCAACAGGGCCATGGTCCATGCCAGGCGCTGGTAGCCGAAGTAGGCGTGCAGGCGCTTGAGGCGCGCCAACAGTGGAAGCGACTGCATTGTCTGCGGTGAGGCTGCCTGGGGCGCGCTATGATTCAAGTCTTGCATGAGGGGCGGATTCTACGTTTCGGCCATGGCCGGTCAGCACAGTTTGTCACAGGGCGCGCTACGCTATGTGTAACATCCGCGCTCGTGTTGACCGCCACCAGACGGATGTTTGATGGTTATTCGACGGTTGCCAATGACTATTGACCGCATTACCCCTTTCACCTCCATTTCCTCCTCATTGCCACTCCTGTCGCGACGCCATGCCGTAGCGGCATTGGCCGCAGGTTCCACGCTTCCCGCGCTGGCGCAGTTTCGCGTCGAGATCACGGGCGTGGGCCTGACGCAGCTGCCCATTGCCATCGCGCCCTTGCGTGGCGAGGGACAGTCGCCGCAGAAGATCTCCGCCATCGTGCAGGCCGACCTGGAGCGTAGCGGCCGCTTCGTCGGCGTCGATGCTGCGGGGGTGGCGCTCGATGAGACGTCACGCCCCGATCTGTCGCAGTGGCGCCAGCGCAAGGCCGACGCGCTCAGCACCGGCAGCATCACGCGCCTGGCCGATGGGCGTTTCGACGTGCGCTTTCGCCTCTGGGACGTGGTCAAGGGCCAGGATCTGGGAGGGCAGAGCTTCGTCGTCACCCAGGCCGATCTGCGCCTGGTGGCGCATCGCATCTCCGACTTCATCTACGAGAAACTCACCGGCGAACGCGGCGTGTTCTCTACGCGCATCGCCTATGTGGCCAAGGTGGGCGCGCGCTTCAGCCTGTGGGTGGCCGACGCTGATGGCGAGAACGCGCAGTCGGCACTATCGAGCCCCGAGCCCATCATCTCGCCAGCCTGGTCGCCCGCGGGCGCGCAGCTGGCCTATGTGTCGTTCGAGTCGCGCAAGCCCGTGGTTTACGTGCACGATGTGGCCAGCGGTCGGCGCCGGCTGATCGCCAACTTCCGCGGCTCCAACAGCGCGCCCGCCTGGTCGCCCGACGGCCGCACGCTGGCCGTCACCTTGAGCCGTGATGGCGGCTCGCAGCTCTACACCATCGATGCCAACGGCGGCGAGCCGCGCCGCCTGATGCAAAGCAGCGGCATCGACACCGAGCCGGCGTTTTCCAGCGATGGCCGCAGCATCTACTTCGTGAGCGACCGCGGCGGCTCGCCGCAGATCTATCGTGTAGGCGCCAGCGGCGGCAATGCTGAGCGCGTCACCTTCAACGGCAACTACAACATCTCGCCCGCCATCAGCCCAGACGGGCAGTGGCTGGCCTATATCTCGCGCGTCGGCGGCGCCTTCAAGCTGCAGGTGATGGATCTGAAGTCGGGCACGACAACGGCGCTGACCGACACCAGCGCCGATGAAAGCCCCAGCTTTGCGCCCAATAGCCGCCTGATTCTCTATGCCACCCAGCAGCAAGGCCGGGAGTCCCTCATGACCACTACGTTGGACGGCAAGATCAAGGCACGCCTGGCAGGGCAGGGTGGGGACATCCGCGAGCCCGACTGGGGGCCCTTCCAGAAGCAATGAATTCTTGGTTCTTCAAACGCCTGCTACTCATCTTTGGCACATTCCCATGAAACACTTTCAATTCAAACGCGTCTCCATCGCTCTCACCATTGCAGCCCTGATCGCCGGCTGCAGCTCGGGCGTCAAGCTCGACGACGTCCCGGTCGAGGACAAGGGCGCCACCTCCACGACGGGTGGCGGTGCCAACTCCGGCAGCACCGGTCAAAGCGGCGTGGCACCGGTCGACCTGACCCAGTCCGGTCGTGACGGTGCCGGTCCGGTCGGCGTGGCGCGCATCATCTACTTCGACTTCGACAGCTATGCCGTGAAGCCCGAGTTCCAGTCAGTGCTGGAAGGCCATGCACGCTTTCTGAAGGCATCTTCTGCGCGCAAGGTCATGCTGGAAGGCCACACCGACGAGCGCGGTGGCCGCGAGTACAACCTGGCCCTGGGCCAGAAGCGCGCCGAAGCGGTGCGCCGTTCGCTGGCACTGCTGGGCGTGCCGGATGCGCAGATGGAGGCCGTGAGCTTCGGCAAGGAAAAGCCTGCCGCACAGGGCAACAGCGAAAGCGCATTTGCACAAAACCGGCGCGTTGAGCTGTCCTACCGCTGATGGCAGGGGGCATGTCTTTTCCCCAGCGTTCGCGCGCGCTGACGGCGGCGGTTTTCACCGCCGTCGCCTGCTGGGCCATGCCCAGCCATGCGCTGTTTGGCGATGATGAGGCGCGCCGCGCCATTCTGGAGCTGCGCCAACGCGTTGATGCCTTGCAGCAAGCGAATCAGCGTGCGGGGGAGCGTTCGGGTGACGAGGTGTCGCAGTTGCGCCGTAGCCTGCTTGACCTGCAGTCACAGATCGAGGCACTGCGCTCTGAGCAGGCGGCGCTGCGCGGACAGAACGAGCAACTGCAGCGCGACGTGGCTGAACTGCAGCGCCGGCAAAAGGACATCGCCAAGGGGATGGACGAGCGCCTGCGCCAGTTTGAACCCATGGCGGTGACCGTGGACGGACGTGAATTCCGTGCAGATCCGGCGGAAAAGCGCGACTTTGAATCGGCTTTGGCGGTGTTCCGTTCAGGCAAGTTTCCTGAGGCGGCGACGGCGTTCGGTAGCTTTATCCGCGCCAATCCGCAGTCGGGCTATGTGCCGTCGGCGCGTTTCTGGCTGGGCAATGCGCAGTACGCCACGCGGGAATACAAGGAGGCCATCGCCAACTTCAAGAGTCTGCTGGCGGCCGCCCCCGACCACGCACGCGCGCCTGAGGCTGCGTTGTCCATCGCCAACTGCCAGATTGAGCTCAAGGATGCGCGCGCTGCCCGCAAGACCCTGGAGGATCTGCTGCGCGTCTATCCCCAGTCCGAGGCTGCTGCTGCGGCCAAGGAGCGTCTGGCGCGCCTGAAGTGAATGCCCTGCACGAGCCGGCCGATATGGAGCGCCGCTTCGGCGGCCTGGCCCGGCTGTATGGCGTTGAAGGCGCAGCCCGCATCCGCGCGGCCCATGTTGCCGTCATCGGCATTGGCGGCGTGGGTTCCTGGGCCGCTGAGGCCCTGGCCCGAAGCGGCGTCGGGCGCTTGACCCTGATCGACCTGGATCATGTGGCCGAATCCAATGTCAACCGCCAGATTCATGCGTTGACCACGACACTGGGACAGGCCAAGGTGCAGGCCATGGCCGAGCGCATCGCGCTGATCAATCCGCAGTGCCGGGTCGAGTGCATTGAGGAATTCGTCGAACCCACGAACTGGCCTGCCATCCTGCCACCGCAGGTGGGCGCCGTCATCGATGCCTGCGACCAGGTCAGAGCCAAGACGGCCATGGCTGCATGGGCGCTGCGTACGCGCACGCCCCTCATCTGTGTGGGTGCTGCCGGGGGCAAGCGCCTGGCGCACAAGGTCGATGTTGATGATCTGGCCAACACCACGCATGACCCTCTGCTCGCACAGCTACGCTACCGCTTGCGCAGGGAGCATGGTGCGGCACGAGACGGCAAGCGCATCGGTGTCACCTGCGTCTTCAGCAGGGAAGCCGTTGCACCACCAGATGCATCCTGCCCCTTGCAACAAGGGGGCGGTACGCTGAACTGCCATGGATACGGCTCATCGGTAGCCGTGACAGCCACCTTTGGACAATGTGCCGCTGGCAGCGTTTTGGAGCGCCTGTCGCTGCAGAGGGAAAAAACCACGCTATAATGCGCGACTTTGCTGCAACGCGACAAATGTGTGGGACGTTAGCTCAGTTGGTAGAGCAGCGGACTTTTAATCCGTTGGTCACAAGTTCGAATCTTGTACGTCCTACCAAGCTATACAAGGAAAGCGCACTATCAATTTGGTAGTGCGCTTTTTCTACTTCAGATGCATGTCGGCAATCTGTCGGCAAATTTTGATAGCCCGGGCCGCTGTTGCTGTAAGTATCGAGTGATCAGCGCGCGGCGCTCTGCAACTTTCATGCAGCATGGACGCCCACTACAACTTGCCCAGTTGTGCACCCTCGTCGCGTCGCACCAGCAGCCAGGCAGCATGGGCAAGCCAAGCGCTGGCCAGCAGGGCCGCCAGGGCGATGAGCCAGCGACCCAGGCGCTCCTGGTCATCTAGCAGATAGGCGTTGCACAGGCGCAGGGGCGAGTCGATGTAGAGCTGCCCGACGACGACCATCATGGGCAGCAGCATGCCCAGGAAAAAGCACTGCACCACCAGGCCTGCCGGCCGCCAGGATAGGCGCAGCAGTGTTCCTGCGAGCAGCAGCGCTGTGCATTTGACGGCCTCTACAACCATGTCGCGCAGGGCGAGGTCAAGCACACGCGGCACCATGAGCACTGACAGCACCATGCCCACCCATATCAATCCGGCGATGCCGTGGCTGTTCCAGGTTGAAGTGATGCTGCGCGCGCGTGTGGGAAGAACTGCACAGAGCAGGGCGCCGGCCAGCATCCACAGCGGAAACTGCAGCAGCATATGGCGCCACATGCTTGCTTCCAGCCACTGACGCGGCCAGGGGCTGGCCAGCACAGCGGTGAGCAGCAGGCCAGCCATTGCCTGGCGTGTGCTGGTGCACCAGGCGGGTGACGTCATTGGAGCTTTCCCGCCAGGCTGCGGGCGTAGTCAAGTGCGAGTTGTTGTTCAGCCAGATCGAAGATGCGCACCATGCGGCCTTGCGCATCAAAGACCAGCAGCGCGGCGTTGTGCTCATAGTCACCGCGGCCGTCGGGCACGACCACTATGCCCAGGCGTTGCAGCAGCAGTGCTTGCTGCGCTGCATCGGGCACACGAACGAAGTTCCAAAGTGTTGGATCCGCGTGCAGGCCCCGTGCATAGGTGGCCAGTGTGGCGGGGTCATCGCGTGCACCGTCGAAGCTGATGGATAGCAGCCTCACGGGCACCGCACTTCCTTTTGCCCGGTCGGCCTGCAGCGCGGCCTGCAGTTGCTGGAAGCTGCTGCCCAGCGACAGGCAAACGCTTTGGCAATGGGTGTAGAAAAAGTCCACTACCGTGACGCCGCTGCCTGTGGCCAGCAAGGTGGAGAGGTCGTGTGCCGACTCCTCCGGGCCTTGCACCGTTACGGCGGGCGCCTTCACGGGGCGCAGGGCAACCTCAAGGCGGCGCGCGCCTTCGTCGGTCCAGACTTGGAAGTCATAGGTCAGCCAGCGTGCGCTTGCCCAACCGCCGAGCACCATCAGTATGCTCAGCAGTGTGGTGCGCCACATGGTTGGGTCACTGCGTCAAAGCCTTGAGGGCGGCTTCACCGTCGAATGGGGTCTTGCGGTCGGCACCGGCCTTGCGCTCGTCTTCGAACAGCTTGGCGTCCAACGGATCGCCCTTGTTGGACCAGGTGTTGCGGATGAAGCTGGCAACGCCGGCAAGCTCGGCGTCCGAGAGTTGGGCGAAGCTGGGCATGGAACCCTGGTACTTGTTGCCCTTGACGGTGATCTCGCCGGTAATGCCATGCAGCAGGATATTGGCGAGCACCCGAGGTTCGCCGTGCACCCATTCGGAGCCATCAAGCGGCGGGAACACCCCAGGCAGACCCGCACCCGTTGCTTGGTGGCAGGCTGCGCACTGGGCGGCGAAGATGGCCTTGCCATCCACCGCTGCCCCCGCAGCCGGGGCCGCGGGGCCCGACAGCTCGGCACGCGTGCGCTGGTCGCCAAACTGTGAGAGATTGAGCGGCTCGGTGTTCAGGATGTAGATCACGGCCCACACTACCATGCCTGCAGCAATCAGCAGCGCAACCAGCGGCATGGGGCGGACGGCTTCCTCGGGGTCTTCGTTCTCGCGCTGTTGTGCGCGTGTGACCGGGTCTTGGCTCATGGTCACAGTCCTTTCATGAAGCGGGCGTGGCCTTGGGGGCCGGTGCCGTGGAAGAGGTCTTGGCACCCGATGCCTCATGCGGCTCGGGTGGCAGCACCGGGTAGTCGCGCTTGAGCGCCTGCAGGTACTTCACCAGATCCAGTGCCTCGGGTGTAGGTACGACAACCTTGCCGGGCGGCGTGTAGCCCGGCGGCAGCTTGATCGGCTCCTCGCCGGGCTCGGCCTTGTCCTTGATGTCGAACAGATACGGATAGGACGGCATGATCGAGCCAGGCACATAGGCGCGCGGCTGGTACAGGTGGCCCAGGTGCCAGTCCTTGCTGGGCTGGCGCACGCCGATGTTGAACAGATCAGGGCCGGTGCGCATGCTGCCCAGCAGGTGGGGCTTGTCATAGAAGTAATCACCCGGCACCGAGGCCCGCCCCCAGCCACGTTTGGCGTCCGGGGCGAAGCTCTCCGAGCGTGGCTGCTGGCTGTGGCAATAGACGCAGCCGTTGGCGACGTAGGAAGCGCGCCCGCGCAGCTCTGCGCTGGTATAGGGTTTGAGCCCTTCCGGCGGCTTTACATCGCGCACCTGCACATAGGGCAGGATCACCAGTGCAGAAACAGCGATGGCAAAGGTCACCATGGCCCCTGCGGTCAGTTTGCTTTCATTCTCCATGAGCGAGCTCCACCGCCTTGGGTTGATTCGAGAACAGTGCTGCGCCTGCACGATCGGGGCCGAAGCGCAGCGCCATGGCCAGGAAGTGGAAGACGAAGACCAGGTGGCTCGCGACCATCAGGCCGCCGCCCACGCTGCGCCATTGCAGCCACGGAATCGTCACTGCCACCGAGTCCATGAACGGGCGGGATTCATCGAGCATGGCCAGGCCCTGCAGCCAGCCGCCATAGGTCAGGCCGACGAAATAAATCATGATGCCGATGGCAGCGAGCCAGAAATGCCAGGTGATCAGCTTGGGGAAGGGCCATTCCCAATTCATGATGCGCGGCATCATGAAGTAGATGGCGCCAAACAGCACCATGGTCACAAAGCCATAGGCACCCAGGTGCGCATGCGCCACGGTGAAATGGGTGAAGTGCGCCACTTGCTGCACCGAGCGCAGCGCCTCGAACGAGCCCTGCAGTGACGACAGCAGGTACATGAAGCCGCCGAACATCATGAAGCGCAGCACGGGCGAGTACTTCGACAGGTGCATGCGCCCGCGCATGGTCAGCGCCATGTTGATGGAGAAGGCGAGCACCGGAATAATCATCATCATGCTCTGCACGATGGACAGGGTGACCAGCCAGCCCGGCACCGGCCCGCCCACGAGGTGGTGGCCGCCAACCTGGGCGTAGAAGAAGGCCAGCGTCCAGAAGCCCAGGATGGACAGGTTGTACGAACGGATCGGCCGCGCAATGATCTTGGGCAGGAAGTAGTAGATGGCGCCCACGGCCACGGGCGTGAACCACAGTCCCAGCACGTTGTGGCCGTACCACCAGTTCATCGCCGCCTGCTGCACGCCGAAGTGCACGCCGGGCATCTTGCCGACGATGAACAGCAGCGTGATCCAAAGCAGCGCGGCCGTGTGGTACCAGGTCGTCACATACAGCGTTTCGACCTTGCGGTTGACCAGCGTGTACATCACCGGGCCGATGATGCAGACCATGCCGGCGGCAAAGAAGATGCCGATCTGCCAGGGCATTTCCAGGTACTCGAGGCCGTCCGTCCAGCCGGCACCGATGGCGCCGACGCCGCTCGCAATGGCGGTGTTGACGAGGGCGCCGCCCATCATGATCCACATCGGGCCAATTAGCGGCCGGCGCAGCAGGCGCGGCATGAGCCAGATGATGATGGCCAGCTCAGCGTTGGTGATCCAGCCGTAGAGCACGGCCGTCAGGTGCACCGTGCGGATGCGCCCGAAGGTCATCCAGGCCTCGCTCACCAGCCAGTCGGGCCAGTGCAGCTTGAGCGATGCCGTCAGGCCCGCGATGCCACCAAACAGCAGCCACATGCAGGCGAAGGCGATGAACATGAAGACCGGGAAGGCGCTGGAGCGGTCTGCCGCGATGCGATCCTGGATCTCCTCGGCATCGGGCACGTGGGTGGAGTCACCTGGCTCGGTCGCCGCGGCCTGAAAGTGCTGCTGCCCGGCCTTGCCCAGTGCCGGATCGTCGATATGGCCGATCTCGCCCCTGGCAAAAATGGCCGATGCGGCTTTGGGGTTTTCTACCAGAAGACCTTTGCGCAGCGACCAGATGAAGACGAACAGTCCAATGATGGACAGCAGAAAGGCGCCCAGCAGGCTCAAAACGGCACTGTCCATGGTTGGTTCCTTTTTGGTTTCTTGCAGACATCTTTTGCGCCTATTGGTTGATGTAGCGCAAGAGCATTGTTGTGACACCTTGCTATCGGTGTCGGGTCGCCATCTTAAAGTTCATCGGAAATGCATGTTTGTTTGTCTGCAAACCCATGCCTGCAGCGTTGTTACCACGCGCGATGCAACACGGCCAGGCATTGGGCAATGCCAGATGGGGTGCACCTTGGGCTGATGGGCCCTCTTGGCCGACATGCCGCATGAGCGCAAGGCGCCCGGCCGGCCGGGTGCCGTCGCCTGGAGCCTGTTTGTGGCGAGAGCTGCCTGTTGGGGGCTATTGGCGACTATTGTTGAGCCGCCTGTTTCCAGGCCTGTGCTGCGGTGTCAGCGTCGCCGCGCTGCTCGGCCAATTGGGCCAGGTGGCGCCAGGCTTCGGCGCGCAAGGAGGTGTCGGCGAGCTGTTGTGTTGCCTGCGTTAGCAACTGTTGCGCTTTGCCCCAGAGTTCACGGTGCAAGCATGCCATGGCCGACAAATACTGCAGGCGTGCATTGCGTGGGTCGGCCTTTTGCGCCGACTCGATGCGCGCCAGCCATTGGGCGTCCAGGCCTTGCATACTGGTCGCAAGCGCGCGCACCACCCGCACTTGCTGCCGGTCGGGCAGACTTCCCATGCGCTCCCACACTGGCAGCAGCCAGGCGCGTACCTGGCTTGCATCGCCACCCAGATGCGCCAGCCGCTGCGCGGCCTGCACGGCGATTTCTGGCATGGCGCGTTCGCCGCTCTCCAGATTGAGCCAGATGCGCTGCAGTTGGGCCGAATCATGCGCTGCGTTGATCAGCTCCGTGGCCAGGCCGCGCACGATGCTTTCGGCCGCCGCGGGCGTGAATGCGCGGTGCTTGCCCAGGAGGCGGGCGGTTTCCAGCGCTTGCTCCGTCTGCTGCGAAAGGCGAGCCGCCTTGAGCCGTGCCCGTAGCGCCAGCGTGCGCCGGGCCGTACCCGCGGGCAGAGTGGACAGGCGTTCCAGGGCAGTGCTGGCGTCACGCTCGTCCAGTGACCAGCGCGCGGCGCGCAGCTGCGCGCCTTCACGCAGTTCCAGCATGGCGGTGGGGGCGCGTTCGGGGATGGAGTCCAGCGCCTGCCGCAAATGCTCTTCACGCGTGTTGCGATCCTGCAGGGCGTGCGAGCTTTCTGCCGCCACGAGGTGGGCCAAGGTGCGCAGTTGAAGCCCATGGGGCAGGGCATGCCTGGCATTCTCCAGGGCTTGTTCCTGGGCAATGGACGACTCCGCCGCCTTGCGTGCGCGCACGAAGCGCCCGGCCAGCATCTGCGACAGTGCGTCCAGCAGCGCCCCGTGCATGGCGCGTTCCTTTTGCAACAAGCGCCAGCGTCGTGCCTGCACCGGTAGCTGCAGCAGCTTCGACAAGCCGCGCAAGGCCCCATACAGCAAGGTAAAGCCGCCCAGCAGCAGCACCAGCACCAGGTTGAGCGAAAAATCCAGGCGGTAGGGCGGCCAGAACACGGTGACCGTGCCCTGGTTGTTGCCCACAAAGAGCGCTATGGCAACAGCCGCGCCGAACAGTGCCAGAAACCAGAGTGCTGCGCGCATGGTGCTTGTCCTGCGTCCTTCAGCGGCCAGCCGCCGCCGTGGCCAGGGCGGCAAAGCTGTCGTCGAGCTGCGGCGTCTCTGCAGTCTTCACGTGGGACTGCAATTGCTGCAGGGCGGTAGCCGCGTTTTGTGTGCGACGCGATGCGGGGTCGAAATACCGGTTCAGCGCAGTCGTGACGGCCGCCAGATCGGTGCGCGCCGAATCCAGACGCCGAGCCAGCAGTGCCAGGCGGACGTTGAGCAGCTTGAGTTTGAGGTTTTCGCGCAGGAAGTAGGCCTGGTCAGGGGCAAGTAGCATGGCGTCGGGCTGGTCCACACGGCGGATGCGCACAAGACCACGGGACTCCTCGCGCACGGCTTCCCAGGCGCGGCGCAGCGTGGCCTGCCAGGCTGGCTCGTTGGCTGCGGGTGTGGCGGTGCTTTGCTCGCTGCCGGCCTGGTGGCGCATCGTGCTGGCCTGAGCGATGTTGCTGATCAGCGGCAGGTCGTCCACCTGGCGCACCAGATCGTCAATGCGCGCCAGCAGCCCGTCCGTGTCGGTGACGGAGACTTGCTCCAGACGCTCCAGATCATGGGCCATGGCACGCTGCACTGGAGCCAGGCGTGGCTGGGCCGCTCGCTCTATGCGCTGACTGGCGCTCTTGAGGGCTGCCACCAGTGGCTGCAGGCTGCCCGTCAGCTGCGCCTGCTGCTGCGCCAGGCGCAGGCTGGCTTCGATGTCGACCACCAGATTCTCATCGCGCGAGCGCGACAGGCTTTGTATGAGTTCTTCAAGCTGGCCGCGTTGCAGTGCCACCTCGCTTACGCGGGCCTCGGTCACGGCCAGGCGGGCAGCGGTTTCGCGCGACAGGTCTTGCGCCTGCTGCGCGAGGGTGCGCGCCTCGACGGCCTGGGCGCCGGAATCCGCCGACTGGCGTGCCAGCTGTTCCTGTATGGATGTCAGGCGTTGCCAAAGCAGCACCGAGCTGACCAACGCGGCAATCACGACGATGCCCAGGGCGTAGAGTGCCGCGCCGCCACTGTGGCTGGCGGGCGGTGCGATCCTGGCTGTTGGCGGCGTACCGGCGGATGGCTCGGGGGCAGGCTCAGTGCTCATGCAGTGATTCTATCGAGGCGGCTACCTCATTGAAGGCCGGGCGGCATTGCGTGACCTGCGCAAAACCCGCGGCATGCGCAGCCTGTGCAATGCGCGGGTGGGTGACGAGGGCGCGCGCCCGGCTCCAGTCCTGGCCGGGCAGGGCGGTGGTCAGGTGCCCGATGGCCTCGGAGCTGCTCAGCAGCCAGATGGAGCCATCACCGGCAGCGGCACGCGCCAGCGTCAGTTCATCGGAATCGAGATCAGGCGCGGTGCGCTCGTAGGCCGCGACAAAGTCCACCGCGGCGCCGGCGGCGGTGATCTGCGCGGCCAGCCAGTCACGGCCGTTGCCGCCCTCGGCGCCTGGGGTGTTGGTGCCGCGCACGATGAGCACCCGATCACCTGGACCGATCTGCGGTGCCACGACCTGCCATAGCGCCTCGGAGTCGTACTGCGCGGCATCGATGCCCGGCGCATCGATGCGGGTGGCCGCCAGCCCTGCCTGGCGCAGTGCCGCGACCGTGCCTGGACCCGGCGCCCATGCTCTCATATTGATAGCTGTTTGCGCTTGTTGAATAAGCTTCAGAGGTTGATTTGATTCAAAAAAATGCTGCGCTGCATTGCCACTCACGAACATCACTGCGCGGTAATCGGCAAAACGCGCGCGCGCTTGCTGCAGTGCCTGGAGCAAGGCTGGCATGCGTACCGGGGTGATGGCGATCAGCGGCAGTGCGCAGGCGGCAATGCCGCGAGCCTGCAGCCTGGCCACCCACTGCGCGGCTTCGCGCGCCGGGCGCGTGACGATGGCGCACGCCGGCTTGCTGCCACTGCTGTGGCTCAACATGCGGCCACGGCGCCAGCGGCGCGCAGCCGGGCGGCCACTGCCAGGCCCAGGGCGTCGGCCTCGTCCAGCGTGGTGATGTGGCCGCTGCCTTCGGTGCGCACCAGCGGCAGCCGGCCCTCCATGTCGCCCCAGGCGGCCCGCAGCGTGAGCTGGTCGCCGGCCCACTGGCCATGGGCGGCCAGGGGCATGGAGCAGCTGCCGCCCATGGCGCGGCTCACGGCGCGTTCGGCCGTGACGGTGAGCCAGGTGCGCTGGTGCGCCAGCGGCGCCAGCGCATCGCGCAGATCCTGGCGCTGGCTGCGGATCTCTATGCCCAAGGCCCCCTGGCCGGCCGCGGGCAGCATCTGCGCGGGCTCGAAGACGCTGCGGATGCGGTCGTGCAGGCCCAGGCGCTTCAGACCCGCGGCCGCGAGCACGATGGCGGCGTACTGGCCCTCGTCGAGCTTGCGCAGGCGCGTCTGCACGTTGCCGCGCAGTGGCTCAATCTTGAGGTCGGGGCGCAGCGCCTGCAGCAGCACCTGGCGGCGCAGGCTGGACGTGCCGACCACCGCGCCCTGCGGCAGTGCGTCCAGCGCGGCGCAGTGTGGCGAGACGAAGGCGTCGCGTGGGTCTTCGCGCTCCATCACGCAGGCCAGGGCGAAGCCCTCGGGCAGCTCCATGGGCACGTCCTTGAGCGAGTGCACGGCGATGTCGGCGCGGCCTTCTTCTAGTGCCACTTCGAGTTCCTTGACGAACAGGCCCTTGCCGCCGATCTTGGACAGCGTGCGATCCAGGATCTGGTCGCCGCGCGTGGTCATGCCCAGCAGGCTCACGCGGTGGCCGCGCGCGGCCAGCAGGGCCTGTACATGCTCGGCCTGCCACATGGCAAGCTGGCTTTCGCGCGTGGCGATGACGATGGGGGGGAGGGTGCGTTCTTGGGTCATATCGGCAGTCTTGCGGCCCCTGCGGACTCAATGGCAGGGCAGCGGGGGATGCTAGCATGCTGCGCTGCAGCACCCATTGGCGATTACGTTGATGGGCATCAGGAGACACCAACGCATGACCGCCCCCGCACGCAAGACCGACGCACCAGTCGTCACGCCGCCTGCCCGCAAGACCGACAAGGATTTGCCGCTGATCCAGGACATTCGGCTGCTTGGTCGCATTCTGGGCGACGTGATCCACGAGCAGGAGGGGGTGGCCGCCTACGAGGTGGTCGAACAGGTGCGCAAGCTCTCGGTGGCCTTTCGCCGCGACGCGGATCAGGAGGCCGACCGTGCGCTGAAAAAGCTGCTCAAGGGCCTGACCGGCGACCAGACGGTGAGCGTGATCCGCGCCTTCACCTATTTCAGTCATCTGGCGAACCTGGCCGAGGATCGCCACCACATCCGCCGCCGCACCGTGCACGAGCGCGCCGGCAGCGCCCAGGAGGGCAGCATCGAGGTGGCCCTGGCGCGCCTGCGCTGGGCCGGCATTGCGCCGCGCACCATCGCCCAGACCCTGGCCACGAGCTATGTGGCGCCCGTGCTCACCGCCCACCCGACCGAGGTGCAGCGCAAGAGCATCCTGGACGCGGAGCGCGAGATTGCGCAGCTCCTGGCCCAGCGCGACGACATACAGGCGCGCGCCCAGCTCTACAACAGTGCCAAGGACACGCTGAGCCCGCGCGAGCTGGCCGCCAACGAGGCGCAGCTGCGCGCGCGCGTGGCCCAGCTGTGGCAGACGCGGCTGTTGCGCTACTCCAAGCTGACGGTGGCCGACGAGATCGAGAACGCGCTCTCGTACTACGAATCCACCTTCCTGCAGGAGATCCCGAAGATCTACGCCGATCTGGAGCGCGAACTGGGCGGCAACCAGAGCGTGGCCAGCTTTCTGCGCATGGGGCAGTGGATAGGGGGTGACCGCGACGGCAACCCGAATGTCAGCGCCGCCACGCTGGCCCTGGCCCTCAAGCGCCAGGCCGAAGTGGCGCTGCGCCACTACCTGACCGAGGTGCATCTGCTTGGGCGCGAGTTGTCGCTGTCGGCGAATCTGGTGCAGGTCTCGCCCGACATGCGGCAGCTGGCCGATCGCTCGCCCGACACCAGCGAGCACCGCCAGGACGAGCCTTACCGCCGCGCCCTCACCGGCATCTATGCGCGCCTGGCCGAAACGCTCAAGGAGTTGACGGGCGGCAGCGCCGCGCGCCATGCCGTGGCGCCGCAGAACGCCTACGCCAGTGGCGAGGAGTTCCTGGCCGACCTGCGCGTCATCGAGGCTTCGCTGCGCTCACACCGCGGCGCCGCACTCACGGCCGAGCGCCTGCGCCCGTTGATGCGCGCCGTCGAGGTATTCGGCTTTCACCTGGCCACGGTGGATTTGCGCCAAAGCTCGGATCAGCACGAGCTGGTGGTGGCCGAGCTGCTGGCCACGGCGCGCGTGCACGCCGACTACGCGGCCCTGCCCGAGGCCGAGCGCCGCGCGCTGCTGCTGCGCCTCTTGTGCGACGCGCGGCCGCTGCGCGTGGTGGGCGCGCAGTACTCGGAGCTCGCAACGAGCGAGATCGCCATCTTCGAGACCGCGCGCCAGATGCGCGAGCGCTATGGGCGCGAGGCCATACGCCACTACATCATCAGCCACACCGAGACCGTGAGCGATTTGCTGGAAGTGCTGCTGCTGCAGAAGGAAGTGGGGCTGATGCAGGGCCAGCTTGACGCCGGCGCGCGCGTCGACCTGATCGTGGTGCCGCTGTTCGAGACCATTGAAGACCTGCGCAATGCCGCGCCCATCATGGGCGAGTTCTATGCGCTGCCCGGCGTGGCCCAGCTGGTGCGCAATGGTGGGGCGGAGCAGGACATCATGCTGGGCTACAGCGACAGCAACAAGGACGGCGGCATCTTCACCAGCAACTGGGAGCTATACCGCGCCGAGATCGCCCTAGTGGCGCTGTTCGACGAGTTGAACGCCGCCAATGCCGGCACCCCCATCCGGCTGCGCATGTTTCACGGCCGCGGCGGCACGGTGGGGCGCGGCGGCGGCCCGAGCTACCAGGCCATCCTGGCGCAGCCGCCGGGCACGGTGCGCGGCCAGATCCGCCTGACCGAGCAGGGCGAGGTCATCGCCTCCAAGTACGCCAACCCCGAGATCGGCCGGCGCAACCTGGAGACGCTGGTCGCCGCCACGCTGGAGGCCACGCTGCTGCAGCCCACCAAGCCCGCCACCAAGGCCTTTCTGGAAGCGGCCGAGCAGCTGTCGCGCGCCAGCATGGCGGCCTACCGCGCGCTGGTGTACGAGACGCCGGGCTTCACCGACTATTTCTTCAATTCAACGCCGATCCGCGAAATCGCCCAGCTCAACATAGGGTCGCGCCCGGCCTCGCGCAAGGCGACGCAAAGAATCGAGGATCTGCGTGCCATTCCCTGGGGCTTCAGCTGGGGCCAGTGCCGGCTGACGCTGCCGGGCTGGTTCGGCTTCGGCGCGGCCGTGCAGGACTTCATCAACGCGCCGGGCAAGGAGCCGAAGGCGCAGCTCGCGCTGCTGCAGAAGATGTACCGCCAATGGCCGTTCTTTCGCACGCTGCTGTCCAACATGGACATGGTGCTGGCCAAGAGCGACCTGGCGCTGGCCTCGCGCTACAGCGAGCTGGTGCCCGACGCGCGCCTGCGCAAGAAGGTGTTTGCTGCGATTGAGCAGGAATGGCAGCGCACGGCCGAGGCGCTCACGCGCATCACCGGCGAAAAGCAGCGCCTGGCGGCCAATACGGCGCTGGCGCGCTCGATACGCCACCGCTTTCCCTACATCGACCCGCTGCACCACCTGCAGGTGGAGCTGGTACGCCGTTGGCGCGCGGGCCAGGGCGATGAGCGCGTGCAGACCGGCATACACATCTGCATCAACGGCATTGCGGCGGGGCTGCGCAATACGGGGTGAGATGGCAGAAAAACGGGGCCACGGGCCATCGCCCGCCGCGCCGATAGGAGCGTGCGACTATCAGCAGGACGGTGGCGCTACTCCATTGTTGAGCGCATCGACCGTGCCCAGCAGCTGCAACCAGTAGGTGGGCAGGGCAGACCAGGGGGCGCCTATGGACAGGTTGGTGACGTAGACCATACCGGTATTCATGCGCGGGGTGTTGGCCTTGTTCACCACGGCCTCCTTCATGTCCGAGCAGGTGCTGGCCGTATGCACCAGCATGGCCTGCGCGCCGTTGTCCTTGCCATAGACCCAGGTGTTGCCGGACTGTGGATCAATGCCCTGGTAGGCGGCAGCGTTGCCCGCGTAGGTCACCAGCGTATCGGCGGCTCCGGCATAGGCCGCGGCCGGGTAGGTGCCGGGGTTGCCGATCACGGTGAAGGCGGGGTTGCGCCCCTTGATGAAGCCGTAGATGTTCTGGAAATACGACAGCCGGCCGCCGTCGACCGACATGCCGTCCAGGAAGAAGCCGTCGAGCTGGCCTGGGTAGAGGCGTATGTACTGGTCGATGGTGGTCTTGACGTCGGCCTCCGAGATGGCGCCGCTGCTGCCGGAGGCAGTTGCCACATAGCCGATGACCTTGTTGCTGGTGCCTGTCACGCCCTTGAAGGCGGTGATGGCCGTGTCGAGAGAGGAATCTGCCGTGGTGGCGGAGGTCAGGACGCCGCCGTTGGGGTTGGCGATGGCGGTGATGCGCACATTGGGATAGCTGGCCGCGCTGGTGGTAAGGGTGGCCCAGGGCGAGGACGTGCCGCTGGCGTCGAAATAGGCGGGCACCAGAACCTGCAGCTTCTGGGGCGTGGGACGTACGTAGTAGGTAAGCGCGTCGCTGGCGCCGGTAGTTGCCGTGGCGCTCACCCTGAAGGTGAGGCCGGGCGCGGCGCCGCTGCTCACGCTGAGCGTGGTGCCGGCAATGCCATTGATCGTGGCCGCCGCCACAGGTGCCGTGCTGCCCGCGCCGCTGGGGCTGACGGTGAATGTTGCCGTGGTGTTGGCGGGTGCGGGATTGACGGTGACCGACAGGGCCTGTGAGGCACCCGGCGCCAGCACGTTGTCGTGGGGCCTGTCAAAGCGCAGGCCCGGCGACGGTGTTGGCTCGGGCGTGGGCGTGGGCGCGGTGGTCTTTTCCGCCGCGCCGCCACATCCCGCCAGAATCGCGGTGGCGGCCATCAGAGGGGCGAGTCGGCAGGTGACGTGCAGGAATACCATGGTGATGCGATAGAAGAGGTGGTTGCAACTGTGGCCAAGTGTATTGATTGGCCCAGGCGACCGAAGTTGTGGTTTGGACGGCAAATCTAAGCCAGTTGTGGCGATCGCGGCCGGCACGCCTTCCTATCATTGGGTGCATGTCTATATCCCGCACCCGCGCGCCGCTTCTGGCGCCTCTGTTGACCATGGCCCTGCTGGCCGGCTGCAGCAATCTGGATGTGCCGCGTGCCGACAACTATCCGGCTACGGATCAGAAAAAGGCGCGTGCCGTGCATCACTGGGATGTACTGGCAACCGACGTGGCCGCGCGTGTTGCCGAAAAGACCTCGGCTTGGCTGCAGGGCGAGCAGGCCATTTACCTGGCGCCGGCGGAGGGCTCCAGCTTCAGCCTGGGGTTTTACAAGCTTTTGCGGGTGCGCCTGCTCGAAAAAGGCGTCGCTCTGTCCACAGTGCCGACGGGAATTGAGTTGGAATTGCAGACCCAGGTGGTGCAGCACCAGTCGTTTGTGCCCGGCAGGCTGCCCATTCCCACGCCCTGGACCCTGCTGGGTAGTGGTATAGGCGTGTGGCGCGATTGGGAGATGCATTACTCCGATCGTGTGTTGCTGCCCGGCGTGGCCACAGCCATCGGGGTGGGGGCCGGCCTGGCCATTGATATTGCCCAGCGCCATACCCAGGGCGCTGCGGCGGGCGGGCCGACGCGCACCGAGGTGTTGGTCACGACCACATTGAAGACCCCGGATCGCTATCTGGCGGGCTCCGCAGACATGTATTACATAGAACGCGACGATGCTGCGCTTTATCAACCGGAGCCGCCTCCTCCCGCGCCTGCGCCGGTGCGAACCTGGAAGGTGGTGGCGCCATGAACCGGCGTCAAGCCATGGTGGCCATGGGGCTGGGATGCGCTGTTGTGTTGTCGGGTTGTGCCCAGTACTACTACGGCCCATCGGTGTCACCGCATGTTGCGCAGGATTTGCTGACTTTGAATCGGGATGCGGCCGACGCGTTGCTGTCGCAGGTGGCGCTCGATCCGGATCATCCGGTGATGGTGTCCACCGTGGTTGAACTCGATCGGCTGGAGGCATCCTCGCGTCTGGGGCGCATGGTTTCCGAGCAACTGGGTAGCCGCTTCGTGCAGCGCGGTCTGCGTGTCACCGAACTGCGCATGCGCGACAGCCTGGCGCTGCGGCCCGGGCAGGGTGAGCTGCTGCTGTCGCGCCAGGTGCAGGAGGTGTCTGGCGCCCAGGCTGCTCAGGCCGTGCTGGTGGGCACCTATGCGGCAGCACCCCAGGCGGTGTATGTGAGTCTCAGGCTCGTGGGGGTAGGCAATGCCGTGCTGGCAGCGCACGACTATGTGCTGCCCATGGATGGCAATGTGCGCGGCCTGTTGGCGGCTGGACTGTGATATCTACAGGCCAGCGGATACTACATATTTTATAGCTGCTTGCGATTGATGGGTGGGCGCTTGCGACTGATTTGGCTACAAATCAGTGCAGCGTGAGCGCCCCCGCGCTCTTGCTCTTGCCCGCGCGTGCCGGCGGGTTGCACAGGCCGCAGGTGTAGTGGCGGTTCTCGTACAGCTCGCTCACGAACTGGCCGCCACATTGCGAGCATTTGGTGCGCGTGAGCATGCCGGCGTCGACGAACTTGACTAGGCGCCAGGCGCGGGTGAACGACAGCAGGGGTTCAATCTCGGCGCTGGCCACCTGTTCGTTGTACAGGCGATAGGCCTTGGTGAGCAGCTCCACGCTGTCCAGGCTCACGCCCTTGGACAGGTATTCATAGATGTTCAGGAACAGCGAGCTGTGGATGTTTTCCTGCCAGGTCAGGAACCAGTCGGTCGAGAACGGCAGCTGTCCCTTGGACGGCGACTTGCCCGCGATCTCCTTGTACAGGCGTATCAGGCGCTCATACGACAGTGTGGTCTCGGACTCCAGCACCTGCATGCGGGCGCCCATTTCGATCAGCATGGCGGCGCGTTCGATCTGCTTGGACTCGTTGAGGACGCTCTTGGCGGGTGCGGACATGGCGGGCTTTCGGTGAATGGCGGGGCGGCAGGGCAGGGGGCAGGCGCTGGGCTTAGAGCACTTCGGACACGCGGCTGGCCATGAGGATGTTGGCGTGCAGCGTGTTCGTGGCCTCGTTGACCGACTTGCGTGGTGTGTTGTGGTTGGTCAGCAGGCTCCACACCAGCTCGTCGTCGACGCGGAAGTTGCACAGCAAGGTGTTGCGCGAAGCGAGCTTGAGCACCTGGGCCGCAGACAGCGACGCCAGAATGTCGGCGGCGTCTTCGTTGATGCCCAGACGGAACACCGCCTCGGCCTTGTCCTGGCGAATCAGCGTCTGCGCCAGCATCAGGTAGGTCAGGTTGGCTTCACGGATTTCGGCCAGCAGTTGTTCGGAGGTCATGGGTCAATCCTTTCCAGTAGGGATCACGCTGTTTGCAGGTTGTTGCAGTTGTTGCGTGATTTGTTGAAATGGATTGTGAAACCTGGCCAAAAGGAAATTAAGTCGGGGTTCGGCGCTGCGTGCTGTCTGGCTTGCTTACGCGGCTTGTAGGAATTTGCCTTACAGCCCTGTCTCGCAGGGCATGCCAGTCACGGCCCCGATGGGCGGGGCTCTCAGCCCAGCGTCACGACCACCGGCGTATGGTCACTGGGCTGGGGGTTCTTGCGCGGCGCGCGGTCGATGTGGCAGGCCGTCACGCTGGCGCGCAACGCATCGCTGACGAGGATGTGGTCGATGCGCAGGCCGCGGTTCTTCTGGAAACCCAGCTGCCGATAGTCCCACCAGGAGTAGCTTTTCTCGGCTTGCTCGAACAGCCGGAATGCGTCGGTCAGGCCCAGCTCCAGCAACTGTCGGAAACGCGTGCGCTCCTCAACCGTGTGGTGGATGCTGTCCTTGAGCCCCACGGGGTCGTAGGAATCGCGATCTTCGGGTGTCACATTGAAGTCGCCGACGAGCACCAGCCGCGGGTGTGCGGCCAGCTCTGCACGTACCCAGTCATGCAGGGCAGCGAGCCACTGCAGCTTGTAGGCAAACTTGTCCGTGCCCGGCGCCTGGCCGTTGACGAAGTAGCAGTTGATCAGGCGCAGCGGCCCGTCAGCCGTGTCCAGCGTGGCGGCGATCACGCGCGCCTGCTCGTCGCCGTGGCCTGGAATGTTGCGCACCACGTCGCGCGCCGGCGTGCGGCTGATGATGGCCACGCCGTTGTAGGTCTTCTGGCCAAAGCACACCGCGTGATAGCCCGCGGCCTCGAAGGCATCGTGCGGAAACTTCTCGTCCACGAGCTTGAGCTCCTGCAGGCCTATGGCATCGACGGGGTTGGCGGCCAGCCAGGCCAGCACCTGGGGCAGGCGCACGGACAGGGAGTTGACGTTCCAGGTGGCTATTTGCATGGGCAGTGCTGTCGTGGCGAGCAAGTCAGTCCGCGTCGCCCATCTGCGACTGCAGATAGTTGTGCAGCCCCAGCTTGTTCACGAGCTCGATCTGGGTTTCCAGAAAGTCGATGTGTTCCTCGGTGTCCTCGAGGATGTCTTGCAGCAGGTCGCGCGAGACATAGTCATGCACCGATTCGCAGTAGGCAATGCCGTCCTTGATGGTGGCCTGTGCATCCTGCTCGGCGCGCAGGTCGCATTCCAGAATCTCGGGCACATCCTCACCGATCTGCAGTTTGGCCAGATCCTGCAGGTTGGGCAGGCCGTCGAGCATGAAGATGCGCTCCATGAGCTTGTCGGCATGCTTCATCTCGCCGATTGATTCCTCATACTCCTTCTTGGCCAGCCTGTCGAAGCCCCAGTGCTTGAGCATGCGGTAATGCACGTAATACTGGTTGATGGCTGTGAGTTCATTCTTGAGCTGTGCCTGCAAGTGGGCAATGGCTTGTGCGTCGCCTTTCATGGGGTGCTCCTGTTGTGTCGATGGAAGACCTGCATTGTGGGCCAGTTCGCAGGGCGCCGTTGGACGGGAGTCCAAGTACCCAGGGAACTTATATAGAGTTGATCAATCAAACTGATCAATTCAATTGATTGGATTGATCCTGCGCATGGCACTAAACTTCAATCCGTTCGCACTTCTACAACCCAACTGAAAGGAAACAACAATGTCCCTGATCAATACCCAAGTCCAGCCCTTCAAGAGCACCGCCTTCGTCAACCGTGGCGGCAAGGGTGAGTTCATTGAAGTGACCGAGCAGTCCCTCAAGGGCAAGTGGTCGGTGCTGATCTTCATGCCGGCGGCCTTCACCTTCAACTGCC
>Ga0209792_1000528_pt1 | contig 26358 bp, 25 predicted proteins | sample EBPBio142005_DNA_FD_185860 | JGI IMG/M metagenome (GOLD analysis project Ga0209792, IMG submission 185860) | Wastewater treatment Type I Accumulibacter community from EBPR Bioreactor in Madison, WI, USA - Reactor 1_6/14/2005_ DNA (SPAdes)... | ecosystem: Engineered > Bioreactor > EBPR >... | reverse complement strand
GTATCGCCATGGGCCTGATCAAGGAAGACAATAAGTTCGCCGTGCTGACCGACATCCTGGGCGACGAAGATCACCTGGGCGACATGGACTTCAAGGTGGCGGGCACGACGGCCGGCATCACCGCCCTGCAGATGGACATCAAGATCCAGGGCATCACCAAGGAAATCATGCAAGTCGCCCTGGCCCAGGCCAAGGAAGCGCGCATGCACATCCTGGGCAAGATGCAGGAAGCCATGGGCGAGGCCAAGGCCGAGATCTCCAGCTTCGCGCCCAAGCTCTTCACCATGAAGATCAACCCCGAGAAGATCCGCGACGTGATCGGCAAGGGCGGCGCCACCATCCGCGCCCTGTGCGACGAGACTGGCTGCCAGATCAACATCGAGGAAGACGGCACCATCACCATCGCCGCCACCGAGGCTGCCAAGGCCGACGAGGCGCGCCGCCGCATCGAGGAAATCACGGCGGAAGTGGAAGTGGGCAAGGTCTATGAAGGCCCGATCGTCAAGATCCTGGATTTCGGCGCCCTGGTTAACGTGCTGCCGGGCAAGGATGGCCTGCTGCACATCAGCCAGATCGCCCATGAGCGCGTGGAAAAGGTCAGCGACTACTTGCAGGAAGGTCAAGTCGTGCGCGTCAAGGCGCTGGAGACGGACGACAAGGGCCGCATCAAGCTGTCGATGAAGGCGCTGATCGAGCGCCCGGCCGGCATGCCCGAGCGTGAGCCTCGCGAGCCCCGTGAACCGCGCGAACCCCGTGGCGAGCGCCGTGAACGCCGTGACAACGGCGGCTCGGAGCAGTAATAAGGTCGTGCCCCGCCCCAGGGTAGGGCATGAGTTTGCTATTGAAAAATGAGCTGTCAGCACTTACTCCATAAGCGGTAAAGCCCTGAAGCATCCAGTATTGCCATGAAGAACGTGATGCATGCGGTGGAGATTGCGGCGTTTGGCCCGCCCGAAGGGCTGCGCCTTGCCGAGCGTCCCCTGCCGCAGCCGGGCGCGGGCGAGTTGCTGATCCGCGTCGCGGCCAGCGGGGTCAACCGTCCGGACGTGTTGCAGCGCAAGGGGCACTATGCGCCGCCACCTGGTGTATCCGATCTGCCGGGGCTGGAGGTGGCCGGCGTTGTCGAATCAGGCGACGCCGCTGCCATGGCCCAGGCGGGCATCAACGTGGGTGACCGCGTCTGCGCATTGGTGGCAGGTGGCGGCTATGCCGAATACTGCGTGGCCCCGGTGGCGCAATGCCTGCCTGTGCCAGCGGGCCTGAGCGACGTGGAGGCCGCATCGCTGCCTGAGACCTTCTTCACCGTGTGGAGCAATGTCTTCGACCGCGCGCGGCTGCAGGCGGGCGAAGCCCTGCTCGTGCAGGGCGGTAGCAGCGGTATAGGCGTGACGGCCATACAGCTGGCGCGCGCACGCGGCGCCACTGTCATCGTCACCGCGGGCAGCGATGAAAAGTGCGCAGCCTGCCTGGCGCTGGGTGCGCACCACGCGATCAACTACAAGACGCAGGACTTCGTGGCCGAGGTGCGGCGCATCACCGAAGCGCGGGGCGTGGACGTGGTGCTCGACATGGTAGCGGGCCCCTATGTGGCGCGCGAGGTCGAATGCCTGGCCGAGGACGGGCGCATCGTCATCATCGCCGTGCAGGGCGGGGTGCAGGCCGAGCTCAACGCTGCCCTGGTACTGAGGAAGCGTCTGACCATCACCGGCTCCACGCTGCGCCCGCGTCTCGTGGCGTTCAAGGCGGCAATTGCCCAGTGCCTGCGTGAGCAGGTCTGGCCGCTGCTGGAATCGGGCGTGCTGAAACCGGTGATTCACAGTGAGTTTGCTGCAGCGGACGCCGCCCAGGCGCACGCGCTGATGGAGTCAAACCAGCATATTGGCAAGATTGTTTTGAGGTGGACGACATGACCCAGAGAAAGAAATTCATTGCAGGCAACTGGAAGATGAATGGCAGTCTGCAGGCCAACGCCGCTCTGCTGCAGGCCCTGCGCGAAGGCGTGGGTGACCCGGCGTGCGATGTGGCCGTGGCCGTGCCGGCGCCGTATCTGGCCCAGGTGCAGGCGCTCGTCGCGGGCTCGGCGATTGCACTCGCCGCCCAAGACCTGTCGCAGCATGAGTCGGGCGCCTTCACGGGCGAGGTTTCTGCGGCCATGCTGCGCGACTTCGGCACGCGTTATGCACTCGTTGGGCATTCCGAGCGCCGCCAATACCATGGCGAAACCGATGCCGTGGTGGCAACCAAGGCGCAGCGCGCGCTGGCGGCGGGTGTCACGCCCATCGTCTGTGTGGGCGAGACGCTGGATGAGCGCGAGGCCGGCCAGACCGAGGCCGTGGTCAAGCGCCAGCTGGCAGCTGTGATCCATGCCAACGGCCATTGCATCAGCGAAATCGTGGTCGCCTACGAGCCTGTCTGGGCAATCGGCACGGGCCGCACGGCCAGCCCTGAGCAGGCGCAGGCGGTGCACGCAGTGCTCCGCGCCCAGCTGGCTGCAGCCACAGAGCGAGCCGATCGCATACCGCTGCTCTATGGCGGCAGCATGAACGCGGCCAACGCAGCGCAACTGCTGGCGCAGCCCGATATCGATGGCGGCCTAGTGGGCGGTGCCGCGCTCAAGGCTGCAGACTTTTTACAAATTATTGCTGCAGCGCAGAGTGCACAAGCGTGAGAAGCTATTGAATTAGGAGTAATTGAAGCATGAATGCAATCGTGAACGTGATCCTGGCAGTACAGATGTTGACTGCCCTGGGCATGATCGGCCTGATCCTCATCCAGCATGGCAAGGGTGCGGACATGGGGGCCGCCTTCGGCAGCGGCAGCGCGGGCAGCCTGTTCGGGGCCAGCGGCAGTGCCAACTTTCTGTCGCGTACCACGGCCGTGCTGGCATCGGTCTTCTTTGTGGCCACGCTGGCATTGGCCTATTTCGGCAACCAACGCCCCGCGAGCACTGGCAGCGTCCTGGAAACGCCTGCGGCCGCAGTCCCCGCCAACGCCGCGCCCGCTGCCGATGCAGCAGCGCCAGCGCCGGCTCCTGCCGCAGAGCCGGCGAGCGGTGCCGCACAGATCCCCACCAAGTAAGCTGCAAGAGGCGTAGCAAAAAAACGCCTCCTGCCTTTGTGGCAGGGTTTTTCCGAGGTAGAATCATCTGCTGTCTGGAAAGCAAAAACCGTGTTTCCGGTCCTCAAGCCATCCAGATGCATACAGCAGCCGTCGTGGTGAAATTGGTAGACACGCTATCTTGAGGGGGTAGTGGCGAAAGCTGTGCGAGTTCGAGTCTCGCCGACGGCACCAAAATAAAAAAACCGCCTCGCAGGTCCGCAGCGCGTGGCATGCAGGGCGGTTTTTCAACGGTGAGCGCGTCGCTAGATGAACCTCGATCAATACCTCCCTGTTCTCTTGTTCATCTTGGTTGGCATCGGTGTCGGTGTTGTACCTCTCGTGCTGGGCTACGTGCTGGGCCCCAATCGCCCTGATCCGGCAAAAAACTCCCCCTACGAATGTGGCTTTGAGGCCTTTGATGACGCGCGCATGAAGTTCGATGTGCGCTACTACCTCGTGGCCATTTTGTTCATTCTGTTCGACCTGGAAATTGCATTTCTCTTTCCCTGGGCGGTTGCCTTGCAGGATGTCGGGGTGACGGGTTTCGTGGCCGTCGTAATCTTCCTGGCCATCCTCGTCATAGGCTTTGTCTACGAGTGGAAAAAGGGTGCCCTGGACTGGGAATGATCGGCACGCAGCACAAGGAATGACGCAATGATTGAAGGTGTGATGAAGGAAGGCTTTGTCACCACGAGCTACGACGCCGTGGTGAACTGGGCCAAGACCGGATCCATTTGGCCCGTGACCTTCGGTCTGGCCTGCTGCGCGGTGGAGATGATGCATGCCGCCGCCGCCCGCTATGACCTGTCGCGTTTTGGCGCCGAGGTGTTTCGCGCCAGTCCGCGCCAGTCCGATTTGATGATCGTGGCCGGCACGCTGTGCAACAAGATGGCCCCTGCGCTGCGCAAGGTCTATGACCAGATGGCCGAGCCGCGCTGGGTGATTTCCATGGGCTCCTGTGCCAACGGTGGTGGCTATTACCACTACAGCTATTCCGTGGTGCGCGGCTGTGATCGCGTGGTGCCGGTGGATGTGTATGTGCCTGGTTGTCCGCCAACGGCGGAGGCACTTATTTACGGCATCATCCAGCTGCAGCAGAAAATCCGCCGCACTCAAACCATTGCGCGCGTCTGAGGGGATTCGATGACCGATATTGCCATTCACCCCGATAAGCTGCGCGACGCTGTCGTGGCAGCGCTGGGCGACAAGCTGCGCGAGATCACCGTGGCGCTTGGCGAAGTCACCGCAGTGGTCGCGGCTGCCGACTATGTGGCCGCCATGGAAATTCTGCGCGATGCCCCGCAATGCCGCTTCGAGCAACTGATAGACCTGTGTGGCGTGGATTACTCCACTTACGCTGAGGTTGGTACGGACGGCTTGCGTTACGCGGTGGTGTCGCACCTGCTGTCGGTGTCGCTGAACCAGCGAGTGCGCGTCAAGGTATTCTGCCCCGACGATGACTTCCCGGTGATCCCTTCCGTCACCGAGATCTGGAGCGGCGCCAACTGGTTTGAGCGCGAGGCCTTTGATCTGTTTGGCATTGTTTTCGATGGCCACAATGACCTGCGCCGCATCTTGACGGACTACGGATTCATCGGCCACCCGTTCCGCAAGGATTTCCCCTTGTCCGGTCATGTCGAGATGCGCTACGACGCCGAGCAGCGCCGTGTTATTTACGAGCCCGTGACCATTGAGCCGCGTGAGATTACGCCGCGCATCATCCGAGAAGACAACTATGGAGGCCTGCACTGAGGCGGTGCCCGCCAAGGTGTTCGAACATGGCTGAAATCAAGAACTATTCCCTGAACTTCGGGCCGCAGCACCCGGCAGCGCACGGCGTCTTGCGCCTGGTGCTTGAGCTCGACGGCGAAGTCGTGCAACGCGCCGACCCGCATGTGGGTCTGCTGCACCGTGCCACCGAGAAGCTGGCCGAGCACAAGACCTTCATCCAGTCGCTGCCCTACATGGATCGCCTGGACTATGTGTCCATGATGTGCAATGAGCAGGCTTACTGTCTGGCCATCGAGAAGCTGCTCGGCATAGAGGTGCCGCTGCGCGCCAAATACATCCGAACCATGTTCGGCGAGATTACGCGCCTCATGAACCACCTGATGTGGCTGGGCTCCAACGGCATGGATCTGGGCGCGTCCACGGTGCTGATGTATACCTTCCGCGAGCGCGAGACCCTATTCGATATGTACGAGGCGGTGTCTGGTGCGCGCATGCACGCGGCCTACTACCGTCCCGGTGGCGTGTACCGTGATTTGCCTGAAACCATGGCACAGCTCAAGCCGAGCAAGGTACGCAGTGCCAAGGCCGTGGATGAGTACAACAGCAACCGCCAAGGTGGCCTGCTCGATTTTATCGATGACTTCTGCGCCAAGTTTCCCGGCTACGTCGACGAGTATGAAACCCTGCTGACCGACAACCGCATCTGGAAGCAGCGTACGGTGGGGATCGGTGTGGTGTCCCCTGAGCGCGCACTCAACCTGGGCATGAGCGGGCCCATGCTGCGGGGATCGGGCATCGCCTGGGATTTGCGCAAGAAGCAACCCTACGATGCCTACGATCGTGTGGATTTCGACGTCCCGCTGGGCAAGAACGGTGATTGCTACGACCGCTATCTGGTGCGCGTCGAGGAGATGCGCCAGTCCAACCGCATCGTCAAGCAATGCGTGGAGTGGCTGCGTGCCAATCCGGGCCCGGTCATCATCGATAACCACAAGGTGGCACCGCCATCGCGTGAACGTATGAAGACCGGCATGGAGGACTTGATTCACCACTTCAAGCTGTTCTCCGAGGGTTTCCGCGTGCCCGCAGGCGAGGCCTATGCGGCAGTCGAGCACCCGAAGGGCGAGTTCGGCATCTATTTGGTGAGCGATGGCGCCAACAAGCCCTATCGTCTGAAGATCCGTGCCCCTGGGTTTGCCCATCTGGCAGCGTACGACGAATTGACACGTGGGCACATGATTGCCGACGCCGTCGCCGTCATCGGCACCATGGATATCGTGTTCGGAGAGATTGACCGATGATTACCGAAGCGACCAAGGCGCGCTTTGCGCGCGAAGTGGCCAAGTACCCACCCGAGCAGAAGCAATCGGCAGTGATGGCCTGCCTGTCCATCGTGCAGCAGGAGCAGGGCTGGGTTAGCCAGGAGAGCGAGGCAGTGATTGCCCAATACCTGGGCATGCCGGAGATAGCCGTGCGCGAGGTCACGACCTTCTACAACATGTACAACCAGCAACCCGTGGGCAAGTACAAGTTGGCCGTATGCACCAACCTGCCATGCCAATTGCGTGGGGGTAACCAGGCGCTTCATCATCTGGAGTCCAAACTGGGTATCACCATGGGCGAGACCACGCCGGACGGTCTGTTCACGCTGCAGCAATGCGAGTGCCTGGGCGCTTGCGCCGACGCGCCGGCCATGCTGGTCAATGACCGCAACATGTGCAGCTTCATGGATGGCGACAAGCTAGACCAATTGGTCGATGGCTTGCGTACTGCGGAGGGCAAGCAATGACCACGGCAGCACAAGTTTTGTCGCAGTTCCAGGCCACGGGCGTACAGACCTGTTTCCATGACCGCCACATCAATCCGCAGATCTATGCGGATCTGAGCGGCAGCAACTGGGGCATCAAGGACTATGAGGCGCGTGGTGGTTACGCCGCGCTGCGCAGGATCCTGGGCAAGGACGGCGGCGAAGGCCTGACACAGGATCAGGTAATCGCCACAGTCAAAGAGTCCGGCCTGCGTGGCCGCGGTGGTGCAGGCTTCCCGACGGGGCTGAAGTGGAGCTTCATGCCGCGCCAGTTCCCAGGGCAAAAGCACCTGGTGTGCAACTCAGACGAAGGTGAGCCCGGTACCTGCAAGGACCGCGACATCTTGATGTACAACCCCCACATCGTGATCGAGGGGATGATCATCGGTGCCTATGCAATGGGAATTTCGCTGGGCTACAACTACATCCACGGCGAAATTTTCCAGGTCTACGAACGTTTCGAGGCCGCACTCGAAGAGGCACGTGCCGCCGGCTATCTGGGCGACAATATCATGGGTAGTGCGTTCAGCTTCCAATTGCACGCCCATCACGGCTTTGGTGCCTACATCTGCGGTGAGGAAACTGCCCTGCTCGAATCTCTCGAGGGCAAGAAGGGCCAGCCGCGTTTCAAGCCGCCATTCCCCGCGAGCTTCGGTCTGTACGGCAAGCCCACAACGATCAATAACACCGAGACCTTTGCGGCCGTACCCTGGATCATCCGCCATGGAGGCCAGGCGTATCTTGAATGTGGCAAGCCCAACAACGGCGGCACCAAGATTTTCTCGGTCAGTGGTGACGTCGAACGTCCCGGAAACTACGAAGTTCCGCTGGGCACGCCTTTTGCCAAACTGCTGGAACTGGCTGGGGGCGTGCGCAAGGGGCACCAGCTCAAGGCCGTGATTCCTGGGGGATCGTCCTCGCCCGTGGTTCCGGCCGCCATGATGATGGAGTGCACGATGGACTACGACTCCATCGCCAAGGCCGGCTCCATGCTGGGCTCGGGCGCGGTCATCGTCATGGACGACTCGCGCGACATGGTCGAATCGCTGGTGCGCTTGTCCTACTTCTACATGCACGAGTCCTGCGGCCAGTGCACGCCCTGCCGCGAAGGCACGGGCTGGCTGTGGCGCGTGGTGCACCGCATCCAGCACGGTGAGGGCCGCCCCGAGGACATAGAGTTACTCGACAACGTGGCCTTCAACATCATGGGGCGCACGATCTGCGCTCTGGGCGATGCGGCGGCCATGCCGGTGCGCGCCATGATCAAGCATTTCCGCCACGAATTCGTGGCCAAGATCGAGGCCGCAGCCAAGGCATCCGCTGCCTGATCGCGAGAAAAGCATATGGTTGAAATTGAACTGGACGGTCAGAAGGTGGAAATCGCCGAAGGCAGCATGGTCATGCATGCTGCCGAGAAGGCCAATGTCTACATTCCTCACTTCTGCTACCACAAGAAGCTTTCCATCGCCGCGAATTGCCGCATGTGCTTGGTGGACGTCGAGAAGGCGCCCAAGCCCATGCCCGCCTGTGCCACGCCCGTGACGCAGGGCATGATCGTGCGCACCAAGAGCGACAAGGCACTCAAGGCGCAGCAATCGGTGATGGAGTTCCTGCTCATCAATCACCCGCTCGACTGCCCCATCTGCGACCAGGGCGGTGAATGCCAGCTGCAGGATCTGGCCGTGGGCTACGGCGCATCGGCCTCGCGCTACGGCGAGGAAAAGCGCGTGGTGCTGAGGAAGGACATCGGCCCGTTGATCTCTACCGAGGAGATGACGCGCTGCATCCACTGCACGCGCTGCGTGCGCTTCGGGCAGGAGATCGGTGGTGACATGGAGCTGGGCATGATCCACCGGGGCGAGCACTCCGAGATCACCACGGTCAAGGGCGACACGGTGGACTCCGAGCTCTCGGGCAACATGATCGACATCTGCCCCGTGGGTGCGCTGACCAGCCGGCCCTTCCGCTACAGCGCCCGCACCTGGGAGCTGTCGCGCCGCAAGTCGATTGCGCCGCATGACTCCACCGGCGCCAACATCGTCGTACAGGTCAAGAACCACAAAGTGCTGCGCGTCGTTCCCATGGAGAACGAGGCTGTCAACGAGTGCTGGATCGCCGACCGCGATCGTTTCTCCTACGAGGCCTTGAATGGCGAAGACCGCTTGACCCGGCCCATGCTTAAGCAAGGCGGCCAGTGGCAGGAAGTCGACTGGCAGACTGCCCTCGAATATGTCGCCAACGGTCTCAAGTGCGTGCGCGACAAGCATGGTGCCTCCGCCATTGGTGCATTGACCAGCCCTCACAGTACGTTGGAGGAGTTGCATCTCGCTGCGACGCTGGTGCGCGGTCTGGGCAGCCAAAGCATCGATTACCGTCTGCGCAATGCCGAGTTCGCACCGCAAGAAGGCGTACGCTGGCTGGGCATGCCAATTGCCGCCTTGTCGGAACTGCAGTCCGTGCTGGTGCTTGGCTCGAACCTGCGCAAGGATCACCCGTTGTTTGCGCAGCGAATCCGCCAGGCCGCACGCAAGGGTTGCAAGGTTTTCGCCATCAACGCCCAGGCTTATGACTGGGCACTCCCTGCTACACAATCGGTAGTTGGTTTCGCTGACTGGACGCAGGCTCTGGCTGATGTGGCTGCCGCCGTTGCGCAGGAAACGGGCGTGGAGGCACCTGCCACTGCAGGACATGCGAACACCGAGGCCCTGACCATTGCTCGCGCCTTGCTCGCGGGTGAACGCAAGGCCATCCTGCTGGGTAATGCCGCAACGCACCATGCCCAAGCCAGTAGTCTGTTGGCCCTCGTGCAGTGGATTGCTCAGGCGACCGGTGCAGCATTCGGCTATCTCACCGAGGCTGCGAACACAGTCGGCGCGCAGCTTGTGGGCGCACAACCTGTGCAGGCAGGGTTGAATGCGGCGCAAATGCTGGCTGGCCAGGTGAAAGCCTTGCTGCTGCTGAATACGGAGCCAGAGTTCGATACCGCTGCAGGTGCGGCTGCAGCGAAGGGGTTGGCTGACGTGGACATGGTGGTGACACTAAGCCCGTTCAAGACGAACATGGATGTGAGCGATGTGCTGTTGCCCATTGCGCCATTCACAGAAACCTCTGGTAGCTTCGTCAATGCCGAGGGCAGGCTGCAAAGCTTCCATGCGGTCGTACGCCCCTTGGGCGAGACGCGTCCTGCCTGGAAGGTGCTGCGTGTATTGGCCAATATCATGGATGTGCCTGGGATGGACTTCGAGTCTTCGCAGGATGTGCTGGATCAGGTAGTTGCAGGCGTCGGCCAGTCGATGGCAGAACAGCTGTCCAACGCCACCAAGACGCCCGTGACTGTTGCCCAGGGGTCGCAAACGGCGCCGGTCGTCGCTAGTATTTACCAACTCGACGGTCTGGTGCGCCGTGCGCCAGCGCTGCAACTGACCGCCGATGCACGTGCGGCACGTGAAGGAGCTGCTGCATGATCGACGCGATTTACAACGGTGGCCTCAACATGATCGCGGCAAGCTGGTGGGCCAGTTTGGCCTGGCCTGTTATCTGGAACCTGATCAAGATCGTTTGTGTGTTGGCGCCGCTCATGGGCGCCGTGGCCTACCTGACCCTGTGGGAGCGCAAGCTCCTGGGTTTCATGCAAGTGCGCCTGGGGCCCAATCGCGTTGGTCCCATGGGTTTGCTGCAGCCCCTTGCGGATGGTCTGAAGCTCCTGACCAAGGAAGTTATCCAGCCCACGGCCGCCAGCAAGGGTCTGTTCTTCCTGGGCCCCGTCATGGCCATCATGCCCGCTCTCGCGGCATGGGTGGTGGTGCCGTTTGGGCCGGACGCTGCCCTGGCCAATATCAATGCCGGCCTGCTGCTGGTCATCGCCATTGCCTCGATCGAGGTCTATGGTGTGATCATTGCGGGCTGGGCCTCCAACTCCAAATATGCGTTGTTGGGTGCGTTGCGTGCCTCGGCGCAAATGGTCAGCTATGAAATCGCCATGGGTTTTTGCTTCGTGGTGGTCATCATGGTCACCGGTAGCATGAACCTGACCGAAATCGTGCTGAGTCAGGCGCGAGGCGCCATGGCGGGCATGGGCTTGAACTTCCTGTCGTGGAACTGGTTGCCCTTGTTGCCGGTGTTCCTGGTGTATCTGATTTCTGGCGTTGCGGAAACCAACCGTCACCCGTTTGACGTGGTTGAAGGTGAAGCCGAAATCGTGGCTGGCCACATGGTTGAGTATTCCGGCATGGGCTTTGCCATCTTCTTTCTGGCCGAGTACGCCGCCATGTGGCTGGTTTCGATTCTGGCCGTGATCATGTTCCTTGGTGGCTGGCTGCCGCCGATCGAGGCCCTGGGCTTCATCCCCGGCTGGATCTGGCTGGGTATCAAGACCTTTGTCGTCGTGTCCATGTTCATCTGGATTCGTGCAACCTTCCCGCGCTATCGCTATGACCAAATCATGCGTCTGGGTTGGAAGATTTTCATTCCGGTCACCCTGGTGTGGGTGCTGGTGGTGGGCGCCTGGCTATTGTCGCCCTGGAATATTTGGAAATAAGCGGGGACACCATTCATGTCTGCTGTTGTTGCTCCTGCATCCTTTTCTATCAAGGACTTCTTCAAGAGCTTCATGCTCTGGGAATTGGCCAAGGGTATGGTGCTGACGGGGCGCTATGCCTTCCGTGGCAAGGTCACGGTTCAGTTTCCTGAAGAAAAGACACCTTTGTCGCCACGCTTTCGTGGTTTGCACGCGCTGCGTCGTTACGAAAACGGTGAAGAACGCTGCATTGCCTGCAAACTGTGTGAGGCCGTGTGCCCGGCGATGGCCATCACCATTGAGTCTGATGTGCGTGCCGATGGCACACGACGCACGACGCGCTATGACATCGACCTGACCAAGTGCATCTTCTGCGGCTTTTGCGAAGAGAGCTGTCCGGTGGACTCGATCGTGGAAACACATATTCTTGAGTACCACGGCGAGAAGCGCGGCGATCTGTATTTCACAAAGGAAATGCTCCTGGCGGTCGGGGACCGTTATGAGCCCGAGATTGCGGCTGCCAAGGCTGCGGATGCCAAATACCGTTGATCGGGTGGCGCATCACACCTGACTTTTTGAAAAGACCCGATCCATGGACGTCAAAACCGGATTTTTCTACCTGTTCTCGCTGGTGCTGCTTTATGCAGCCTTCCGGGTGATCACGGCGCGCAATCCCGTGCATGCCGTGCTGCATTTGATACTGGCCTTCTCGCAGGCTGCCGGCGTGTGGTTGCTGCTCAAGGCCGAGTTTCTGGCCATTACGCTGGTGCTTGTGTATCTCGGCGCGGTGATGGTGCTGTTTCTCTTTGTGGTGATGATGCTTGATATTCGCATCGATACCGTGCGCCGCGGTTTCTGGCGGCATTTCCCGCTGGCAGCGTTCATTGGTGCACTGGTGGCGTTTGAAATGGCCGCCGTACTGATGACAGGTTTTCGCGGCGTCGAAGAGCCGAAGGCTGTGGCGGCTTTGGTAAATGCGGCCGGTCAGGCGCTGCCGTATTCCAACACCCAGGCGCTGGGCCGGTTGATGTATACGGAATATCTTTATCCGGTAGAAATTGCGGCAGTGATTTTGCTGGTAGCCATGATCTCGGCGATTGCGTTGACGCTGCGCCAACGCAAGGATGTGAAGGCCACTGATGTGCCTGCACAGGTTCGCGCGAACGCCAAGGAGCGCATGGTGGTGGTGAAGATGCCTGTCACGCAGCCTGCCCAACCCCCGGTCGAGAGTGCTGCCGAAGCCCCGGAGAAAAAAGCATGACATTGACCCTTGGCCATTTCCTGACACTTGGGGCAATGCTGTTTGCCCTTGCTGTGGTCGGCATTTTCCTGAACCGCAAGAACCTCATCGTCCTGTTGATGGCAATCGAGTTGATGCTGCTTGCGGTGAATACGAACTTCGTCGCGTTTTCGCACTACTTGGGCGATATGCATGGTCAGGTATTCGTGTTCTTCATTCTCACTGTCGCGGCCGCCGAGGCGGCCATTGGCTTGGCCATTTTGGTGCTGCTGTTCCGTAACAAGACCAGCATCAATGCGGAAGACCTCAACACCCTCAAGGGGTGATGGGCTAACCGGTACTTGCAAGGTTTTCAAGAATGAGTCAAACCCTTTCTGCTTCGACCCTGCTGGCGGTTCCTCTGGCACCGTTGGCTGGCTCCCTGCTTGCCGGTCTTTTTGGCACGGCGTTCGGTGGTAACTGGATAGGCCGCCGGGCCTCGCACTCCCTGACCATCCTGGGTGTGCTGGCAGCCTTCCTGATTTCTGCCTCGACGCTCTATAGCGTCGCTGTGGACGGTGCACGCTTCAACCAGACTATCTACACATGGATGGTCGTCGGCGGCCTGAAGATGGAGGTCGGTTTCCTGATCGACAGCCTTACGGCCATGATGATGTGCGTGGTGACCTTTGTGTCGCTGATGGTGCACATCTACACCATTGGCTACATGGAGGAGGATGACGGCTACAACCGGTTCTTCTCCTATATCTCGCTGTTCACCTTTTCCATGCTGATGCTCGTCATGAGCAACAACATGCTGCAGTTGTTCTTCGGCTGGGAGGCGGTCGGCTTGGTGTCCTACCTGCTGATCGGCTTCTGGTTCAACAAGCCATCGGCTATCTTCGCCAACATGAAGGCCTTCCTGGTCAACCGCGTGGGTGACTTCGGCTTCATTCTGGGCATTGGTCTGATCGCTGCCTATACCGGCACCTTCAACTACGGCGAAGTCTTTGCCAAGAAGCAGGAGCTTGGTGCCTTGTTGTTCCCCGGCACCGACTGGCTGCTGATCACCGTGGCCTGTATCTGCCTGTTCATCGGTGCCATGGGCAAATCGGCACAGTTTCCGCTGCACACCTGGCTGCCCGACTCGATGGAAGGCCCGACGCCCATTTCTGCGCTGATTCATGCTGCCACCATGGTGACGGCCGGCATCTTCCTCGTTGCGCGGATGTCGCCATTGTTCGAAATGTCCGATGCGGCGCTGAACTTCGTGCTCGTAATTGGTGCCATCACTGCGTTGTTCATGGGTTTCCTGGGCATTATCCAGAACGATATCAAGCGCGTGATCGCGTATTCCACGCTGTCCCAACTTGGCTACATGACGGTGGCACTGGGTGTATCAGCCTATTCGGTGGCCGTGTTTCACCTGATGACGCATGCTTTCTTCAAGGCGTTGCTGTTCCTGGGGGCCGGCTCGGTCATCATCGGCATGCACCATAATCAGGACATTCGCTGGATGGGTGGTCTGCGTAAGTACATGCCCATTACCTGGATCACTTCGCTGCTGGGTTCGCTGGCTTTGATCGGCACACCTTTGTTCTCGGGTTTCTATTCCAAGGAAAACATCATCGAGGCGGCTCGTTTCAGTCAGCTGCCTGGCGCTGGGTTTGCGCACTTCGCGGTACTCGCCGGTGTATTCGTTACGGCCTTCTACTCGTTCCGCATGTATTTCCTTGTCTTTCATGGCAAGGAGCGTTACGACCAGAACCCGGATACGCATGAGGATACCCAGGAAGAACCCGATCCCCATCACCACCACGGTGATCATTCCAAGCCCCACGAGTCGCCTTGGGTGGTGACGGTACCACTGGTGCTATTGGCTATTCCGTCGGTAGTGATCGGTTTCATGTACATCCAGCCGATGTTGTTTGGCGATTTCTTCAAGGATGTCATCTTTGTCGACGCTGTAAAGCACCCGGCAATGGCACAGTTGGCGCAGGCTTTTCATGGCCCCGTAGCCATGGCGGTGCATGGGTTGCAGACGGTGCCTTTCTGGCTGGCCGTAGCAGGTGTCGCGGCTTCCTACTACATGTACATCGTCAATCCGGCCTTGCCGGCTGCGATCAAGCGCGCATTCCAGCCCATCTACACCTTGCTTGAAAACAAGTACTACATGGACTGGATCAACGAGAAGATCATCGCCGCTGGCACGCGCTGCCTGGGCGTCGTGTTGTGGAAGGCGGGCGATCAAGGCGTGATTGATGGCGCCATCGTCAATGGCTCGTGGAAGCTTGTGGCACGCATCTCTGCTGTGGTGCGGCGTGTGCAGTCCGGCTTCCTCTACCACTATGCACTGTTCATGATTCTGGGTGTTTTTGCACTCATGACATATTTCGTGTGGCTCAACAAATAGGAGCAAATAACAAATGGGTTTGTTGAGTCTTGCCATTTGGACGCCCATCATTTTTGGCGTCCTGCTTCTAACGTTCGGCTGCGACAGGCATGCGCGTGCCGTACGCTGGCTGGCGTTGATCGGGGCCTTGATTGGCCTTGTCGCGACCATTCCGCTGATCAGCGGTTTTGACACCGGCACAGCCGCCATGCAGTTTGTTGAAAAGATGCCCTGGGTGGCTCGCTTCAACATGCACTACCACCTGGGCGTGGATGGAATCTCGATGTGGTTCGTACCGCTGACGGCATTCATCACCGTGATTGTGGTGATTGCATCCTGGGAATCCATCACCGAGCGCGTCTACCAGTACATGGCAGCGTTCCTGATCCTCTCGGGCCTGATGATCGGCGTGTTTTCGGCCCTCGACGGCATGCTGTTCTATGTGTTCTTCGAGGCCACTTTGATCCCGATGTACCTGATCATCGGCATGTGGGGTGGCCCGAACAAGATCTACGCAGCATTCAAGTTCTTTCTGTATACCTTGCTGGGTTCGCTGCTGACGCTGATTGCCTTCATCTACCTGTACAACCAGGCCGGTGGCAGCTTTGACATCGCCGCCTGGCACCGGATGCCGCTGGGCGGCACTGCGCAAACGCTGGTGTTCTTTGCCCTGTTTGCAGCATTTGCAGTGAAGGTTCCGATGTGGCCGGTGCACACCTGGTTGCCAGATGTCCACGTTGAGGCACCGACAGGTGGCTCGGCCGTGCTGGCGGCCATCATGCTGAAGCTGGGTGCCTATGGTTTTCTGCGCTTCTCGCTGCCCATTGCCCCGGACGCCGCACACGAATGGGCTTGGTTGATGATCACCTTGTCGCTCGTCGCCGTGATCTACGTCGGTCTGGTGGCCATCGTGCAGAAGGACATGAAAAAGCTCGTGGCTTATTCATCCGTGGCGCACATGGGTTTCGTGACGCTGGGTTTTTTCATCTTCAACGACCTGGGTGTTTCGGGCGGGCTGGCACAGATGATTGCGCATGGTTTCGTGTCGGGCGCGATGTTCCTGTGCATTGGCGTGCTTTATGACCGTGTGCATTCGCGCCAGATCGCGGATTACGGCGGGGTGGTCAACACCATGCCCAAGTTCGCCGCATTTGCGCTGCTGTTCTCCATGGCCAATTGCGGCCTGCCCGCCACAGCTGGCTTCGTGGGCGAATGGATGGTGATCATTGCCTCCGTGCGCTTCAACTTCTGGATCGGCTTGGGTGCTGCGGTGGCCGTGATTCTGGGCGCCAGCTACTCGCTGTGGATGTACAAGCGCGTCTATCTCGGCCCTGTGACGAATGACAACGTACGCGCCATGACTGACATCAACGCACGCGAGTTCCTGGTTCTGGGCGTTCTGGCCATTGCCGTGTTGTACATGGGCATCTACCCCAAGCCTTTTACCGATGTGATGGATGTGTCCGTGGCTGAGCTGCTCAAGCATGTGGCGCAATCCAAGCTGAACTGACCGACTAGCGAAGCGAGAGATACAAGATGATTGACAACATCAGCTGGTTGGCGATTTACCCCGAGATCGTGCTGCTCATCATGGCCTGCGTGATTGCCGTGGTCGACCTGGGCGTAAGCAGTAGCCGCCGCACCGGCACCTACGTGCTGACCATGCTCACTCTGGCTGTGGTGGCCGCGATGCAGGCCATGTATGCCAGCAGCGGCAATACTTTTTACGGCTGGAACAACATGGTGGTCAGCGACACCATGGGCAACTGGCTCAAGTGTTTTGCCACCGTATCCCTGATGGTTACGCTGGTCTATGGCCGCCCCTACGCGGCTGACCGGGACATGCTTCGCGGCGGCGAGCTGTTCACTCTGACCATGCTGGCCCTGCTGGGCGTGTGCGTGCTGATCTCGGCCAACAACTTCCTGGTGATCTACCTGGGCCTCGAACTGCTGACGCTGTCGAGCTATGCGCTGGTGGCGCTACGCCGCGACCATACGACAGCCACCGAGGCGGCCATGAAGTACTTCGTGCTCGGTGCCATGGCCAGTGGTTTTCTGTTGTACGGTCTGTCCATGGTCTATGGCGCCACGGGTTCGCTGGACATCGGTCAGGTCTTCAAGGCCATCAATGGCGGCCAGATTCGCCATCAGGTTCTGGTGTTCGGGGTCGTTTTCATTGTTGCCGGCCTGGCATTCAAGTTCGGTGCCGTTCCCTTCCACATGTGGATTCCGGACGTGTACCAGGGCGCTCCTACGGTGGTGACGCTGATCATCGGCAGTGCGCCTAAGTTTGCCGCCTTCGGCATGGCCATGCGCCTGCTGGTCGATGGCTTGCTGCCGCTGGCAATTGACTGGCAGCAGATGCTGGCGGTACTGGCCATCGGCTCGCTGTTGGTCGGCAACATTGCCGGTGTGCTGCAGACCAACCTGAAGCGCATGCTGGCCTATTCGACCATTTCGCACATGGGCTTCCTGTTTCTGGGCCTGCTGTCCGGTGTTGTCAATGGCACGGTGGATGCAAATGCTGCCGAGGCCGCGTACAGCTCCGCAATGTTCTACATCGTCACCTATGTGCTCACGGTGCTGCCGGCGTTCGGCCTGATCCTGCTGCTGGCACGTGATGGCTTTGAAAGCGAGGAGATTTCCGACCTCGCTGGCCTCAACCAGCGCAGCCCCCTGTATGCGGGCGTAATGGCGGTGTGCATGTTCTCGCTGGCCGGCATTCCGCCGCTGGTGGGTTTCTATGCCAAGCTCTCCGTGCTGCAGGCTCTGGTGGCCTCGGGCCATGGTCTGCATGTGGCGTTGGCGGTGTTTGCCGTCATCATGTCGCTAATTGGCGCCTTCTACTACCTGCGCGTGGTGAAGGTGATGTACTTCGACGCCCCGCTGACCGCAGGAGCCGTTTTGGCACCTTTCGACGCTCGTGTGGTGTTGACACTCAACGGCGCTCTGGTCCTGATTCTTGGACTGGTGCCGGGCGGTTTGATGGCTTTGTGCGCGGACGCCATCGTGCGCGCACTGGCCACCTGACACGAGCGCGATTTGCTTCATGACCCAATCTGCGGCCATCTGGCTCGTGATTGTGGCTGCGCTGGTGGCGGCCAATCTGCCTTTCGTGAACGACCGCTGGCTGGTTGTCGGTGCGCGAGTAGCAAGGGGCAAGTCTTTCTTTGCGCGCGCATTGGAGATGCTGCTGCTGTACTTCCTGGTGGGGGCGCTTGCGCTGTTGATCGAAAAGCGCGCCGGGCAGATCGCGCCCCAGGGATGGGAGTTTTATGCGGTGACCGCTGCGCTCTTCATTACCTTGGCTTTTCCCGGTTTCGTGTATCGTTATCTGATGCGCCGCGGCGGGCGCCATGGCGGCGAGGGCTGACGGGGCAGTCATGAAAGTCCTGGATCTTTTGTGTGTCCATGACCATGCTTTTGAGGGTTGGTTTGGCAGCGAGGACGATTTCCAGTCACAGTTTGCGCGTGGATTGCTCCAATGCCCCCTGTGCGGCAGCGCCGAGATCCGCAAGGCCCTGAGTGCGCCGCGCTTGAACTTGCACGGATCCTCGGGGGCGACGCTGCGCAGGCAAGAGCTCACCAGTCAGCAGTCCGTTGCTACCAGCGAAATGACGCACCAAGTCATGCAGGCGGCGTGGCTGCAAATGGCAAGGCAGGTTTTGGAGCGCACAGAGGACGTGGGCGAGCGTTTCGCGTCCGAGGCACGCCGCATGCACTACGGCGAGATTGAGGAGCGCGCCATCCGCGGTCAGGCCACGCGTGAGCAAACGGCGGAACTCCTCGACGAAGGCATTGCAGTGCTGCCCCTGTTGCTGCCGGAGGTTGTCAAGGAGCCGCTGCAATAACCGTGGATGCGTGCTCTGACGGTTGTCTGGCGCGCGTCGCGGCAGTGGTGAGTGCTAAACAACCGGATCCAACGGACGGCCCCAAGGCGCCCTATGGCATGTCGAAACGCACCCTGAATGCATCCGCAAACGCGGGCTTGCCGCTTAGCGACAGGCACAGGGTCAGGCGTTCACCGGGCGATGCATCAGGCGCTGGCTGCAGTTGTCCCGTTTCGGGGTCATAGTGCAAGGCTTGCAGTGGATGGCCCTGGCGCTCGCATTGCAGGTCATAGTCCCACAGCCCGCCGGCCTCCACAGGTCCTTGCAGCGGGCCAAATTCGGTTGTGGCCCAGGCGAGCACCGCAGCAAGTTCGCGCCGCAGATCTGGCAGGTGCGCGGCAGCCACGTTGGCGATCGCGTCCCAGGTGGAGGTGCCTTCCTCGTCTTCGCTGTAGTCAAAATCCAGATATTGCAAAGGCATGGGGTTGTCGAAGGGGATGAATATGGAGAAATCGTCAAAATCAGCGGGCGGCAACGTGCCTGTGCTCCGCGTCCAGGGCCTTCAGTTTGGTTTTCCCGGACATCCATTGTTCGCGCGTTGGGAAGCGGATTTTCCAGCAGGCCTGTCGCTTGTGCTTGGAGGCGACGGTGCGGGCAAGACCAGTCTGTTGCGCCTATTGGCAGGTGCTGTAAATCCACAGGCCGGCAGGCTCGTGCTGCATGGCGTTGATGCTGTCGAGCGCAGTGATGATTACCGTGCCCAAGTATTCTGGCGCGACCCACGTGCGCCTTGGCCCGACATGCTGACCCCCCCAGGGCTGGGTGGACACCATAGTACCGAACCAAGTCACTTGGTCATCCGAGGACTGGGATGCCCACGTGACGGGGTTCGGCCTGTTACCGCACCTGCACAAACCCATGCACCAGCTTTCCAGCGGGAGCCAGCGCAAGGTATTGCTGGCCGCGGCGCTTGCCAGTGGCGCCGCGCTGACGCTTATTGATGAACCTGTGGCGGCGCTGGACAAGCCATCCATCACCTACCTGTTGCAGGCATTGAGGCAGGAGGCCATGGCGCCACGCGTGTCACGGCCCGCGCGAGCGCTAGTCCTTGCGCATTACGAGCTGCTGGAAGAGCTGCCCTGGCGCAATGTCGTCATGCTGTAGAGGCGGCGCCATGCAATTGCACGGCGCCCCGAGTCATCAGACCACGCCCTGTGCCAGCATGGCGTCCGCCACCTTGACGAAGCCGGCGATGTTGGCGCCGTCGATGTAGCTCACGCTGCCATCGGCACGCTTGCCGTGCTGCAGACAGGCGCCATGGATGTTCTTCATGATCTGCAGCAGGCGCGCATCCACCTCGTCGCGAGTCCAGGACAGGCGCTGGGCGTTCTGGCTCATCTCCAGGCCCGAGGTTGCCACACCACCGGCATTGCTGGCCTTGCCCGGCGCGTAGAGCACGCGGGCGGCTTCGAAGGCCTTGGCGGCCTCGTTGGTCGAGGGCATGTTGGCGCCTTCGGCCACGCACTGCACGCCGTTGGCGATGAGGGTGTGGGCATCTTCTTCGTCAAGCTCGTTCTGCGTGGCGCTGGGCAGTGCTACATCCGCCGGGATATGCCAGGGCGTCTTGCCCGGCAGGAACTCCGCGCGCACCTTGGCGGCATAGTCGTTGACGCGGCCATAGTGGTGGTTCTTCACGTCCATCAGGATCGCCAGCTTTTCCGGCGTGAAACCCTCGGGGTCGTAGACCGTGCCGGACGAGTCGGACACCGTGACCACCTTGGCGCCGAGCTGCATGGCCTTTTCCACCGAATACTGGGCCACGTTGCCCGATCCGGACACGGACACGGTCTTGCCCTCCAGGCTTTGGCCGCGCGTGGCCAGCATTTCCTGGGCGAAGTAGACGCAGCCATAGCCCGTGGCCTCGGGGCGGATCAGCGAGCCGCCGAAGGACAGGCCCTTGCCCGTGAACACGCTGGCAGAGTTGTTGGCGAGCTTTTTGTACATGCCGGCCATGAAGCCCACCTCGCGACCACCCACGCCAATGTCGCCTGCGGGCACGTCGGTATCGGGGCCCACATGGCGGAACAGCTCGGTCACGAAGGCCTGGCAAAAGCGCATGACCTCGGTCGGGCTCTTGCCCTTGGGATCGAAGTCGGAGCCGCCCTTGCCGCCGCCCATTGGCAGGGTGGTGAGGGCGTTCTTGAAGGTCTGCTCGAAAGCCAGGAACTTGAGCACCGACAGCGTGACCGAGGGGTGGAAGCGGATCCCGCCCTTGAACGGGCCGACGGCCATGCTGTGCTGGATGCGGTAGCCGCGGTTGACATGCACGTTGCCATGGTCATCGAACCAGGTGACGCGGAACATGATCACGCGCTCGGGCTCCACCAAGCGTTCCAGCAAAGCCTGCTCGGCGTAGCGGGGGTGCTTTTCGATGAACGGCCAAAGGCTTTCCATGACCTCAGTGACTGCCTGCAGGAACTCGGGCTGGCCGGGATTGCGCTGGGCGAGCTGTTCAAGGAATTGGCCCACGGATTGGTGCTTCATAGGTAGATGGGTCTCTCGACTGGGAAAACGGGGAGGTGCGGATGAATGCTGCAGTGCGGCATTCGATTATGCCAAAAAAGCATGCGGTCATGCGCACAAATTTTGCCTTCTCAGTGCCCCGGCGGCTTCCACAGCCGATGCGCGTCCAGCAGCAAGCGGGCGCGTGCCTGCAGCGCGTCGAGGGCCGAGGTTTCGGCCGCCAGCCGCGCCTCCAGTGCGCCGCGCCGTGCCAGCAGCAGATCCACCAGCGGACTTTCGCCCAGGGCGTAGGCGCGCTCCTGCAGGGCGGCGCTTTTTTCCAGCTGCTCCAGGGCGTGGCGCTGCGATGCCAGGGTGGCGAGCGTCTGCTGGGCCTCGCTGGCGGTGCGCCAGGCATCGGCCTGCACGCGCTGGCGCGTTTGCGCGAGATCCTGGTCGGCGATGTCGGCCTGGGCCAGGGCGGCGCTGGCGTCTGCCCTGCGGCCGGCGCCGCCCAGGGGCAGGGACAGGTACACGCCCAGCACTCGCTCCTGGCCGCCGCGCTCGCGCGTGGCGCGCACGCCTACCGTGGCGTCGGGCTGGCGCTCCAGGCGCACGCGCTCGGCCTGCAGGCGCGCCTGCTCGGCACGTACCTGAGCGCGTTCGAGCTCGTGGTGGTCGTCGAGGATGCGCTCCACCCAGGCGCTTGCGCCGGCCGTGTCCGCGCCATCGGCCGGCGGCGCCAGCCAGGCATCGGGGGCCGCGGCGAGCAGGTCGGCCGGATCCGCTAGGCCGGGGTAGCGGCCCAGCAGGGTATGGCGGCGCAGCTCGGTCTGGGCGCGGGCGCGTGCGGCTTGGGCCTGCACACGGGCGCGTTCGGCGTTTGCGGCAAGCAGATCCAGGGCGGCGGCATCGCCGGTGTCCACGCGGCGCTGCGTCACCTTCAACTGCTGCTGCATGAGCGTGTCCTGGGCCTGCAGCAGCTGCGCGCCACGCATTTCGCGCAGCACGTCGAACCAGTCGGCGAGCAGGGCGCGTGCGGCCTCGTGCCAGGCGTCGGCGTAGCCGATGTGGCCCAGGCGCTCTTCCACTCCGCCCAGTTGCCGGTCGGCCGCCACCTTGGCGGGCCAGCGCAGGGCCGTTTCCAGGCCGATTTCGCTCTCGCGGTAGCGTGGCCCGCTTTGCTCGCTGCGCCGGTCGATGCCGGCCTTGGCCACCCAGTCGTGCGGGCCGGCCTGCAGGCGCTGGCTGCGTGCCTGGGCCAGTGCAATGGCGGCGCCCGCCGCGCGCACCTGGGGCAGTTGCTCCAGCACCTGCTGCACCGCGGCCGTGGGCGGCAGCAGCGGCAGGCGCGGGTCGTCCTGCACCTGCGCCTGCGCCAGCATGGCGGTGGCACAGGCCAGGGCGGTGATCCAGGGGCGTGCGCGTTTCATGCAAGTTCTCCCAGCCGGCCAAAGGCCAGCAGCGGCGTGGCCCAGTAGGTGATCTGCGGCGTTGGCAAGGCCTGGCGCAGCAAGGCGATCAAGGGCTCAATTTGTGCCTGAACCAGCACCAGCTGCACCAGCACGCGGCGTGCGCGGCCTTGCACCTGCTCCATGCTGGAGGCCAGGTGGATGTGCGCGCCCATGCCCTGCGCGGGCAGCAGGGTGAAGCCGGGCGCCAGATGCGGCTGGCCGCGCAGGAGGTCGAGCAGGTCTTCTTCCAGCGCGCTGGGTACGACCAGCGTCAGCAGGCTGTCGGGTGGGGTGGTGTCGGTCATTGGGATAGCCTGGGTTGGCCGAAGCGGCGGTACAAAATGGGCAGCAGCACCAAGGTCAGCAGGGTGGAGCTGACCAGGCCGCCGATGACCACGATGGCCAGCGGGCGCTGGATCTCCGAGCCCGGCCCGGTCGCGAGCAGCAGCGGGATCAACCCCAGCGCGGTGATGCTGGCCGTCATCAGCACCGGACGCAGGCGCCGCAATGCGCCCTGGCGCACCACCTCGTGCAGGGCCAGGCCGCGCGCGGCCAGTTGGTTGAAGCAGGTCACCAGCACCAGGCCGTTGAGCACGGCAATGCCCATGAGCGCGATGAAGCCCACCGAGGCCGGCACGGACAGGTATTCGCCGCTGATGGCCAGTGCCGCCACGCCGCCCACCAGGGCCAGCGGGATGTTGGCAAACACCAGCAGTGCCTGGCGCAGGCTGCCCAGGGTGGCAAACAGCAGGCCGACGATCAGCGCCAGTGCCACCGGCACGACCAGCGCCAGGCGCGCGGCGGCGCGCTGCTGGTTTTCAAACTGGCCGCCCCAGGCCAGGCGGTAGCCCGAGGGCAGCGGCACCTTTTGTGCGACGGCCGCCTGCGCCTCGGCAACGAAGCCGACCAGGTCGCGCCCGCGCACGTTGGCACGCACCACGGCCATGCGCGAGGACTGCTCGCGCTCGACCTTCACCGGCCCGTCGATGACCTCCAGCCGTGCCAGCTGCGACAGCGCGATGGGCGGCCCGCCCGGCGTGGGCAGGCGCAGCCCGGCAAAGAGCTCGGGCGACATGCGCAGCGCGTCGCTGCCGCGTACCACCAGCGGCACGCGGCGCACGTCCTGCACCACTATGCCGGCGCGCTGGCCTTCTACGAGGGCACGCAGATCGGCCTGCACCTGCTCCACCGACAGGCCCAGGCGGCCTATGGCCTGGCGGCCGAGTGCCACGCGCAGGTATTGCACGCCGTCGTTCTTGGTGGTCAGCACATCCTCGCTGCCGGGGATGGCCTGCAGCACCTGCACGATCTCGCCCGCCAGGCGCGAGAGCTCGTCGCCATTGGCGCCGAACACCTTCACCGCCAGGTCGCCGCGCACGCCCGAGAGCATCTCCGAGGTGCGCATCTCTATGGGTTGGGTGAAGGCCAGGTTCACGCCGGGTATGCCTTCGGCCGCGTCGCGGATGGCGTCCATCAGCGCCTCCTTGCTCGCGAAGCGCCATTCGGCGCGGGGCTTGAGCACCAGGAAGCTGTCGGTCTCGTTCAGGCCCATGGGGTCGAGCCCCAGCTCATCCGAGCCCACGCGCGCCACGATGCGCTCGACCTCGGGAACGGCCTTGAGGATGCGCTGCTGCAGCGCCAGGTCGGTGGCGGCGGACTGCGCCAGGCTGATGGAGGGCAGCTTTTCCACCTGCATGATGATGTCGCCCTCATCAAGCGACGGCATGAAGGACTTGCCGATGAAGGGAAACAGCGCCAGTGCCCCGGCCAGGGCCAGCAGCGCCGCCAGGCCCACGGTGCGCGGGTGCGACAGGGCCTTGTCGAGCAGCGGCGCGTAGGCGGCTTCGAGCTTGCGCACCAGCCAGGGGCTGTGGTGCGCGCCCGCGGCCGGCGGCTTGAGCAGCAGCGAGGCCAGCACCGGGATCACCGTGAGCGACAGCAGCAGCGACGCGCCCAACGCAAACACGATGGTCAGCGCTACCGGGCCGAACAGCTTGCCTTCGAGTCCCTGCAGCGTCAGCAGCGGCAGGAACACGATCATGATGATGGCCATGCCCGCGCCCACGGGCGTGGCCACCTCCTGGGTCGCGCGGTAGAGCTGGTGCAGGCGCGGCGTGCCGGGCTCGGCGGGGCGCGCCTCGATGTTCTCCACCACCACCACGGCGGCGTCCACCAGCATGCCGATGGCAATGGCCAGCCCGCCCAGCGACATCAGGTTGGCCGACAGCCCCCACTGGCGCATCAGCACAAAGGTCGCCAGTGCCGACAGCGGCAGGATCAGCGCCACCACCAGGGCGGCGCGCAGATTGCCCAGGAACAGCAGCAGCAGCACCAGCACCAGCGCAATCGCCTCGGCCAGCGCCTTGGAGACCGTGCCCACGGCGCGCTCGACCAGGGCCCCGCGGTCGTAGAAGGAGCGCAGGGTGATGCCTGCGGGCAGGCTGGCCTCGATCTCCTGCAGCCTGGCACGCACGTCCTGTACCAGCTGGCGGGCGTTGGCACCGCGCAGGCCCAGCACCAGGCCCTGCACGGCCTCCTGCTGGCCGTCCTGCGTCACGCTGCCATAGCGCGTGAGCGCGCCCAGGCGCACCTGGGCCACGTCGCCCACGCGCACGGCCATGCCGCCCTGCTGGGTGATGGCGATCGCGCGTACATCGTCCAGGCTGGTGATGCTGCCGTCGCTGCGCACCAGCAGCGCCTCCTCGCCGCTTACCAGGCGCCCGGCGCCGTCGTTCTTGTTGTTCGCGGCCAGCGCCTCCTGCAACTGTTGCAGCGACACGCGGCGCGCCGCCAGGGCCGCCACGTCGGGTACGACCTCGAAGCTCTCCACCAGCCCGCCCAGCGTGTTCACGTCGGCCACGCCGGCGATGCCGCGCAGGCGCGGGCGCACCACGTAGTCGAGCAGGCGGCGCTTTTCGGCAAGGCTGGCCTGGCCCTCGACGGTGAACATGAACATCTCGCCCAGCGGCGTGGTGATGGGCGCCAGGCCGCCGCTGGTGCCCGGCGGCAGGTCGCCCATGACGCCCGAGAGGCGCTCGGTGACCTGCTGGCGCGCCCAGTAGATGTCGGTGCCGTCGGCAAAGTCCAGGGTGATGTCGGCGATGGCGTACTTGGCCTGCGAGCGCAGCATGACCTGGTGCGGGATGCCCAGCAGCTCTTGCTCGATGGGTGCGACGATGCGTGTCTCCACCTCGGCGGGCGTCATGCCCGACGCCTTCAGGATGATCTTCACCTGGGTGCTGGAGACGTCGGGAAAGGCGTCGATGGGCAGCTTCTGCAGGGCCAGCCAGCCCGCGCCGACCAGGCCCAGCGTGAGCACCGCCACTAGCAGGCGCTGGGCGAGCGCAAAGGCAATCAGGCGGCGAAGCATTTACTTCCCCTCGCTGGCGCCCAGGCCCAGCCAGGCGCCCTTGAGCGCGGCAGTCCCGGCGACAGCCACCTCATCGCCCGCCTTCAGGCCGCTGCGCACGGGCCAGGCGCCGTTGCCCTGCGGCCCCAGCTCCACGGCGGTGGGCACGAAGCCTTGCGGGGTGCGCACGAAGACATAGGCCTTGCCCTCCTGGCGCACCACGGCCTGGGCGGGCACGCTCAACGCCGCGGCCGCGTCGGCCTGGGGCGGTGCGGCCTGCACGGTGGCCTCGACGAACTGTTGCAGCCGCAAGCAGTCCTCCGCGGCCGTGAAGTCGGCGCGCAGCTGCACCGACTGGTTGGCGCTGTTGACCTGCGGCGTGATGGCCGTCAGCCGCGCCGGGCTTTTGCAGCCGGCGATGCGCAGGGCGTCGCCCACGCGCAGCCGGCCGGCCTGCTC
>Ga0209792_1000526_pt1 | contig 26527 bp, 19 predicted proteins | sample EBPBio142005_DNA_FD_185860 | JGI IMG/M metagenome (GOLD analysis project Ga0209792, IMG submission 185860) | Wastewater treatment Type I Accumulibacter community from EBPR Bioreactor in Madison, WI, USA - Reactor 1_6/14/2005_ DNA (SPAdes)... | ecosystem: Engineered > Bioreactor > EBPR >... | reverse complement strand
CGCGTTGTGCGTCGTCCATGAACTTGGCGCCCACGAACGGCGGGTTGCCCAGCACATAGCTGCACTGCTCGGCGGGCAGCACCGTGTTCCAGTCCAGCGCCAGCGCGTTGCCGTGCACCACATGCGGCTGGCTCTTGAGCGGGATGCGGGCGAAGTACAGGCCGAACTCCTCGCTCACGCGCAGGTTCATCTGGTGGTCTACCAGCCACAGGGCGACCTGGGCGATCTGGGCGGGGAATTCCTCGATCTCTATGCCGTAGAACTGGTCCACGTCCAGGCTGATGAGCTGGTGCATGTCCAGCGTCTGCTGGCCGCTGTGTCCGCTAGCGTTGTAGCTGGCGCGCAGCACCTCCAGCTCCAAGAGACGCAGCTCGCGGTAGCTGATGACGAGGAAGTTGCCGCAGCCGCAGGCGGGGTCGAAGAACGTGAGCAGGCGCAGCTTTTTGTGGAACTCGAACAGGCGGTTCTTGTGGCCCTTGACCTTGTGGAACTCGGCCCACAGCGCGTCGAGGAACAGGGGCTTGATGAGCTTGAGGATGTTTTCCTCGCTCGTGTAATGCGCGCCCAGGTTGCGGCGCGCCTTGTCGTCCATGATGCTTTGGAACAGGCTGCCGAAGATGGCGGGGCTGATGGCCGACCAGTCGAGCGTGCAGGCGTCGAGCAGGGCCTCGCGCATGGTGCGGTTGAAGTCGGCCATGGGCAGGACTTCCGCAAACAGCCGGCCGTTGACGTAGGGGAAGGCGGCGAGCTGCTCGTCGAGCGTCTTGCTGCGCTTGTCCTCGGCTGTGTTGAGCACCTGGAACAGCTGCGCCAGGCGCGGGCCCAGGTCGCTGCCGTCGTCGGCCGTGCGTTCTTCGACGAAGCTGCGCAGCGCCTGCGCGGGCTGGAAGATGCCGGTGTCGTCGGCAAACAGGCAGAACAGCAGGCGCACCAGCAGCACTTCGAGCGCGTGGCCGTCGTAGCCTGAGCTCTTCAACGCATCGTGCAGGCGGCCCATGCGCTCGGCGGCGCGGACGTTGACGGGGTTTTGCGGCGCAATGGTCTGCACCTTGTAGCCGGCCAGGAAGCCGAACAGGCGCACATGCTTGTGCAGGTCTTGCAGGGTGAATTCACGCGTTTCGCCCGTGGCGAGCTGGCGCACGCGAAAGCGCGCGAAGTCGCAGACGATGAGGATCTGCGGCAGGTCGCGCTCGGCAATGCCGGGCAGGTAGCGCATGGCCTGGTCCATGGCGGCGTCTAGATCCTTGCCGCGGGATTTGTGCTCCACCAGCAGCATGCCGGGCCAGAACAGATCGACAAATCCGTCCGTGCGCGCCTGGGCGCCGGGCAGTTTCTTGACGGCGTGCTCGAAGGTGGCGACGCGCTTGTTGCCGATGCCGAAGATGTCGAAGAAGTCGATCCAGAAGGGCTTGGCCTCGGAGTCTTCGCTGCGGGCGTCCGCCCAGTGCTTGGAGAAGGCCAGGGCCTTGTGCTTGATTTCGTTCCAGGACAGGGGCATTGTTTCGGGGCAAAAAGCGGTTGGTCGCCATGCCGGGCAGGCCCCTCACCCCTCCCTCTCCCCAGAGGGGCGAGGGCGATCGGTCGTGCCGGCTTTACTCCCTCTCCCTCTGGGAGAGGGCGGGGGTGAGGGCTTTCGGTTCAACCTGAGGCACAAGGCTTGTCAAAGAAATTACGGTCGAGGCAGCGCAAATATAGCGCCTACAGCTCCTGTTTTTATAGTCACCTCCCCGGCCGCTCACCCCTCCAGCTCTTGCGCCGCCCGCTGCAGATGCGCCAGCAGCGCCTGCACCAGCGGATTGGCCGGAGTGCTGCGCCACATGGCCAGCATTTCGGAGCGCGGGTGTTCGCCCATAAGCGGCCGGAACACCAGGCGCGGCAGGCCCACGCGCTCCAATGCTGCAGGCACCAGGGCCACGCCCTGGCCCAGCGAGACCAGCGAGATCACCGACAGCCAGTGGCGCACCTCGTGGCGCACCTCGGGGGCGAAGCCGTGGGCCAGGCACATCTCGTAGATGCGCTGGTGGTAGGTGGGCGAGACCAGGGTGGAGAACAGGATTAGCCGCTCGTCCTTGAGCTCGGCCAGGTCGATGCTGGCGCCGGCGCACAGCGGGTGCCGGTCGGGCAGGCAGACGACGAAGGGCTCCTCCACGATGAGCTGGCTCTCTATGCCGTCGGGTGGCTGTATGGAGTGCACCAGGGCCACGTCCAGCCGCATCTGCTGCAAGCCCAGGATCTGTTCGGCGCTGTTGGCCTCCAGCATGTCCACGCGCACCTGGGGGTGGGACTGCTGCATCCGCTCCAGCGCCTGGGGCAGGCCGCGGTACAGGCTCGACCCGACAAAGCCCAGGCGCAGGTGGCCGACGGTGCCGCGCGCCACGTCGCGCGTCTCCTGCGCGGCCTGGTGGCTCAGAGTGAGCAGCTGGCGCGCCTTGATGAGCAGGTGATCGCCCGCGGCCGTGAGGCGCACGCCCTTGCTGCTGCGCTCGAACAGCTGGGCGTCGAGCTCCTGCTCCAGCTGCTTGATGGCTACGCTGAGCGGCGGCTGCGAAATGCACAGGCGCTGGGCCGCGCGGCCGAAGTGCAGCTCCTCGGCCAGGGTTACGAAGTAGTGCAGCAGGCGCAGTTCCATGGCATCTATACAAGTTGACTATCGGTAAAGATTTTAATGATATTGGACGCGAATGGTTAAAACCGCTCCAATAGAGCCCAACACGATGTAAAGGAGACCTGCCCATGTCCGCTACCGACCAAACCCAGATGACCGCCCTGGCCCAGGCCAGCGCCTCCGCCCACCCCGTGCCCGACCGTGGCCATGTCAACAACTATGCCGAGGACAAGGAGCTGCAGCAGCTGCTGGCGCTGTACCTGCCGGCCGACCTGTATGCCCATCTGCAGCCCTATTTCGAGCGCATGGGTGAGCTGGCCGGCGGTGACGTCGACGACTGGGCGCTGGAGGCCGACCGCAACCCGCCGACGCTGGAAATGCGCAGCCGCAGTGGCAAGGAGGTGCAGCGCATCGTCAAGCACCCGGCCTATGTCGAGATGGAAAAGGTGGCCTACCAGCAGTTTGGCCTGGCCGCGATCTCGCACCGCGAGGACATGCTGGGCTGGAAGGGCAAGATGCCGCCCATCGTCAAGTACGCGCTGACGTATCTGTTCGTGCAGTCCGAGTTCGGCCTGTGCTGCCCGCTGTCGATGACCGATTCGCTGACGCGCACTTTGAAGAAATACGGCGAGCAGAAGCTGGTGGACAAATACCTGCCCAAGCTGCTGGCCATGGACTTCGACGCCAGCGTGCAGGGCTCGATGTTCATGACCGAGCAGGCTGCGGGCTCGGATATTTCCAACACGCTGACCATGGCCTACCCGCAGGAGGACGGCAGCTGGCGCCTGTATGGCGAAAAGTGGTTCTGCTCCAACCCCGACGCAGGCTTTGGCATGGTGCTGGCGCGTGTCGATGGCGGGCCGCCCGGCATGAAGGGCATCTCGCTGTTCCTGCTGCCGCGCTACCTGGACGACGGCAGCACCAACCAGTACCACATCGTGCGCCTGAAGGACAAGATGGGCACGCGCTCCATGGCCAGCGGCGAGATCCGCATGGAGGGCGCACAGGCCTGGCTGGTGGGCGAGCAGGGCCGGGGCTTCGTGCAGATTGCCGACATGGTGAACAACTCGCGCCTGTCCAACGGCATGCGCTCGGCCGGCATGATGCGCCGCGCCGTGGCCGAGGCCGAATACATCGCCCGCGAGCGCTGGGCCTTCGGCAAGCGGCTTGAGGATCTGCCGCTGATGAAGGTGCAGCTCGACAAGCTGCGCGTGCCGGCCGAGCAGGCGCGCACCATGGTGTTCCAGACCGCGGCCACGCTGGCGCGCTCGGATGCTGGGGACAAGACGGCCTATGCGCTGTTGCGCATCTTGACGCCCATGATCAAGTTCCGCGCCTGCCGCGATGCGCGCAAGGTCACGGGCGACGCCATGGAGGTGCGCGGCGGCTGCGGCTACATCGAGGAATGGGCCGACCCGCGCCTGGTGCGTGACGCCCACCTGGGCTCGATCTGGGAGGGCACGAGCAACATCGTCGCACTCGACGTCAAGCGCGCCATCAAGCGTGAGGGTTCGCTGCCTGTGCTGCAGGAGTATCTGCACGGTCTGCTGGCCGACACGCAGGGCATCTCCGCCGCCTACCGCCAGGCCTTGACCGATGCACTCGCCGGTGCCGTACAGCTGGCCGAGCGTGCCGTCGATGAGCATGGCGAAAAGCTGGTGCGCCAGGCTGCCACCGCGCTCTACAACTGCACGACGGCGATCGCCATGGCGTGGGAGGCGGGCAAGACCGGCAGCAGCGAGCGCCTGCGCTTGTCGCGCCTGGTGCTGGCCCACCGCGTGCTGCCGCGTGACCCGTTGGCGGAAAGCCCCGTGCCGGCGGACTGGCTGGCCTAAGCGCCCCCGTCCTCGGGAGAGGGAGGTTTTTACTCCCTCTCCCTCTGGGAGAGGGCAGGGGTGAGGGCCGGCGACGCTGGCGCCGAAATGCCGGCAAGATGCCGGCGCTCCCAGCCCCCATCCCACCCCCCGTTCAAGCCGGGGGCAGGCTCTTCCCCCAGAGGGGGAAGGAGTTTCATGAAAAACAAGCGCTAGCGCCCATGGATAAAGCGCAAGCAGCTATCAAATTAATAACAGGAGACACACTATGACCCCATCCAAACGCCCTCTGCTCGGCCTGATCGCCGGTGCCGCCATGCTGGCCGCCTTGCCCGCGCAGGCGCAGGACAAATTCCCCGACCGCCCCATCATGTTCGTCGTGCCCTTCCCGCCGGGCGGGCCCACGGACGCCATGGCGCGCATCCTGGCGACCGAGCTGACCCGCGAGCTCGGCCAGAGCGTGATCGTGGACAACAAGGCCGGCGCGGGCGGCAACATCGGCGCGGACGCGGTGGCGCGCGCCACGCCTGACGGCTACACCATCATGTTCGGCACCTCGGGCCCGCTGGCCATCAACCAAAGCCTGTACAAGGGGCAGAAATACGACGCACGCACCAGCTTCGAGCCCGTCATCTACGTGGGCTACCTGCCCAACATCCTGGTGGTGCGCCCCGGCCTGGGCGTGAACAACGTGCAGGAGCTGATCGCCAAGGAAAAGGCCAAGCCTGGCACGCTCAACTACGCGTCATCGGGCAACGGCGCCTCGTCGCACCTGGCGGGTGTGCTGTTCAACGAGTTGACGGGCGCCAAGCTGCTGCATGTGCCCTACAAGGGCACGGGCCCGGCGCTCAACGACCTGCTGGGCGGGCAGGTGGACATGACGTTCACCGACATCCTGACCGCCATGCCCTACATCAAGAGCGACAAGGTCAAGGCCCTGGGCGTGGCCACGGCCAAGCGCTCCAGCGCCATGCCCGACATTCCCACCATCGCCGAGCAGGGCGTCAAGGGCTATGACGTGAGCGTGTTCTTCGGCGTCGTCGCGCCCAAGGGCACGCCGGCCGATCGTGTCAAGCTGCTCAACCAGGCGTTTACGCGTGCGCTGGCGGCGGACAAGGTCAAGCAGACCTTTGCGGCGCAGGGGCTGGAGTCCGCGCCCGACCACTCCCCCGCCTACCTGGGGAAATTCATCAAGGCCGAGGTCGATAAATGGGCCAAGGTGGTCAAGCAGTCGGGCGTGCAGCTGGATTGAAAGGCAAGGATATGCAAGCAAAAGCTGGAGCCCTGGCGGGCATCAAGGTACTGGATCTTTCGCGCATCCTGGGCGGGCCGCTGTGCGGCCAGATCCTGGGCGACCATGGGGCCGACGTGCTGAAAGTGGAGCCGCCGCAGGGCGACGACACGCGCGCCTGGGGGCCGCCGTTCCGTGACGGCGTGGCGTCGTACTACTTTGGCCTGAACCGCAACAAGCGCATCCAGTTTCTGGATCTGTCGGCGCCCGAGGGCCAGCAGCGCGTGCGCGAACTGATGGCCCAGGCCGACGTGGTGGTGGAGAACTTCAAGACCGGCACCATGGAAAAGTGGGGCATTGGCTATGAGCAGTTGCGTGACGTCTTCCCGCACCTGATCTGGTGCCGCGTGACCGGCTTCGGCAGTGACGGCCCACTGGGCGCGCTGCCGGGCTACGACGCCGCCATCCAGGCCATGGCCGGGCTCATGAGCATCAACGGTGACGCCGACGGCGACCCGCTGCGCGTGGGCCTGCCGGTGGTGGACATGGTCACGGGCATGAACGCCGCCATCGGCGTGCTGCTGGCGCTGCACGAGCGCGCCCGTAGCGGCCAGGGCCAACTGGTCGACGCCGCGCTCTACGACAGCGGCCTGTCGCTGCTGCACCCGCATGCGGCCAACTGGTTCATGAGCGACAAGGTGCCGCAGCGCACCGGCAACGCCCACCCCAACATCTACCCGTACGACGTGATCCACACCGGCGGCGCGCCCATCTTCCTGGCCGTAGGCAATGACCGGCAGTTCCGCCTGCTGTGCGATTACATAGGGCAGGGCGCATTGGCCGACGACGCACGCTTTGCCACGGCCGGCCAGCGCTCCGTGAACCGTGCCGTGCTCAAGCCCCTGCTGGAGCAGGCCTTCACCGAGCGCGACGGCCAGGAGCTGGCCGACGCCCTGATGGCCATAGGCGTGCCGGCCGCGCCGGTGCTGGACGTGGCCCAGGCACTCAAGCACCCGCACACCGCGCACCGCGAGATGGTGGTGGCCATGGAGGGCGGCTACCAGGGCCTGGGCGCGCCGGTGAAATTGAGCCGCACGCCGGCCAGCTATAGGCACGCGCCCTTGAGCGAGGGGCAGGACTTCCTGCCTGACTGACGTCATTCCCGCGCAGGAACGTCACCCCGGACTTCGATCCGGGGCGGGAATCCACTGCTGTGGGGAGGGGCGATCGGGTGTTCCTGGATCCCCGCGTTCGCGGCGATGACGGAAACCAAAACGTCATTCCCGCGTAGGCGGGAATCCACCACGGTGGGAAGGGAGACCGGGGGGGCCTGGATCCCCGCGTTCGCGGGGATGACGGAAACCAAAACGTCATTCCCGCGTAGGCGGGAATCCACCACGGTGGGAAGGGAGACCGGGGGGGGCTGGATCCCCGCGTTCGCGGGGATGACGGAAACAACGACGAACCTGCTCAGCGCATCGTCACAAATTCCTCCGCCGCCGTCGGGTGGATGGCCACCGTGTCGTCGAAGTCGCGCTTGGTCGCGCCCATCTTCAGCGCGACCGCGAAGCCCTGCAGGATCTCGTCCATGCCATGGCCTATGCCGTGGATGCCGACGATGCGCTCATCCGCCCCCACGCACACCAGCTTCATGCGTGCAGGCTGACGGTGCTGCGTCACCGCCGTGTACATGGCGGTGAAGGCGGACTGGTAGACCTTCACGGCCGCGTCGCCATGTTGCGCGCGGGCCTCGGGCTCGGTCAGGCCCACGGTGCCTATGGGTGGGTGGCTGAATACCACCGAGGGGATGTTGGCGTAGTCCAGGTGCTCGTCGTTCTTGTGGTTGAACAGGCGTTCCGCCAGGCGCCGCCCCGCGGCCACGGCCACCGGTGTCAGCTCGACCTGGCCGGTGATGTCACCCACGGCGTAGATGCCGGGCACGTTGGTGTTCTGGTACTTGTCGACGGTGATGTGGCCGCGCTCGTTCACCGCCACGCCCGCCGCATCCAGCCCCAGGCCTGCCGTGTGCGGCGCGCGGCCTATGGCCCAGATGATGCAATCCGTCTCGTGCCGTTCGCCATTGGCCAGCTCCAGCGTCAGGCTATCGTCGGCGTTTTTGTGCACGGCCGTTGGGCTGGCGTCGGTGTGCAACTGGGGGCCTTCGGCTCGCATCACCTCCACCAGCGTGTCGGCGAGCAGCGGATCGAAGTGGCGCAGCGGCGCATGCCTGCGCACGAACAAATGCGTGTCCGAGCCCAGCGCGTTCAGCACGCCGGCCAGCTCCACGGCGATATAGCCCGCGCCCACGACGGCCGTGCGCCGGGGCAGCGCGCTCAAGGCAAAAAAGCCGTCCGAATCCAGCCCATGCTCGGCGCCCGGGATGCCGGGGCGCAGGGGGTGGCCGCCGGTGGCGATGAGGATATGGTCGGCCGTCATGCGCTCGCCGTTCACCTCGATGGTGCAGGCATTGATGAAGCGGGCGTGGCCGCGGATCACGTCCACCTTGTTTTTGTCCAGCCCCGCGGCATACGAGGCGTGGATGCGCTCTATGTAGGCCGTGCGGTTTTTTACCAGGGTGGCCCAGTCGAAGTGGTTGACGGTGGTATCGAAGCCGTAGTCGGGGCCATAGTGCCGGATGGCCTCGGCGACCTGCGCTGCGTGCCACATGACCTTCTTGGGCACGCAGCCCACGTTGACGCAGGTGCCGCCCAGCTCCTGGGCCTCGATCAGCGCGCAGCGCCTGCCATGCATGGCCGCGCGGTTCACCGAGGCGATGCCGCCGCTGCCGCCGCCGATGGCGATGTAGTCGTAATGTCGCATGGGGGACTCCTGATTGTTCGTGTACCTGGCCCGCAGTCTATGCCCCAAGGGTTTTACCCATGTGCGTTGGGCCTGTCGGTTCCAAGAATGGAAGACTTTGCTGCCCTCACCATTTCGCCACGACAACCAGGAGACACCCGCGATGCAAATAGAGCTCAAGGTCAATGGCCGCACCGTTACGGCCGATGTGCCGCCCAATACCCTGCTGGTGCAGTTCCTGCGCGAACACCTGCGCCTGACGGGCACGCACCAGGGTTGCGACACGGCGCAGTGCGGCGCCTGCACGGTGATCGCCGATGGCCGATCCATCAAGGCCTGCAACGCGCTGGCGGTGCAGATGCAGGGGGCGGACATCACCACCATAGAGGGCCTGGCCGCGGCCGACGGCACGCTGCACCCCATGCAGGCGGCCTTCAAGGAGTGCCACGGCCTGCAGTGCGGCTTCTGCACGCCGGGCATGGTGATGAGCGCGGTGGATCTGCTGGCGCACAACCCCAAGGCCAGCGAGGCCGAGATCCGCGAGCAGCTGGAGGGCAACATCTGCCGCTGCACCGGCTACCAGAACATCGTCAAGGCCGTGCAGACGGCGCAGCAGACCATGGCCGCCTGAGCGCGCCGGCAATACAAGGAGACAACACCATGGGTGCCACTGAATTTGCCAAGCTGCCGCACATCGGCGAATCCGTGAAGCGCAAGGAGGATTTGCGCTTCCTGACCGGCGTGGGCAACTACACCGACGACATCGTGCAACCGGGCCAGAAGTACGCCGTCTTCGTGCGCTCACCTTACGCGCACGCCAACATCAAGGCGGTGGACACGGCCGAGGCCGCCGCCATGCCCGGTGTGGCCGCCGTCTTCACCGGCAAGGACGTGGAGGGCAAGATGGGCGGCCTGCCGTGCGGCTGGCTCATCTCCAACCCCGACGGCAGCCCCATGAAGGAGCCGCCGCACCCCATCCTGGCGCAGGGCAAGGTGCGCTACGTGGGCGACCATGTGGCCATGGTCGTGGCCGACACGCTGGAGCAGGCCAAGAACGCCGCCGAGGCCGTAGCGGTGGACTACGAGGAGCTCGCCGCAGTCATCGACATGAAGAAGGCCAGCCAAGGCCCCGCGCTGCATGCCGAGGCCCCCGACAACCATTGCTACCAATGGACGCTGGGCGACAAGGCCGCGGTGGATGCCGTCTTTGCCGGCGCGGCCCATGTCACCCGAATCGACCTGGTGAACAACCGCCTGATCCCCAACGCCATGGAGCCGCGCGCGGCCAACGCCAGCTACAACCGCGGCACCGACGAATACCAGCTCTACGTGGCCAACCAGAACCCGCATGTGGAGCGCCTGTTGATGACCGCCTTCGTGCTCGGCCTGCCCGAGCACAAGGTGCGCGTCATCGCGCCCGACGTGGGTGGGGGCTTTGGCTCCAAGATCTTCTTGTACGCCGAGGACGTGGCGCTGACCTGGGCCGCCAAGCAGCTCAATTGCGCCATCAAGTGGACAGCCGAGAGGAGTGAATCCTTCGTCAGCGACGCCCACGGGCGCGACCACATCAGCCATGCCGAGATGGCGATGGACAAAGACGGCAAGTTCCTGGCCATGCGCGTGCACACCGACGCCAACCTGGGGGCCTACCTGTCCACCTTTGCCTCGGCCGTGCCCACCATCCTGTACGGCACGCTGCTCGCGGGCCAGTACGCCACGCCGCAGATCTACGTGGAGGTGGATGGCTGGTTCACCAGCACCGCGCCGGTCGATGCCTACCGTGGCGCGGGCCGGCCAGAGGCCACCTACCTGGTCGAACGCCTGGTCACGCGCTGCGCCTGGGACCTGGGGCTGTCGCAGGACGAAATCCGCAAGCGCAACTTCATCACCCAGTTCCCGCACCAGACCCCTGTGGCGCTGCAGTACGACATTGGCGACTACCACGCCTGCATGAACCAGTCGCAGCAGCTGGCCGACGTGGCCGGTTTCGACGCCCGCCGCGCGGCCAGCGAGGCCAAGGGCCTCAGGCGCGGCATTGGCTACAGCAGCTACATCGAGGCCTGCGGCCTGGCGCCGTCCAACATCGCCGGCGCCCTAGGTGCGCGCGCCGGCCTGTTCGAGGCCGGCGAGGTGCGCGTGCACCCCACGGGCAGCGTGACGGTGTTCACGGGATCGCACAGCCACGGCCAGGGGCACGAGACGACCTTTGCCCAACTGGTGGCCGCGCGCCTGGGGCTCACCCCCGACCAGGTGGACATCGTGCACGGCGATACCGGCCGCGTGCCCTTCGGCATGGGCACCTACGGCAGCCGCTCGCTCAGCGTGGGCGGCACGGCCATCATGAAGGCGCTGGACAAGATCGAGGCCAAGGCCAAGAAGATCGCAGCACACCTGATGGAGGCCAGCGACGCCGACATCGAATTCGCCAACGGCGAATTCACCGTCAAGGGCACGGACAAGAAGGTGCCGTTCGCCCAGGTGGCGCTCACCGCCTACGTGCCACACAACTACCCGCTCGACAAGCTGGAGCCGGGCCTGAACGAAACCGCCTTCTACGACCCGACCAACTTCACCTTTCCCGCGGGCACCTATATCTGCGAGGTCGAGGTCGATCCCGCCACGGGCGTGGTGCGCGTGGACCGCTTCACCGCGGTGGACGACTTCGGCGTCATCGTCAACCCCATGATCGTCGAGGGCCAGGTGCACGGTGGCCTGGTGCAGGGCATGGGCCAGGCACTGATGGAGCATGGCGTGTACGACCCGGATTCGGGCCAGCTGCTGACCGGCAGCTACATGGACTACACCATGCCGCGCGCGGCCGACTTCCCAGAGTTCAAGCTCGGCCATGTCTGCACCCCCTGCACGCACAACCCCATAGGCAGCAAGGGCTGTGGAGAGGCCGGCGCCATAGGCTCGCCGCCGGCGGTCATCAACGCCGTGCTCGATGCCCTCAAGCCCCTGGGCGTGACCGACATCGACATGCCCGCCACGCCGCACCGCGTCTGGCAGGCCATCCAATCCGCCAAGGCTTGAGGAGAACCATCCATGTACGCATTCACCTACGAGCGCCCCAGCACCCAGGCCGACGCACTCAAACTCGCCCAGGCCGGCGCCAAGCCCCTGGCCGGCGGCCAGACCCTGCTGGCGTCGATGAAGCTGCGCCTGGCCGCGCCCGAGCAGATCGTGGATCTGGGCGCCATCCCCGAGCTCAAGGGCATACGCCGCGACGGCAACACGGTCGTCATCGGCGCCATGACGCGCCACTGCGACGTGGCCGAAAGCGCTGATGTGCGCGCCGCCGTTCCCGCGCTGGCAGCCCTGGCCGGCGGCATTGGCGACAAGCAGGTGCGCGCGCGCGGAACCATCGGCGGATCGGTTGCCAACAACGACCCCGCGGCCGACTACCCCGCGGCGCTCATGGCGCTGGGCGCGACGGTGCACACCACGGCGCGCGCGATTGCGGCGGACGACTTCTTCCAGGGTCTGTTCGCCACGGCGCTCGACGACGGCGAGCTGATCACCGCGGTGAGCTTTCCCATCCCGAAGAAGGCCGCCTACGTCAAGTTCGTGCAGCCGGCCTCGCTGTTCGCGATGATCGGCGTGTTCGTCGCACAGGTGGACGCCGGCGTGCGCGTGGCCGTGACGGGCGGCGGCAACGGCGTGTTCCGCCATACCGCCATGGAGCATGCACTGGCCGCCAGCTTCGCGCCTGGGGCGATAGCCGGCGTGGCCACCGACGAGGAGCAGATGTCCAGCGACCTGCACGCCAGCAGCGCCTACCGCGCCCACCTGGTGGGCGTGATGGCCCAGCGCGCCGTGGCGCAGGCGCTGGCTTGATGGGGTGCTGTAACTACCCGGCGGCCGGTGCTGGTTTTGACTCCTTCCCCCTCTGGGGGAAGGCAGGGATGGGGGCCGGAGCGCCGGCATCTTGCCGGCATCAAAGGACAAGCGCCGCTGGCCCCCACCCCAATCCTCCCCCAGAGGGGGAGGGAGCTGAGAAGTTGTGTCGCGCAAGGTAAAAACAGGCCGTAGCGCTTGTCCATCAAGCGCTTACAGCTATCAATAATGAGACCATGAACGCCTCCACGCCCCCTTGCTCCTGCAACACCATCGACGAACTCGCCGCTGCGCTGCAGTCCGTGGGCTACTTTGCCGACCGGCGCCTGGCCACGGCGGTGTTCCTGGCGCTCAAACTCCAGCGCCCGTTGCTGCTGGAGGGCGAGCCCGGCGTGGGCAAGACCGAGCTGGCCAAGGCGCTGGCGCGGGTGCTGTCGCGCCAGCTGCTGCGCCTGCAGTGTTTTGATGGCCTGGAGCAGCGCGAAGCCCTGTACGAGTGGAATTACACGGCCCAGCTCTTGCACCTGCGCGCCCACGAGGGCACATCCAGCGCCAGCGCGCTGGAGCAGGAGGTCTACCAGCCGCGCTACCTGGTGCGTCGGCCGCTCTTGCAGGCGCTGGAGGCGCCCGAGCCCGGCGCGCTGCTGCTCATCGACGAGGTAGACCGCGCCGACGAGCCCTTCGAGGCCTTTCTGCTCGAATACCTGGGCGAGTACCAGGTCAGCATCCCGGAGCTGGGCACCATACGCGCGGCCGTGCCGCCCGTGACCATCCTGACCAGCAACCGCACGCGTGATTTGAACGACGCCGTCAAGCGCCGCTGCCTCTACCACTGGCTGGACTATCCCGAGCGCGAGCGCGAGCTGGCCATCGTGCGCGCCCTCGTGCCCCAGGCGCCGGGCCAGCTGGCCGACCAAGTGGCGGCCTTCGTGCAGCAGCTGCGCACCAGCCCCCATGCCGAGCGCTTCCAGCGCGCCCCCGGCATTGCCGAGACCGTGGAATGGGCGCGCGCGCTGGTGGTGCTGGATACGGTAGTGCTAGACCCCGAGGTCGTTGTCGATACCGCCGGCATCCTGTTCAAGCAGCGCGACGATGTGGCCGCGCTCGACCGCGCGCTGGCAGAGCAGGCTCTGCAGGCCAGCCAGGCCGGTGTCTGACGGGTCTTGCCATGCCTGACCCGTTTGAGCCTGCAAACCAGCAGTCGCAGCGCATTCCCCAGCTGGGCGACGCGCGCAGCGGCAAGCTGGCCGGCAATATTGCGGCCTTTTGTCGTGCGCTGCGCCGCGCGGGTGTGCCCGTGGATGCCGCGCGCATCGCCCTGGCCCAGCAGGCGGTGCAGATGGTGGGCGTGGCGCGCAAGGACGACATGGCCGCCGCGCTGGAGGCCGTGCTGGTCAGCCGTGCGCAGGACAGCCTGGTGCTGCGCGAACTATTCGACGCTTTTTTTCGCGACCCTGAGCTTGCCAGCAAGCTGCTCGCGCAAATGCTGCCGCGCGCCGAGGGCCGCGCCGAGCCACCGCGCCAGCGCCCGCGCGTGCGCGAGGCCTTGCAGCCGCCCCGGCCGCAAAAGCAGCCCGAGGCCCATCCCGAGCAGCAGATCGACCTGGACGCCGCCATGACCGCCAGTCGCCTGCAGCGCCTGCGGCAGGCCGACTTCAACCAGCTCAGCGCCAGCGAATACCAGCTGGTGGAGCGCCTGGTGCGCGATATCGCGCTGCCGCTGCCCAGCGTGCCCTCGCGCCGCACGCGCGTTGGCGGGCGGGGTGCGCGCATCCATTGGGCGCGCACGTTGCGCCAGGCCGCGCGCCATGGTGGCGATCTGGTGGCCCTGCAGCGCCAGCAGCGCCGGCGCCAGCCGCTGCCGCTGCTGGTGCTGGTGGATGTGTCCGGCTCCATGGAGCGCTACGCCCGCCTGCTGTTGGCCTTTGTGCATGCGGCCACGTCCCGTGTGCGCGTGGATGGCCTGGCCCAGCCGCTGCGCCGCGAGGTGTTTGCCTTCGGCACGGGCCTGACCGACTTGGGCCCGGCCTTCCGGGAGCGCGATACCGACGCCATGCTGCAGCGCGCCGGCCAGGCGATACGCGACTATGCCGGCGGCACGCGCCTGGGCGACAGCCTGGCCAGCCTGCGCCGCCAGCATGCGCGCTGCCTGGTGGGACGGCGCACGCTGGTGCTCATCGTCAGCGATGGGCTGGACACGGGCGAGCCCGAGGATTTGGCGCGCGAGCTCGATTGGCTCAAGCGCCGCTGCCGGCGCCTGCTGTGGCTCAACCCCCTGCTGCGCTTTGACGGCTATGAGCCCAGCGCGCGCGGCGCCGCCGTGCTGCACCACGCGGCCGACGCCATGCTGGCCGTGCACAACGTAACCCGGCTGCAGCAGCTGGCCGGCGCCATCGCCGACCTGATGAAACAATAGGTTCAAGTAGTGATAACTGTTGATTCGCCAGGTCACTGCCTGCAATGTCTGCAAATCCCCGTCATCCCCGCGAAGGCGGGGATCCAGGCGTCACCCAAGTGGCTGCTTCGTCACTGCTGTGGATTCCCGCCCCGGATCGAAGTCCGGGGTGACGTTCTTTCGCGGGAATGACGAAGCAAAGACTTGTCAATGGAAATCGCTACTTGAGCCAACAATAAACACAGGAGACACAACCCATGGAAATGCAAGGATCGCGCACATTGGCCATTACCCAGCAGCAGGCCTGGGAGGCACTGAACGACCCCGAAGTGCTCAAGCTCTGCATCCCCGGCTGCGACAGCATAGAGGCCACGGGCGACAACGCCTACGACCTGGCCAACGCCATCAAGGTCGGCCCGGTGGCGGCCAAGTTCAAGGGCTCCATCGCGCTGGCCGATGTCGATGCGCCGAACAGCTACACGCTGAACTTCGAGGGCAGCGGCGGCGTGGCCGGCTTTGGCAAGGGCAGCGCCCAGGTGTCGCTCGCGCCCCTGGACGAGGGCTGCGAGCTGGCCTACACCGTCAACGCCACCGTGGGCGGCAAGATCGCCCAGGTGGGCCAGCGCCTGATCGACGGCGTGGCCAAGTCCATGGCTGAGAGTTTTTTCAAGCGCTTCGAAGAGGAAATGCAGCGCCGCCACGGCCCGGCCGAGGAGGAACCCGAGGCCAAGCCCGGGGCTCTAAAAAAAATGTGGTCCAAGCTCAAGGGCGGCGGCAAGGACGCAGCCGCAGCAGAAGGGGAAACGTAAGCCATGGAGAACCTCGACGTCACCGTGCTGCGCGCGCTGCGCGACTGGCGCCAGGCCGGCCGCCAGGCCCTGCTGGTCACCGTGGTGCGCACCTGGGGCTCGTCGCCGCGGCCCGTGGGCTCCATCATGGCGCTGTGCAAAGACGGGGCGGTGATGGGCTCGGTATCGGGCGGCTGCATCGAGGACGACCTGATCGCGCGCTACGCCCATGCAGATGGCAAGGACGCCCTGCCGCGCAGCGGCGCACCACAGTTCGCCAAGTACGGCGTGACGGCCGAGGAGGCGTTTCGCTTCGGCCTGCCCTGCGGCGGCACGCTGGAGCTGCTGCTGGAGTTCGACCCTGACGCCGCCAGCCTGGCCGCCCTGGTCGGGCAGCTTGACGCCGGCCGCCTGATGCACCGCAGCGTGCGTCTGCTTGACGGTGCCGTGACGCTGGAGCCCGCAGAGACCCCGGCCGACCTGGCGCTCGATGCACAGCAGCTCACCAACACCTTCGGCCCGGAGTACCGCATGCTCATCATCGGCGCCGGGCAGATGAGCGAGTACCTGGCGACGATGGCGCAGTTCTGCGGCTTTGCCGTCACCGTCTGCGACCCGCGTGAGGAATACGGCGGCGCCTGGAGCGTGCCCGGCGTGCGGCTGCTGACCACCATGCCCGACGACACCGTGGCCGACTTTGCGCCCGACGCGCGCAGCTGCGTCGTGGCCCTCACGCACGACCCCAAGCTCGACGACCTGGCGCTCTTGCAGGCGCTCGACACGCCGGCCTTCTACATCGGCGCCATCGGCAGCCGGCGCAACAATGCGGCGCGGCGCCAGCGCCTGATCGAGCATTTCGGCCAGACCGAGGAAGGCCTGGCGCGCCTGCGCGGGCCCATCGGCATCTACATAGGCAGCAAGACCCCGCCCGAGATCGCCGTGAGCGTCATGTCCGAGGTGCTGGCCGTGAAGAACGGCGTGCCCCTGCCGCGCGACATGGACGTGGCCCATGTGAAGGACAGCCAGGGGCAGGCCGCGGCAGGCTCCGCCTGCAAGGTGGGTTGATGGATCAGCCGGGGAGCGTGGCGGCCGTGCTCATGGCCGCGGGTGCGGGGCGGCGCATGGGCCATGTGCCCAAATCCCTGCTGCTGCGAGGTGGCGAGCCGCTGCTGCTGCGCCATGTGCGCATCCTGGTGCAGGCCGGCGCGCTGCATATCGTGGTGGTGCTGGGCCACCATGCCGAGGCGTTGCAGGCCGTGCTGGCGCAGGCGCGGGTGCCGGACGCGGTGTCGCTGCGCTGGGTGGTCAATAGCGCGCCGGACGAGGGGCCGGGCTCATCGCTGCGTTGCGGCCTGGCGGCCCTGCCGGCCGATGCGGGCGCGCTGCTGGTGCAGCTGGCCGATCAGCCGCTGTTGGAACTGGCCGACATGCAGGCCATGCTCGCCGCCTGGCGGGCGCGCGCCGCCGGGGTGGAACTGGTGCTGCCCCAGCACGCGGGCCAGCCGGGCCACCCCATAGTCTTTGGCACGACGTTGCGCCGGGCGGTCATGCAGGCGACGGGCGGGCAGGGCGTGCGCGAGTGGCGGCGTGCACATCCGGCCCAGGTGCAGGCGATTGCCGTGGAACATGAGCGCTGCACCACCGATGTGGATACGCCCGAGGATCTGCAGCGCCTGGGCGAGTGCTTTGGCGTGTGGCTTGAACTGCCGCGTGGACAGGCTTTGTAGCGTGAAACACGCGCGCTTTTCCCCGTCACTCCGGCGCACCCGAGTTCGACACTTGGAGAGCATTTTTCGCCCCAGGCACCCTGACGGGATCATATGAATCAAGCACTTGCATGCGCAGAAGATGCGGTTTTCTCGTTTTCATGTAGTGCCAAGTTTCAATTTATATGTAGTGCCTTCATGCTACTGCCCGCGCTATACTCCAGCGCATGTTCATCAAGGTCACCACCAGCGGCGGTCACCGCTACGCGCGGCTGGTGGAGTCTTTTCGCAATGCTGACGGCCAACCACGCCAGCGCACGGTAGCCACCCTCGGGCGCATCGACGAGCGCGGTGGCCAGCTCGACACCCTGCTCGCTGGCCTGTTGCGCGCCAAGGGGCGAGCGGCAGCGGATGGCGATGCGCCCCAGTTGCGCTTTGAGTCGGCCCTGGCGCTGGGTGATGTCTGGGCACTTGATGCTCTGTGGCACGAGCTGGGTTTCGATAGCCTGGCCGCTGTCTTTCGTCGGGCACGGTTCACCAACCCCGTCGAACACGCCATCCGCGTGATGGTCTTCAACCGGCTGTGCGACCCCGATTCCAAGCTCGGCGTGCTGCGCTGGCTTACAAGCGTTTCAATGCCCGGCATCGATGGGGACAAGCTCACGCACCAGCAATTGCTGCGCAGCATGGATGCGCTGATGGATCACCAAGGGGCCGTGGAGGACTGCGTCGCAGGCCTGCTGCGCCCACTCATCGATCAGGACTTGTCGGTGGTGTTCTATGACCTGACCACCATTCGCGCCGAGGGCCTGAGCCAGCAAGAGGGCGATGTGCGGCGCTTTGGCATGTCCAAGGAAGGGATCATTGCGCGCCAATTCATGCTGGGTGTGGTGCAGACAGCGGACGGCATGCCGATCTATCACGAGGTGTTTGACGGCAACACGGCCGAGGCGCCAACGCTGGAGCCCACCCTCAAGAAGGTATTGGCGCGCTACCCACATATCCGCCGCCTGGTGGTGGTGGCGGATCGGGGCTTGCTGTCGGTGGACAACATTGAGGCGCTGTCCCAGTTGCAGGTGGTGGGCAAGGCAGCAGACAAGCGGCCCCTGGAGTTCATCCTGGCCGTGCCCGGTAGGCGCTATGGCCAGTTCGTTGATCTTCTGCCGCCCATGCTTGCTCCGGCAGGCCAGGATACTGCCCAGGAGGATCCGTCCAAGGACATCTTCACGGAGTGCCAATGGCAAGGCCACCGCCTGGTGGTGGCGCACAACCCCCAGCGGGCGGCCGAGCAGACCGAGGAGCGGCGCCAACGCATCCAGGCACTGGAGCTGCGCGCCGCGCAGCTGGCCGGCAAGCTCGATGCCCAGGAGGCGGGCAAAGCCCAGCGCGGGCGCAAGCTTTCTGACTCGGGAGCCAAGGCGAGGTTCTTTCATGAAGTCAGCGACGCCCATCTGGCACGCATCATCAAGGTAGACCTGAAGTCCGATCTGTTCACCTACGAGTTGGACGAGGCGGCATTGGCCAGGGCCCAGCTCATGGACGGCAAGCTGATGCTGGTCACCAATGTCAAAGACATGAAGGCCGATGAGATTGTGCGCCGCTACAAATCCCTGGCCGACATTGAGCGAGGCTTTCGGGTGCTCAAGTCCGAGATCGAGATGGCACCGGTGTACCACCGCCTACCCGATCGCATCCGGGCGCATGCGAGCATCTGTTTCATGGCGCTGATCCTGTATCGGGTCATGCGCCTGCGTCTCAAGCGAGCGGGCAACGAGCTATCTCCCGAATCGGCCCTGGCCGACTTGCGCCGCATCCAACGGCACACCGTGAGCATTGACAACGGCGCCCCCCTGAGCGGCGTCTCCACCATCCATCCACGCCAGGCCGATGTCCTGGCAGCACTCAACGTCAAGGAACTCTCGCACGATGCGTAAATGAGCCTGTTGTAGTGACAATTTTTAGTTGCTGGCTTAAGCAAATCAACAACTTGCAGCCTTTGGTGTCGAACTCGGGCGAACTCGGGGGCGCATGCCGGAATCCAGGGAACGGGCCACTGGACCCCGGCCTTCGTCGGGGTGACGGGTGCTTTATTCGGGTTGGGATGGGGATGCCGCCGTGCCCTTTACGCCGTCTCGGCCAGCAGGTCCTGCAGTGCCTTGACCTGCTGGCGCAGGCGTTCGTTCTCGGCCTCCAGCTCGGTCACGCGCTGCTGCAGCCTGGCCGCATCGGGTGCGGCCTGCGCCGTTTCGCTTCCACCTTCGGCGCCCTCGGCGGTTGCCTTGGGCTTTTTCTTGGCGTCGCGCACGCGCTTGGCGGCCTGCTTGAGGTCTTGCGCGCCGCCCGCGGCCGCCACTTGCTGCTCCTCTACCGATAGCGTGGCAACGACGGCCGCGGCGTTCAGCGACAGCTCGCCGGCCTTCACGGCAGCCACCACCTCGGGTGCGGCGTTCTGGTGGATGGCCTCGATCGCCTTGACCTGCGCGGCCGTCAGGCGCGCGGCGCGGGCCAGTGCCTCGCGTGTGTCGAGGGCCTCCTCGGGCACCTTGGGCACGTCCGCCAGGGCCTTGGCGACGACCGGGTCGGTGTCGCCCTCCCAGGGCGCCTGTGCCTCGGGCGACTGCGCGGCCTCGGCCTTGGCGGCCACGACGGCGGCGGCGGCCAAGCGGCGCTCGGCAATGATCTCGCGCTTGCGCAGGGCCAGCACGCCGCGCTGGAACTCCGACACGCTGCGCCGGCCCAGGTGCTGGTCGATCATCCACAGGTGCACGTCCTCCATGTTCTGAAAGCGCTGGTTCTGCACCGTCTGGAAGGGCAGGCCGTGCTGCTGGCAGATGCCGAAGCGGTTGTGGCCATCGACCAGCACATCGCCCCACAGCACCAGCGCGTCGCGGCAGCCCTCGGCCAGGATGCTGCGCTCCAGCGCGTCATGCTCATCGGGCGTGAGCGGGTCGATATAGGCCTTGAGTTCCGGCAGGATGACGATGTTTTCAGGATTCATGGATGGTTTGGGTTGGAGCTGACCGTAATTCTGGGATAGTCATGCATCTCCGCAGCTTTCTGGCGGAAAAATGCTGGGCAGTAATTTTCTATCCGTCTCTCATCATTGTGGGCATCCAGGGGTAACGGCGATTCTATTGTCTGAGTATATATAGTTGATGCAGGTCAGCATATTTCCGTCGATTGATTCAACTTCCATGGCACTAATTCCTTTTCCAGATCCTGCAAGAATTCTCACGGACGCCAAACTGATGTTAACTTTATCCGGAACATCAAAATATCGGTAGTGATGATTTTTTAATTCGGGTAATGAAAAAGTTTGATGAGATATATTCCCGTCGATTGTTGATATTTCTAGCACAGCATCACCAGGAATTGTCTGGCCGTAAGTATCAATTTTAATTCCAATACGTTTTAGTGGGTAGGTGTTTTTATTCTCTGGTATCAACGTTTTGAGTTCGATAGGATTCAAATCTTCAAGAGGGAGGGTTGTTGAAATTTTTCTTTCATCAACATTCAAGATGGAATAATCTTGTGTAAATCGATTCGATTGAATATAAAAATAGCCACCTTTGGTGACCGCAAGATATTTGGAATTTATGAAATCCACTACGCAAGGTTCGTAATCTTGAATGCTGTATCTGTCCCAGACTTTCCAGTTGTCGAAAAATATTATGGTTGGCTGGTTGGACTCAAGATCTTTGCAGATGTCAATTTTGTAGCCGCGAATAGTATTCTTGTTGTATGCGGCTTGCCATGGCAGGTAGTAGTAGTGTCCTGAAGCGGGTGATTTTCTGGTGTCGATGTAGATTGATGGTCTAAATATCAATGCAAGTAAATCTTTATCATTGTCAACGAGCTCTGAGATAAGGCCATAATCCACGGTGGTATTCCTCGTGTTTGAGTATGATTTGAAATCAGACTTCCTTACCTCATATGGTGAAGAGATTGCTTCTCTACTGGCTAGTTCAAAGAGAAGAATTGTGCAAAAAACGCCCAGAATGATGAGTGCAAATTTTCTTGTGGAAAATTCCCTGTTTATTGTGTTAATATAATAACTGCCCAGTGCTGAAAAAACGGCTAAGCCGGTAACATCAAGTCCTGCATCATGAAATCCAGTGCTACCCCTCGGATTCAACATGAACAAGGATAGGAAGAATAAAACAACCGAGAATAAGGATGGTATGTTGTTTTTATTGAAAGTTTGGAGTTTCTCTGTCTTTGCGAGAAAAAACAGTGATGCTATGAGCTCAAAAAGAATGAAGGTGTGTACTATCGCTGGGCGTGAGAAATCGATGAGGAATAGATTTCTTATTGCACCCAAGTTGAATTCTATGAATTTTGAGTAAACCGCCTGATTGAAATAGAAATGATAGATGAAATATCCTTCAAAATCTGCGTTCAAAGCGATCCAGATGGCGACCATTGAAGTCGCAAAAAGTGCACCCAAAAAAGCTGGGATGATTTGTTTAAATACTTTGACCTGATGGCGGCTTGTTGTGATTAATATGATGGATGATATTGATATTAATATAACAGAAGGGCCGAAGGCATATGCCGTGAAGCAAATGATGGTGCATGAAAAACCTGCGGACGCGAAACCGAACGCTGTTGGCTTATGTCCATAAAGCAGTGGCAAAAAAACTTGTGTTATTGGAATGATGAATAGGAATCCACCGATTTGGTGGTAGAGCAACATGTGTATGCCCTGTACCGCCCATATTGAGGATAAGAGCACCAGGAATGCGCCAGTAGCAATCAGTCGACTTGTGGTGTTTTTGAATATGGGTGATGTATATATGGAAAGGCTGGCGAGCAGGGCCAGTCCTACCATGAACCATCGGATATGGGAGAAGTCAGTAGGGTCTACTAGACTGACGTAGGTGTGAGAGATGATGTAGGCAACAGGTCCGTGATGCGCAAAAATATCGTGATACAGGCGCATCCCGGCCTTTATCATCTGGGCAGCGACCAATTTCTCGGTTTCATCGCCCAATTCAAACATATTCAAGCTTTCCTTTGCACGGGCTAGGAATATTAGCACACCAAAAATGGCAAGGACTATCGCAAAGGTTCTGATATATGACTTGCTCGAAGCGTCTTGGTAATTGTTCGGCATTCCGCTCATATCGTCTTGATTTATTAATTCGCAACGCCAGGATATCTCGATATTTTTCTGCCTATACGCCGTCCCTCCCTGATGGCGTAGTTTGTTCCGCGGTCCTCCGGGTAAATCTGAGCCATGGTGCATATATGGAGGCCTTCAGCAGGCCCGTCTTCATCGGGTATCAATGTACTGTAGTACTTCTCGACAACCGGTTGTGACCAGCGTGCTCGCCAAAGATGATGTTTCTGAATCCATGTTCTGTTGAATCGGGGGAACATCTTCTGAATGAAGGGTATGGCGTAATCAAGAAATTCGTCCGCCGTCATCGAATAAAGTCGATCAGTATGGGGCAGGTATTTTGACAAATAAACTATGTGGCGACCTCCATAGGTTTCCGGTCGCTCGAAGTTCGTGTGTTCGATTACGCCCACAAATGGAAAGCTGGGGTCGTTGACATTGAGCCAGTAAGTTTCAGACAGGGGTCGATCAAGCTCAAGAACCAGACATACATTACCGATATATTGGATGCGATTCAAGGAGTCCAAATACTCGGAGGGTGCCCAACTTCTAATCATCTCTGATATGATTGGCAAGGCTGTGGTAAAAATGACGCGTTTCGAAGAAATAGCGCCATCTGTTGTTTTTACAATCCAGTCGCACCCCTCTTTTGTCACCGACGAAACTGGGGTGTTTACGGCAATGACTCCGCCCAGATCGCGAATTCTTTGGGCCAAGGCTTCCGCGAGCGCGACGAAGCCACCTTTGAAATAGGCCAAACGCTCCTCGCCACCCTTTCCTCTACTTCCACCGCGAAGCTTTAATTTATTCCAAAACCAGACGGCGGAAACATCTTCTGCATATGGGCCAAACTTCCCCTTCAGAAGAGGTTGCCAAACCACGCGATAAACATTTTCGCCGCCCAAGCTTTTAAGCCACTCATGAGCTGTCTTGGCTTCTAGATTCTTCCAGTTTTTAACACGTCTTGCACGTAAAGCGAGCAGGCCAAGGCGGATACGATCAAGAAACGCCAAAGGTGTGAAGTTCAGAAGATCCCACGGCGTTGATAGCTTGAAGAAATTGTTGGCATAGTAGACGCCAGTATTGGTTGGATTGATTTCAACCTTGTTCTGCAGGCCGAGTTCTTCTATCAAGGTCATTACTTCTAGATCATTGGTGAACCAATGATGGTAGAAGCGGTCAAGTTTTTCACCACCAACATCAAATGCGGCTGCGAGCCCTCCAATCTCCGGTTCCGACTCAAGAACTGTGACCTTTATACCGCTTTTGACTAGCTCGTAGGCGGCTGTCAGTCCAGTGAATCCCCCGCCAATGATCGTTATTTCAGTCTGTTGAATATTATTCGTCATAAGAGTTATTTGGTCTTCTTGATGGGGTTGATCAGAAGGTATAACCCCCCGACAACTGTTGGAGGAAGCCACAGCACGGCATGTACTATGAAGGCAAATGCAATCGAACTCTCCTCTCTGTTGCCGAGAGCAGTCATGGCTTGACCTGTGAAATAGTCGAATGTGCCAACATAGCCTGGAGTGCTTGGTATTATTGTTGCAAGTGTACCGACCGGTAAGGCAAGCCAGGCCGCGAGATCATAGGAAATTGTGGGAATTGATAATGCAATGAACCAGAAAACAAGACCTTCAGAAAGCCATGCAGCAAAAGACCAGCAAATCAACTTGATCATTGTCGAGCCCTTGGACGTATGCTCCAGGGCAGTGAATATCTTCGTCAATTCTGCATCTAGCTTTTGGCCAAATTTCGGAAAGACTCTCGATATGGCCTTGCTAAGCCAGTAGGCAAATGGTTTGAAAATAGATGGGAAAATCAGCAGAAATAAAATTATTGCTCCCCCGGAAAGTAGCGCGCCTCCACCAATGCCAATCAATCTTGAAGAGTCCATCCCGAAGTAGGCGAGCGCGACTCCAAGGAACAACACTATCATTAGCAGATCCAACAAACGTTCAACAAAGAGCGTGGTGATCGATGTGGCTGCGCTTATGCGCAATTGCTTGTTGAATTTGATTGCTCGGAAAATGTCGCCAGCTCGGAAAGGGAGGACATTATTTGCAGCCACACTCGCCATCAATGGGCCGGCGCACTCTGTCCAATTGATCTTTGGATTTTCATTGATGAGCATCAAGCGCCATCGTTCGATTCTGCATGAATAGCCGGCAAAAAATACGAATATGGCCATGGCTATGTGTGAGATCTCTGTCTGGCGAATCGACTCGATCAGATCTCGAGTATTGATGTTCTTGAGTGCAAGCCATATAAAAAATACGGCTACTCCGGAGCCAATAATAATCCGAAATATTCTATTCATGTATTGGTTATGTTTACTACCGGACTACGCGACATCTTTGGCCCTTCGTTGGGAAACCCTAGATATTCCTGGACGACATATAGCGGTCTTTTTTTGATTTCACTGTAGATTCGCCCAATATATTCACCAAGTATTCCTATGCTGACCAATTGAACGCCGCCTATGAACAGGACCGCGATCATTAGAGCTGTCCATCCTTCAACCCATGTGTTGGTGAATATTCTTAGGAATAATGCATATGCGATGCCAATCAATGACAATGCTGCAGATGCCATTCCTAGGGCGACGGATAATTGCAAGGGCTTGGTTGAAAATGAAAGAATGCCATCAGTGGCAAAGCGAAGCATTTTTCTTAACGGATATTTGCTCTCGCCTGCAAAGCGCTCTGCGCGCTTATAGGGAAGTGCTACTTGCTTGAATCCTACCCAGCTGACCATTCCGCGGACAAAGCGGTCTCTCTCTGGCATGGCTCTCAAAGTATCGACGACAGCACGGCTCATCAGGCGGAAGTCGCCAGTGTCCAGTGGTATGGGGACGTCCGAAAGCTTATTTAGCAATCTGTAAAACCCACGGGCTGTGGCAAGTTTGAAGGCCGATTCGCCTGGCCTTTCTGTGCGAGTCCCGTATACGACGTCATACCCCTCCTTCCACTTGGCAATCATCTCATGGACGACTTCAGGGGGGTCTTGTAAATCGGCATCGATCAGAACAACTGCATCGCCGACCGCTGCATCGATTCCAGCAGTAACTGCGATTTGGTGGCCAAAATTGCGCGCGAAACAGATTACCTTGATTCTGGTATCTTCGGATGCGTAGTTTCTCAGAAGTTCGCGAGTTCTATCCCGGCTCCCGTCATCGACAAATATTAACTCAACATCCAGTTCTGTAAGCTCGGAGCAAAAGATTTTAAGTCGTTTTAGTGTTTCGGAGATTACTTCTTCTTCGTTGTAGCAGGGAACTACTATTGAAATTAATTTTTGTTTCTCTTCGGCTTTTGGTGTGTCGGTCATTTATATTCTTTTAGGTAAGTTTTATGCTTGATAGGATTTTAATGGTAGTTCAGGCCTAAAAAGGGCACCTCTAAAAACTGCCGTTTTCAGCAACGTGTTGATTGAGGCAGGCCGAGTATTTCAGTTCTGCCCATTTTTTGAGCAAATATGGCGCGTTCCAGGGCATTTTTCGCCCCATCCCTTACGCATTGCCCCCCCTGCAGGCGCACCTCGCTCTTTGATGGTTTGCCCTTGTAGAACGCATCCACCCCATCTTCGAGAAACCTGGCCAGGCGCTTGAGGTTGTAGCAGGCCGCCATCATCGTCATGGCCACCGTAGCGCGTGCCTGGCCGATGGTGCGAATGAGTTTGCCGCCCATGTGCCCCATCTGGGCAAAGGGGTGCTCGACACGGGCGCGCGTCTTGGCAATGCGCGTGTTGCGCTTCTTCTGGCATGCGCTCAGGGGCTTGTTCTTCTGGCCCTTGCGCTGGATATGTTCCCGCCAGCCCAGCACCTTGAGCACCTCGCTGCGCCGTGCACTGGGGTTGCCCTTGTCGGCATAGACATCACGGCTGGTGTTGTGCTCGTCCAGGACTTCATCGAAGTGCCTGCTGTCGTGCTCGCTGGCGGTACCGGTGAAGATTTTGCGAATGAATTTGTGCTTGACGTCTACGTTGATGCTGAGCTTGTAGCCGTGGTAGCTCTTGCCGTGCTTCTTGGTATGGGTGGCGTCCAGGTCTTTCTGCCGGCGCTTGGCCTCGCTCCAGTCCTCGGGGGTCTTGCCCTGCGCCAGCTGTTCTTTCTCATCCTTGGTGAAGTGCTGGATGGGTGCGGGCACCAAGGTGGCGTCGATGATCTGCCCGCAGCGTGCCAGGTAGCCGTGGCGCAGTAGCTGGCCGTCCACTGCCTGGAACAAGGCC
>Ga0209792_1000523_pt1 | contig 26579 bp, 22 predicted proteins | sample EBPBio142005_DNA_FD_185860 | JGI IMG/M metagenome (GOLD analysis project Ga0209792, IMG submission 185860) | Wastewater treatment Type I Accumulibacter community from EBPR Bioreactor in Madison, WI, USA - Reactor 1_6/14/2005_ DNA (SPAdes)... | ecosystem: Engineered > Bioreactor > EBPR >... | reverse complement strand
TCTTGTTTGCTCAATTGTTAGAGCGTCAGTTGGCTCTACAAATAAAGTCAGTTGTCTGCGAATGTTAGAGGTCAATTTTGTCAGGCTTTGAATTGTTAGAGTGTGTCACTTTACGCTTGCCACCAACGGGCAGGTATTTGCGAAGGCTGGAGAATAGAATTCCGTCCGCCCGGCTACCTGAAGCTAAATTTATAAATAAAAGTTGATGATTTGCACATAGCTCAATTATTAACGTCCTGCCCGATATGAAGAAAAATTGAAAAACAAAAGTTGAAACACGGCTTCCGTCCGCCCAGCTTTTGCAAATACCCATGTTGGCTGCTGCCTTACTCGTCAGTCGTTAGATGATTTCAACGTTCAGTCCAAGCCCCAATTTTTTTGATATTATTTCAAGCTGTTCCTTTTTTGTCCTTGTTGAAGAGTGTGTCATAATGTAAACACCTTTTGTTAATTCATGCTGAGTGTAAAAATCATCTTTAGTGTCCGAAACTAAAGGAACACCGCAGCAGATTAAATTTAGACTTTTTACCTTGTCATGTCCAACGATTTTGATTGCGTCAACCAATGTGTCGTAGGCAAAACGATGTGAGATTGTTTTGCCGTCTGAAAATTTTACACTTAATACAGTCTTTGAAGATTTTGAATGCGGCGAAATGGTGAATGTCTCCCTTTCTGAAAATTGATTTTGCTTTTTGTCCTGCAAAATGTCCTGGTCAAAAGGGATTGTCAAACTTCGCTTTCTTGTCAACCGCACACTTAAAGGTTCGTCTGGAACATACTCAACGACCAAAATAATTTCTCTTTGAATTTGAGATATAACTGGGCTTATTGTGTCTGCAAGGGCAGGAATTATATCGTTTTTAATTATTTCTTCCTCAACACGATTTGTTTCGTCAATGAGCTGGTCTGGAAGTTTAACGCCGAGTTCTTTTAGATTTTGAATTGACTGATATAACTTTTCTAATTGTGTCATTACTTATTTTATTTTGGGTTGTGTCAAACTTACGGAGCGGTCAAAAGGTAGCAGCCAACGAGCAGGGCTTGCTGCTGTGCTGGAATTTTATAACGTCCAGCCCGGAACCGCTGCTGATTGAAAAACTGAAGTTGAAGTTAACAATAAAAAGTTGAACATTGAACGTCGAGCCCGGACTAATGCTGATAGCAATAAAAAGATGAGGATTTATTCGTCTGCCAGCATAGCAGCAAACCCAATGTTGCCTGCAGGTTTTCTGTGTCGCCTGTTAGAATTTTATGTCCTCAATTATGGTGTCAAAATAATCGTCAATGTCGTTACGCCACAAATAATTTGGATGATAAGTTCTATATGCAAACGGAATATTTTTTAATGATACTCTTGAAAGTTGTCTTTGTGTTGAATTGGGAAGTGCTTCGTATTTTAACTCGCCGAAGTTTTCCTTTATTATGCTGTCGTAATTTGGACCTGTCAAAAACAGAACAACATTTGGATTTAAAATTTCTAATTCCTCTGGGATTACATGAAAATGTTCTCTTTCAATTTCATAAATATAGTCGGGTGGAAAACCTTTGTCGCCATGCTTACCGATTTTTACAATATTGTTCCATGTCAAGCGAATTTTTTTGTCTGGAAACTTTTTTTGTAAAGAAGATAAAAACCTGCTTATGCCATTCCAAAATTGCCCGCCGTATTTCCAGCAATCGCCTTCATTAAAGAAGCCGTCATAAAGAGTTTGAATGTCGTCAATAGAACCATTTTCTTTTTCGTACCAACTATTGGTTTCTTGACCATAAATCATAAGTCGGATGTCTGCATTTCTATATTCTTCTTCGTTATCAATGTAAAGAAGAAGTGGGTTAGCAGGTTTTATGTCTAAGCTTTCATCTTCAATTATTGGTTTCAGTCCGGCAGTGAGTTTGTCCCACTTTGATGAATAGAGATTTGTTAGTGCGTCATTCATTTTGTATCAAGGTTTAGAGTTTTGTCCATGAGTGCATACTGCCTGATGGGCAATTGAAAGATGAGGGTGAGTTTTTTGATTTAACTAATGTTCCGCACTTCTTGCATTGATAATTGTTTGCACCAACTTCACCTAAGTCTGTCCATGAGTGCATACCACCGCCTGGACAGTTAAAGCTACTTGGCGAAGAATTGTTCTGAATAGTTGTCTTACATTTTTTGCATTGGTAATTCTTCATGTCAAAAGAGTTTTGGTTTGAAAAAAAGTGTCGTCTGGAAATTTTGATTAGAATACTGCTGCCGAATAAACTTGCAGGCAACGAACAGGTATTGCCGATGGTGGGGAAATAGAATTTCGTCCGCCGGAACCGCTGCCTGGCTTTTTGCTAAAGATAAATAATAAGAACTAAAGCTGGGCTTTATTCGTCAAGCCCCGAACCGCAGCACAATAGAATTACCGCTGTTGATTGTTATTCCGTCAGCTCCACTATTGGCAATACCAATGTTGCCTGCTGTTATTCTTTGTCTCCAAATAGAGATTTTCGTAAATAATAGAAACCGTCCCAACTACAACTTCCATCAATTTTTTTCACATTTAAGAATTTGCCTTTTATGTCATACCAATCTGTTGTCGTACAGCCGCCGTCCGTTACAAAATTTAATTCATTCTCAAATCTTATGAAGTCTTGAATGTTTTGTGCTGTTAACATAACAGTTTTTAAAAGGCTGTCACCATGAAATTGCATTGTTGTTTTTTTCCTTTTAGTCACATAGCCCCAAATAACATCGTAAAGGCTTGCAAAATATTTGTCGCCCTGTTTGCTTAATAATATTTTTGAAACTGTCGTATGAAAGCAACCTTGTGAATGAAAATATATTAAGATAGAGTCTTTATCCTGAAGTTTTGATAATGTGTTTTGTGAATAGTCCAATAAATTGTCGGGGCATAAAGTAATTGAATTAATTGCTTGGTCTGCTAACTTGATTTGTTTTACAACTAACTGTCTGAAGTTGTTTTTAAATGTCACCTTGTATTCTGATATAGGGATATTTTCAAGTTTTATTGGGAACTGTCTGTATTGTCTGGGAATAACTTTGAACATTACAGTATCTTCCGGCAGTTTATAAAACAATACGGTGTCAGCCCTCCAGGAATAAGGTTCACTTCTCCTGCAGTCACCAGTTGAAAGATTTATAGTTGTACTCTTTTGTGTCTGTCCAAAAGAAGCAATAGAAAAAAGTATGAAAATGGGGTGAATTAATGATTTCATATCGTCAAGATGTCAATGCTGCTCTAATTACATACGGTGTCAAATATAATAGCAGGCAACGGTTCGGGTATTGCCGAAGTGGCGGATTATTAGCACAAATGTTCAATATAATTACTGCTGTTGAGCCTTGTACAACTGTTTCATAGTAGCACTTCTGCCGCCATTTTGGCAATACCGTGTTATAGCCAGTGGTTCTGTCTGTTTGTCCTTGTAAACCATTGTCAATACTACGTTTCTCTGTCTTTGTCGTGTCAGGTTGTGCGGTTGCGTATTTTTTATTTTTGAAGGGAAGGATTTTTTTATTCAATTTTTGTCAGCGTTGGAAAGGTGGAAACTCTTTTGTAAGCTATGGTATGTACTTGGACTTGTGCGGCTTGCAAATGTGTTTCCACCTATGATTGGCTTACATATAAATCACTTTTACTTTAATTTCTTTGTCTTGAAACAAATCAAAACTTGCTTTTTTAAAATTTGGGCGGTTGGTTAAACCGATTGAAGAATAGTTTGAAAATCCAATTCCTTCTTTGGGTAAAATTAAGCCTTTATCAATTTTGCCATTTTTGTTTTCATCGTGCAAAATGTTTATAGCGTATTTTCCTTTCGGTAGATGTTTAATAGTAATCTCGGCATTTCCGCTCTCAATATTTGTAGTCTGAATTTTGTAATAGTTTTTGTACTGTTCATCGGGAATTGAGCCGTCTTTGTTATATAGTGCTACTTGTAAAACACCTTTTGAATTTCGCAAGTTTTCTACGACAATCGTCAAACTGTATTCTTCTTTTGTTTTCGAAAATGATGAAAGAAACAAGATTGAAAATACGGAAAACAGGATAAGTATTTGTTTCATTTTAAATTGATTTTTTATTACTGAATTTCTCCTTCACTCTATCTACTCCGTAATACACCATCGGCACTAAGAATATCGTCAATACCAATGAAGAAAGTAAGCCTCCGATAATTACCCACGCCAATCCGTTTTTCCATTCGGCTGATGTTCCAGTGGCTAATGCTATCGGCAACATTCCGATTGCCATTGATAAAGTGGTCATTAAAATGGGTCGCATTCTGCCTTTACTTGCTTCGATGATGGCTTGGCGATAAGGCTTTCCTTCGGCTTTTAATTGATTGGTAAAATCAACAATTAAAATCGAGTTTTTGGTTACTAATCCCATTAACATAATCAAACCTAATAACGCAAATAAACTTAAATGACTTAACGATAAATTCAAGGCTAAAAACGCACCGATAGCCGCAACCGGAATAGCAAATAAGGCTACAAATGGATAGATATAGCTATCATACAACGCTACCATAATGAGATAAATCAGAATAAATGATATTATAAGAACAGAACCCAACGCTCCGAAACTGTCGTTTTGCCTTTTAATATCGCTACCCCAAGTCATTTCAATTCCATTCGGGAGCGGATTGTTTTTAATATATGCTACAACATCATCGGCAACCGTACCTGATGGACGACCCAAAGCATCGGCAGTGAGTGTAACGGCTGGTTGTCGGTCTTTTCGTTCTAATAATGAGGGCGAATTATCTCTTTCAATATTGGCGAATTGCGAAACTTCAATCGGTACACCCATTGGATTGACAATATTCAAATTATTTATATCATCATAATTTTGACGGCTGAATTTATCTAACCAAATTCGTACAGGATATTCTGTTCCATTTTCAGTTAGACTTGCATCATCATTCCCCGAAAATGCAGTTCGCAAATTCATTCCCACATAAGCGGTATTTAAACCTAAGCGTTGCATTTTATCCCTGTCGGGTATTATTTTTAACTCCGGACTTCCTGCTTCAACCGATAAGCGAACATTATCTGCACCGGGGATTTTTTCAATTACTGATTTTAAATTTTGTGCCGTTTGCATTACCTGATTTAGCTCTGAACCACTCAATGTAATTTCAATGGGTGCTGTTTTTGGAATTAAACCCAAACCACTTATCGAATAATTAATACCTGAGAATTTTTCTTGTAAATCCCTACGCAAATCAGTCATAAACTTTTCGGTGGAAAGATGATTGATTTCTTTTTTAGGTTTTAATTGAATAGTAAATTCAGATTTATTTACAGAACCAACTCCCAAACTCCCAATCCCTGTGCTCGGTCCGCCAACATTACTGAACAAAGTGGCTACTTCGGGTTGTTGTAATATGTAGGTTTCTATTTTTTCTGAAATCAAATTGTTTTGCTGAACGGAAGTATTTTTATCAAATTCTAATCCTAAACGAAACTTCCCTTGGTCACCTGTTGCAATGAGTTCTTTACCGATAATTCCCTGCTTCATCATTACGGCAGTTCCAATAAAAAGAAAAATCACGAAGCCTGTAAAAATGAGTTTATGTTTTAAAACCCAATCTAATTTACCGCCATACCAAGCAATAAATTTATCCAACTGATGTTCAAACCAAAGTAAAAAACGGTTGAAAAAGTTGGTAGGTTGTAGGTTTTCTTTCTCTCCAATTCGGGAAGCCAGCCAAGGTGTAAGTGTAAACCCAACTAATAAACTCGTCAATACCGTTACAATAATTACTACCGAAAATTGTTTGAGCATATCGGCAACAAAAACCTGTAGAAATAAGATAGGTACAAAAACAACCACATCAACCAAAGTGATAGACAAAGCAGAATAGCCAATTTCCATTCGTCCGTCCATTGCGGCTTTTCGCTTGTCTTTCCCCATATCTAAATGGCGTTGGATATTTTCTAAAACTACCGTGGCATCGTCCACCAAAACACCAATCACTAAAGACATTGCAAGAAGTGTCATCAAATTAAGCGTATAACCCAACAACCACATTGTTCCAAAAGCAGTAATCAATGAAGTAGGAATAGCAACGGCAACAATCAAAGAATTTCGGTAGCTTCTCAAAAACAATAGCATTACGATAGAAACCAAAATAACAGCAAGAATTAAATCGAATACCACCGAATTTACGGCAGCAATGGTATTGTCCGTACTGTCGTCTGTAACTACAAATTTTACATTCTTAGAAGCATTGCTTTTTTCAATGGTTTGAAATTGTGCTTTGATTAATTTGGAAACATCAACAGCATTACCATCGCTTTGTTTTTTGATTAAAAGCCCGATGCCATTTTTACCGTTATATCTACTAATAGAACTTGTTTCTTTAATGCCGTCCACAACATTTGCAATGTCTTTTACATAAACAGGACTACCTGGCATTGGCATTGCGACTTGCACATTTTGAATACTACTAAGGTCATTGAATTTCCCCACTAACCGCACCGAACTGTTTTCTTGGTCGGTTTGAACTTTTCCGGCAGGTAAATCAATTCCCGAACGGTTAATGGCTTCTACAACCTGATACAAAGAAATCTTATAAAGTTTCAATTTATCTATGTCCACCTTTACTTGAATTTCCCGTTCTTCTCCACCAAGGATGGTAATTTCTGCTACTCCTTTTAGTTTCTGAATTTGAGGAAGATAATCATCCTTCATTTTTTGATAAAATTCAGTCGGATTTAAATCGCTTGTAGCACTTACTGACATTATCGGTAAATCGTTTGGCGAAACCTTGCTCATTACCGGATTTTGAATATCTTTTGGTAAATCCTTTTTGATATTGTCAATGTAGCGTTGAGCATCCTGCATTGTTTTGTCCAAATCTGTCCCATATTTTAGATTGGCAATAATGATTGAAGCATTGGGCAATGATTTCGTTACCAGATAATCTACACCCTCTAAATTGGAAAGTGCATCTTCAATTTTTCGGGAAACAGAAGTTTCTACTTCATTGGGTTCTGCTCCGGGATAAACTGTTTTAATTACCACAACAGGCTGGTTAAAATCGGGCATTAATTCGTAACTCAAATTTTTGTAGCCGATAATTCCCAACAGGGTAAACACGCTGAAAAGAACAATTATCAGCGAAGGGCGTTTGATTGATATTTCTGTAATGTTCATAGCACGCTGATTTTATTTAGTAATGATATTTGCTCCGTCAAAAAGATTGATAAATCCGTTTGTAACGATGATATCGTTCTCTTTCAAGCCACTTGAAACAAGCGTTTTGTTCCCAATAGTTTTAGTAGTTGTAATAGATTGCAATATGGCTTTTCCGTTTTTTATGACATAAACTTTTGCAATTCCATTTTCTTCAATAATGGCAGATGTGGGAATAAGAATACCTTGTTCTTGTTTGGTTTCAGAAAGACTTACTTTCCCAAACATTCCTGATTTAATACTTAGATTTTTGGTGTTTGCAACTTGAAATTGAATTGGAAAACTGTTGCCCATATTGGCTTTGCTTCCTATCATTGATACTTTGCCCGAAAGTGAAATGTCGGGATAAACATCTGCATTGATTTTGTAAGTTTGGTTGTTTTGGAATTTTACCAAATCATTTTCGGGAACATTGACTGTAAAGCGTAAAGTGCTTATGTCTGTTATTTGCAACAAAGGAACTCCCGGTGCTGCAAAACCTCCTTCTTCATTAAGTTTAGCGGTTACCACACCATTAAAAGGTGCTTTAACAGAAGTTTTGCTGATTTGCTCTAACAAAGTTGCTCTCTGAACTTTTGCGGATTTCAAACCTAATCTTGCTTTTTCCAACTGTACACCTTGAACGGCATCAGCTTCCGTTAAAATGGTGTATCGTTTTACATCATCTTCCAATCCCTCAATTTGGACTTCAACCGTTTGCAGTTGTAGTTTCAATAGTGAATTATCCAACTGAATAAGTGTTTGCCCTTTGCTTACATAACTGCCTACATCTACCAAAACCGCATTGATTTTTCCTTGGATGTCTGCGCTTATTTTTGTTTCCTTATTCGGCTCAAAAGTGCCTGTATAGTTGCCTGCATATACAAAATTTTGTAATCGGATTGTATCAACACTTACCGAAATTGGCTTTTCTTTATCGTATTGATATACTCTGTTTTCAGTAGTTTTTTTGTTACTTAAAAGCTTGAATATCATCAAACCAACTACAGCAACTCCAGCTATTATCCAAATTATTTTTTTCATTTTCTCTATTTTTAATTCGTAATTTTTAATTTTTAATTGAAGTAATTGACCCCGTTAGCTTTTTAAGTTCTAAATCTGCTTTCAGAAAATCAATGACTGCATTCAGGTAATTTTGTTGTGCTTCACGAAGTGCATTGTCTGCTAACAAAACATCTGTAAGGCTTGCTGTACCTTGTTTTTGTTGCAAAACAGTTTGATCATAAATCGTTTTGGCTAAAGCAATTTGATTTTCGGTATTCGTGATGGTGGATTGTGCAATTGTTTTTTGTCGGATAGCACTTTCAACTTCCATATTATTCTTTTCCGTAATCAATTTTGATTGCAACTCATTGTTGGTAATCTCCAATTTCTTTTGATTGATTTTTCGCTGTGTAACCGTTCCATTAAAAAGAGGGTAGCTTAGTTGTATTCCTGCAAAACCAATCGGATAGAATTTCAGAAAATTGTTAGGCTTTTTGTCATAACCAAAACCAGTTGTTCCGTAGGAAGCAACTAAGTTGAGCGAAGGCAAAAATCTTGATTGGTTCAATGTTTTTAAATCACTATGAAGCAGTTGATTTTGCTTTTGAATAATTTTCAGTTCTAATACATTTCTTGTATTACTTTCTAAAGAAACTTCTTGCTGGATTTCAGAAACAACAGTAATATTCTGCTCCAATGAAATTCCCATATTCAATTTTAGGGCATTCAAAACCTGAATAAGTTTGTTGTTTACATTTTGCCTTTGAGTGTTGAGTTGCTCGGCTTGTAGTTTTACTTTGCTCACATCGCTACCTTTTGCCAAAAGTTGGTCTTTCAAGAGTTGCATATTCTTGAGTAGCTTTTCGGTATTCGCAATATTGCTGTCCAAAAAAGCCAATTGATGTGCGATAATTTGAGCATTGTAATACAGCGTGGTGATGTCAAACAAAACCTGTTCTTCCGACTTTTGGAATTGCAATTCTGTAAGTTCTTTGACAATTTGAGTGCTTTGTATCGCCCCATAAACCTGTGGATTATACAAAGGCATAGCCAACTGCACATTGGCGTTGATGTTGTGCGGAACACCAAATTGCAAATCCCTGAATTGCCCTTCGGGTGCTTGCGGATTGAGTGCATTCATCGGCATTAGCTGTGTAGGTAATTCCATAAAATACTTGTAATCGGCATTGGCAGTAACTTTTGGAATGAGGTTAGCTCGTGCTTCTTTTTTTCGTTGTTCACTGATGGATATATTGTTACGATTGATTTGCAAAGTCTTATTATGAACTTGTGCTGTATCAATACACTGTTTTAATGTCCAAGCCTCTTGAGCTTGGGCTACATTCCAGCCTGATAAAACTATCAAGCTAAGTATAAGTTTGCGAGTATTCACTAACATAATGAGATAAATTTTTTTATTTCTTTTTATTGATTGAAAAATAGGCAATAACCGTAAAAGCTATGGTAACACTAATTCTGAATAGCATTGCGAAAACAGTTTTTGTTTCGTAGATACCACCAGAATAAATATGAATAAACAAGCCTATCAATGCGACTACCAAAATGACGGTTGCTACCGATAAGGCTTTAAAAGTCCAACTTTTTATTTTCAGAAAACCATAAGCTGAAATAAGATAAAGCAAACTACTGATAAAATTTACCCAAACAATAAACAAAACATAGTTTCCTTCTTTGGCTCGTATTCCAAACCAATCAAAAATTACGGAAGAACTAAGGAATAGCGTTAGTAAACCGAAGCCTGCTAAAATAAGAGAAGATAGAAATGGGATATACTTTTTCATAAGTTAACTATTTTATCAGTTTTTAAAAATGAAATACCCAACCAAATTACAGATGCAGTCATTGACATCGCACCTATCAATACAAAAATTGGAGGTAATCCTAAATACACTTCCAATAATATTCCTATTGGCATAAGTAATCCAGCAAGAGCTAATCCTGAAATCACTTTTACGTGTTTCAGTTTATTTCTAAATTGAATTAATAAGTAGCCAATCAAAATATTTAAAAATGCAAATAAGTTGCCGTGTACATGAGCAAGTCTTGTCTCAAAATGTTTTCCTATGCTGTATGACTCTGCCCATTCTTTAGCGTTCGGTGCAAAATCACGGAGATAAATTAAAAGGAATCCATAGAGCATAAAAAAGCCCATTGTCAGAAATCCTATTGCGATGTTATTTTTACCGTTCATAGTAATAGTATTTAGATTATTCTTCTTTTATCATTGTCAACAACATTTTAAAGCGTTCAACTGCTTTCAATGCGTGTGGAATGTTTGCAGGCATAATGATACAATCACCTTTTTTCAAATTATGTAAATTACCTCCAATCGTTATTTCTGCTTCGCCATCCAAAATCTGCACAATGGCATCGTAAGGTGTTTTATGCTCTGATAAACCTTGTTTTTTGTCAAAAGAAAACAAGGTTAAATTTCCACCTTTGCTTTTAGTTATCTGTTTGCTGATAACACCTCCATCTGTGTATTCAATTGAATTTTCCAGATTGAATATTATCTCTTTCTCAAATGTTGCCATACTATTATAATTAAGTTAGTTAGTATTCACTCACAAAAGTAAAATTATTATTTTGATTGTGCAAATAGTTTTTGAAGCAAGTTTAATTATCTCCTTCTTTTTAACCATTTATATCCTTCAAACCACAATACCGATACCATTGCTATCAAAATTGCAATCCCTAAATCCTTTAAATTTAAACTGCTTATATGAAAGAATTTTGAAAAGACCGGTATGTATAAAATGGCAAATAGCAAAACTAAAGTTGCTCCTATTATCAATGGAAACAAGATGTTTTTGTTTTTAAAACCTTCAAAAAGACTATAAGTAAAAGAACGGTTGGTTAGACTTAAAAACACATTGGAAAAGATGAGTGTGGTGAAAACCATCGCTCTTGTCGTTTCTTCGCTTGCTCCATTTTGAACAGCCAATTGATAGGCGAACAATACGCCAGCAGTTATCATCAATCCTTGAATGATGCTAATGCTTAATTCACTCCAATTCAAAAAGGTTTCTGTCATCTTTCGTGGCTTTTGCTGCATGGCATTTTTTTCTATCGGTTCATTTTCATAGACGATTGAGCATGTTGGACCCATTATTAATTCTAAAAATATCACATGTACCGGTGTGAAAATATTGGGATAAATCCAACCTAAAAACAAAGGCAGAGAAACTGTCAAGATGATTGGAATATGAATGGAAATAATATACTGAATGGCTTTTTTGATATTGGTATAAATTCTTCTGCCTGCTTCTATTCCTAGAATGAGTTTGTCCAAATCATCGTTGGTAATGACCAAAGCTGCTGCTGCTTTGGCTATTTCTGTTCCTTTAATGCCCATTGCCACGCCAATATGAGCGGCTTTGAGTGCCGGAGCATCATTCACACCATCTCCCAACATTGCCACAACTTCTCCCGATTGTTTTAAGGCATTCACCACAGACAGTTTAGCCTCGGGAAACATACGGGTAAATAAGGTGGTTTCGTTTGAAAGTGCCATCAGTTCGGCTTCTGATTGATGCGTTATTTCAGAACCATTTACAGCAGGGCTATTATTTTTGACACCGGCTTGTTGGGCAATGGCATTTGTAGTATCGGCATTGTCACCGGTAATTACTTTTACTTTTATTCCGGCATCGTATATTTTATTGAAAACCTGTTGAATGTTTTGTTTTGGTGGGTCGTAAAACACAGTAAACCCAAGAAAATCGTAGTTAAACTCCTGTTGTTTTTCAGGAAAATTATTTCCTTTAAAATCGCATTTGGCAACGCCCAATACCCGGTAACCTTGTTGTCCAAATTCCTGAATTTGTTGACCCAAGTTTTCTTTTTCATTTTCTGCAAGTTGAGAAACCGCAAGAATAGCTTCCGGTGCACCTTTGGCAGCGATAATTCGTTCACCCGAATTGTTTTCAAAAATATGGGTCATCATCGGTGGTTTGCCTTCCAACGGATATTCGTGCACCATTTGAAAACCTTTTTTTTGGTCAGAAGTTTGAGTTTCTTCATATACCTTATGCAAAGTTTTTTCCATTGGATCAAAAGGAAAGGGTTCGCTGCTCCACATAGCAAATTGAATGAGTTGAGAAAGTTCCGATTTATCAAAACTTTTATCATCAAAAACCTGATTGGATTTAAAGTCAAACAAGGCTTTCAGCTTCATTGAATTTTCGGTAATCGTACCGGTTTTGTCGGTGCAGATTACAGTGGTACTTCCTAAAGTTTCTACAATACTGCTTCGTTTGATGATAACACCTTGTTTCATTAATTTCCAGGAACCCAAAGCCATAAAAGTGGTAAAGGCAACCGGAATTTCTTCGGGTAAAATGGACATTGCCAGCGTTAATCCCGCCAATAAACTTTGAACAATATCTCTTGTTTGCCAAAAGCTATAAGCCCACACCATTAAGAAAACAGCAATACCAATCACTGCCATCCATTTCACAAACTTTGTAATTTGTAATTGTAAGGGCGAAATTTCTTCTTTAATGTTTTGGATGGACTGACCAATCTTTCCGAGTTTTGTTTTCGCACCGATATTTTCCACTTCAAATACAGCCAATCCAGAAACTACCAAAGTGCCACTGTAAACCTTATTGTCGTCTGTTTCAGAATTTTTAAATATCGAAAAACTTTCTCCTGTAAGTGATGCTTCATTCACCGAAAAATCGTTGCTGTGTACAATTTTCCCATCGGCATTAACCATTTTTCCTTCCTCAATAATGCACAAATCACCCACTGCAATTTCGTGCGTAGGGATTTGTATTGCGTTAGAATTTCTAATCACCGTACTGAGTGGTTCATTCAGTTTTTCTAATGCTTCCAACGCTTTTTTACTGCGATTATCCTGATAAAAGGATATTCCAGAAACAGCTATGATAGCCCCAAGCATAAACAGCGCTTCGGAATAATTGCCCACTATAACATAAATCACCGAAACGGCAATTAGCAAAAGCAGCATTGGTTCTTTCAGAATGTCAAATAACAGCGTGTACCATGAATTTTTATGATTTGCTTTTATTGAGTTATAGCCATATAGCTTTTGGGAAGTAAGTACTTCATCATTATTAAGTCCTTTCAAATGGTTGGGGAAATTATACTTCATGACTTAGAATTAATATCGAACGCTATTGAATTTCGCTTTTAATCTTTTTTACCCAAGCCTCAATTTCTTGTTTATCACTATCAGAAAGCTTTGCATTGCTATGAATGATCGTATAAGATTTCAATGGCATTTCGTTGTCTTTGATGGTTTCAATTACCTCATCTAATTTATGCAATTTCTTTTTGGTGGAATAAGCGTTGAACTCATCAAAATTCAACTCTTCTTTTCCTTCGTTTATATGGTCTGCCAACCACCAATTAATAGGTTGAATTTTATTGTACCAAGGATAATTGGTGTTATTGGAATGACAATCGTAACAACTTGTTTTTAAAATGTTTTGAATATTTTCAGGCACATCATAATGCTGTGTAATAGCGTTTTCAGATACCTGAATGCTTTTGTTTTCTTTGGTTTTAAAGAATTGGATAGCTACCAAAAGAACGATTACCATAATCGTAGCTTTTTTTAAAATTGACTTTTTCATTATTTTGAATTTTTAAGATGAATTACTTGAATATTTATTGCTTATTCTTCTCTCTTATTTTTCATCGCCATCAATAGGGTATAGGCTCCTTGTTGAACGATTTTGCTGTTTTTCAAATTATCGGCATTGAGGATTTCTGTAAAACCGTCTCCGCTGCTTCCCACTTCTACCGCTATCATTTCAAAGTTGGCAGTATCTTTTTGTTTAAAAACGAAATGCTTCCCTTCAAAAGAAACGATACATTCATCGGGCAGTGCTAAATTTTGTGTTTCAGGAATTTCGATTTCCGCATTCATATACATTCCCGGAATTAAACGAGCATCATAGTTGTCAAAATGGGCGTGCACCTCAACAGCTCTGTCTTCTGATATGTTTTTACCAATAAGAATAATTTTTCCGGAATACTTTTTATCGGGTTGGTTATTGGTGTAACTCACCACCGGCATTCCGATTTGAATTTTATCCCAATCTTTTTCAAAAACTTTCAAATTCAAATGAATATCTCTTGGATCTACCAATTCAAATAACACATCTGAGGGACTCACATACTTACCAATATTGACCATTACTTTGGTTACATATCCATCAAAAGGGGCGTAAATATTAGATGTTCGCTTGATATTATTGACGCTTATCTGATTGGGATTGATATGAATGAGTTGTAGTTTTTGTTCCAACGCAGCCAGTGAAGCTTCCAAAATCCGATAATCTGCCTGTGCTTGTTGGAAAACCTTATCGCTGCTGGCTTTGCTTTGATTAAGCTCCTTTTGACGGTTGTATTCTTCTCTTGCATTTTGCAATTGTGCTTTCGTGGTCAGATAATCCTGTTGCAACTGGATATACTGATTGTCTTCTAATGTGACCAATATTTCGCCTTTTCTAAAATGCATCCCGGGCAATAGTTTGGTGGATTGTACCCTGCCTCCTAAAGCACTGTTGACAGAAACTAAATTTTGTGGTGGCACATCTATGGTGCCATTCAGTTTCAGCGTGTGATGGATATTTTTTTCTTGCAACTCCGTGGTACTTAATTGAAAATTTTGAAGTTGCTCTTTGGTCAATGAAATGAGATTTTCATTGACTGAATTGGGCTGTTTTTCTTGTTCTTGTTGGCTGTTTTTACACCCAAAAACAACTAAACTCAATAGAACGATAATTATATTTTTCATTGTTATTTTATTTTGAAATGAGATAAAGAATAGTGATGGCTGTTTGATTTAACTGGGCTACAGCCTGATAATAGTTGGTTTGAATTTGTGCCGCCTGATTATTCAAAAGCACCCAATCCAAATAGTTGATTTCTCCATTGGCAAATTGCTCTTTTGCCGTTTTGAAAATCTGTTCCGCTTGTGGCAGTTGCTTGTTTTGAAAATTCTCAACAATGGATTTTTGGGTTTGATAGGCATTCAAAGCCGACCGATATTCCGTTTCTAACTGTGCCTTTTTGACCTGTTGCTCGTTTTCGTAAAATGCAATTTTTTGTTGTTCGGCTTTTATGTTGGCTTTTTGTCCGCTTGCAAAAATGGGAATGCCAATACCAATGGCAACAACATTGTAACGGTGAGGGTCAATATCTCTAAAACTTTGGTTGTAATAAGATAATGACAAATCAGGCAGAAGTTTGGACTTCTCTAATTGTACCTGCAATTTGGATTGCTCAATTTCCTGTTGGGATAGCTCAATCAAAGGATGATTTTCTGTTGAAATATCTTTAGACAGTAATCCTACATCAATGATAAAATTATCGGCTGTCGGTTCATTTCTAATATCTGAATTGAGTAGCCATTGCAATTGAATTTTTGCCAAATCAATTTCATTTTCTAACCATTTTAATTGATTGGAAATATTCTCAAATTGAATTTCGGCAGTCGTTTTTTCCAAGATATTTCCAGCCCCTTTTTCAAACCGCAATTTGCTTTTTTCTAAAAATTCCGCATAGAGCGTATCGGTTCTGCTAAGAATAGTCTTCTGTTCATTTAGCAATAAAATCTGATAAAAAACCTGTGTAACCAATTTTCTTGTTTCTATTTTGGAAAGCTTTGTCTGAGTAATTGCTTTTTGCCATTCCTGTTCCAATACTTTTTTTTGATTGCTGTAAACCGTAGGAAAATTGATATTTTGTGTAAGCCCAAATTTATTATCAAATGTAGCCGTGTTAATTTGACCTAATTCTGTTGTGAGATTGGTTTGCGGAATATTGAGATAAGATGCTTTCTTCTTATCCTGATAGCTTTCTAACAGCTCATTGCTTTTGATGGAAAGATTGTTTTTATCTGCCATTTCCAAAGCCTGCTCTAATGAAATATTTTGTGCAAAAAGTGGAATTTGGAACAACAAAACAATGAGCGTTGCAATTGATTTTTTAGACATTTTAATTTTCTTGAAATTGATTTTTTCAAACTGAATAAATAGGGTAGGCAAAACGAACAGCGTTAGGAAAGTAGCAATCAACAATCCGCCAATCACCACCGTTGCCAAAGGTTTTTGCACTTCGGCTCCAGCACCTTTACTCAATGCCATTGGTAAAAAACCTAATGATGCCACAAAGGCGGTCATCAATACCGGTCGTAATCTGGTTTTTGTGCCGTTTAGAACTACTTTTTCTAAATCTTGTTCTCCTGATTTTTTAAGGCGATTAAATTCTGCTATCAACACAATTCCATTTAAAACTGCAACGCCAAACAAAGCAATAAATCCAATGCCGGCACTGATGCTGAAAGGCATTCCTCGCAGTGCCAGCAGAAAAATACCACCAATGGCAGAAAGCGGAATAGCAGTATAAATCAATAAACTTTCTTTAATGGAATGGAACGCAAAAAACAACAATATGAAAATCAAACCCAAGGATACCGGTACGGCAATCATTAAGCGGTCTTTTGCCTGATTTAGATTTTCAAATGCACCTCCGTAAGTGATGTAATAACCCGGTGAAAATTGCAATTGCTGCTCTGCTTTTTTACTCAATTCATTCACGATGCTTTGTACATCTCTACCCCGCACATTAAAGCCGATGACAATTCTTCGTTTGGCATCTTCTCTCTGTATTTGAGCCGGACCGGTGATGATGTCCACCTCCGCTACTTGATACAAAGGTATTTGAGTGCCTTTGGGCGTTGGTACAAGCAGATTGCGAATGTCATTCAGGTTTTCTCTTTGTTTTTCGTCCAACCGAACGACCAAATCAAACCGTTTTTCCCCTTCATAAACCTTACCTGTACTTTGACCTGCAAAGGCGGTGTTCACCACTTTATTGACCTCTTTAATATTCAGTCCAAACTGTGCCATTTCGGCTCGGTTGTACTTGACTACCACCTGCGACATTCCGGTTACAGGTTCTATGTACAAATCCTCTGCTCCTTTTACGGTTTTGATGATAGTACCCAATTGTGTGGCATAATGTGTGAGGCTGTCTAAGTCCTCCCCAAAAATCTTACAAACCACATCTTGTCGTGCACCGGTCATTAATTCATTAAAACGCATTTGTACGGGATACTGAAAACCTGTGCTGATGCCGGGTACAGCTTCTAAAGATTTACCCATTTTCTCTGCCAATTCGGGGAATGTTTTAGCGGAAGTCCATTCTTTTTTGTTTTTTAAAATGACCATCATATCGCTGGCTTCCATCGGCATTGGGTCGGTGGGAACTTCACCACTTCCGATTTTTGTAACTACTTTTTCCACTTCCGGATATTCTGATTTTAAAATATGAGCAGCTTTTTGAGTGTATTCAATAGTGGTGTTTAAATTACTACCTGTTAAAACTCTTGTGTCCACTGCAAAATCACCTTCTTCCAATGAGGGAATAAATTCACCGCCCAATCTTGAAAGGATAAATACTGCAATTACAAAAAGTACAGCAACAGAAGCAATGACTGTTTTGGGAAAATGAATTACCTTTCTCAACAACCTTTGATGTGCGTTGGCAATTTTATCCATCACTCTGTCCGACAGATTGGGTTTGTGTTTCAGTTTTTTACTCAATACCAAGGCACTCATCATTGGGATATAGGTAAGCGAAAGAATAAAGGCGCCAATCAACGCAAAAGAAACTGTTTGCGCCATCGGTTTAAACATTTTACCCTCGATACCTTGTAAACTGAAAATAGGCAAGTAAACAATCAAAATAATTATTTGACCGAATACAGCACTATTCACCATTTTAGATGCTGAACTTTGAACTTCTTTGTTCATTTCCGATTGACTGATTTTGGGCAAGATTTCATATTTTTTACCGTGATGCAACTGATGCAAAACGGCTTCGACAATAATCACTGCACCATCTACAATCAAACCGAAATCCAAAGCTCCCAAGCTCATCAAATTGCCGCTCACGCCAAAAACATTCATCATAATGATGGCAAAGAGCATAGAAAGAGGAATAACAGATGCTACCAACAATCCGGCTCTTAAATTACCCAAGAACAACACCAGCACAAAAATCACTATCAATGCTCCTTCTGCTAAATTGGTTTCAATGGTATGAATGGCATTGTTGACCATTTTTGTCCTATCTAAAAATGGTTCAATGATTACACCTTCAGGTAACGTTTTTTCGATGACAGCAATTCTTTCTTTCACATTCTTGATGACCTCATTACTATTCGCACCTTTCAGCATCATCACCACTGCACCGGCTACTTCGCCCTCATCGTTATAAGTCATCGCTCCATAACGAGTAGCAAAGCCAAAATTCAAGGTGGCTACATCTTTCAGTAAAACAGGGATCCCGTCTGAAGTGGACTTTACGGCTATGTTTTCAATGTCTTCTTTGTTTCCAATCAATCCCTCGCTTCGGATAAATAAAACAGTCGGTCCTTTTTCAATATAAGCTCCTCCTGTATTTTGATTGTTGTTTTCCAAAGCTTGAAAAACATCATTGATAGTGAGATTGAAGGATTGTAACTTTTGAGCATTCACCGCAATTTCATATTGCTTTAGCTTGCCACCAAAACTGCTGACTTCCGCCACGCCTTTTACCCCCAATAATTGTCTTCTTACAATCCAATCCTGAATCGTGCGTAGTTCAGTCACATCATATTTATTTTCAAAACCCGATTTTGCACGAACCACATATTGATAAATTTCACCTAATCCGGTAGAAATAGGGCCCAATTCAGGTGTTCTGACACCATCAGGAATTTCATCTTTTACAGATTGCAATCTTTCGCTTACCTGTTGCCTTGCCCAATACACATCGATATTGTCGTCAAAAACAATAGTAACTAAGGACAAGCCAAACCGAGAAAAACTCCTGATTTCGTGAATACCGGCAATATTACTGCTCGCTTGTTCAATAGGAAAAGTAACCAAGCGTTCAATGTCGGTAGCCCCTAAAGCCGGAGCTACGGTGATGACTTGTACCTGATTATTGGTAATATCGGGAACGGCATCAATAGGCAGTTTGGTGGTTTCATACACACCAAAAATGACAAGGGCAGCCGTAAACAGCCCTATGATGAGTTTATTCCTTACGGAAAACTCAATGATTTTATTAAGCATATTTTTTGAATTAATCATTAAATTAAATTTTGAAACTTGCCCGAAATTCAGGCGCAACAATAGAAAGGCATATTAGCCTCCTTCAATAAAAAATGATTAACCCAAGCGGGGTGGTTGCCAGATTTGGCTGAGGTAGTTATTGATAAAATTCCCTTCCTGATAAAGAGGAATTGCAGATTGAATACTTTCAATAAAAGCTGTACTAACTACATTAAAAGTTGGAATAGGTACTACAAGCGATGTTGAATGAGCTGTGAGTGTTTTTAAAGGAAGATTATCGTGATGGTGATGCGGAATATCGGGATGAGAGCTTGGATTGGTATAGTGTTCTTTTAAAAAATTAATGAAAGAAATATCGCCTTGCAAGTCCTCATGCTCCAAATAATGTTGTATCAATGCCGGCAATTTTATCACCTCTCCAAACATGGTGTTTGCAGAAAGAAAGGTGAATAAAAAGAATATGGCAATGGTACGCTTCATGGATACAAAATTACAATTTTCAATTAAAATAATGATGATATTCCTGATACGAAATTTGAAGTTGTAAAACAATTTCATTCGCTTTTGAAGCATCTGCTTCATCTTCCAATGATTTGACAATTTCAAGATGTGGATGCAACCATTTGTGTAATTCATCGTGGCTCTTACCGTCCATTGTGCAGCTTTTTATGAGCTGGCTGTTTTGGTCTTTTACCTGTTGAGCTAATGCTTTATAATCTGTGTGATTATTTTGGATATAAGCATTTACCAATTCTTCGCCTTTCATCACAAATGGCTTCATTTCTTCATTCACCAACCATTTCTCTCCATTGTTGAGTTCAATAGCTTCAGAACTTTCATCGTGTTGATGTTCTTCGTGGTTTTCTGTTGCCTGCTTTTCCGTTGATTTTTCGGTGGTATTATTACAACTCCACAAAAACAAAATGCTAATTCCTAAAACAAAAACTTTCTTCATATTTCTAATTTTTAATTCGTAATTTTTAATTTTTTTCAATCATTTTCAATATTCCATCTAAGACCGTTTTCCCGTCCTTGACAAGATTTGATTTATGTCCTGATAATTTCCATTTCAGCACGGTCATTCTCATTCCTCCAATAATTATGGTGGTCAAGGTAGAAGCTCCAATCAATTTATTGTATTGACCTTGTTCTTGCCCTTGTTTGATGTTTTTAGAAACATAATCTTGCATCATATCCATAATTTCAGCTACTTTATTACTCAAACTTTCATCAAAATGGAAAATGCTTTCTGCAAAAATAACACTCACTATTGCCGGTTTGTTTGTAAAAGTTTGTAGCTGGGAATTAAAAATTGCTCTTAATTCATCAGCACTTGTATCAGTCGGTTTAAATGAAATAGACTGAATACGATTTTTCATTTCTTTTTTAAAATATTCCAGCAAGCTCAATAAAATTTCATTTTTGCTTTTGAAATGTCTGTACAATGCAGGCTCGGACAAACCTATATCTTCTGCCAATGTCTTAATTGTCAGATTCTGAATACCATATTTTGAAATACGGTTGGTAGCCGCTTCCATTATTTCTATTTGTCTGTCTGTAAATTCTTGCATACTTGTCTAATTTATTTTTATGTTAGTTAGTATTCACTCGCAAAAATAGAAACTAATTTTTTATTGGGCAAATAAAATTCAAAAAAAGTTTTGATTTACTGTTTACTCAATCCTGTGAGTGGAAAAAAAGTGGCTCTTTTGGTTTTGTGAAGTGTTGGCTTATGTGTCGGACAAAACCAAATGTGCCACTTGAGAGGTAGGAATAAAATTACTCATTTGCTTAATTTTTCTTTCAGCGGTGTTCGTGAATCGCTTCGCTTATTTGAATTAAAAAAAGTGCGTTGGGAAAAATAAAAAATACAGAAGGGTCGGTCCCGAAAGCATTCGGGATTGGCTTGCTCGTTGTATAATTGTCAAAATGGTTTGCTTTCTGTTTATGTTTTGGTCGTCTGTTCAATGTTCGGAGTGTCGTCTTACCATTGGCTATAACGGGCAGGGCTTTATGCTGTGCTGGTATTCATTGATTGTCCAGCCCGGAACCGCTGCCGATTTGAAAAACTGAAGTTAAAGTTAACAACAAAAAGCTAAATAGTAATTCGTCAGCCGGATATTAGATGATAGCGATATGCAGCTCATTGTTACTACGTCTGCCAGCATAGCATAAAACCCAATGTTACCTGCATAGCCTTCTTGTGTCGCACTAAATGAATGTTCGATTTTTAGTATTGCTTATATGCTTTTTCATGAGCAGTTTTAATTTCGGTAATTAACTTGTCTGGCTTTAAAACTTTCATGTTGTCGCCAAAAGAAAGTAATTCCATTATTAAGTCATGTGTCACACATAACTTAAGTTTTATTTGCACTTCATCGTCATTGTCAACCAAAACCTGTTGTGTGTCGTGAAGGGGCAAGGTCTTGATGTATTTGCCTTGAAAAGGGTCGAAAGATAGAATAATGTCTTGCGGCTCTTCGTCATTAGGACTAATGATTCCAAAACAATAACGATAACTCTGTTCTATGTTGTATGTGTCAGGATACAGGAATGTTTTATTTGTTATTTCAAGATTAGTTAAACGGTCAAGTGCAAAACTTTTAATATTGCCGTCTTTGCTGTCCTTAGCCATAATATACCAGCGATTTTTAAACTCTTTCAAGGCATAAGGTTCAACAATTCGTTTGCTTATTTCGTCCTCCCAAAATTTTTGATAAGAGAATTTTATTTGGAACTTGTTTTTTATGGCATGAAGTAAGCCGTAAAGGTTTTCTGTTCCCTGGGGTTTGCGTTTTTCCAAATGTATAAATGGTGTCAGGTCTTGTGCAAGATTTAATGAATTGAACATATCAAACGCCTCTATCATACGCTGAAAATTCATGTTCTCTGTTTCGCTTTGGCTTATGAAGTAACCCTTTTCCGACTTTGAGTATTCAATGTCTATTCCAAAGATGTTACTAATTTCACGAATATCCCTTTGTAATGTCCGTTTTGAAAAGCCAATGTTCAAAGTATCATCTTGCATTTGCAAGTAGTCAAACTGATTGTCAATGTAACCCTGCAACTCCTCGTAAGTAGAATATGGTTTTACTTTCAGCTTTTTCAGAATCAGCAAGTATCTTGATATGTACCCTCGTTTTGACATCAGGATTACGGCTTAAAACTTTCTAACTTATTTAAAAATATTTTTGTTGTTTCAATGATTTCAGGTGGAACAACTGATTGCACTTCTGCCCAACTTGCTTTTGACCAAGGCTGAAACTTGCTTCCCCAAATCCAGTCGTCAAACGTCAGTTTACTGCCATATTCAAAATCCTGAAAGTGATTCCTTAATTTATCTCGAAGAACTTCGTCCTTATTTTGATTCGGAGCCCAGTCAATTCCAACTTCCAAATTGTCATAATTTCCTCTGAAATAGTAATATACCCAATAAGGCTTATTATCTATCTTAAAACCAAAGCCAGTATCATCTTTTCCTAATGTTCCAGAGTTCTCTGTAGTATCAAAATGCCATCCTGATATATTAGCATATCTTTTTAACTCATCTGTTAAATTCCTAATTATTTGCAGTTTAATAGCTTCTTGGTTATCCCATATTTCTTGTGCACTTCTAATAAATTCTGAATTTTGAGCAACCATGTCGACAATTTCTTTTTTCATATTGTGATTAGTCGTTTGATGGGTTAATTGTTTTAGTAAATAAATATATTGGGTAATTGTTTCTCTGACTAATGGATGATTTACAGCATTATTTTTGCACTTTTCTAACCAAGCAATTACAAAGTTTTTATAGCTAACACAAATAGGGGTAATTATTTCATCGGGATATTTATCATTAAAGGTTGTCTCTTTGCTTGCCTCTTTGCCATCAAGAGTTAGATATATAAGCACTGCCTTTTTATTATAATTATGGTATCGTCTTAGTTGACCTTTTTGGTCATTCGCATATATTTTATTTTCAATGATAATTGCATCACCAGTCTTCGTGCTTATTAGAATATCAATATACCCACCTTCTGAGTACTCATTTAGTATATATCCTGTCCACCTTTCAACCTCAACATCTATTTCGTTATTTGTAAATTTGGCAAGGCGTTCAGTAATATCATTCGAAAGGGTTAGCTCCTCCAGAGTTTGCAGAAAGTGATTAAAAAAAATGATTCCTTGACCGTGCTTGCCTTTTGGATTAATAAGCTCTGCTAATAGGGCTGAATGAAGTCTTACTTCACTTGCTCCCATTCCAAGAACATTAAATACATTAAAGTTCTCGCCAGTCACCTTTGCAATAGAATCATATTTAGTTATAGTAGCTGATGTTTTATGTAACAAAGTAATAGTTGATTCCTGTATCATTTGCCTAAGTTATTAAAATTGGATATAGTATTTCCTGTAAATCAAATTGCTGCTTTAAAACCAATTTGATTATATTTTTTTGCTTGCTGAAAATCTTTTTCTTCCTGATTATATATTGCGGTTAAAGTCATTGGTGAATTTAACGTTGAACTAAAACCTAATTTCTTTGATAACTGCTTGGCTTTTTCAATCTCTAATTCTTTAAACTCATACTTGGCTATTAATCGCCCTTTCCGCATTAAGGCGTTGTCAATTTTTGTTATATCGGTATTAAACGAACAAACTATCTGAATATTTAAACAGTCAGAAAGTAATCCGTCAGAAATGTTTAGCAATGCAGAAACAGGTGAATGCCCATCTTTTTCCCTATCAATTACAATGTTCTCCGCATCCTCAATTACGAAAATACAATTTGGGTTGTCAATTAAAATTGAAATTAAGTCAGGGTTGGTAATTGCACCAGCCATATTTGGCGGTAAAAATATCACATCCTTTTTAAGGGTGGATATGAGATACCTGATGTAAGAAGTCTTGCCTGTTCCAGGCTTTCCATGCAAGAGAACCAATCCTTTGTCATTTTTCTTTGAAAGCCTTCTGATAATGGTTTGATGTATGTCTTTAAAATCATCATTATAGTTATCCTCAATGTTTAATTTTGGTTTTGATATTTGTAATGATTTTGTATCTATTCCACGATTAGTAGCAACAAGCAGTGATATTTCTGGTTTCCTTTTTGCCTTTCTTTCTTTGAATTTCTTTATACCATTGATAACCTCTTCAACTTTTTTCATCTCTGTTTTTCGGAAAAGGAATCTTACAGTTGAGCAGTTAGTATCAAAGTCAACAAGTAAGTCGTCATAAAGAATGTAGAAGATGTCGTCCAGTTCTGCTGTCTTGCTTCCATTGTAATATCTTTTGTCAAAGTACAGGTCTTTGATTTCTGATTTATACGTTTCTGCAAACCATTTATTAGCTTTTTTACAATCAATCTTTATTTCGTTGATGAAATTGGGTATTGTATTGAAATGTGCAAGAAACAAAGTGAATTCATTTAGGTATGAGCCTTTTCTTTCGGCAAATACTTCACCTAAAGTTATTTTGGAAGATGTTTTTTCAAGTTCAACTGTGTTGGCTTGCAGGTTGTGTAACGGAATTGCGATTGACCCCATGTTTGTTATTTTTTAAGTACAGGGTCAAAAGTAGAAGCTGCAAACGCCAAACTGTGTCGCTGTAAAAAAGAATTTTTGGAATTAGGAAACGGTGAGTTAGAACTTGTCTGCAAGTGATGAGTTTGTAAATTTTTGAGTTGTGTGTCCTGTGTCTGCCTAATCTTAGTAATGTCGCCAATAGGCTTGCAGGTAACGTTTTGCGGCTTGGCGTAGTGGCGGATTTTTAGCACAAAAGTTCAATCGAAGCACTGCACTTGAACCTACCACAAAACTGTCATACGAAGCAATACACCCGCCATTACGCCAAACCGCTGTTAGTGGCTGGGCTTCTTTATTTCTGTCCGTTAGCAACATTTTTTGTCTTGCTGAATTGGTGGACAAGCTACACTTCCGTAACTGCAATATACACAACAGTCGCCTTGTTTTGGTTTAAGAACTTGCTTACATTTTTCACATTCGTAAAAATATTGACAAGCGTCTGTCGGCATTGTTTCTTCTTTTTTGTGTCCGCAGTTGGGGCAAGTGATTGTTGATTGTAATATTACTTCCATTTTAATTTTCTTTTTTGTCGGTTACAGAATATCCTGTTGAGTTAATTGCTTTTTCAATGTCTGCAATGTTAGTTTTTGAGTTGTCAAATTCTACAATTGCGTTTCCATTTTCGTATGAAGCGTTTGAACTTATTATTCCTGTCAATTTATTTACTTCGTGATTTACGTGTTCGCCACAACTTGCACAAGTCATTCCGCTAATGGTAAATTCTACTTTTTGAATATTGGATTTGTCTACTACTATGATTTGGTTTTCTGACTTTGGATAGAAAATGTTGGAGTAGTGTGGAAAGGCAAGCATAACGATTGCAAATGCTGTTACAATTCCTAAAAACTTTTTTGATTGAATGAATTTAGGTTTTACTTCTGTTTCACAGTTACAGTTAATTTGTTTTTTTGGTTTCAACTTTTGATACCAAGCAAAACCAAGAACCAAAATTGTCAAACCGATAAAATACGGTCGGAAAGGTTCAAGCCAAGAAAAAGTTGAAGCAAGTCCGCTTGTCCCTGCAATGAGAGCCAAGACTGGTGTAATGCAACACAATGAAGCGGCAATTGCTGTCAAAAGCCCTGCTCCAATTAGTTTGTTGTCTGTTTTCATATTGTTTCTAATATTTTATTCTCGTCAAGTATTTTGAAAAACGGTCTCAGCATTTTTTCATACTCTTTTGTCAATGAGTAAAAAATGGTTTGAGCTTCTCTTTCTGTTTCAATTAGTTTTCTGTCTTTTAGTTTTCGCAAGTGTTGTGAAACTGCTGAAATTGTCATTCCAAGAATGTCGCTTATATCACAGACACAAAGTCGTTTTTCTTCATAGAGCAGAAACAGAATTTTGAGTCTTACGTTGTTTCCCGCTAATTCAAGTCCGTTCGATAAATAGTCAAACGAGCCGTTGAGTTCTGAAACTCGGTCTTTACAGCGATTTATTTGTTTAATGTCTGCTTGTTGTCGTATGCAAGAATTATTGTCCATTGAGCAAAGATAGTTAATTTGTTTATTTAAGCAATTGCTAAAATATGAAATGTCAAAAAGAACCCGATTTGTCTGTCGGGTTGTGTCGTCATAGCCTTGCCACTAACGGGCAGGGCTTTATGCAGGTTGGGAAATAGAATTCCGTCCGCCCATAACCGCTGCTGATTGAAAAACTGATGTTGAAATTAAGAACTAAAGTTCAAAGTTGTTTGTCCAGCCCGAACCACAGCT
>Ga0209792_1000522_pt1 | contig 26678 bp, 27 predicted proteins | sample EBPBio142005_DNA_FD_185860 | JGI IMG/M metagenome (GOLD analysis project Ga0209792, IMG submission 185860) | Wastewater treatment Type I Accumulibacter community from EBPR Bioreactor in Madison, WI, USA - Reactor 1_6/14/2005_ DNA (SPAdes)... | ecosystem: Engineered > Bioreactor > EBPR >... | reverse complement strand
CGTTACGCACCACCCCGTCAGTAGCTGAACGGGAGGGACAGCTGATAGAAACAGAAGCCACTGGAGCACCTCAAAAACACCATCATACACTAAATCATTAGGTTGCCAGCATCACCGAAAAAATGTATATTTGTCGGCGAATAAATAGCATTCTTTGACGCCGATAGCACCAGCGAACTTATATTTTTAGGTTCGTTACCTGACGCCTTAAATATTGCGGCTCCCGGTCAGCCGAAGATTCTATTAGCAGTGGCATAAATCAGCATCGCCTGATGTTTCTGGTTCTATGCGAATTCACAGTGTGCTCATTGATTCGTAATTCACTCTGACAAGGAAATGGCAATGAAAAAGGTTCTTCTCTCTGCAGCAATGGCAACCGCGTTTTTTGGCATGACTGCTGCCCATGCAGCTGATACCACTGTTGGCGGCGGCCAGGTTAATTTCTTCGGTAAAGTTACCGATGTATCCTGTACTGTTTCCGTTAACGGCCAGGGCAGCGATGCGAACGTTTACCTGTCTCCGGTAACCCTGACTGAAGTTAAAGCGGCAGCAGCGGATACTTACCTGAAACCGAAATCTTTCACCATTGACGTCTCTAACTGCCAGGCTGCTGATGGCACTAAACAGGATGACGTAAGCAAACTGGGCGTGAACTGGACCGGCGGTAACCTGCTGGCTGGCGCAACCAGCAAACAACAGGGCTACCTGGCGAACACCGAAGCTTCCGGTGCTCAGAACATCCAGCTGGTGCTGTCTACTGACAACGCTACCGCGCTGACCAACAAAATCATCCCGGGTGACAGCACTCAGCCGAAAGCGAAAGGCGACGCTTCCGCTGTAGCTGATGGCGCGCGTTTCACCTACTACGTAGGCTACGCCACCAGCGCGCCGACCACGGTAACCACCGGTGTGGTTAACAGCTACGCGACTTACGAAATTACTTACCAGTAATTCCGTCAGAAAATAAAACTGCCCCGCGATGGGGCAGTTAATAACAATAATAAAGCGGCAATGTCCGCCGCTTGTATTTTTATTCTGAGGTCAGCATGAAGCGTATTGCCCTTTTTTTCTGTTTCATTTTTAGTTTTGCGGCCCATGCCAACAATATTATTGTTAACGGTACCCGCTTTATTTATCCAGGAAATGAAAAAGAAATAACGGTACAGCTTTCAAATAACGCCGACCGTCCGGCGCTGGCGCAGGCCTGGCTGGATAACGGCGATGCCGATGCCACACCGGATACCATTACCACCCCGTTTATTATCACCCCGCCGATTTCGCGCGTTGACGCCAAGAGCGGCCAGACGCTGCGTATTAAGCTCGGTAGCAGCGCCGGTCTGGCGAAAGATAAAGAGACGCTGTGGTGGCTGAATCTGCTGGAAATTCCGCCGGTGGTGGCCAATCAGAAAAATGAAGGCCAGAACGTGCTGCAGCTGGCGATCCGTTCGCGCTTTAAATTTATTTATCGTCCTGCCGGACTGGGCAACCGCGATGCGGCGGCCGAGAAGCTGACCCTGACCGCCAGCGGCAGTAGTCTCGCCATCAACAACCCGACCCCGTTCTACATTACCGTCAGCCGTATTTCCCGCGACGGCGGTAAAGCCCTGAACAGTAAAACCGTGATGCTGGCGCCGCAGTCCAGCCAGACGGTGGCGCTCTCCTCCGCCGTCAACCGCGGCGAAACCCTGACCGTTAACAACATTAATGACTATGGCGCCGATGTCGCAGTGAAAGTGGCCGTTAAATAAGGGAAAAGCTAATGAAGCAGAGGTCATTCTGCCCGGGAAGATTAAGCACCGCGATCGCCATCGCGCTGTGCTGCTTTCCGCCATTTTCCAGCGGACAGGAAAACCCGGGAACGGTATATCAGTTTAACGACGGCTTTATTGTCGGCAGTCGCGAAAAGGTCGATCTGTCGCGCTTTTCGACCAGCGCGATTACCGAAGGCACTTACTCCCTTGACGTCTACACCAACGACGAGTGGAAAGGGCGCTACGATTTACGCATCGCGCGCGATAAAGATGGTCGGCTGGGCGTCTGCTACACCAAAGCGATGCTGGCCCAATATGGCATCGCGGCGGAAAAGCTCAATCCGCAGCTGAGCGAGCAGGAGGGCTACTGCGGTAGCCTCAAATCCTGGCGCAACGAAGAAAACGTCAAAGACAACCTGGTCCAGTCTTCCCTGCGGTTGAACATTTCGGTACCGCAGATCTATGAAGATCAACGCCTGAAAAACTATGTCAGCCCGGAGTTCTGGGACAAAGGTATTACCGCGCTCAATCTTGGCTGGATGGCGAACGCCTGGAACAGCCATACCTCTTCGGTAGGCGGGTCGGATAACAGCAGCGCCTATCTGGGCGTCAACGCCGGTCTGTCGTGGGACGGCTGGCTGCTGAAGCACATCGGCAACCTGAACTGGCAGCAGCAGCAGGGTAAAGCGCACTGGAACAGCAACCAGACCTATCTCCAGCGCCCTATCCCACAGCTCAACTCCATCGTCAGCGGCGGGCAGATTTTCACCAATGGTGAATTTTTCGACACTATCGGTCTGCGCGGGGTTAATCTTTCCACCGATGACAATATGTTCCCGGACGGCATGCGCTCGTATGCTCCGGAAATTCGCGGCGTGGCGCAGAGCAACGCCCTCGTCACCGTGCGCCAGGGCAGCAATATTATCTATCAGACCACCGTTCCGCCCGGACCGTTTACCCTGCAGGATGTCTATCCTTCCGGCTATGGCAGCGATCTTGAGGTCTCGGTGAAAGAAGCGGATGGCTCGGTAGAAGTGTTTAGCGTGCCTTACGCTTCCGTCGCCCAGCTGCTGCGTCCGGGAATGACCCGCTACGCGCTCTCCGCCGGTAAAGTGGACGACAGCGCGCTGCGCAACAAGCCGATGCTCTATCAGGCGACCTGGCAGCACGGGATCAACAATCTGTTGACCGGCTACACCGGGGTCACCGGTTTTGACGACTATCAGGCCTTCCTGGTGGGGACAGGGATGAACACCGGCATCGGCGCGCTCTCTTTTGACGTCACCCATTCGCGGTTGAAGAGCGATGCCCATGATGACTCGGGTCAGAGCTATCGCGCGACCTTTAACCGCATGTTTACCGATACCCAGACCAGCATCGTGTTGGCGGCGTATCGCTACTCGACGAAAGGTTATTACAACCTCAACGACGCGCTGTACGCCGTCGATCAGGAAAAAAATAGTCGCAGCAACTACACCCTGTGGCGGCAAAAAAACGGCATGACCTTCACGGTGAACCAGAACCTGCCGGACGGCTGGGGCGGGTTTTATCTCAGCGGCCGTATCTCCGATTACTGGAACCGCTCCGGGACCGAGAAGCAGTATCAGGTCAGCTACAACAATTCATTTGGTCGTCTCTCCTGGTCGGCGAGCGCGCAGCGCGTCTATACGCCAGACAGCTCCGGTCATCGTCGCGACGATCGTATTTCACTCAACTTCAGCTACCCGCTGTGGTTTGGCGATAACCGCACCGCCAACCTGACGTCGAACACCTCGTTCAATAACTCGCGCTTTGCCAGCTCGCAGATTGGTATCAACGGTTCGCTGGACAGTGAAAACAACCTTAACTACGGCGTGTCGACCACCACCGCCACCGGCGGTCAGCATGATGTGGCGCTCAACGGCAGCTACCGTACGCCATGGACCACCCTCAACGGCAGCTACAGCCAGGGCGAAGGCTATCGTCAGAGCGGCATTGGCGCCAGCGGGACGATGATCGCCCACAGCGGCGGCGTGGTGCTCTCACCGGAAAGCGGCTCGACGATGGCCCTGATTGAAGCCAAAGACGCGGCCGGGGCGATGCTTCCGGGATCGCCGGGCACCCGTGTGGACAGCAATGGTTACGCCATCCTGCCGTATCTGCGCCCGTACCGGATTAACGCCGTGGAAATCGACCCGAAAGGCAGCCATGACGACGTGGCCTTCGATCGCACCGTGGCGCAGGTTGTGCCGTGGGAAGGCAGCGTGGTTAAGGTCGCGTTCGGCACTAAGGTGCAGAACAACCTCACCCTGCAGGCGCGCCAGGCGAACCACGAGCCGTTGCCGTTTGCGGCAAGTATTTTCTCCCCCGACGGCAAGGAGATCGGCGTTGTCGGCCAGGGCAGCATGATGTTTATCAGCGATGCGAACGCCAAACGCGCGATTGTGAAGTGGAGCGGCGGGCAGTGTTCGGTGGATCTGGGACAGCAAACAACAAAGGATAGCGTATGTCGCTGAGGAAATTACTAACGCTTTTTATCGTCTTAATGGCGCTGGGAACCACCTCGTCCTGGGCCTCCTGTACGCGTCTCTCATCGCCAACGGTGATGCTGGACATGGTGGTGGGCAGGGTGGTGGTGCCCTCGGATCTGCCGGTGGGCTCGGTGATCCTTACCCGCGGCTGGACGATGAGCGCTCCCGGCGTGGCAAGCTATAGCTGTACTTCCGGCACCAACCGCTTTGCGGCGAAGATCGTGTCGCCAGGGGCCACGGACCTTGGAAATAAAATCTACTCCACCAACGTGCCGGGAATCGGCATGCGTTTCAGCCGCGGCGGCGCAACGGTAAATATCGTCTATCCCGACGTCTTTTCGTCCCGGGTATATAACACCACCAACTATTCCCTCGAAGGGTCGCGCTTTACGCTGGAGATTATCAAAACCGCGGCAACCACCGGCAGCGGCACCCTGGCGGCGGGTAAGTACACCTCCTACGACTGGGAGAGCGGCGGTAACCCGATCCTCGAAACCTATCTGAGCGCCAACGCCATCACCGTGGTCTCGCCCTCCTGTTCAGTGCTGAGCGGGAAAAATATGAATGTCGATGTGGGTTCCATCCGGCGCACCGACCTGAAAGGGGTCGGCACCACCGCCGGCGGGAAGGATTTTAATATCGACCTGCAGTGCAGCGGCGGCCTAAGTGAAACGGGATATGCCAACATTAGCACCTCGTTCTCCGGTACCCTGGCCACCAGCACTACCGCTACCATGGGCGCCTTGCTGAATGAAAAAGCCGGCAGCGGGATGGCGAAAGGCATTGGCATCCAGGTGCTGAAGGATGGCTCCCCGCTGCAGTTTAATAAGAAATACACCGTCGGCCGCTTGAATAATCAGGAGACCCGCTACCTCACCATACCGCTGCACGCGCGTTTTTATCAGTATGGCCCGACGACCAGCACCGGCGAGGTGGAGTCGCATATGATCTTTAACCTGACGTACGATTAATACGGGAGGGGGAATGAAGGGATTGCCGAAAAACACTATCGCGTGGCTGCTATTTTGCGGCAGCCTCGCCGCCCCCTCGGCGTGGGGTTTTGAGACCAATTACGATCGCGGACGGGTCGATTTTGCCGGGCGGGTGACGGATATTTCCTGTAGCATCGCGCTAAACGGCGGCCAGCATGCCGGCAGCGGTAATGTCTGGCTGGCGCCGGTCAGCCTGGCGGAAGTCCACGATCGCGGTGCCGGGGCGTTTATGAAACCGCAGCCGTTTACCCTGGCACTGTCAAACTGCCAGCTGCGCCATGATGGTGGGGCAGCCTCGCAGGATGAGGTGCGTCGGGTCAGCGTGCGCTGGGTCGATGGTTTTTTACTGACGGCGGTCGGTAACGAAAACGCCGGGTATCTGGCCAATACCTTGCCGGATGGAGCGCAGAATATTTATCTGGCGCTATCGACTAACGATAATAATACGCTGGATAAGAGTAATAAAATTGTCCCGGCGGACCCGCAGCAAAATCAGGTGCGTTTGCAGGAAAGCGCGGTCAGCGGCGGCCTGTTCACCTATTACGTTGGCTATGTTTCGCCAACGCCGAAAAGCGCCACCAGCGGGCCGATTACCAGCTGGGCAACGTGGGAATTAGTTTATAATTAAGTGACGTTAAAAAGCCGGGAATTCCCGGCTTTTTTACATGGCAATATCATCGGCGACCAGTTGTTCAATACTGACTTCCCGCCAGTAATGTCCCTGGATAGCAAACCACTCCATTCCCTGCAGCCATTCTTTATGGGCTTCGCTTTCGACACCTTCAATAATCACATTATGATGGTTGCGCGATAAAAAGGTCACCAGCGCATCCATCAGCTGGCGGCCGGACTCTTTGCGCATCAGGTGCCAGAAAAAATCCTTATCAATTTTCACATAGTCAAAGTGATAACCGCGAATAGCGTTAATTCCCGCGTAGCCGGAGCCGAAGTCGTCGAGCCACAGTGAGGTATCCTGTGGGCTCTGCCAGGCGGCAAGAGAATTATGCAGCAGATTCTCGGCGTTTTCGGTTACCTCGAAATGGACGCAGGTCAGGGCGGCGATTTTGGCTTTTATATCCTTCTGGCGCAACAGGTTCAGGATATGGTGATGCTGGCAACCTAATGATTTAGTGTATGATGGTGTTTTTGAGGTGCTCCAGTGGCTTCTGTTTCTATCAGCTGTCCCTCCCGTTCAGCTACTGACGGGGTGGTGCGTAACGGCAAAAGCACTGCCGGACATCAGCGCTATCTCTGCTCTCACTGCCGTAAAACATGGCAACTGCAGTTCACTTACACCGCTTCTCAACCCGGTACGCACCAGAAAATCATTGATATGGCCATGAATGGCGTTGGATGCCGGGCAACCGCCCGCATTATGGGCGTTGGCCTCAACACGATTTTCCGCCATTTAAAAAACTCAGGCCGCAGTCGGTAACCTCGCGCATACAGCCGGGCAGTGACGTCATCGTCTGCGCGGAAATGGACGAACAGTGGGGATACGTCGGGGCTAAATCGCGCCAGCGCTGGCTGTTTTACGCGTATGACAGGCTCCGGAAGACGGTTGTTGCGCACGTATTCGGTGAACGCACTATGGCGACGCTGGGGCGTCTTATGAGCCTGCTGTCACCCTTTGACGTGGTGATATGGATGACGGATGGCTGGCCGCTGTATGAATCCCGCCTGAAGGGAAAGCTGCACGTAATCAGCAAGCGATATACGCAGCGAATTGAGCGGCATAACCTGAATCTGAGGCAGCACCTGGCACGGCTGGGACGGAAGTCGCTGTCGTTCTCAAAATCGGTGGAGCTGCATGACAAAGTCATCGGGCATTATCTGAACATAAAACACTATCAATAAGTTGGAGTCATTACCAGAAAGTATCTCAATCAATGAACGCTGACGACAAAGAACGCTTTATGAGCCGCGTCCGTGACAAACTAGCGGATAAAGTGGCCAGTGGCGAAAAAGGGCCAGAACTGAAAATCAAAGAGCTTCAAACGGTCGATAACCCACGGGTTAAAGATACCGAACTGGAACGCTGATTTATCGTTAACTACCATGGCCCGGACGCTTTTAGCTCCGGGCTTTTTTATAGGGTAATAGGCATGAACAATAAAATACTGGATCTGAATATACCGGGCCGTGAAATTGAGATGAGCCGCCAAGAAGCTGAAGAGTTAGGCGCATTTGAAGAAAGCGCCTTATCTGAAACTGATGCAAGAGAGGCGATTGATATAGAAGACGAGCAGGAGGGTTAACCGATGGCCAGAGGTGACGACAAAGAGAAGAAACCATTCTATGAAGAAATTGCTGATCGTCTGATCAAACAGCTTGAGGAAGGAACCGCGCCATGGCAAAAACCATGGGAACCGGGTTCAAGCAGAATGCCGCATAACCCGGTTAGCGGTACTCGTTACAAGGGAGCCAACGCCCTATGGCTGGCTATGCAACAGCGTACAGATCCCCGCTGGATGACGTATAAGCAAGCCCAAAGCGTGAATGCGCAGGTTCAAAAGGGCGAAAAAGGTACGCTGGTTCAATACTGGAAGTTTACCGACACAATCCCCAAGCTCGACGATAAAGGGAAACCGGTACTGGATGATAACGGTAAGAAAAAAATGATTACCGTGAAACTTGATCGCCCAAAAGTCTTTTCCGCAGTGGTATTTAACGCGGAACAGATTCAAGGCTTACCGCCATTAGAAGTTAAGGCAACAAAACCCGATTGGGAACGCCATGAACGAGCCGAAAATATCTTGCAGGCCATGAGCGTACCTATCAAGCATGATCAAGCTGATGGCGCATTTTACCGCCCTTCTACAGATTCGATACACCTCCCGGAACGTAGCCAATTCCCCAGCGCCGATAATTACTATGCCACTGCATTGCATGAAGCTGGCCATTCAACCGGACACAAAAGCCGTCTGGATAGAGATTTAACCGGGCGATTTGGTTCTGAGTCCTACGCAAAGGAAGAACTGAGAGCTGAAATAGCCTCTTTGATGATTGGCGATGAATTGCAAATAGGCCATGACCCCGGACAACACGCCGCTTACGTTAAAAGCTGGGTGAAGGTTCTAAAGGATGATCCCAAAGAAATACTGAGGGCAGCAAAAGACGCTGAAGCTATTAGTTCCTACCTTTTGAGCCATGAGAAAGAAAAGGCGCAGGAAGCCCCTCAAAACGCACCAGAAAGCGATACAGACCAAAAAGAGGGTGATGATAGCGCATTGCCTTTAAAACTCGCTGAGAAGCTTGCAGAGCGTTTTAACAACGCAGAAGATCGGGCTAAATTCATGGAAAAGATACAGTCCAGACTTACCCACGAAAAACCAGATACGGAAATAAAAATAAAGGAAATTAATACGGTTGTAGTAAGCAAAAAAGGTCTAAAACAAGATACTGATTTAGAGCGTTAAAAAACAGGCGGGAAATAGCCCGCCTGTCTCCCCTCCCCTGTGCGGTTTCGTGCGCACGAAATTTATCGTTCTTCCTGATCGTTATCTCTATCTCTGCCAGTTGAATTTTGCTTTTTTCCGGGCTGCTGGCTTGCTAGTTTCTGACTAACTGCTTTGGCCATTTCATGTCGTTCCGTAGCCATAGGAGGCATGGTATTAACAAAATTCACAACATCAGCGGCAAGCTTTTTATCGCCCGGCTCTGAACTCTGGTTAAGTTCCTGCGCCGCCGATAGCCACCCTTTTCTAACTTCCTGCTGCCTTGTCTGTATTTTCTTTTCCCACGGTTTCGCTTTTGCAGGCTTTCCGGCCCTCGTATCTTTAAACTCTTCTACGATCTCTTTGATTTTGGCTTTATCGACTTCCGGGGTTAATCCACGCTTGCGAATATGAAGAATCGCCTGATCAATACCTTTTTTAACTACGCCACGTGTAGCGCGTGGTGTTGCTTCAGCTTCAACTCCCCTAGCGCGAAGTTCTTTAGCAAAACCTTCACGCCATATTTGAGGATCGCCTTTTTTCACATGTAAGCGCCTGCCATCGAAACCCAAGGTTTTTATACTGATATGAACATGCGGGTGATCAACGTCTTCATGAAGTGCAAAAACATACTGGTAGTTTTCGCCAAATTGTTTTTTTGCAAATGCCCTAGCCGATTCTTTGACGGCCTTAGCTTCCGTTCCTTTCGGCATGGATAGCACTACATTAGTAGTATCGCGCGTATTGGCACGTCGCTTACCTTGATCCTGAGTCCATTCCTTATGAACGGCTTTAACGTCGTCCTTTCCCTTCAATATTTCACCGCGTTCATTTTCAAGTTCCAGCTTCCCGTTTCGGCTGATGTAATCTAAATGGGCTTTAACGTGAGCTGGGCCTTTTGCATTGCCACTCACCTTAACCATCACTTCAGACGCACGATTAGCTATGCGACTAGCCTTACTTTTCAGGTCTGTAGTTTTGTTGGATTTAGTCTTTACTTTACCCTCAAGGAGTTTTGACAAGCTTTCAACGGCCATGGTTAACCTCCCCAACGATTCATGTTTCTATCAATAAGATTAGATACCTTGTCTCGATGGCCATCTATCTGTTCAAGCAGCCGATCTATTAATTCCTTGTTCAGCTTATCGCTATCACGAAACTCTACATTCAACGCTCTGGCTATCTGGTTCAGGTTTCTACCTATCGCGGCCAGCTCACGATTGGAACCCCGCAAAGCATTAACTTCGGCGTCAGTTAATACCGGTTCTTTGCTCAAGGTTGCCAACACTAAATTAGTAAGCCATGTGGTTCTGCTGGGAAACCCTTCAGCCTTAGCGCGTTCTGTCATGCTGTGAATATCTTTCGGTGACAAACGTATCGTTACTTTATCTGAACGTGGTTCTTCCAATCCTTTAGCTTCATTAGGCACTATTCCCGCCGTTACCTTTTCGAGCAACAGCCCCAACATATCGGATTCACTAACACCACGCTCATGACAAAAGGTTTGCCACTTCTCTTTTAATTCCGGCGTAACTCTCTTAACGATCCTCGGCATAAGCGGGCCTTTTACAATATGGGGGGATGGGGGGTATTATAGCAAAGCTGGTGCCATGCGCCAGCACTTTGCGAATCCTGCCCTAGCTATAACCCCCCATATCCTTTTCGTACGCACGAAAATTTTGCACGAATGGCTATTTCACGCCATCGGCTGCGCCTTGGCCCAAAATCAAAACCGGCTCAACAGGACCAGGGGCTGATTTGCGGCTATTGTTTTGGATTGTGCAATCCAATAACAAAGAGCGCGATATACGCCAATGAAACCTACACAACAGACTTACGAAGAATTGCAGGTTGCTTATGACCATTTCAATGACGCACTTTTTGATGGTTCACTTCCCCCCTGCCTGATCACTCTCCAGCGGGAAAAGAAAACATATGGCTATTTCTCTGCCGAAAGGTTTGTTCACGCCAATGGAACCCGGACGGATGAAATAGCAATGAACCCCGCCTATTTTGCCGTATGCCCGCCAGAAGAAATTATGCAAACGCTTGTCCATGAAATGGCCCATCTCTGGCAATACCATTTTGGTAAACCCGGACGCCGTGGATACCACAATAAAGAGTGGGCTGATAAAATGGAGTCTATCGGTTTAATGCCATCTTCTACGGGGAAACCCGGCGGTGCCAGAACAGGTGATAGCATGGCCGACTATGCCATTGAAGGTGGCCAGTTCATGGATGAATACAACAAGCTTATGCAGGATGATTTTCGTATTTCATGGATGGATAGATTTCCAGCAAGGGATCGCCTTCTTGAGGCCATTGCATCTGGCAATGCTGACCAGTTCGCGGGTGACTTAGAAGCTATGGGGATTGAAGTTGGTGAAGATGGCGAGTTGACGATAAAGAATGAGAATAAATCAAACAGGATTAAATACACCTGCTCTATGTGCGAAACAAATATTTGGGGGAAGCCTGACCTGAATGTGATGTGTGGAGACTGTAACGTAGCCTTTGAAGTCGCTAACTGACGCGCTTCGCTTGTCGGCTATTGATGGAACCGTAACAGACTCGCTACGCTTGCTAGTTACGGCCCATCAACAGCGAATTTTAACGCCATAGATAAATCAATTGTATTTTTTGAACAGAAAATCAGCCAGCAACATAGCTGAGGGGGAAAGTGTCATTGTTAATATGATGGCAAGAGAATTTTCGTAGACGGTATTGTTGTACCACGTACACGCGAACCACACGACAGCCGGGATCATGAAAACCAACCCAATCATTGCAATTTTTTTGGCTTGGTTCGCCTTCTTATCCATGCTATCTCGTCTGTTTTTCCTTAATCGCTGCTGTTCTGCAATGGGTAGGTGACGGATTGAACTATCGAAGGATTCCAATTCATCAACCAACTTTTCCAGATCTCCATTCATTATTTCCCCCTCCTTAAAATACCTATAAAAGTGCTTTTGATAAATCCGGGCTTACCCTTCTTTCCTCGCAGCCAACTAAATAAGTTGGCTGGTATAGCTAATGCCAATACAGCAAACGTTACGCAAATAGCTACTACAGCCAAAAATGATTGGCTGTTTTTCAGGTAGGGATACGCCAGAAAAAGAATCAGGACTAAAGCGGCGATAACGCCGCTGATTAGCACTATGCGATTTTTCATAATTGCCCGCCTCAACCTTCAACAATGGCAACAACGCTAACGTCCTTTAAATCAATCTCGTCTTCACTGCCATCATCATCGTATTTAATCCAACCGAACCCATAAGAAGCTCGGCGGTTCGTGAGTAATCGCGCTGGGCGTTCATCATATTTAATCTGAACAATCGCCTTTTTAATTTTGTCGCTTGCCTCATCTGCGGCAATGATTTTACTGGCTTCATCCTCCAAATCAGAAGATGAGCCGCCGCTGATTGGTTCGCCGTCAATAACTAAAGGTTGTTGCTCTTCGCCCTTCTCCAGTTCGTCGCTATCGGCACCCCCTCCTATCCATGCGTTGGCATCGCTCGGCAGCTCCTGACCTTCTTCATTGTCGCCTGACGTATTCACGGCTTTAGATTCCGGCTCTTTGAGTGAATCACAAAAAGCCCGCACATCAGCAGTAGTTAGCTCGTCTTGTGCTTCGGAACAAAAAGCCTCTACTTCTTCAGCGTGTTTTTTATAGGCACGATGTAACAGGGCCATTGCCTGCATAGAGACAACACGGCCACTGTCGTACATATCGCGGATACAATCAGCCATATCAAAGAAAATAATATGATCTGATACAAACGATGCTGGCTTACCCAATCGGGCCGCGATGGCGCTTTTTTTATCGCCTTTCTCAATCCGGCGCTGGATAAACGTAGCGGTTTCAATTGGTGAAAGAGCTACGCGCTGAATGTTATCAACTGCATTATCAAATTCGTCGGCATCCTCATCAATGAACGCCAAAACATCAGGTAACTCGGCAAGTTCAGCAGCAGCACAACGGCGCTCACCGGCATTAAGAATATATTCCCCCGGTATATCTGGATGAGGTTTCAGACTTACCGGGTTTTTGTTACCGCGTGGTTTTCCAGTTGCCGGATTTACAGACTTCATTGAATCGGCCAGCTCACGGAGTTCCTGCGGGTCGATAGTCTTTCTGGCGTTATCTGCATCCTTATGAATTTTTTTCAGAGGCACACGGATAAGATTTCCTGCAAAACCTTCAGGTACGTCTGTTGAAGCCGCTGATTGAGTAGGGGCCGGGTCGCCTCCCATCAAAGCTGAAAAGTTATCCAGCCCGCTTAAATCCAATCCTTTTTTGGCGCTCATTTGGCAACCCCCATTTTTTCAAAAATGATCTTAAAAGCTTCCTGAAATTCTTTTCCTGCCTCACGTGCAGATGTTTTCTTTAACTGCCATACCGGAATACCTTCGGAAAGGGCTTCTGGAATTGATGAACGAATGCCGATCCGCGCTCTAATTAACAGATGAGCGTAATTCTCTACCAGATTCATTAATGTTTTTTTCTGGTCTTCAGAACGGGAGTTAAAGCGATTAGGTAACATGCCTAGGAAGTTCAGATCTGGATTCCATTTCGACTTAACACCAAAAATGGTTTGCAGCATTTTTGTAATACCATCAATGGAATATTCTTCCAGCTCTATTGGCGACAACACATGATTTGCAACGATAAGCGCCGCTGACATACGCAAACCAAGGGTAGGAGGGGTATCAATGACACAATGATCAAACTGAGACGCCAGCGCGGTAAGGTGGTCTTTAAAGGTTGACATAACCGTTAACGGGGCGCGTTCTATATCGGCCATCTTTGCATCAGCATTGATTAAAGTAATGCCTTCATTTGGCGTAATAGTTAACTGTTGTTCTTCAAAAAGTTGGCTTGCCTGAAGTGCCGCCACACCTCCAGCCTTTTCTAAAGTCTTACTGGCGTTACCCTGCGGATCAAGTTCAACAAAAAGCACTCTGTCGCCTCGTTCCTGAAGAGCCATAGCAAGATGTACGGCGATTGTAGATTTACCTACCCCGCCCTTCTGATTCGTCACTGTTATGATATTCATTCATTTCACCCTTAGCGTTTGCCTGTTTACGCGCCTCATCTTCCATAGCCCTTAACATAGGAACCATTGATGATGGTATACATAGCTCGATACGTTCCCAGCCTGCCGGTGGTTTGCCATGTAACTTGTGCGCTTCTCTAACTTTCTTCGTCATTGCCGCTATTGCTGTACGGCTTAATCCCGTTTCAATCACCATGTCATTTTGCTTTCTGCCATCAACCAAAATTGCTTTCACAATTTCTACATTTGCTGGCTTTAGTGCGCGTGACAGGTTAGAAATGGCATGTTCAAATTCGGCCTGCGTTAGTCGTTTTTTCATTCAATGGATTAACCTCCGAAACTCAACGGCCTAACTGTGGCCTCCCCTTAAATACAAATCATCATCTGTTGATGTCAATAGATAATGATTCATTTTGCGGTTTCGTGCGCACGAAATTTATTGTTAACTCGCCGCCATTTCCAAGGCTCTACAATGCTTGATTGCGGATCAGACCATAGGCCAAGGCGTTTTTGCCTAGCGTCCTGTTCAAGGTCTAGCATGGCTGGATTAGTCGCCTGTTCACGGTATCTGTAGGCCCACGCCATACCGTTACTAACCTGAGATTCATTTACGTTGGTGTTATCTTCCTTAAAAACTGTACCTAACACGCGGTTATAGCGATCCTTTCCCTTTTCAACGATGGTTACTTGTTGACGAAAGATCATATCAGCCAGAAATTGACGGGATTTCTGCCCGAAAGGTTGCTTGCTTTCAGGGGCATCAATATCAACTAATCTCACCCTTATTGGCGTTTTATTAACTAAAACATCAACGGTATCACCGTCGATAATTCGTATTATTTCGCCATGAATATCAGCAATTGCATATTGCAACGGTAAAAATAAGAATAGAAAAATAATATTCCAACGCTTCAACATTAATTTTCGCCTCTTTGTTCATCTGATTCCCAAATAACACCGAACCCGGCTTTATAACAAAGTAACGCCCATGCCGCGTAAGGTATCCCGCCTTCTTTACACCAACGCCTAAATGTCCGGCTTCCCTTTCCTCTCCCTGTTTCACTTGGTAGACCTATGTATTTTGATGCGTCAACACCAGTAAACTTATTTCCTGATCGCTCTTCTACCAGACTTAACACCGCTTTGATTTCTTCACCTGTCGGAGGCGTCCAACCATCACTAAAAGGGAGTAAGGTTTCAGTTCTAATTACGTTGTTCAAAGTGTCTCTCCTGAAAGCCCCGCCGAAGCGGGGCAATAGGCTTAGACGGCCTGAAAGCCTGCGTTCTGCTCGCGTAATGCTTCCATCACCGCTTTAAACTCGCTCCCGGATAGGGGAGGAAGCTTAAAGGAGGTGTGGCTATCTATTGCCTTTTTAATCATCTCGGCCAATGCTAAAATATCATTGTTCATGGTTACTCTCTCGCGGGTTTAACGTGAACTTCCCTGTATGGTTGCAGCCATAACAGGGAACCTTTCAAAAGGCCCGCGTAAGCGGGCCACCTGAATCATTTAACGATGTGGCCACTCTCCCAAAGACGGATAGCCGTAGCTTTAGCCCAGCGATACCAGTCTTTACCGGCCTCTTTATACTGATGCCCTAAGCGAACAAGAAGCCAAGTTTCTTGTAGGAAGTCGTTCCGACCTGCGTCGATAGATTGACGTTCACTAATCATTTCATTGATGGCGTTGTTAATCTCGTTAGCCTCTTCAAAATTGCTGTTTTTCATCGGTATTCTCCGGTATTGACCGTAGCAACTTGCCCGGCCTTCATTTGCAATGAAAGGCCAAAATGGCCTACCCGTCAATCAAAATAGTATACTTTGATAATGCGATAACCAAAAAAAACCCCGCTAATAGCGAGGTCAATTTTTATATGGGAAACTTAGCCCATAACAATCTTGATACTGGCACCACAGGCCGCCGCGTATCGTTCAAGTGTTGTGACACTGGCTTTACTGGCGTTTTTTTCTAATTTACTTACGGCTGGCTGAGTAATCCCCATACGTTCAGCGACTTGGGTACTATTGATACCAGCTCTGCGGCGCAGATCAGCCAAAAGTTCCTGTAACTCTTCCTCTTTCTTCTCTGCAAGATAAGCGGCCATTACATCAGGGTTCTGTAAGGCTTTAGCCTTCACTTCAGCATAAGGGATACCTTTAACTTTCATCTGTCAGTTCCTCCAGTCTCTTTAATGCTAATTGGATCTCTGCCGGTGGCGTCCTAGGTGTCTTTTTAACAAACGTGCGCAAGATATATATCTTTTTCCCTTTAGCGAAAGCAAAAAAGGTACGTGTAATATCTTTTTTACCCGCTCTTAACTCAAAAAGGCCATCTTGAATAATATCCGTATGTGGATAACGCAACTGATTACCTTGGGCCTCAAGTTTATCCAGTGCAGCAAACGCTTTCCCTTGCATTGGACTATCAAGATCCAAAATTTCCTGTTGTGCTTCCGGGTGAAAAATCAATTCAAACACAAAGCGGCCTCTTTTCCGTATACCATTATTTATGAATGTGCCACCCAACACTTAGCACCATCGTAATCATTCCCACCTTCGGCAATAAAAACGTTCTCATCGACATCAACGGCAATTACGCCGGGCCGCTCATGCTGGGGTCAGTTTGGATATAGAGAATTATTGTACGGTAAGCCTGTTTTTTGAACAGGCTTACCTGTAGCAATAGGGTGTACTCCCGCGCTATACAGCGTTTTCAGGGGATTTTGTCTTAATCGGATAACCTAAATGCGATACAGCAAGAGCGACAACCTAAAAGCGATAGCCACTGACGATAAATCAATCACTTACGTATCCGAATTGGTTAAATAATGTGCTTAACGTACAAAAATTTCCGATCTCCAAACTGACCCCATGCTGTGCATCACGAAGGCAATTTTTCCAACCATAAACCTGACCATCCCAAATCATCACAATCCCTGAATGGGCATGTTCAACATTCTGTGTACGCCACCGCTGCGCAATATCAACATAGCTCATCGTATAGTCTCCAGACTCATCAACTCACTAGGGTAATCATAACCTATAAGCTATCATAACTCAAGGGTTATGCATAACATAACAGCTATGATAGTGATCTCTTCCCACACAAGTATTGATCCTGAAAGATCGGAAAAAGGATCAAAGCGTAACAGGGCAGGGGCTACGCCATTAGTAATAGGGGGGTAACTTGTCTCAATAGATCTAGGCTGATTTAGCGGCCATTTGGCCATGACAAGTAATAGGGGAGGGAGTTGTCTCACTGCCTGATGGTTTGCCCAATCTGTACCATTTAGCGCGGCTCATTCCTAACACTTCCCACGGTTTCTGTTTAGTCAGTGAATTAGCTTCGTAAACATCACGCTCAACGGCTCCAGCAGCTCTGCGGCGTTCCTCGTCACGCTTTCTGTCTCGTGCGCGTCTACGCTCTAACGCTTCATTTTTAGAAATGATAGTTTTTAGCTGGCGTTGCTCTTCATCTGTAATTTGAAACAGGTTGATTAGAGTGTCATTTTTTGGCGTGTAGAGTGGTGAAAATTCCTTGCCCCCGAAAGATACCTTCTCACCGGCTTCATACTGCTTTGCTTTGCTGTACAGCGTCATTAACTCTTGTGAACGGTAAGACCATGCAGGGGAGATCTCCGTGGCCAGTGCGGCCGCTTCGTGATACATCTGCGTTGAATTTGTCGCCCCGGACAACAGCAAAAAATTAATACGCCAAAATAAATGACGCATCCTTTCCCCTTCCGCTAACCCGCCGCGCAGCTCGTCCAGCTTGCGCAAATCTTCAAGCCTATCCCATGCAAGCTGACGACCGCTAAAACCTCTGAGGTTGCTTTGTCGGCCTCCGGGCAGCAATTGAAGTTTCTGTTCTGCTTTTGTCTGGCGTTGCTTTTCAATATCCCAGCGAGCCACCGGCAATAACATTTCAGCAAGGTACTCGAAGTTATAACGGATTGGTGCGCCATCACGTTCTAGAACGCTTACTACACGGCAAATATTGCCGCTCTTAGTGTTAACCGTATTAACCAATCGTAAAACCCGGCTGGCGTCTTTAGCTGCGGGATCAGCCCCTAGCGAGGAAAGTTTAGATACTAAATGCTTTTGGCAAGCATTCCAGCGCGGTAGCGCGGCACGTGGCAAGGTTCCTTCAAGTAGCCATTTAGCCTGAATACCACGCCCGGAATAGACCATAAAGGAGGGTTCTGGTATGCCTTCTTGTTGACAGAAATAGTTGATTGCAGCGGCCAAAGCTTCAGGTGTTCTACCCTGCGCCCAACTCATCTTGTAGGTATCTATATCGACAAAAAGCAACCCCAAACGTAAGAGGTTTACTACACGCCGGTTAGGACGCATAAATTCAGCTTGGGTTATCCATGTATCGCGTGAGGTATCGACCATGCTAAGAACGGTGGCCATCTCACTTAATGGGTAAGAAGATTGGCGTTTACCCGTTGGCCACTGAGCCAGTACAGAAAAGAAACCATGCCGCCCGGAATTGTGATAAGTCTCCGCTTCGTCGGCTGGATTAAAAAGCGCCAGTTGTGATGTAGCCACGTCTACCCCTTAGACTTGCCAAGAGGCACAACACCGCTATAATAGAGGTGTTGTAACCCTTAGCCTATGTCAGGCAATAATAGTTGTGTTGCAGCCTGCCAGCTTTAGAACACAACTTTGAATTTTAAGCCCCGTTTGTTGACCTTCCCGCCAAGTCGGATCAGCATCGGGGTTTTACCTTTTTAGGCCGCCAGTAATTGAAAAGGGCGCGCCTTATCTATTCTGCTGCGGCGATCTTCTGAATGCAGTGCATCCCATAAATCGACTTTCTTCTGCAAATCCAGCCAAAAATCAGGATTGTTACCAAAGACTTTTGCAAGGATGAGCGCGGAATCTATTGTTATGGCCACTTTTCCATGACAGAGCTGATTAACGTGCTTTCTCGTCCATCCGGTATAGGTGGCCAACGCCGTTTGGCTAATTCTGTTCGGTTCTAAGAACTGAGAAAGCAGAACGTCACCCGGCGTTGCCGGTCTTAATACTTGTGTCTGGTTCATGCTTCACCTCGATAATCAAAACGGTACAGATTGAAGTGTAACCTATAAGGTAAACATGTCAAACTGATCTTTATTTTGGATTGCACAATCCAAAAATGAGATAATTTAGCTGAAATGACCTCTATTTAACATAATGGATCTTATCGGCACCACGCCGAGAAGGTTCGCCATAAAAGCGGTACATAAGCCGTGAAAGGTACAGTTTTCTATGCGGAAAAGAGGGGAGTTTATTGTTACTGACTTGTTACTAAATGGAGGTTTTCCATTTGGCCATTGATTTTGGTCGAAAGGTTTATTTTTGGCGTTTTTTACTTCTGTAAAGCTGCAAAACCTCTTCGGCAAAATCATCATCAACAATATAGAAGTAGCACTCTGGTACATCGAGGATGGCAGCAATTGAGCACACCATTTCAAAGGTAGGTCTGTAAGTGCCGGTTTCGTACTGAGATATACGCGATCTGGCCGTGGTTTCGTCTAGGCCCGCAAGAACGCCCAGCTTCTCCTGAGAAAGCTTTGCTTGCGTCCTAATGGGTTTGAGTCGGTAATTTATCATCACATGCGCCACTGATATTAGTTGACGGCATGTTTAGCATTACTTTACAGTGCTTATGTTTAGAAATACTGGACAAACAAACCTTTTTATGCCAACCCAGGGTCACACTACAGGAATGTTTAGACCGTTTTTTGTTACTTTTTATGATATGTATTACGGGGTCAGCTTGGTGAGAACTAAATCATAGAGCCAAGCAAGAGCCGGTAATGACTCCAACTTATTGATAGTGTTTTATGTTCAGATAATGCCCGATGACTTTGTCATGCAGCTCCACCGATTTTGAGAACGACAGCGACTTCCGTCCCAGCCGTGCCAGGTGCTGCCTCAGATTCAGGTTATGCCGCTCAATTCGCTGCGTATATCGCTTGCTGATTACGTGCAGCTTTCCCTTCAGGCGGGATTCATACAGCGGCCAGCCATCCGTCATCCATATCACCACGTCAAAGGGTGACAGCAGGCTCATAAGACGCCCCAGCGTCGCCATAGTGCGTTCACCGAATACGTGCGCAACAACCGTCTTCCGGAGCCTGTCATACGCGTAAAACAGCCAGCGCTGGCGCGATTTAGCCCCGACGTATCCCCACTGTTCGTCCATTTCCGCGCAGACGATGACGTCACTGCCCGGCTGTATGCGCGAGGTTACCGACTGCGGCCTGAGTTTTTTAAATGGCGGAAAATCGTGTTGAGGCCAACGCCCATAATGCGGGCGGTTGCCCGGCATCCAACGCCATTCATGGCCATATCAATGATTTTCTGGTGCGTACCGGGTTGAGAAGCGGTGTAAGTGAACTGCAGTTGCCATGTTTTACGGCAGTGAGAGCAGAGATAGCGCTGATGTCCGGCAGTGCTTTTGCCGTTACGCACCACCCCGTCAGTAGCTGAACGGGAGGGACAGCTGATAGAAACAGAAGCCACTGGAGCACCTCAAAAACACCATCATACACTAAATCATTAGGTTGCCAGCATCACCATATCCTGAACCTGTTGCGCCAGAAGGATATAAAAGCCAAAATCGCCGCCCTGACCTGCGTCCATTTCGAGGTAACCGAAAACGCCGAGAATCTGCTGCATAATTCTCTTGCCGCCTGGCAGAGCCCACAGGATACCTCACTGTGGCTCGACGACTTCGGCTCCGGCTACGCGGGAATTAACGCTATTCGCGGTTATCACTTTGACTATGTGAAAATTGATAAGGATTTTTTCTGGCACCTGATGCGCAAAGAGTCCGGCCGCCAGCTGATGGATGCGCTGGTGACCTTTTTATCGCGCAACCATCATAATGTGATTATTGAAGGTGTCGAAAGCGAAGCCCATAAAGAATGGCTGCAGGGAATGGAGTGGTTTGCTATCCAGGGACATTACTGGCGGGAAGTCAGTATTGAACAACTGGTCGCCGATGATATTGCCATGTAAAAAAGCCGGGAATTCCCGGCTTTTTAACGTCACTTAATTATAAACTAATTCCCACGTTGCCCAGCTGGTAATCGGCCCGCTGGTGGCGCTTTTCGGCGTTGGCGAAACATAGCCAACGTAATAGGTGAACAGGCCGCCGCTGACCGCGCTTTCCTGCAAACGCACCTGATTTTGCTGCGGGTCCGCCGGGACAATTTTATTACTCTTATCCAGCGTATTATTATCGTTAGTCGATAGCGCCAGATAAATATTCTGCGCTCCATCCGGCAAGGTATTGGCCAGATACCCGGCGTTTTCGTTACCGACCGCCGTCAGTAAAAAACCATCGACCCAGCGCACGCTGACCCGACGCACCTCATCCTGCGAGGCTGCCCCACCATCATGGCGCAGCTGGCAGTTTGACAGTGCCAGGGTAAACGGCTGCGGTTTCATAAACGCCCCGGCACCGCGATCGTGGACTTCCGCCAGGCTGACCGGCGCCAGCCAGACATTACCGCTGCCGGCATGCTGGCCGCCGTTTAGCGCGATGCTACAGGAAATATCCGTCACCCGCCCGGCAAAATCGACCCGTCCGCGATCGTAATTGGTCTCAAAACCCCACGCCGAGGGGGCGGCGAGGCTGCCGCAAAATAGCAGCCACGCGATAGTGTTTTTCGGCAATCCCTTCATTCCCCCTCCCGTATTAATCGTACGTCAGGTTAAAGATCATATGCGACTCCACCTCGCCGGTGCTGGTCGTCGGGCCATACTGATAAAAACGCGCGTGCAGCGGTATGGTGAGGTAGCGGGTCTCCTGATTATTCAAGCGGCCGACGGTGTATTTCTTATTAAACTGCAGCGGGGAGCCATCCTTCAGCACCTGGATGCCAATGCCTTTCGCCATCCCGCTGCCGGCTTTTTCATTCAGCAAGGCGCCCATGGTAGCGGTAGTGCTGGTGGCCAGGGTACCGGAGAACGAGGTGCTAATGTTGGCATATCCCGTTTCACTTAGGCCGCCGCTGCACTGCAGGTCGATATTAAAATCCTTCCCGCCGGCGGTGGTGCCGACCCCTTTCAGGTCGGTGCGCCGGATGGAACCCACATCGACATTCATATTTTTCCCGCTCAGCACTGAACAGGAGGGCGAGACCACGGTGATGGCGTTGGCGCTCAGATAGGTTTCGAGGATCGGGTTACCGCCGCTCTCCCAGTCGTAGGAGGTGTACTTACCCGCCGCCAGGGTGCCGCTGCCGGTGGTTGCCGCGGTTTTGATAATCTCCAGCGTAAAGCGCGACCCTTCGAGGGAATAGTTGGTGGTGTTATATACCCGGGACGAAAAGACGTCGGGATAGACGATATTTACCGTTGCGCCGCCGCGGCTGAAACGCATGCCGATTCCCGGCACGTTGGTGGAGTAGATTTTATTTCCAAGGTCCGTGGCCCCTGGCGACACGATCTTCGCCGCAAAGCGGTTGGTGCCGGAAGTACAGCTATAGCTTGCCACGCCGGGAGCGCTCATCGTCCAGCCGCGGGTAAGGATCACCGAGCCCACCGGCAGATCCGAGGGCACCACCACCCTGCCCACCACCATGTCCAGCATCACCGTTGGCGATGAGAGACGCGTACAGGAGGCCCAGGACGAGGTGGTTCCCAGCGCCATTAAGACGATAAAAAGCGTTAGTAATTTCCTCAGCGACATACGCTATCCTTTGTTGTTTGCTGTCCCAGATCCACCGAACACTGCCCGCCGCTCCACTTCACAATCGCGCGTTTGGCGTTCGCATCGCTGATAAACATCATGCTGCCCTGGCCGACAACGCCGATCTCCTTGCCGTCGGGGGAGAAAATACTTGCCGCAAACGGCAACGGCTCGTGGTTCGCCTGGCGCGCCTGCAGGGTGAGGTTGTTCTGCACCTTAGTGCCGAACGCGACCTTAACCACGCTGCCTTCCCACGGCACAACCTGCGCCACGGTGCGATCGAAGGCCACGTCGTCATGGCTGCCTTTCGGGTCGATTTCCACGGCGTTAATCCGGTACGGGCGCAGATACGGCAGGATGGCGTAACCATTGCTGTCCACACGGGTGCCCGGCGATCCCGGAAGCATCGCCCCGGCCGCGTCTTTGGCTTCAATCAGGGCCATCGTCGAGCCGCTTTCCGGTGAGAGCACCACGCCGCCGCTGTGGGCGATCATCGTCCCGCTGGCGCCAATGCCGCTCTGACGATAGCCTTCGCCCTGGCTGTAGCTGCCGTTGAGGGTGGTCCATGGCGTACGGTAGCTGCCGTTGAGCGCCACATCATGCTGACCGCCGGTGGCGGTGGTGGTCGACACGCCGTAGTTAAGGTTGTTTTCACTGTCCAGCGAACCGTTGATACCAATCTGCGAGCTGGCAAAGCGCGAGTTATTGAACGAGGTGTTCGACGTCAGGTTGGCGGTGCGGTTATCGCCAAACCACAGCGGGTAGCTGAAGTTGAGTGAAATACGATCGTCGCGACGATGACCGGAGCTGTCTGGCGTATAGACGCGCTGCGCGCTCGCCGACCAGGAGAGACGACCAAATGAATTGTTGTAGCTGACCTGATACTGCTTCTCGGTCCCGGAGCGGTTCCAGTAATCGGAGATACGGCCGCTGAGATAAAACCCGCCCCAGCCGTCCGGCAGGTTCTGGTTCACCGTGAAGGTCATGCCGTTTTTTTGCCGCCACAGGGTGTAGTTGCTGCGACTATTTTTTTCCTGATCGACGGCGTACAGCGCGTCGTTGAGGTTGTAATAACCTTTCGTCGAGTAGCGATACGCCGCCAACACGATGCTGGTCTGGGTATCGGTAAACATGCGGTTAAAGGTCGCGCGATAGCTCTGACCCGAGTCATCATGGGCATCGCTCTTCAACCGCGAATGGGTGACGTCAAAAGAGAGCGCGCCGATGCCGGTGTTCATCCCTGTCCCCACCAGGAAGGCCTGATAGTCGTCAAAACCGGTGACCCCGGTGTAGCCGGTCAACAGATTGTTGATCCCGTGCTGCCAGGTCGCCTGATAGAGCATCGGCTTGTTGCGCAGCGCGCTGTCGTCCACTTTACCGGCGGAGAGCGCGTAGCGGGTCATTCCCGGACGCAGCAGCTGGGCGACGGAAGCGTAAGGCACGCTAAACACTTCTACCGAGCCATCCGCTTCTTTCACCGAGACCTCAAGATCGCTGCCATAGCCGGAAGGATAGACATCCTGCAGGGTAAACGGTCCGGGCGGAACGGTGGTCTGATAGATAATATTGCTGCCCTGGCGCACGGTGACGAGGGCGTTGCTCTGCGCCACGCCGCGAATTTCCGGAGCATACGAGCGCATGCCGTCCGGGAACATATTGTCATCGGTGGAAAGATTAACCCCGCGCAGACCGATAGTGTCGAAAAATTCACCATTGGTGAAAATCTGCCCGCCGCTGACGATGGAGTTGAGCTGTGGGATAGGGCGCTGGAGATAGGTCTGGTTGCTGTTCCAGTGCGCTTTACCCTGCTGCTGCTGCCAGTTCAGGTTGCCGATGTGCTTCAGCAGCCAGCCGTCCCACGACAGACCGGCGTTGACGCCCAGATAGGCGCTGCTGTTATCCGACCCGCCTACCGAAGAGGTATGGCTGTTCCAGGCGTTCGCCATCCAGCCAAGATTGAGCGCGGTAATACCTTTGTCCCAGAACTCCGGGCTGACATAGTTTTTCAGGCGTTGATCTTCATAGATCTGCGGTACCGAAATGTTCAACCGCAGGGAAGACTGGACCAGGTTGTCTTTGACGTTTTCTTCGTTGCGCCAGGATTTGAGGCTACCGCAGTAGCCCTCCTGCTCGCTCAGCTGCGGATTGAGCTTTTCCGCCGCGATGCCATATTGGGCCAGCATCGCTTTGGTGTAGCAGACGCCCAGCCGACCATCTTTATCGCGCGCGATGCGTAAATCGTAGCGCCCTTTCCACTCGTCGTTGGTGTAGACGTCAAGGGAGTAAGTGCCTTCGGTAATCGCGCTGGTCGAAAAGCGCGACAGATCGACCTTTTCGCGACTGCCGACAATAAAGCCGTCGTTAAACTGATATACCGTTCCCGGGTTTTCCTGTCCGCTGGAAAATGGCGGAAAGCAGCACAGCGCGATGGCGATCGCGGTGCTTAATCTTCCCGGGCAGAATGACCTCTGCTTCATTAGCTTTTCCCTTATTTAACGGCCACTTTCACTGCGACATCGGCGCCATAGTCATTAATGTTGTTAACGGTCAGGGTTTCGCCGCGGTTGACGGCGGAGGAGAGCGCCACCGTCTGGCTGGACTGCGGCGCCAGCATCACGGTTTTACTGTTCAGGGCTTTACCGCCGTCGCGGGAAATACGGCTGACGGTAATGTAGAACGGGGTCGGGTTGTTGATGGCGAGACTACTGCCGCTGGCGGTCAGGGTCAGCTTCTCGGCCGCCGCATCGCGGTTGCCCAGTCCGGCAGGACGATAAATAAATTTAAAGCGCGAACGGATCGCCAGCTGCAGCACGTTCTGGCCTTCATTTTTCTGATTGGCCACCACCGGCGGAATTTCCAGCAGATTCAGCCACCACAGCGTCTCTTTATCTTTCGCCAGACCGGCGCTGCTACCGAGCTTAATACGCAGCGTCTGGCCGCTCTTGGCGTCAACGCGCGAAATCGGCGGGGTGATAATAAACGGGGTGGTAATGGTATCCGGTGTGGCATCGGCATCGCCGTTATCCAGCCAGGCCTGCGCCAGCGCCGGACGGTCGGCGTTATTTGAAAGCTGTACCGTTATTTCTTTTTCATTTCCTGGATAAATAAAGCGGGTACCGTTAACAATAATATTGTTGGCATGGGCCGCAAAACTAAAAATGAAACAGAAAAAAAGGGCAATACGCTTCATGCTGACCTCAGAATAAAAATACAAGCGGCGGACATTGCCGCTTTATTATTGTTATTAACTGCCCCATCGCGGGGCAGTTTTATTTTCTGACGGAATTACTGGTAAGTAATTTCGTAAGTCGCGTAGCTGTTAACCACACCGGTGGTTACCGTGGTCGGCGCGCTGGTGGCGTAGCCTACGTAGTAGGTGAAACGCGCGCCATCAGCTACAGCGGAAGCGTCGCCTTTCGCTTTCGGCTGAGTGCTGTCACCCGGGATGATTTTGTTGGTCAGCGCGGTAGCGTTGTCAGTAGACAGCACCAGCTGGATGTTCTGAGCACCGGAAGCTTCGGTGTTCGCCAGGTAGCCCTGTTGTTTGCTGGTTGCGCCAGCCAGCAGGTTACCGCCGGTCCAGTTCACGCCCAGTTTGCTTACGTCATCCTGTTTAGTGCCATCAGCAGCCTGGCAGTTAGAGACGTCAATGGTGAAAGATTTCGGTTTCAGGTAAGTATCCGCTGCTGCCGCTTTAACTTCAGTCAGGGTTACCGGAGACAGGTAAACGTTCGCATCGCTGCCCTGGCCGTTAACGGAAACAGTACAGGATACATCGGTAACTTTACCGAAGAAATTAACCTGGCCGCCGCCAACAGTGGTATCAGCTGCATGGGCAGCAGTCATGCCAAAAAACGCGGTTGCCATTGCTGCAGAGAGAAGAACCTTTTTCATTGCCATTTCCTTGTCAGAGTGAATTACGAATCAATGAGCACACTGTGAATTCGCATAGAACCAGAAACATCAGGCGATGCTGATTTATGCCACTGCTAATAGAATCTTCGGCTGACCGGGAGCCGCAATATTTAAGGCGTCAGGTAACGAACCTAAAAATATAAGTTCGCTGGTGCTATCGGCGTCAAAGAATGCTATTTATTCGCCGACAAATATACATTTTTTCGGTGATGCTGGCAACCTAATGATTTAGTGTATGATGGTGTTTTTGAGGTGCTCCAGTGGCTTCTGTTTCTATCAGCTGTCCCTCCCGTTCAGCTACTGACGGGGTGGTGCGTAACG